>JAABUQ010000252.1_pt1 | contig 121228 bp, 118 predicted proteins | sample 5560001 | NCBI WGS metagenome assembly JAABUQ01 (sample SAMN10711888, study PRJNA513371) | rock metagenome | isolation source: Antarctica rocks | place: Antarctica: Victoria Land, Finger Mt nord | collected 2015-12-18 | reverse complement strand
ATCGATCCCGTGCGTCACACGCAGCTTGAATCGAGTCGCCCGTAGCCGCGTCAAGCATCACGCCGTCGCCCGCAAACCACCACACCACGCGTCGCCAGCTATCTGCCGCCCAGGTGAGCAGTTACGTGATGAGAAAGGAGATAAATGATTTCATTGAGATGAACGTAACCAGCGATGGATCACCTGCGGCTGAAGACACCGAAACTCTACTGGTCCTTTGCCGACGTCTCAAAACGTCAGAATTTGATCAGCTGAAGAATGCCGCGCTTTACGAGGAATTCGTTATTTCGAGGCAGTTTGACTTTGAAGAGTCCGCACACGATCTTATGAAATCGGCCGATATGGTTTTCGAGATGCTGGACCGGCTTGTCAGCCGTAAGTCTCCATAAACGGCTTGATCAGCAGTTCGCCTCTCCCTGTTTCGTAGGAAACAGGGGGGACCCGGCTGGGTTAAAGCTGGCCCTTCGCCAGAGCCTCGCGCAACACCTTCTCGACGCGGGCATTGTAGCCCTTGCCCGTCGCGCGAACGCCTTCGACCACATCGGCCGCGAGCCGGAAACCGATATGCACCTTTGGACTATCGACCGGCGGCCGTCCGCCTCGGTTCTTCCATGCTTCGTGCAGTTCAGGATGCAGGTCTTTGAACGGCTTCGCCTCGGCAAAGGCCGCCTCGGTCCACTCCGGGTTTTCGTCGTCGATCATGAAAGGATCAGGCTTTTTGGTCATAGCTTCGGCTTTCTCTGGTGTTGGCGCGGCGAAAACTGATGATCCACATTGTCGCGCCGCGCACCGTATAAACGACGACGTAGGGCTTGCTGTCCGGTCCGCTGACGAGCGCCTGAAAGCGGTCCTCGCCGTAGTCTGCGCGCGTGTCCTGCCGCTCAATGGCTGTGTCCCAATGGAGCAACGCGACATCATCGAACGACAGGCCGCGTTCGCGGATGTTCCGGGGGTTCTTCTCTGGATCGTAGCCTAGCCTCACAGGTTATTGTAACAACAAGAACTGGGCATCGCAAGTTGTTTGTTGCCGCAGAAACCGGCTGGCTATGACGCTCCCATGCATTGCTGGTCTGGCGAAAGCCCCCCTCGCCCTCGGTTGGCAGCGCGTTGGGTCCACGCTTGACACTGGATGCCCGTCGGAGCCCATGCTGCTCGCAAGAGATGACGAAGGCTCAGAACCAGCCGGCACCTGGCGCGGAACGCGAGGCGGGGCTTCCGGGCCGTCGACAGAGAGGCGTCATGTTCGCCACCGAAAGTTTCGACACGCTCCGCTGTGACGTTCCACGCGCTGGCGTCGCGCGCGTTACGCTGTCCCGGCCGAAGCAGATGAACGCTTACACCTGGGATATGACCCAGGAACTGCAGAAAGCGGTCAGCGCGTTCCGCGACGACGACGATTTTCTGGTGCTCATGCTTCGCGGCGAGGGAGACAGGGCGTTTTGCGCCGGCGGCGATATCGGTGGGCACGAACCGGAGCATCGCGCGCGCGTCCGGGCCGCGCCCATGGGCTCCGGCCGGGAGATGCGCGATGGGATGCAGCAGGTGTTGTTCTCCTTACGCAACATGGACAAGCCGACCGTCGCCATGATCCAGGGCTATGCCGTGGCCGGCGGACTTGCGCTGGCCCTGGCCTGTGATTTCCGTCTGGGCGGCCCGGACGCCAAGCTCGGCGACACCAGCAACCGCTTCGGCCTGCTCCCCGACGAGGGCGGTGCTTGGCTGTTTCCGCATGTCATGGGGTACGACCGCGCGCTGAAGATGATCCTGTTCCACGAGATCTACGATGCGGAGACGGCCTACCGTCTCGGCCTGCTGACCGAAGTCGTTCACCAGAAACTCGAAGAGCGAACCTTGGAGTTCTGTGAGACGCTTGCGGCCAAGGCGCCCCTGGCCGTCCGGATGACCAAGATGATGGTTTCGCGCGCGATGGAGTCGACCTTCCACTCGTCGCTCGGCGATGCGCAATGGGCGGTGATGGTCTCCAACCCCACAGAAGACGCTCAAGAGGCGCAACGGGCGTTTCGCGAGAAGCGGGCGCCGAAGTTCAAGGGCCGCTGATCTCGGGGTACTGATCTCGGGGTACTGATCTCGGGGTACTGGCGACCGCCGCACCTCTGGCACCTCGGGCCGGGATAACTCGGCGCCATCGTTTCCATTACCACGGCGCGGCAACGCGGGCCGGAGTTCCATCGCGCCCGGCTGTCCCGGTTCCCGTCGCTCTCGCACCTCACCGTCGAGGTGCAGCAATCGTAGTCGCTACCTGGGGCGATCAGGGTTGTAGACCCGCAGCATCCAATGCGACAGGGAAAGCAGCGCGAACGGCAGCAGGCCGAGGCCTACGAGCAAGCCGACTGCGAGGCTCGGCGGGCTGATCGCCAGGAACCAGAACAGCAGCACGGCCAGGAAGCCGAGCCAGCCCGCGTAGACGATGATCCAGAGCAACGGATATCCGGTTGCTCCCCGCAACCGCTCCCAGCGTGTCGGCTGCACCGCCGGCGGCCCTGCCCGGTCAGGCCGCCGCGCGGAAGGTGCGCGGGATGCCGGCCTTCTCGACCTGCCCGTGCATCGGCTCGTCCGGCAGACCCTCGCGCAGGATGGCGCGGGCGGCCAGCAGGCGCTCGATGTCGATGCCGGTCGCAAACCCCATGCTTTCGAGCATGAACACCACGTCCTCGGTGACGATGTTGCCCGAGGCGCCGGGCGCATAGGGGCAGCCGCCCAGGCCGGCGAGGCTCGAATCGAAGGCGCGGATGCCCTCCTCCAACCCGGCGAGTGCGTTGGCGATGCCGAGCCCGCAGGTGTCGTGCAGGTGCAGGGTGGTGAGCCTCGGCCCGATCTCGGCGCGCACCGCGCGCACCACCTGCTTGATCTGCGCCGGGTGGCCGTAGCCGACCGTATCGGCGAGCGCGATCTCGTCCACCCCGGCCGCCGCCAGCCCGGCGGCGACGCGGACCACCTGCTCCGTGGTCACCACGCCGTCAATGGAGCAGCCGAACGCGGTCGAGCAGCCCGCGACGACCGGCATCCGAAGATCCTGGCCCCTCAGCCACGCGACCACGCTCGCGACCTCGGCAATCTGCTGGTCCACCGTGCGGTTGAGGTTGGCGCGGCTGTGCCCCTCGCTCACGGAGACCGGGATGCCGATCTTGTGGGCGCCGGTGTGGAACGCGTTCTGCGCGCCGCGCAGGTTGGGCGCCAAGGCCTGCACCACGAGGCCGGGCACCGCGAGCGAGCGGCGCACCACCTCCTCGGTGTCCGCCATCTGCGGGATCACGCGCGCCGGCACGAAGCTGCCGACCTCGATCTCCGGGACGCCGGCGGCGGCGATCGCGGCGATCCAGCAGATTTTCACGGCGGTCGGCATGCGTCCTTTGGCGATCTGCAACCCGTCGCGCGGGCCTACCTCGCAGATTCGGACGGTTTCCCTCATGGCGGAGCTCCCTGCGGATCGGGCGTGGCACCGGAACGCGGCTGACGGCAAGGCCGCCGAGGCGAAGCCCGGAACGGTACGCAAACAGGGCACGCCGCCCGCGTCAACCGTGTCCTTGCAAGTCTGGGGGTATCTGCGCTGACCGCCGTGACTACCGCGACGGTGATCCCGCTTCTCCCCTGGGCCTTTGGCCGTCCGAAATGCGGTCGAGCAGCTCCTCAAGCAGGTGCCTCTCGCCGCCAGTGAGGACGGAGGTCCGGTCCAGAGAGACACGCAGCGCCGCGGCCACGCCGCCTAGTCCCGAGTCCACAGGAGCTACAGCCTCGCCGGCGATAGCCGCCACCACTGCCTCGCGCGCGGCCCCCGATAGGCCAAGATCCCGGCGCTCTTCTGGTTCGCCCAGAAGGGTCAGCACCGTGCCTACGCACACGGACTGCAACAGGGCGACCGCCCTCTCCTCGCTGACCCGGAGGCGTCCGGCTAGCGCGATGTTCCTGATCCGCCGCCGCAGAACGCCCAACCCCACCGCGACCGCAGGCGAGGGCGGACGGGTCTGCGGATCACCGCTCATGATCGCGAACAACCCCGGATGGGCCAGGCCGAAGGAAACGTGCATGTCCCAGCCGTCGCGAAGCTCCTGCACCGGATCAGGGTGTGGCTCGCGCGTCGATTTCTCGGCCACATAGGCGGCCAGGCCATGCTCGGCGACCGCGTCGAGGAGCCCGCGCTTGTCACCGAATAGGCGGTAGATCGTGGGTGCCTGCACCGCAGCGGCAGCGGCGACCGCACGCGTCGTGGCCGCCTCGCGACCGCCGGAGGCGATGAGGCCGGCGGCAGCCGCGACGATGCGCGCGCGGACATCATCGGCATGTGCGGCTTCGTCCGCCATCGCGTTCGGCTCGTTCATGATCAGGATAACGCCAAGCCCGCTCCAACGATAACTGATTCTTGTTATTGATGATATTCGATGTTAACGACCGTCTGTAGCATCGAGAGCGCCGCAAACGTCAGGAGTCGTCTATATGATCGTCGTTACCGGAGCCACGGGCCAACTCGGGCGAGCGATCGTCAAAAGGCTCGTCGAACGTGTTGCCGCAAGCGAGGTGGGTGCCAGCGTACGTGATCCTGAGAAGGCGGGCGATCTGGCGGCGCTCGGCGTCCGCATCCGCCATGGCGACTTCGACGATGCAGCGAGCCTCTCGCGCGCGTTCGAGGGCGCCACGCAGATATTGATCGTGTCGTCCAACGCACGGTCATATGGTAGCGACCCGCTTGCCCAGCACCGTGCCGCCATCGAAGCGGCACACGCCGTCGGCGCGACGCGGATCGTCTACACCAGCCACATCGCCGCGAGCAGCGCCTCGGCCTTCCCGCCGATGCTCGATCACGCTGCGACCGAGGACATGCTTCGTCGGTCCGATCTCGCCTGGACCGCGCTTCGCCACGGCTTCTATGCGGAAAGCGGCATCGCGCTCATGGGCGATGCGATGGAGACGGGCGTGCTTGAGGCACCGGCGGACGGCGAGGTCTCATGGACGGCGCACGCCGATTTGGCTGAAGCCGCCGCGATCATCCTGGCGGACGAGGGACGGTACGATGGTCCGACACCGCCGCTCACCGGATCACAGTCGCTCAACCTAGCCGACCTCGCCAATATCGCATCGGAGCTACAGGCACGACCCGTCCACCGGCGAATCCTATCGGACGAGGGTTTGCGGGCGAGCATGGCAGCACGCGGAGCGCCGGATCACATCGTGGACATTGCGCTGGGCCTCTATGTTGCGAGCCGAGCGGGCGAATTCGGACCCGTCGACCCGACGCTTGAGCGGCTGCTGGGCCGTCGTGCGATTAGCATGCGAGACCTGATCGCGGGGAAGGTCGGCAGCTGACCAACCGGGGAGCTTACCGGCAGCGGTGGCGTGACCTGGATCGATTGCCCAGCCCTCGCTGTTCAAGCCTGTAAGCTGCCGTTCCGCCGCCCACCATCACCGGCGGTAGCCTTCCTGCTTCCCCGTTCCGAATGCCCTGGACGCTCAACATGGTATCTGCGCGGCGGCCATTCCTGTCCTGAGCAGGGGTCCCGCGATGAACCCTAGCCGGTTGACCGGCTCGGTTGACCATCAACTCTCCCGCATTCACTATCCCGCCGCGCCAAAGCGCCAATGCTTGTGCTTCCGCCTAGCGCCCCCCAATTCCTCGTCCGCGATTGGGCACGGGCCGCCCCACGGGTTCTAAAAGGTTCTTGCATGACGCTGCGTGCTGTCGCTGTTCTGCTGGCTGGTGCCCTGCTGCTGACGCCGCCCGTCTTGGCGCAGCCGGGTGGGCCGGGCGGTGGCCCGCCGCCCGCGGTCGGTGTCGCCGCGGTCCGCAAGCAGGCGATCACCCAGAGCTCCGCCTATGTCGGACGCATCCAGGCGATCGACCGGGTGGACCTGACGGCGCGGGTCACTGCCTTCGTCGAGCAACGGCTGTTCACGGAGGGCACCGAGGTCAAGCAGGGCGATCTGCTCTACAAGCTGGAGCGGACGCCGTTCGAGGCGGCCGTGCAGCAGCAGGCGGCGGCCGTGGCGCAATACACCGCGCTGTTGCAGAACGCCTCGATCACCCTCGGCCGCGCCCAGTCGCTGCTCAGCACGCCGGCCGGCCAGCGCTCCACCGTCGATGACGCCAAGGCGCAACAGGGATCGCAAGCCGCCCAGCTCGCCTCGGCGCAAGCGCAGCTCCGGCAGGCGCAGATCAACCTCGACTACACCGAGATCCGCGCCCCGGTCGCCGGCAAGATCGGCCAGACGCGGTTCACCCCGGGCAACGTCGTCTCGCCGAGTTCCGGGGCGCTCGACACCATCGTCAGCCAGGATCCCATGTACGTGGAGTTCCCGATCGCCGCCCGCGCCCAGCTCGAACTCGAGAAGCGTTACGCCGACAAGGGCGGCATGAGCGCCGTGGTGATCAAGTTGCAGCTCGCCGACGGCAGCGAGTACGGCCAGAACGGCAAGATCGACTTCGTGGCCCCCACGATCGCGGCGAACACCGATACGATCGTGTTGCGCGCGACGATCCCGAACCCGCCGCGGCGCCCGCCCGCCCCCGGCGAGCCGGTCGACCGTCCGCTGATCGACGGCATGTTCGTGACCGTCATGGTCCAGGGCATCGAGCCGGTGCAGGCCCTCGCCATCCCCCGCATCGCCATCCTCTCGGATCAGCAGGGTAACTACGTCTACGTGGTCAATGCGCAGAACATCGCGGAGCGGCGCCCGGTGCAGCTCGGCCAATCCACGCCGATGACGGCAGTGATCGCGTCGGGCCTGCAGGAGGGCGAGAACGTCGTGGTCGACGGCGTGCAGCGCGTCCGTCCCGGCCAGCCGGTCACGCCGGGACCGGCCGGGCAGCCGGCCCCGGAAGCACCGCGACCGGGCGCTCCGGGCAATACGGCCGCAGCCGCGACGGCGGCCACCACCCCGGCCAACGCGACCCCGTTGAGCGGCACCCCGGCGGCCAGCGCAGGGGGCAGCAGCAGCGGCGGCGGCTCGTCCGGGCGTTGAACGGCAAGGCGCTGCATCGATGATCTCCTCCGTCTTCGTCGATCGTCCCCGGCTTGCCATCGTCATCGCCATCGTGATGACGCTCGCCGGGCTGCTCTCGATGCTCCGCATCCCGGTCGCCCAGTTCCCCCACATCGTGCCGCCGCAGGTGCAGGTCTCGACCACCTATCCGGGCGCCTCGGCCGCGGTGGTGGAGGCCACCGTCGCCCAGCCGATCGAGGCGCAGGTCGTCGGCGTCGACAAGATGATCTACATGAAATCCAACAGCGCGAACGACGGCAGCTACGGCCTGACCGTCAGCTTCGAGCTGGGGACCAACCCCGACATCAACACGGTCAACGTCAACAACCGCGTGCAGACGGCGCTCGCCAAGCTGCCTCCCGAAGTCTCGCGCCAGGGCCTGACGGTGCAGAAGCGCTCCTCGGCGATCCTCGAGTTCCTGCAATTCTACAGCGAGGGCGGCAAGCAGGACCCGCTGTTCATCAGCAACTACGTCACCATCAACGTGCTCGACACCCTCTCCCGCACGCCGGGGGTGGGCCAGGCCTTCCTGTTCGGCAAGCTCGACTACTCGATGCGGATCTGGTTCGACACGGACCGGCTGGTCAACCTCAACATGTCGCCGTCGGAGATCATCGCCGCCATCCAGCAGCAGAACGTGCAGGCGCCGGTCGGCCGGATCGGCGCCCGGCCGGTGGCCGACAATGTGCCGTTCCAGCTGAACCTGCAGACCCTGGGCCGGCTGCAGACCACGCAGCAGTTCGGCGACATCGTGGTGCGCGCCAACCCGGACGGCTCGGTGCTGCGGGTCAAGGACGTGGCCCGGGTTGAGCTCGGCGCGGCCAACATGGACACCCTGAGCCGGCTGAACGGCAACCCGGCGGTGTCCATCGGCATCTACCTGTCGCCCGGGGCCAACGCGGTGCAGACCTCGGCCCGCGTCCAGGCGGCCCTCGACCAGCTCAGCGCCCGCTACCCTCCGGGCCTGAAGTCGCGGGTGTTCTACGACAGCAGCACCTTCGTTTCCGACACGATCAGCGAAGTGCTGAAGACGCTCGGCGAGGCCTTCGTGCTCGTCGTGATCGTCGTGTTCCTGTTCCTCGGCAGCCTACGCGCCACGATCATCCCGACCGTCGCGGTGCCGGTCAGCCTAATCGCCACCTTCGCGATCCTGCTGGCGGCCGGGTTCTCCGCCAATACGGTCTCACTGCTGGCGCTGGTGCTGGCCATCGGCATCGTGGTGGATGACGCCATCGTGGTGGTGGAGAACGTCGAGCGGGTGATGGAGGAGGAGCCGCACCTCTCGCCCGGGGACGCCACCAAGAAGGCGATGGGGCAGATCACCGCGCCGATCGTCGCGATCACCCTCGTGTTGCTGTCGGTGTTCGTGCCGATCGGCTTCATCCCCGGCATCTCGGGGCAGCTGTTCCGGCAGTTCGCCGTGACCATCAGCGTGGCGATGCTGATATCGGCGATCAACGCGCTCACGCTGTCGCCCGCGCTGTGCGCCGTGTTCCTCCGCCCTAGTCCGCGGCGCGGCATCCTGGGGCGCGTCATGCGCGGCATCGACCTGGTGCGCGACGGCTACGCCGCCATCGTGCGCCGGCTGGTGCGGCTCGCGGCGGTCTCCCTCCTGCTGGTCGCGCTGTGCGCCGGCGGCATCTTCGGCCTGGCCAGCATCACGCCCACCGGCTTCCTGCCCGAGGAGGACCAGGGCGCGTTCTTCATCTCCGTCCAGTTGCCCGACGGCGCCTCGGTCTCGCGCACCCGGGCCACGGTGGAGCAGATCGAGAAACTGGTCCGGCCGATGCCCGAGGTGCAGGGGCTGCTGTCGATCGTCGGCTTCTCGCTGCTGGACGGCGGCAACCAGTCGAACTCGGCCTTCCTCGTCGCCCGGCTCAAGCCGTTCGCCGATCGCACCGCGGCCAGCGCCAAGGCGCAGGCGGTCATCGGCCGCGTGTTCGGCGCCCTGCAGCAGGTCCGCACCGCCAACGCGTTCCCCTTCAACCTGCCGCCGATCATCGGCCTCTCGACCAGCGGCGGGTTCGAATATCAGCTGCAGAACCTCGAGGGCGCCGAACCGGCCTCGATGGGCGGCGTAGTCCAAGGGCTGGTCGGGGCGGCCAACCAGGACCCGCGGCTGGCCCGCGTGTTCTCCACGTTCACGCCGACCAACCCGTCGATCTTTCTCGATATCGACCGCGAGAAGGCGCAGGCGCTCGGCCTCTCGATCCTCGACGTGTTCACCGCGCTGCAGGCGACCTTGGGCGGCATCTACGTCAACGACTTCAACCTGTTCGGCCGCACCTGGCAGGTGAACATCGAAGGCGAGGCGCGCGACCGCAGCGACTTGTCCGACGTGTTCAAGACCTACGTGCGCAACAAGGTCGGCACGATGGTGCCGCTGCAGGCGGTCGCGGACACCCGCATCGTGCTCGGCCCCCAGGTGATCAGCCGCTACAACAATTACCGCTCGGTCACGATCAACGGCGGTCCGAAACCGGGCGTGTCGTCGGGCGACGCGCTCGCGGCGATGGCGCAGATTTCGGGCAAGACGCTCCCCGCCGGCTACTCGTTCGAGTGGACGGGCACGGCGTATCAGGAGATCCAGGCCTCGGGCCAGACCGGCGCCATCCTCGGCCTCGCCGTGCTGTTCGCCTACCTGTTCCTGGTGGGCCTCTACGAGAGCTGGGTGGTCCCGATCCCGGTGCTGCTGTCCGTGACCGTGGGCGTGCTCGCCGCGTTCGCCGGGATCCATCTCTCCGGCTTGTCGCTCGACTTGTACGCGCAGATCGGTTTGGTGGTGCTGATCGCGCTGGCCGCCAAGAACGGCATCCTGATCGTCGCGTTCGCCAAGGATCAGCGCGAGACCGGCGTGCCGATCCGCGAGGCGGCCGAGCTCGGGGCCAGGACGCGGTTCCGCGCGGTGATGATGACCTCCATCGCCTTCATCCTCGGCTTGGTGCCTCTGGTCTGGGCGCAAGGTGCGGCCATGCTGAGCCGCCGCGCGGTCGGCACCGCGGTGTTCTCCGGCATGATCGGCGCGAGCGCGATCGGCATCTTCCTGATCCCGATGCTCTACGTGACCTTCCAGGGCAGCCGCGAATGGGTGAAGGCCAAGTTCCGGCGGGAACGGACGCGGGAGCATGTTTGACCAGGCATTTACAATGCGCAGCACCGGCAAGTAGGGTTTCATGCATGCCCAACGCCACCGTGTGTGCTGCTCTGGCCGGATGACTTATCGCATCGTCATGGCCGGGCATGACCCGGCCATCTGCCTCGACCCGCACCGACCGGCGTTGTCGAACGTGTTGCCCGCATCAAGTCCGGGCATGACGGAAACCGGTGGGTCACGGCGAGCCGACGCGAGCCATCAGTGGCGTATCGAGAACCTGCCGGCCATCGGAGCCTATAATGCGAGGATCGACGCGGACGGGCTGACGCTGGCGAGGTATCGACGGCTCTGATGGCCGAGCTCGACGATCCCTGAGACCTTGCCGCTTCGCTGCGATCACACACGTCTGATCTCAACCCAGTTCGGAGGCTCGCCGCCATGAGCAAGTTCGGTCTCAGCCAGCCGGTCCGCCGCGTGGAGGATCCTCGCCTGCTGAAAGGCAACGGCCGCTACACCGACGACATCACGCCCCCAGGCACCCTGCACGCAATCGTGCTTCGGAGCCCGCACGCGGCGGCGCGGATCACCGGCATCGACATCGCCGCCGCCAAGGCCGTGCCCGGCGTCGCCGCGATCTACACGGCGGCCGATCTCAAGGCTGACAACATCGGCACCCTGCCCTGCGCGGTGGCGCTGAACAACCGCGACGGCAGCCAGCAGGCTTTACCGCCGCGCCCGGTGCTCGCCGACGGCGCCGTGCATCACGTCGGCGATCCGCTCGCGTTCATCGTCGCCGAAACGGTGCAGGCCGGACGCGACGCCGCCGAGCTCGTCGACGTGCAGTACGACGTGCTCGAATCCGCCACCGACCTCGCCACCGCGACCGAGCCCGGCCAGCCGCTGGTTTGGGACAACGCGCCCAACAACGTCTGTTTCGATTGGGAGATCGGCGACAAGGCCAAGACCGACGAGCTGTTCGCCAAAGCCGCGCGGACCGCCCGCATCCGGGTGGTCAACAACCGCATCGTCGTCTCCTCGATGGAGGCTCGCGTCGCGATCGCCGAGTTCGACCAGGCCAGCGGCCGCTGGACCCTCTACGCCAACACCCAGGGCGGCTGGCTGGTGAAGAACCTGATGGCGCCGGTGTTGGGCGCGACGCCTGATGATTTCCGCGTCATCACCCCGGACGTTGGCGGCGGCTTCGGCATGAAGCTGTTCCTGTACCCCGAGCACGTCCTGACCTGCTACGCCACGCGCAAGCTCGGCCGCCCGGTGAAGTGGGCCTCCGAACGCGGCGAGGCGTTCCTGTCCGACACGCAGGGCCGCGACAACGTCACCGAAGGCGAGATCGCGGTGGACGCGGACGGCAAGTTCCTCGCACTGCGCACCCGCAACCTCGCCAACATGGGCGCCTACCTGTCCAATTTCGGCCCGTTCATCCCGACCATGGCCGGCACCGGCGTGCTGGCCAGCGTCTACGGCTTCCAGGCGGTCTACGCCAACGTCATCGGCGTGTTCACCAACACGGTCCCGGTGGACGCCTATCGCGGCGCCGGACGGCCGGAGGCCAACTACCTCGTCGAGCGGCTGGTCGACGCCGCGGCGCGCGAGCTCGGCATCGACCGGGTCGAACTGCGCCGGCGTAACATGGTCCCGCCGTCGGCGATGCCGCACCAGACGCCGGTCGGCAAGATGTACGACAGCGGCGACTTCGTGCGGGTGCTGGACGCCGCACTCGAGAAGATGGACTGGCAAGGCTTCGAGGGCCGCCGGCGCAACGCGGCGTCGCGCGGCAAGCGGCGCGGGATCGGTCTCTCCTACTATCTGGAAGCGACCGGGGGCGATCCGACCGAGCGCGCCGAAATCCGCTTCGCCGACGACGGCTTCGTCGACGTGTATGTCGGCACGCAATCCACCGGACAGGGCCACGAGACCGCCTACGTGATGCTGACCGCCGACCGGCTCGGCATCGACGGCGACAAGATCCGCATCCGCCAGGGCGACACCGACACCATCCCGGTCGGCGGCGGCACCGGCGGGGCGCGCAGCCTCTACTCCGAGGGGCAGGCGATCTACGCCGCGGCGGCGAGCGTGATCGAGAAGGGCAGGAAAGCCGCGTCCGAGGCGCTGGAAGCAGCGCCGGCCGACATCGTGTTCGAGGAGGGCCGGTTCTCCATCGTCGGCACCGACCGCGGCATGGACATCCTCACCTTGGCCACCACCCAGCGCGACAAGGCGCAGGCGGGTCAGGACGTGACCACGCTGGACGCCGCCGAGATCGCCAAGATCGACGCGCACACCTTCCCGAACGGCTGCCACATGGCCGAAGTCGAGGTCGATCCCGACACCGGCCATATCGAGATCGTCCGCTACATCGTGTGTGACGACGTGGGCAAGGCGGTCAACCCGCTCATCGTGCGCGGGCAGGTGCACGGCGGGGTCGCGCAGGGCTTCGGCCAGGCGGTGCTGGAGCGCACGTCGTATGACCCGAATTCGGGCCAGCTCCTGTCCGGCAGCTTCATGGATTACGCGCTGCCGCGCGCGGCCGACCTGCCCGACATCGAGGTGGAGTTCATCGAGGTCCCGTGCACGACCAACCCGCTCGGCGTGAAGGGCGCGGGCGAGGCCGGCGCGGTCGGCAGCCCGCCGGCGGTGATGAACGCGCTGGTCGACGCGCTATCGCCGGCCGGGGTCACGCACGTCGACATGCCGGCCACCCCGGAGAAGGTCTGGCGCGCCATCGCGGAGGCGCAGGCCGCCTGACCGCGAGGTTTTCGCAGAGCGCTTCCATGTGCTGGCGTCGATTCCGAACTTGTGAGAATGTACGGGATGGACGCCAGCGATCTCGTCAACCATGGGTTTATGGTCCGGCCGGGTCCCCATCTGACGAGCGAGCCCGAGGGTCGGACTTTCATCATTTCCGGCGTGGCCCGCTCCGGGACGACGCTGGTCGCCGCCGTGCTGCAAGAGACCGGCCTCTTTCTCGGCAACTTCCTTGCCGACGTGGTGCACGAGGACCGCGAACTCCTGGCCATCCTGCAATCGGGGCAGCGCGAACTACTGGCCGACGCGATCGGCCGCCGCAACGCCGAACACCGGGACTGGGGGTTCAAGATCCCCAATATCCACGCCTACTTGCATGGCACAGATCTCAGGCGCTTCCGTGACCCGCATCTCATCCTGATCTATCGTGACCCCGTCGCCGTCAGCGTCCGCAACGCGATTTCCGAGATGTTCGACCAATTCGCCACCCTGGCGGAAACCGCCGCGGCGCAGCTCTCGGTGGTCGAGTTCGTCCGCGCCACCGATTGCGCGTGCCTGCTGATCAGCTACGAGAAGGCGTTGATCTTCGCCGACCACTTCGTCGACACCCTCACCGGGTTCTGCGGCCTAACTCCGGACGCGGAGACCCGGAAACGGCTGATCCGGCTAGTCGAACCCAATGCGGACACCTACCTGCAACGGGCCCGCCGCCAGTTCGCCGGATCGATCGACACGCTGCAGGACGGCGTGCTGCAAGGGTGGTGCTGCCAGGTCGGCGAGCTCCAGCCGCTCACGGTCGACCTGTTCCTGGGCGGCGAGAGACTGCAAACCGTGCGGGCCGACCGTTTTCGCCCCGACCTGCTAGCGGCGGGATACGGCAACGGCAATCACGGCTTCTCCATCGACATGACCCCGTTCGCCACGGGCGAAGACGCCGAGGTTCGCATCGTCGTCAGCGGTCGCACCTTCGTCCTATCGAACAGCGGCAAACGCCTGCGCGACTACGCACCTGCCGATACCGCGCCGCCGCTCCTGCCCGCCACCGTGCCAACCGAGGCCTTATACTAGCGTCCTGTAGAGTGACGCGTCCCGCCTCTCCACCACCGGGTCGGTGGCCAGGGCCGCTACCAGGGCGCCGCTCAGGCATATCGCTTGATCGCCGCCTCGACCTGTTCAAGCACGTCTTGCACGCAGGCCCGCAGTCCCTGGACGATCACGGGCGGATCCTGGGACGCGAGCCGCCTCTCCGACGTGAAGCGTCGCTGCATGAGGATGCGCGCCGGGCTCGGTCGCTGGTCGATCAGCACGAGCGTGAGCGCCGCCCGCCCCACGCCCCTTGCGGGATCGGCGAGCAGCGCGGTCAACGTCCCCTCGAGCACGAGGCCGGCGGCGAGCCGGCTTCCCGGCGCGATCACCGCCGCGAACAGGCCGGAATCGGCCATCCACTGGCGCAGGTCGCTGCCGACGGCTTCGGCCGGCGGCACCGCCCATTCCTCGTAGAAGTCGATCCGCAAGCTGCCGTCGGGCTGCAACGTCTGCAAGCCGCGCGCCTCGAGCCCAGGAGCGGCGCGAACGTCGCGCACCAGCAGGGTTCGCCCGCGGGCGCGGGGCGGCAACACCGGGCTTCGGCTGACCGCGAGCGGCCACTCGCGTTTCTCCGCATACGGTCGCTCGGACAGACCGCAGCCGCCAACCGCCAGCACGCCGGCAAGGACCGCCCGCCGCCTCATCGGGATCGCTGCGGCGTGCGCGGCGGCGGCCCGCCGAACAGCACCTGCGCGGGATACTGGCGCAAGGCCTCGGACGTATCGCGCAGATTGCCGATGGTCGCCTGCAGGTCGCGAAGCATCGGGCCGAGGGATTGCTGCAGATCGGCGGTGCCGCTGTCGGCCCGGCGCGCGGTCGCATCCAGCGCGGCGATCAGGGCGGGCAGCTTCGCGGCGGCAACCGTGAGCTTGTCGGCGGCAGTCGCCGCGCTTGTCAGCAAGGTCCGCACCTCCTTGCTCTGCACCGTCTCTCGCACGGATTGCGACGTATGCTGCAGATCGCTGGTGAGCGCCGGCAGGTCGGCTTGGCGCAGCTGGTCGCGCAAGCTCGAGAGGAGCGAGGCGGCATTGCCGAGCGTGGCGTGGACGTCGCCGTCCTTCAGCTCGCCTCGCACCTCGTCCAGCAGACCGGTCACGCCCTGCGTGACAGCGGTGAAATCGACGCTGTTCAGCTTGGCCAGCAATTGCTGCGCCGCGTCCTGCACCTGCGCCAGCGTGCTCGGCATGGAAGGGATGTATTCGGCGTGCGGCGTCCAGGGCAGGTTGAGCGGCGGATACTGGTTCGGCGGCACGAAATCGAGCTCGATGTAGCTCACCCCCGTGATCCCCTGCGGCGCCACCTTGGCGCGCAGCCCGGTCTGCACCGCCCGCTGGGTGTCCGGCAGCCGCCCGACCCGTTGCGGGTCGATGACGAAGCGAACGAAGACCAGGCGATAGGAGGCGATCTCGATCTGCGCGGTCTGCCCTCGCTCGTACTCCGCACTGACGAGGCCGATGTTCGTCACCCGGCCGAGCGTCACGCCGCGGAACTTCACGGGCGCCCCGACCTCCAATCCCTGGACCGACTCCCGGAAGTAGGTCTCGAACGGCACGCCCTCGCTCAAGCGGTTGCCGCTGAGGAACACGATCAGGCCGATCAGCAGCCCGAGCGCGCCCAGGATCAGCAGGCCCACGCGCAGGTAGGCCCCCTGCTCACCCATCGGAACGCTCCGTCATCGGGCCGTCTCAGCCTCCAGTACCTCGCGACGGAAGAAGGCGCGCACGCTCGGGTTCGTGCTCTCGTCGCGCAGCCGCTTCGGGTCTCCCTCCGCGATCATGCCCTGCGCGGCCCGGTCGAGCATGATGCAGCGGTCGGCGATGGCGAGGATGGAGGCGAGCTCATGCGTGACCACGACAAACGTGGCCCCGAGATCGCGGCGCAGATCAAGGATGAGCCGGTCAAGCCCGGCCGAGGTGATCGGGTCCAGCCCGGCCGAGGGCTCGTCGAGGAACAGCAGCGGCGGGTCGAGCGCCATCGCGCGCGCGATGCCGGCCCGCTTGGCCATACCGCCGGAAATCTCGGCCGGCTTGAGGCCGGCGGCGTCGGCCAGGCCGACCAGCCCCAGCTTCACGCGCGCCACGGCCTCGCGCCCGGGTTCGGGCAGGTCGGTGTACATTTCCAGCGGGAGCATGATGTTCTCGAGCAGGGTCATCGAGCCGAACAGCGCCCCCGACTGGAACATCACGCCGATCTCGCGCAGCATCGCGTGACGTCCCGCCGCCCCATGCGGCCCGGTGATCGCATGGCCCCGGATGACGATGCTGCCCTCGTTCGGGGTCAGCAGCCCGATCAACTGCTTCATCAGGGTGGACTTGCCGCAGCCCGAACCGCCGAGGATGACGAAAATCTCGCCCGCGCGCACGGTGAACGAGACGTCGCGGAAGATCGTCCTCGGGCCGAAGCGCTGGGCGACGCGCTCGGCTTCGATGACGGTGGTAGTCCCCTCCCCCAACCCCCTCCCGCAAGGGGAGGGGGCTTGCTTCTCCTCCTCCCCCTGCGGGAGGAGGCCGGGAGGAGGGGCGCTCACAGCCCGACCCGGTAGAACAGCAGCGCGAACACGCCGTCGAGCACCACCGTCGCGACGATGCCGCCGACCACGGCGCCGGTCGCGGCCAGCCCGACCGCGCGCGGGCCGGCGCCGGTGCCGAGCCCCTCGCGGCATCCGATCGCCGCCACCACGGCGCCGAAGCAGAGCGCCTTGAAGAGGCCCTCGAACAAATCCGTCAGGTGCGCCGCGCGTGCCACCTGCGTGCTGATCGTGACCAGGGGAAAGCCGAACCCCATCATGACGACGGTCATGCCGAGCAGGCCCGCGATGTCGAGCGCGAGGGTCATCGCCGGCATGACCAGGGTGGCCGCGATCATCCGCGGCAGCACCAGCATGGTCATCGGATCGAGTCCCATCGTCACCAGCGCATTGACCTCCTCGTTCACCTTCATGGTGCCGATCTCGGCGGCGAACGCGGAACCCGTGCGCCCGGCGAGAACTACGGCGGCCAGCAGCGGCCCGAGCTCGCGCAGCAGGCTGATCGACACCAGGTTGGCGACGTAGAGATCGGCGCCGAAGCGGCGCATCGGCACCGAGGACTGGAACGCCAGGATCAACCCCATCAGGAAGCCGAGCAAGAGCACCAGCGGCAGCGAGCGGACGCCGGCCTGATCGGCATAGCGCAGCAGGTCGCTCGGCCGCAGCATCCGCCGGCGGCGCGGGAACGTAAGAAGCGCCACCGTCGCCTCGCCGAGGAACGCCACCCCGTTGGCCGCCGCGCGAATGCCCGCCCAAACCAGGTCGCGGACACGGACCGGCGGTTCTGGCGTGGCGGCAAGCGGCATGCCTGAGGCAGGGCGAACACGCTCGAGCAAGGCCGCGAACCTTGGCGCGAGCCCGCTCATCTCCACGTCGCCGCCGTGCCGCTCCTCGATGCCGATCAGGAACGTGGCGCCGGCCGTGTCGATCAGGGTCACTTGCGACAGATCGAGCGTCAGGCCGCGCTCACGCGCGCCACTCAGCGCTTGCTGAACCGGTTTCCAGAGCCTTCCCGTGCCCGCCGCGTCGAGCTGCCCGGCGAAAGCGAGCGTTGTCCGGCCATCGTGCTCGGCGATGGTCAGACCCGATTGCGCCGAACTCATCGTTGCGCCGGCGAGCTGCTCAACGGGCCAGCCACGCGGCGAAACGCTGGTTCAGTTTGTCGAGATTGTCGCGCCAGAACGTCTCGTCGACGGCCAGCGCGCCCGTCTGGTTGACGGGGGTGAGCGGCAGGCCTGCCGCCAATCCCGACGGCAGGTCGTCGAGCGCGCCCTTGGCCAGTCCGGCATAGGGTGTTTGCGTAACCAGCCGGACCTGGATCGCCGAATCTCCCGCGAAGTAGAGGAACTGGTTGGCCTGCCGCTGATTGGGGCTTGCCTTCAGGATTGCCCAGCTGTCGATCGCGGACAGGCTGCCGGCCCACTGAATGCCGAAGTTGCGGTGCTCCGTCCGGTTCGTCACGGCAATCTGCGCGTTGGTGGCACTCGTCATCAGCACCTCGCCCGACACCAGGAGGCGGGCCGCCTCGTGCTCGCTGTCCCACCAGACCGCATACGGACGGATCTGGTCGAGTTTGCGGAACGCGCGTTCCACGCCGTCGGCCGTGCGGAGCGTCCGGTAGACGTCGGCGGGCGCCACACCGTCGGCGAGCAAGGCGATCTCTAGGTTGGTTCGCGGCCCTCGCATCAGCCCGCGCTTGCCGGGGTATTTCGCGACGTCCCAGAAATCGGCCCAGCTGGGCGTCGCGGGATACTTGTCGCGGTCCCAGGCGAGCACGAAGCTGTAGGCGACGCTGCCGATGCCGCAGTCGGACACCGCCGCCGGCAGGTAATGGTCCTTGCCGCCGATCGCCGACCAGTCGAGCTTCTCGAGCAATCCCTCGTCGCAGGCGCCCAGAACCTCGTCGCCGCTCAGCAGCACCAGGTCCCAACCGGTGCTCGGATCCCTGTGGGCACGCAACTCGTCAAGGCCACCCTCGCGCGCCTCTCCGTGCACGGCGATGCCGGTCACGGCGGTGAAAGGCTTCAGCAGGATGGCTTGCTGGGCGTCCTGCAGGATGCCGGTCCGGGAGGCGACCGTCAGATCTCGCGCCACGGCTGCCGGGGCGCACGCGATCGTCAGCGCCACGGCGGCCAACGTGAAGCGGAGTGTCATCGCGAACCGGCCCCGGGAATTGCCAAGCGCGCGGACCGTATCTCCCGGCAAGGCCGGGAGCAACGCGCGGGCCGCTGCCGCCCTGCTCACGCCCGCCTGCGCCGGCTCCGCCACGGTTCGCGTGGTTTCGGCCGGAAGCCGGAACCGCCCGTCAAGCGGGGCGTTGGCGGCGTATCGTTTGATCGATATAATCCGGAGACAGATATGGTGGACACGATGTCCGACAAGGCGAATGACGCCAAGGAGCAGATTGCCAAGCTGCGCGAGCAGGTCGAGGTGCTGATGCGCGACCGGGTGAGCCCCGCGCTGTCCGACGCCGCCGATCGCGCCAGCAGCACCGCGCGAGCCGCCGCCGACATGGCGCAGGACCAGGCCGAAGCGCTGTCCGGCCAAGTCCGCGAGCAACCGCTGATCGCGCTGCTGGTCGCCGCGGGCGTCGGTTATCTCATCGGCCGCATCATTCGCTGATGATACGGCCCCTACGCCTTGCCCGCATCGCCGCCGAGGCGGAGGGTCTTCGCCTCCGCCAGATGGCCCGCCGCCGCGTTGTGCAGGTCGTCATCGGCGCGGTTGCGGTGGTGTTCGTCATCTGCGCCCTTGCCGTGGCGCACTTCGCCGGTTGGCTCGCTCTGGTGAAGGTCATCCCGGACCCGCTCTACGCCGCGCTGATCTTGCTCGCGATCGACGTGGTGATCGCGGGCATTCTCGGTTTCCTGGCGAGCCGATCCTCGCCGAACCGGGTCGAGCAGGAGGCTATCCGCGTTCGAGACCAGGCCAAGCAGCAACTCGCCATAACCACCGCGACGGCCGGCGCCTTCGCACCCGTCGCACGCATGCTCGGACTGCGGCACGTTTCGGGGCTTGTCATCGGGGCGCTGGCGACACGCTATCTGTCGCGGCAATAACCGGCTCGTCCGCCTGACCCGCTCTCGCGGGCGATGCCGTCCGACGCTATAGGACGGCAAACTCGCGGAGGCAGGAATGAGCGACGCAAGCGTGGCTGCAAGCGTAGTGGCGCGGCGCGACGGGCGGGTCGGCCGCATCCTGCTGAACCGCCCCAAGGCGCTGAACGCGCTCGATCCTCCCATGATCCGCGCGTGCGCCAAGGCCCTCGCGGCGTGGCGCGACGACCCCGAAATCCATGCTGTCGTGATAGAAGGCGCCGGAGAGCGGGCCTTCTGCGCCGGCGGCGACATCCGAGCCGTTCGTACCCACGCGATGGCGGGTGAAAGGGCACAGGTCGAGGCGTTCTTCGCCGAGGAATACGAGCTCAACCAGAGCATCGCCGGCTACCCGAAGCCGTACATCGCGCTCATCGACGGCATCTGCATGGGCGGCGGGATCGGCTTGTCCGTGCATGGCGCATACCGGGTCGCGAGCGAGCACGCGATGTTCGCGATGCCCGAAACCGCGATCGGCTTCTTTCCCGACATCGGCGCCACGTATTTCCTGCCCCGCTTGCCCGGTCGGCTCGGCCTCTATCTCGGCCTGACCGGCACCCGGGTGCCGGGCGCGGACGCCGTTGCGGCCGGGCTCGCGACCCATTTCGTCCCGCGCGAGGCCTTGCCGGCGCTATCGGAGGCGCTCGCGCGGGACGGCGCGGCCGCATTGGGCGCGCGCGCGCAGGCGCTGCCGCCGTCCTCACTGGACAAGCATCGCGCGGCGATCGACGACTGCTTCGGCGAAGCAAGCATCCCGGCGATCGTCCAGCGCCTGCAGGCGAGGGGCGATGCATGGGCCGAGGAGACGTTGGCGACCTTGCGCGGCATGTCGCCGTCGGCGCTGTTCTGGTCATTCGAGGCGATCCGGCGCGGCGCGGCATCGACCCTGCCGCAGGCGCTCGCACGCGAACTCGCGCTGACGCGCTCGGTCTCGCGGCATCCCGACTTCCACGAGGGCGTGCGAGCGATGGTGGTCGACAAGGACCGCGAGCCGAAATGGCAGCCCGCGCGGATCGAGGACGTGGACCCGGGCGACATCGAACGGCTGTTCGCGGGGTAGCTCTCGCCGGTCGTTCGGCCGCGCGGCGGCAGGCGCGGCAACCCGGCTGCGACCGGGGGCGTTCCGGTTGGTATGAGGAGAGCAATCATGCGCCTAACCCTGTTCGCCGCGATGCTTGCGCTGCCGATGCTGGCGCAGGCGCAGACCAACACGGCGACGCCGCCCCCGGGAGGCTCCGCGTTCACCCCGGCGCCGGTTCCATCAATACCGCCTGGCACGCCGCAGACGGGTGGCGCAACCGCGCCGCCGGAGCGGATCGCGCCGCCGGGCACCGGGACGGCGGATTCGACCGATACCTCGCTGCCGAATTCGTCGCCGCTCAGCGGTCCGCCGAGCAGCCTCAATCCGGGCACCAACCAAGCCGCGCCGCGCGGCAGTAGCGTCGATCCGGTCACGCCCAGCCAGTCGCGATGACTGCGGTCCCGGAGGTTGACGCAACCGCTTGAGGCCCCCTACTGCTAGGGCTTGTCGCGAGCAATGAGCTGCTGCGCCATCGGAAAAATCGATGTATCGGACGAATAGAATCAATTTTGCGTCCGGCACCGTGCGTGGCATGGCTTGGGCTGAACTGATCGTATGGGAGAATGTCTATGGCTGATCGGCCCACACTGACGACCACCGGCGGGGCTCCGGTTCCGGACAACCAGAACAGCGTCACCGCCGGGCCGCGCGGGCCGGTGCTGATCCAGGATTACCAGCTCATCGAGAAACTCGCGCACCAGAACCGCGAGCGCATCCCCGAACGAGTCGTGCACGCGAAGGGATCGGGCGCCTACGGCACGCTGACCATCACCGGCGACATCACGAAATACACCAAGGCGAAGGTCTTCAAGCCGGGCACGCAGACCGAGGCGCTGCTGCGCTTCTCGACCGTCGCCGGCGAGCGGGGTGCGGCGGACGCCGAGCGCGACGTGCGCGGGTTCGCGATGAAATTCTACACCGAGGACGGCAACTGGGACCTCGTCGGCAACAACACGCCGGTGTTCTTCATCCGCGACCCGGTGAAGTTTCCCGACTTCATCCGCACGCAGAAGCGGCATCCGAAGTCGCACATGCGGTCGCCGACGGCGATGTGGGATTTCTGGTCGCTCTCGCCCGAGAGCTTGCACCAGGTCACCATCCTGTTCTCCGACCGCGGCCTGCCGCAATCCTTCCGCTACATGAACGGCTACGGCAGCCACACCTACAGCTTGTGGAACGACGCCGGCGAGCGCTACTGGGTGAAATTCCACTTCAAGACCATGCAGGGCCACAAGCACTGGACCAACGACGAGGGCAACGCGACGATCGGCACCGATCGCGAAAGCTCGCAGCGCGACCTGTTCGAGTCGATCGAGCGCGGCGAGTTCCCGCGCTGGCGGGTGCAGGTGCAGATCATCCCCGAGGCGGACGCCGAGAAGGCGCCGTTCAACGTGTTCGACCTGACCAAGGTCTGGCCGCACGGCGACTACCCGATGACCGAGGTCGGCGTGCTCGAGCTGAACCGGAACCCCGAGCATTACTTCGCCGAGATCGAGCAGTCCGCCTTCTCGCCATCGAACACCGTGCCGGGAATTTCGTTCAGTCCCGACAAGATGCTGCAAGCGCGCATCTTCGCCTATGCCGACGCGCATCGTTACCGCGTGGGCACGCATTACGAGGCGCTGCCGGTGAACCGCCCGCACGCCGCGACCGTGAACACCTACCACGCCGACGGCCCGATGCGCTTCGACGCGCCAAAGGGCAGGGATGCCTACTACGAGCCGAACTCGTTCAACGGTCCGGTGCAGGACAAGTCGGCGCAGGAGCCCCCGTTGCGGATCAGCGGCGACGCCGACCGCTATGACCATCGCGCCGGAAACGATGATTACACGCAGCCGGGCAACCTGTTCCGCTTGTTCGACGAGGGCCAGCGGCAGCGGCTGTTCAGCAACATCGTCGCCTCGATGCAGGGGGTGCCGGCCGACATCATCGCCCGCGCGGTCGAGCAGTTCCGCAAATGCGATCCGGCCTACGGCGAAGGCGTCGCGCGCGAGGTCGGCAAGGTGCAGACGCCGCCGAACAGCGATCCGATCAGCGCGGGCGGCAAGCTGGAGGCGGCGGAGTAAGAACCCTCACAAAACCCTCTCCCTGCGGGAGAGGGGTTTCCTTCTGCTCCCTCTCCCTGCGGGAGAGGGGTTTCCTTCTGCTCCCTCCCTGCGGGAGAGGGCCGCGGTGAGGGTCAGCTAGGCAACCCCAGCACGTTCTTCGCCAGAATGTTGCGCTGGATCTCGTTCGACCCGCCGTAGATCGACGCCGGCCGCGCCTGCAGATACAAGCTGCCGGGACTAAGCTCCCGGTTGCCTTCCATCGGCTCCAGCAGGGCGGCGTTCTCGCCCGCCACCTCCACCATCAGGTCGGTGATGCGCTGGAAGAGCTCGGTCTGCCAGACTTTCAGCGTCGACACGTCCGGCCCCAGCGCTTCCCCCCGGCGCACGATGTCCACGTACCGCTGATACAGCGACCGCAAATCCTCGAGGTCCAACCGAAACTGGGTGTAGCGATCCTGGAACAGCCTGTCGTCCCAGACGCCCATCCGCTCGGCGATCAACTTCAGGCGGCCGAGCGCATAGCCCGAAAGCTTCGCCGAGCCGAGATAGATGCGCTCGTGCCCGAGCAGAGCCTTGGCCATCGTCCAGCCCCTGTTCGGCTGGCCCACGAGGTTCTCCGCCGGCACGCGCACATTGTCGAAGAACGTCTCGCAGAACTCGTCATGCATATCGAGCGTGATGATCGGCTTGATGCTGATGCCGGGTGTGTCCATCGGCACCAGCAGGAAGCTGATGCCCTCCTGCTCTTTCACCGCCTTGTCGGTGCGGACCAGGAGGAAGATCCAGTTGGCGTCCATCGCCAGGGTGGTCCAGGTCTTCTGGCCGTTGACCACGTATTCGTCGCCCTCGAGCACCGCCTCGGTGCGTAGGCTGGCGAGGTCGGAGCCGGCGTTCGGCTCGCTGTAGCCCTGACACCAGACATGTTCGCCGCTCAGGATTTTGGGCAGGAAGCGCTGCTTCTGCGCCTCGGTGCCGTGCTCGATCAGCAGCGGGCCGACCATGACAATGCCGTGGTCGTTGGTGCGGGCCACGCCGTAGCGCTCGAACTCCTCGGTGAGGATGATCTGCTTGAACGAGGACAGGCCCATGCCGCCGTACTCGCGCGGCCAGCCCGGGCACAGCCAGCCATGCGCGGCCAAGGTCTTGTACCAGACCTTGTTCTCGGACCAGTGCAGCCGCTTCGGCGGGTAGCGCAGCGCCGGCGGATAGTTCTGTTCGAGGAAGCGGCGCACGGCGAGGCGGAAGCTCGCATCGTCGAGCGCGTTCAGGTCGCCCGGCTCGAGTATCGTGCTCAGCTCATTCATCGTCCTGCTCCGAAGAGACGGCGGCGAAGCGCGCGCGATGCAGCGCGGCCGAGCCGTACAGGTTGGACAGCACCATCGCCTTGCGCAGGAACAGGCCCACGTCGTACTCGTCGGTGTAGCCGATCCCGCCGTGCAGCTGGATGCACTGTCGCGTCACGATCATTCCCGCTTCGGCGGCACGCGCCTTGGCGCGCGAGACGGCGCCGCGACGCAACGCCGGCACACTGGTCTGATCGAGGGTGGCGGCGGCCGATTCGACGCTGGCGCGGGTCAGGGCGAGATGGATCTGGAGGTCCGCTGCCCGGTGCTGCAGCGCCTGAAAGCTGCCGATCAGCTTGCCGAACTGCTGGCGCGTCTTGAGGTAGTCGAGCGTCATCGCGAAGGCGCGGTCCATCACGCCCAGCATGTAGGCCGCGGCGGCCAGCGCCGCCTCGTCAAGCGGGTCCAAGGCATCGCCCGGGATCGCTTCCGCGACCGCGCCATCGAGCGTCAGTGCGCCGAAGTTGCCGCCGTCCTGGGTGCGTTCGATGTCGAGGGTCAGGCCGGCCGCGTCCCGCGCCACGATCGCGAGTCCGCCCTGCGCCGTGACGAGGAACGCGTCGGCCCCCGCCGCCATCGGCACGAACATCTTGCGCCCGTGCAGCTTGCCGTCGCGCAACGCGGTCGATTGGCCGTCGAGCCCGTACGTGTTCGCGCGCTCCTGCCAGGCGGGGATCACGACGCGCTCGCCGGACAGCACCGGGGTGAGATGCGCCGCGGGCAGTAGTCGCGCAGCCATCGCGACCGCGATTAGCGGTTCGGCGACGAGGCTCGCGCCCAACTCCTCGCACAGCGCGCAGAACTCGGACATGCCGAGCCCGGAGCCGCCCAGATCCTCGGCAACCCGCAGCCCGGTCCAGCCCATCTCGCACATCTGCCGCCAGACACCGCGATCGAAGCCTGGGTCGGTGAAGCGCAGGGCGCGGATGCGCTTGAGGTCGCCCGTGCGCGGCGCGATCCCCGCCGCGCTGTCGCGGATCATGCGCAGGCTCTCGCCGCGATCCTCGGCTTCCATCGCCCATCCTTCATGTCGGAGTGGCGATGCTTAGGCCCCCGACCGGCAGCGTCAAGCGGCCGCCACTGATGTCAGGCCGCCCGCACACGATTGAGGAAGCCCTCGACCGCACCCCGTAGCGCCACCGCTTGGTGGGAGAGCTCCTCGGCCACCGCGAGCACCTGGCCCGCGGCGGTGCCGGAGGCGCTCGCCGCCCCGCTGACTCCCGCGATGTTGCTCGACATTTCCTGGGTGCCCGTCGCCGCCTCGCTCACGCTCCGCGCGATCTCCGCGGTGGCGGCACGCTGCTCTTCGACCGCCGCCGAGATCGCCGTCGCCACGCGGTCCATCTCGGAGACGATGCCGCCGATGCCACGGATCGCCTCGACCGCCTCGCGGGTCACCTCCTGCATCGCTCCGATCTGCCCCGCGATCTCCTCGGTTGCCTTGGCGGTCTGATTGGCCAGGTTCTTCACTTCGCTCGCGACCACGGCGAAGCCCTTTCCCGCATCGCCGGCGCGCGCCGCCTCGATCGTGGCATTGAGTGCCAGCAGATTGGTCTGCCCGGCGATCGAGTTGATCAGTCCCACGACCTCCCCGATCCGCTGCGCCGAACTGGCCAAGCCTTGCACGGTGCAGTCGGTTCGGCGCACCGCCTCGTTCGCCTCCCGTGCGATGCCGGCCGAGCGGGTGATCTGCACCGCCACCTCGCTGATCGAGGCCGCGAGCTCTTCGGCCGCACTGGCAACCGTTTGCACGTTGCCGGTCGCCTGTTCGGATGCGGCAGCCACCGCGGTCGCCTGCCGGTCGGTTTCCTGGACCGAGCCGGACACGCTGCGGGCCGCTGCCTCCACTTGCATCGCCCCGGAGGAGACCGCCTGCACCACTCCCTGCACCTCGGTCTCGAACTGGCCAGCCACGTCCTGCATGGCGGCCCGGCGCTCGCCCTCGGCGCGCGCCCTCTGCTCCTCCTCCGCGTCCCGGAGTTTCGACATGCGTTGCTGGCTCTCCTTCAGCACCGTCTGCATGGTCGCCAGAGCGCCGAGGAGCCGCGTTGTCTCGCTCCTGCCGCGACGGCGTGGCATCCGAACGTCGCTATCAAGGCGTCCGTCGGCGATGGCTGCAGCGATCTGCGCAGCACGGCGGATCGCCGGAACGACCCCCTGGCTCAGAATAACCGCGATGACCAGGGCGGCTCCGAGCGAGGTGGCGATCGCGATCTTGGTCGAGCGCTCGCTTGCGGCGACGAGCTCTTCAGACCGCATGCGAAACGCAAAACCATCCTGCGCGTAGGTTTCGACGATTTTCTCGAAAGCGGGAGCAATCTCGTCGAGTTTGGCCCGGCTCGTTTCGACTTCTCCCAGGTGGGGCTTCAAGCCGTTTACCTGTTTGCGGATTTCCTTTGTCGCGCGTCGGGTCGTATCCGAACTCGAACGCTCGATCGCGACGTCGAGATCGTCGATCAGACTGGTCAACTCGGCGCCGGCCGCCTTGACATCGATCGAGTGATCGGGACCCGCGTCCTGAACTTGCGCATCGCCGGATTGGCCCGCGATGGCATAGAAGCCGCGCAGGCGTTCGAAGTTCGTCTCGGCGCTTCGGATGAAGCTGACGGACATGAATGCTTCGTCGTACGTCCGGATCGCAAGTGCGCCGAGTTGTTGCTGGACATTGAGCGCGTAGATCCCAAACGCCACTATCACTGCCGCCAGCAGCAGGTTCGCAAGCAAGATCTTCAACCGGATCGGCATGTGAAAACCTACTGAGAGCGGATCACGAAAGCGCGCGTCGCGCTCGGTGCTGGCGACGGCGGCCGCGAGAGCCGTTCTACTTGACGCTGACGGTCATCCTCATCTTGGGATGAATCATGCAGAGGACGGAGTATTCGCCCGGCTTGTCGAACGTGACGGTCTTCTCTTCGCCGGGCTTCTCGACCAGCGCCGCCACGTAGTCGCCGGCCTCGTCTTTGACCGATACGTTGTGAACCGTCTCATCATCATTGATGAAATTGATTGCCTCTCCGGGATTGATCGTGACCGACTCAGTGCTGTACCGGCTGCCCTTCTGATTGACGGCGACCTGGGAGGTGGCGGCGTAGGCCCCGGCGGCGAATACGAGAGCGGCTGCCGCAAAGCCAATAAGCCGGGCATTCTTCGTCAACGCGTGTTTGGCGTTCATTTCAAACCGTCCTTCGATATGGCGCTTGACTTGGCCTCTAAAGCCGGGCCTCGCGCGACCATAACGGGGGACTGCTTAATAAAGCGTTGGGACGTTCAGGACGTGCCCGGCCGAGGCGTTAGTCTTCGCCCCGATCCCTCATCTTTGCGGTGTCCGTGCCAGTTGCGCGTCCGTCCGCGCCTGCAGCACGTCGAAAGTGAGGCCGGGCGCCATGTCCAACACCACGAAGCCGCGGTCCGTCACGTCGAGCACCGCGAGGTTGGTGTAGACGCGCTTGACGGCCCCCACCGCGGTCAGCGGATAGCCGCAGCGCTGCACGACCTTACTGCGGCCGTCCTTCGTGGTGTGCTCCATCAGCACCCAGAGCCGCTTGGCGCCCGCTGCCAAGTCCATCGCGCCCCCCACAGCCGGGGCGGTATCGTTCTCGCTCGTCGCCCAGTTGGCGAGATCGCCGTTCTCCGCCACCTCGAAGCCGCCGAGCACGCAAAGATCGATGTGGCCGCCACGGATCATGGCGAAGCTGTCGGCGTGATGCACGTAGGAGCCGCCCTTGCGCAACGTGACGTATTGCTTGCCGGCATTGATGAGCCAGGGATCGATCTGGTCCTCGGGCGGCTGTGGCCCCATGCCGAGCACGCCATTCTCCGAGTGGAAGATGACCTCCCGCTCGACCGGCACGTGATCCGCGACCAGGGTCGGGATGCCGATGCCGAGATTGACGTACCAGCCCTCGGGAATGTCGGACGCGAGGCGGGCGGCCATGCCGGGGCGGCTCAGCGGCTTGAAGTCGGCGATCGCGGTGTCGGGCATGGGCTCCTCGCAGAACTCTAGAACCGGGGGGGATCACCGTAGGGGACATGCAGCACGCGGTCCACGAAGATGCCGGGGGTCATTACATGCTCGGGCGGCAGCTCGCCCAACTCGACGACGTGCTGCGTCTGCACGATGGTCAAGGTGGCGCCCATCGCCATCACCGGGTTGAAGTTGCGCCCGGAATGGCGGAACGTCAGGTTGCCCCAGCGGTCCGCCTGCCAGGCTTCGACCAGCGCCACATCGCCCTTGAGCGCATGCTCCATGACGTAGGTGCGCCCGTCGAACTCGCGCAGTTCCTTGCCCATCGCCAGCCGGGTTCCGACGGCGGTCGCGGTGTAGAAGGCGGGCACCCCCGCCCCGGCCGCGCGAATGCGCTCGGCGAGCGTGCCCTGCGGGGTCAACTCGAGCTCGATCTCACCCGCCTTGAAGAGCGTCTCGAACACCACCGGGTCGGAGCTGCGCGGGAACGAGCAGATCACCTTGCGCACGCGCTTGAGGTCCATCAGCCGTGCCACGCCCACGCGCCCGACCCCGGCGTTGTTGAGCGCGATGGTGAGGTCCTTCGCACCCTGCTCGATCAGCCCGTCGATCAGCTGGTTCGGCTGGCCCACGGCGCCGAAGCCGCCGATCAGCACCGTCGAGCCGTCCTTGATGCCCTCCATCGCCTCGGCCATGGATTGCACGAACTTGTTGATCATCGGCGCCAAGTCTCCCTTCGAGCGCCGTTAAATGCCATTCCAGCCCGCCTCGCAATATTACCCGATCTCGATGACCGCATCCGCCGCGAACGCGCCCTCGCCTTCCGGCATCGCGAACACCGGGTTGAGGTCGATCGACGCGAGCGTCGAGCCGGCCTGCTGCGCGAACACCGACAGCCGGGACAGCATCCGTGCCAGTGCCGCGACATCCGCGGGCTTGCGGCCGCGCGCGCCGAGCAGGATCGGGGCACCCTTGATCGAGCGGATCATCCGCTCGGCCACGTCCTCGCCGAACGGGCAGCGGCGGAACACCACGTCACGCAGCACCTCGACGAAGATGCCGCCCAGCCCGAACATCGCCATCGGGCCGAACACCGGGTCACGGTGAATGCCGAGGATGCACTCGACCCCGCCCTTGAGTTGCTTGGCCACCAGCACGCCGTCCAGGCGCGCAGCCGGGGCGGCCCGCTTGGCGCGGTCCATCACGGTCGCGAACCCGTCCCGCACGGCCGCCGCGTCCGCCACGTCCAGCAGCACGCCGCCGATCTCCGATTTGTGCAGGATGTCCGGAGACAGGATTTTGAGCACGACCGGGTAACCGAAGCCCTCCGCCGCCGCGACCGCTTGCTCCGCCGTCGCGCAGGCACGTTCGGGTGCGGCCTCGATCCCGGCTTGCGCGAGCAACTGCTTGGCCTCGGCTTCCGTCGGGGTGACGGCGGGAAGCGCCACCGAAGGAACCTCGGGCGGCGCGCTGTCGGCGGACGCGGCGAACGCGACGCCGTAGCGGCCCATCGCCTCGATCGCCACCACGGCCCGCGTCGGGTCCTCATGCACGATCCAGCCATCCGCTTCGAACTCGCGCACCACCGGGGGCGGCGCGATCACGGACAACACGTGTAGCCGGTCGGGGAAGCGCTGCACCACCTCGGCGAGCTTGGCGCGCAGCTCGGGGCCGCGACTGGAGCTGGCGACCTGGCTGAAGAAGGCGAGCACCGAGCTGTAGCCGCCCTCCTGCTCCATCTCGCCGAAGAACTTGGTGATCAGCGACATGTCGTTGGATACCTGCGCGGTCGCGTCCACCGGATTGCGCGTCGCGGCGAACGAGACCAGCGCCTTCAGCCTGGCCTGCGCGGCAGCGGGCATCGCCGGCATGGCGAGCCCGACCTGCTCGGCGACGTCGCTGACGAGCACGCCGGCGCCGCCGCTGACGGTGAGCATGCCGAGGGTGTTGCGCACCGGGTAGATGCGGCGGGTCGCGGTGTGCGCGATGTCGAGCAGCTCCTCGGTGTTGCGGGCACGGACCACGCCGAACTCGTCGAGCACCGCCTCGGTGACGGCATCGTCGCCGGCGATGGAGGCCGTGTGCGACTTCGCCGCCGCGGTGCCGAGCGCGCTGCGGCCGACCTTCATCAGCACGACCGGCTTCTTCGCCGCCCGCGCGGCCGAAAGTGCGGCGATGAAGCTCTCCGACTCGCGGATGCCCTCGACGTAGGCGGCGATCACGTCGGTGTCGGGATGCTCGGCCATCCAGCCGATCACGTCGCCGACCGTCACGTCCGCCTCGTTGCCGGTCATCACGCAGAGCGAGGCGCCGATGCCGCGATTGCGGGCAATGGTGAAGACGTGGGTGCCGTAGGCGCCCGACTGGCTGGCGATGGCGATGCGCCCCGGGATCGGCAAGCCGCTGTCGATGGAGGCGGTGAAGGTCGCGTAGTAGCCGGTGCGGCCGTCGAACACGCCGAGGCAGTTGGGGCCGAGCACCCGCATCCCGTGGCCGCGCGCGATACCGACCAGCCGGTCCTGCTCGGCCGACCCGGCGTCGTCCACCTCGGCAAACCCCGCGGTGAACACGATCACCGCCTTGGTGCCCTTGCGGCCGAGATCATCCACCGCCTGCGCCGCGAGGTTGGCCGGGACCGCGACGATGGCGACCTCGGGCGTCTCGGGCAGCTGCTCCACCGAGGGATACGCCTGCAGGCCCTGGACCTCGGGCCGATTCGGATTGACCGGCAGGATGGCGCCCTTGAAGCCGTTGGCCTGCATGTAGGCGATCGGCCGGCCGCCGATGCGCGCCGCGTCGCCCGAGGCGCCGATGATTGCGATCGAGCGCGGCGCGATCAGCGGCGTGAGGCTGGAAACGAGCGGATGCTGCGGTCATGGCGCGGCGGTTTCCCCTGACTTGGCTAGCGAAGCCGGGGCTTCTTGCGGCCCGTTGGGGTCACTCTGACGCTCGCGCATTCCGCTCGCAAGCGAGCGCGGGTCGGCCGGAGCCTGTCCTCGGGCAGGCCTTTGGCCTGACGCGTGGGCCGACCGTGGCGATCATCAATGCGACAAAGTCACTGCCCTTCACCCCGGGTGTCAGCCCAGCGCCCGTTGCAGCATCTCCAGCACCTCGCGCGAGAAACGGCGCATGTTCGCCACCCGGTCCGCGCTGCCGGTCTCCAGGGTCGCGGCACGCTCGACCGGCCCGGCGAGGGCGAAGCAGGTGTGCCCCGGCTTGTCCCCGTACCGATTGCCGGTCGGGCCGGTGGCGCCGGTCTCGCCGATGCCCCAGGTCGCGCCGAGCTTGTCGCGGGCGTGCTGCGCCAGCAGCGTGGCGTACGGCTCGGTCGAGGCGCGCAGACCCTGCATGTCGGCATCGCCGATACCCGCGACAGCATCGCGCGCCTGACGCGTGTAGATGACCCCGCCGCCGAGGAAATACGCCGAGGCGCCGGGCACCGACAGCAGCGCCGCCGAGACCAGCCCGCCGGTCGAGGATTCGAAAACCGCGACCGTCTCGCCGCGCGCCTTCAGTCGCGCGCCGACCTGCTCCGCCAACGGCAACAACTCCTGCATCTTCGGTCTCCCCGCCCCTGCGCGAAGCCGAGGCTTGCACGCGCTTTCCGCCCCGGCAACAGTCCGGGCTGCGCGCGCACAACCGACCGGAACATCCGATGCGAGAGCAGGCCATCGAGGCCAACCGGCCGCCGCTCGATTGGCTGAGCTTCTTCCTAGCCGACGTGCGGGGCGGCATCGGCCCGTTCCTGGCGGATCAGTACGCGCTGGTATCGATCCAGCTGCTCGACGGCGTCGGCGCGGGCATCTTCGGCGCGCTGTTCCCCGTGCTGATCGCCGACCTGAAGCGGGGCACGGGCCGCTACAATCTCGCCTTGGGCGCGAGCGCCACCTGCTGCGGCGTGTGCGCCGCGCTCAGCAATGGCGTCGCCGGCTGGATCGTCGACCGGGCGGGCTTCGACGCCGCGTTCCTGTTCCGCGCCGGCTGCGCCGCCGCCGCCGCCGGCGTGTTCTGGATCGGTGTCCCGGAGACAGCCCATCGGCCAAAGCCTGAGGCTCGGCAACCACTCCGGCAAACATAACGGCGTCATCGCGAGCCGCCTCTTGGCGGCGTGGCGATCCAGGACGTTTGTTACCGCGACGCGGAACTTCTGGATCGCCGCGCTTCGCTCGCGATGACGCCGTTAATTAGGTCGGAGTGAAACTACCACTACGTTGAGCACGGGCCGAAACCACCCGCTCACACGAACGACTTGCGGAAGAACACGCGCGCCGTGCCGGGCGGATCGCATGGTATGCGGCCGAACTCCTCCCAGCCGTGCCGCGCGTAGAAGTCGGGCGCCTGAAAGCTGATCGTGAAAAGAAAGCCCGACTTGCAGCCGCGGCGCCTGCCCTCCTCTTCCACGCGCCGCAACATTTCCGCGCCGACGCCGGAATGACGCAAGCTCTCTGGAAGATACACGGTGTTGATGAAAAGCAACCCGTACGAGGTCCGGCCGAGCACGCCGCCGAGCAGCTTGCCCGTTCCTGGCTCGCGCACCAGCGCGGCGAGCGGCCGCGCATCCTTGTAGCCCACTTGCAACTCGTTATAGGCGTCGAGCCCGCCGCCGATCACGTCTTCGGCGTAATCCGGAGGCGAGTCGGTCAGCTCGACGTCGACGCGTGCCAAGGTCAGAGCGGCTTGAGCGGCGTCGCGTCCGGCGGCAACGGCACGCGATCCACGTTCAATACGAACGAAACAATCGTGTAATAGCCGACCGCCCCGATCAGGTCGATCACGCCCTGCTCGCCGAACCTGCCCTTGACGGCGGCGAACGCGTCGTCGCTCACCTGCCCGGTGTGCAGCAGCTGATGCGTGAAATCGTACACCGCCGTTTCGTTCTCGGCGAGATCGGCGGGGCGCTTGCCCTCGGCGATGGCGTCGGCGATCTCCGGCCGCAATCCGGCGTCGATCGCCAGCTTGCGATGCGCGTACCATTCGTACTGCGCGGTCCATTTACGGGCGCAGAGGATGATCGCGAGCTCGTTAAGGCGCGGCTCGATCGAGCTGTTGAACCGCACGAACTCGCCGACTTTCTGCACCCGGTCGGCGATCTCGGGGCTGCGCAGCAGCGCCTTGAACGGCCCGCGCTGCCAGCTGCCGCGCGGGCCGGACGCGATGCCCTGCGCCACCCGCTTCTGCTCGGCGGTCATCGCATCCTCGGTCAGCGGCGCGAAGCGTTCGGTCATGATGGTTTCCTCCGTCATGGGATGGTCGCGATCATGCCGCCGTCGACGACGATCTCGGTCGCGGTGATGAAGCGCGCCTCGTCGGAAGCAAGGAACAGTACAGCGTGCGCCACGTCCCACCCGTCGCCCATGTGCCCCATCGGCACCCGCTTGTGGCGGTCGGCGATCAGCGCCTCGGCGTCATTGTTGCCGATCTGCCGCGCGAGCCGGTGCGTGACCAGCGGCGTGTTCATCAGCCCCGGCACCACGGTGTTCACGCGCACGCCGAGCGGCGCGTATTTCACCCCCGTGCTGCGCGAGAGCTGGATCACGCCGGCCTTGCTCGCGCTGTAGCCGACATGCGTGCGCCCGAGATGGTCGCGCAAGCCGGCGACGGAAGCGATGTTGACGATGGCGCCTTTGCCCTGCCGCTCCATCACCGGCAGCACGTGCTTGCAGCCCAGGAACGCGGTCTTCAGGTTCTGGTCGATCTGCAGGTCGAAGGTTTCCTCCGACATCTCCACCGGGCCGCCGGGCGCCGAGCCGCCCACGTTGTTCACCAGGATGTCGATGCGGCCGAAACCCGCGACGCACGCTTCCATCGCATCCTTGACCTGTGCCGAATCTAACGCATCGCAGACGCGGGTCTCGCAGGCGTTGCCCTCGCCCTCGATGATGGCGCGGGTTTCCTCGAGCGCGGGGGCGCTGCGGTCAAGGAGGAACATCTGCGCGCCCTGACGTGCGAGGAGGGTCGCGGTCGCGCGGCCGTTACCCCATCCCGGACCGACCGAGCCCGCCCCCGAGACGATCGCCACCTTGCCGGCGAGACTCAACATGCCGCTGCCTCCTTGGTCTGCGGCGAGACTAGGCCGCGAGCGGACCAGCGGAAAGCCGGTGCGCGCGCGTCAGGTGTGCGGGAAATTGATCTCCACCGCGACGCCGTCGGGGTCGTGCAGGAACAGCTGCGTGAGGTTCACCGAGGCGATCTCACGCTCCTCGTACTTGATCCGCTGCTTGGCCAGCCGTTGCTTGATCTCGTCGAGCCCCGTGCCCTCGAACGCAATGTGGTCGAGCCGTCCGGTCGCCGGCGGCTCGCCGCCCGCGCCAAGTTCGGTGCCGAGCAGGTGGATCACCGCCTGCTTGCCGCAGTACAGCCAGTAGCCGGGGAACGGCAATGTCGGCCGCTCGCCGACGGCGAGCCCGAGCGCGTCGACGTAGAAATCCTTGGTCGCCTCGAGATCGCTCGGGCGAGTGGAGACGTGGTTGAGGCCGTTGAGTGCCATGGCGATGCTCCCGTGCGTTGCCCTCACCCAACCCTCTCCCGGCGGGAGAGGGCTTTCTGCTCCCTCTCCCTCCGGGAGAGGGCCGGGGTGAGGGTGACTCCGCCGCCCCCGCAACGGATTGTCAATCGGTCGGCTTGGCTTCCTGTGCGCGCGCCGGCAGCCCGAGCGTGCGGCCCGGATACCCGGCGGCCTCGAAGTAGCGCGTCGCCCCCACGATCGAGGTCTGCACCGCGGTCACGCGCCCGCCCGCGTCCGGCTGCGGGGAGACCTGCCGCTCAGTGCGCCATTGCGGCATTGCCCCGCCGGGCATCGTCTCCCCCATCACCCGGCCGGTCAGCTGGCCCACGTCGGGGATGCTGAGCCCGAGCAGATGCGCCATCGTCTTGCCGATGTCGGCGTTGCTGGTCGGCGCCGGGTCCTCGAAACGCTGGCGGAAATCCGGGCCGATGGCGCCGCCGATGATGATGGTGTCGGCCCGGCTGAAGCTGCCGTGCATCCCCTGCCCCTGCTGCAGCCCGGTGTCGGCCACCTCGACGCCGCACGTCTCGGGATCGGCGCAGCCGGTCGAGAAGGTGCGGAAATTGACGACGATCGCCGGCATCGGCGTCACCGCCGAGCCCTTCAGGTCAATGGCCGAGATCGGCAAGGTGCCCGGGATGAAGCCCAGGCTGTCGGAGACGAACAGGCCGCTCACGTAGTCCTCGCCCGCGAGCACGTCGACCACCTCGCGCGCCAGCTGCGGGTCGCCGTCCGGCACATACACGAGGTCGGAGCCGCCGTTGGCGGCGACCACCACTTGCCGATGGTCCTGGTCGCCGCCGATCAGCCCGTTGCCCCGCGACGGATGCGCGCCGTCGGCGAGCGTCGCGTATTTCGCGTCGGGGTCGAGCAGCGGCCGGTGCAGGCCGTGCGCGATATCGATCGCCACGAATCCCGCCGGCAGGAAATGCGGCACCACGTCGGCGTAGCTCTGCGTCGCCGCGAAGCTCGTGTCGCTTTCCTTGGAAATGGTCGAGAACCCGTGGTCGGCCGTCACGATCACGTCCGTAGTGCGGTCGAGGCCGAGTTGCTTGAGTGCCGCGAGCAATCCGGCCAGGTTATTGTCGGCGTTGCGGATCGACGCCAGCGAGGTCGCACCGTTCGTGCCCGGGATGAGCCGGTTGAGACTGTCGCCCTGGTTGTGCTGCGTGCCGTCCGGATCGCGCGACCAGAACACCATCATGAACGGCTTGCCGCGCTCCTTGAACAGCGGCAGCACGGCCTTGCTCGCGGCGTCGAGGAAATACGCCTGCTGCCCGACATTGGCCTGCAAGGTGCCCGGCGTCTTGAAGTCGCCCGCCTTGCCGTTCTCGCCCCGGGTCGGCGCCTGCAATCCCATCCCGGCTTCCTGCAATCGCTTCTGCACGTCGGCATTGAGCGGGATGCCGCCGGCGCGCCCGGTCTGGTCATCGATCACGATCGTACCGTTGCCGGACCGTTCGGTGTGATCGAAGATGAGCGCCGGCCCGAGCTTGCCGATGGTGGCGGTGCTGAGCCCGGCCTGCCGCGCCGCCCGCATCACCGTCTCCTGATGCAGGTAGTCGCCGGCGAAATGCTCGTCCACGTCGCCGAGCACCGGATCGCTCTCGAGGAACGGCGTCAGGCTGTCCCCGGCACCCGGCACCTTGAAGCCGCTGTAGATCACGTTGCTGAAATCGCCCGTGTCGCCCACCTTGTGCCCCGTCGCCATCGCCGCGGCGTTCGCGGTGGTGAAGGTCGGGAACATCGAGTGCGTGTTGGTGAACCGGACGCCGTCCCGCCAGAGCGCCGCGAGGGTCGGCGCCGTCGTCTCGTTCACCATCCCGGGCCGCAGCCCGTCGGCGACGAAAAGCAGCACGTTATGCCGCGCGGGCTGCTGGGCCTCGGCGGCGGTCGCGAACAGTACCCCGGCGAGGGCGAGGACTAGCTTTGACATGCGGGCGTTCACTCCAGCAATTGCGACACGCGTGTGACATCGGCAGGCTTCGCACTCACGGGAAGTTTTCGTGACGGTCCACGCTGATCACAGTTTCCACCCACCTCCCAGCGCCTTCGTCAGTCCGATCAGAGCCTCCAAGTAAGCCAGCCGCGCGTGCACGAGGGCGTCCCTCGCGGAGTATTCCGCGGCCTCGCTGGTCAGCAGGTCAAGGATGTGCCCGTGCCCCCGCGCAGACTTTTGGTGGCCAGACCGGACGACTGCTGAGCGGCCGTTACGCTGCGCTGCTGAGCGGCGCGCTCCGCCGCCGCCGCCTTCACCGTGGCCAGGGCGACCTCGACGTCTCCGAACGCCGAAAGCACCGCCTTGCGGTAGTTACCCGCCAAGAGCTCCTGGTAGCGCGCCTTGGACTGGTCGAGCCGCCCTCGCAGCGCGCCGCCTTGAAAGATCGGCTGCGTGACGTTCGACAGCAACGAGTAGATGCCGTTCGGGGGCCGTCCACCCCAACAGGGCCGCCCGCATCGACTTGCACGCGCGACCCTGCATCGCCACGCCTCGCTCGCGATGATGAAATAATAGTAACGTTGAGTTCGAAACGACCTACTCCGGCGATCACACTCGAGTGCTAGGCTGCTTTCGCCTGCCCGAACAGCCCGCCCATCCGTGCGAGCTTGGCCAGGTGCTCGTCGGCCGTGCCGAACATCAGGTCGATCATGGTCTGCCGCTTGAAGTAGTGACCGACCTTGTACTCCATCGTGACGCCGATGCCGCCGTGCAACTGGACCGCTTCCTCGCCGACATGCTTGCCCGATCGGCCGATCTGCACCTTCGCGGCCGAGATCGCGCGCGTGCGCTCGGCCGCGTCCGTCTCGGCCGCCATCACGCCGGCGAACAGCGCCATGCTGCGCGCCTGCTCGACCGAAACCAGCATATCCACCGCGCGGTGCTGCAACGCCTGGAATGAGCCGATCGTCACCCCGAACTGCTTGCGCGTCTTGAGGTACTCGGTGGTCAACTCCTGCATCGACGTGAGCACGCCGACGCTCTCCGCGCACAAGGCGGCGATCGCCTCGTCGACCACGCGCTCGACGACGGGCAGCGCCGCGCCGGGCTCGCCTAACGCCGCTTCCGCCCGCGCGCCCGCCAAGGTCACCTCGGCGGCACGCAGATTGTCCTGCGTCCTGTAGCCGCGCCGCGACACCCCCGCCGCATTGGCATCGAGCATGAAGAGGCCGATGCCGTCGCGATCCCGGCGGCCGCCGGAAACGCGCGCCGTGACGAACAGCTTGTCGGCGACGTCGCCGTGCAGCACCACGCTCTTGGCGCCGTCGAGCACCCATCCGTCGCCGTCACGCTTCGCCGTAGCGGTGACATCGGCAAGGTCGTAGCGTGACTGCCGCTCGACATGCGCGAACGCGAGCAGCGTCTTGCCGGCCGCCACCTGCGGCAGCAGCGCCGCCTGCAGCGCCTCATCGCCCGCGGCGCGCACCAGCCCCGCGCCGAGGATCACGGTGGCGAGGTAGGGTTCCAGCACCAGCCCGCGCCCGAACGCCTCCATCACGATGGCCGTCTCGACCGGCCCGCCGCCGAAGCCGCCATGCTTCTCCTCGAACGGCAGGCCGAGGATGCCGAGCTCGGCGTATTGCGCCCACACCGCGCAGCTCCAGCCGTCCGGCTCGGCCATGATCTTCTTGCGCGCCTCGAACTCGTAGCGGTCGGCGATCAGCCGGTCGACGCTGTCGCGGAGCAGCCGCTGTTCCTCGGTGAGATCGAAATCCATGACACCTTCACTCTTCTCATAAAACCCTCGACGCCGTGGTCGGCGAAGGCCGACCACCCACGTCTTTCACGCGCCCGTCGCAGCCGTGGATGGTCGGCCTGCGCCGACCATGGCGGTAGGGGCAGGACTCAAAGCCCCAGGATCGCCTTGGCCACGATGTTGCGCTGGATCTCGTTCGAGCCGCCGTAGATCGAGACCTTGCGGTAATTGAAGTAGTCGGGCGCCGCCTCCGTCGCGTACTCCGGGCCGATCACCGGCTCGTTCCGCCCGGCTTCCAGCGGCTGGTACGGCATCGCGAACGGGCCGACGACCTCGATGGCGAGCTCGGTCAGCTGCTGCTGGATCACCGATCCCTTCAGCTTGAGGATCGACGAGGCCGGGTTCGGCTTGCCGCGCGCGGCGCTGCGCTCGGCCGCGACGACGCGCAGCTGCGTCATCTCCAGCGCCTTGAGCTCGACCTCGACGGAGGCCAGCTTCTCGCGGAACTTGGCGTCCTCGATCAGCGGCCGCTCGCCCACCGTCTCGAGCGCGGCGAGCTGCTTGATGCGCTGGACCTTCGCCTTCGAAGCGCCGACCCGCGCGATGCCGGTGCGCTCGTTGCCGAGCAGGAACTTGGCATAATCCCAGCCCTTGTTCTCCTGCCCGATCAGGTTCTCGGCCGGCACCTCGACGTCGTCGAAGAACACCTCGTTGACCTCATGGCCGCCGTCGATGGTCTGGATCGGCCGGACGGTGATGCCCTTCGAGGTCATCGGGAACACGATGAAGGAGATGCCCTCCTGCTTCTTCGCCGCCGGATCGGTGCGGCAGAGGCAGAAGATCCAGTCGGCGTGCTGTGCGAGGGTAGTCCAGGTCTTCTGGCCGTTGATGATGAATGTGTTACCGCGACGCTCGGCCTTGGTGCGCAGGCTCGCGAGGTCGGAGCCGGAGCCGGGCTCGGAAAAGCCCTGACACCACCAATCGTCGAGGTTGGCGGCCCGCGCGAGGTAGCGGCGCTTCTGCTCGTCGCTGCCGAACTGCGCGATCACCGGGCCGACCATGGAGGCGTTGAAGGCGAGCGGCGGCGGCACGTTCGCCTGCTGCATCTCGTCCTGGTAGAGGTAGACCTGCACCGGGGTCCAGGCTTGGCCGCCCCACTCGACAGGCCAGTTGGGCACCGCCCAGCCGCGCGCGTTCAGCACGCGCTGAGAGCGGATCATCTCCTCCTTGGTGAGATGATGGCCGGCGGCGGTCTTCTCGCGCAGGTCGGCGGGAAACTCCTCGCGGAAGAACCGGCGCGCCTCGTCACGAAAGGCGATTTCCTCGGGCGTGAAGTTCAGGTCCATGCGGTACTCCTTCTTGCTTGCGCTTCCCTCACCCAACCCTCTCCCGAGGGGAGAGGGTTGGGTGAGGGCGCTACGCCGCGCGCGACTTGAGCCGGTGGGAGAACGACTTGCGGAACTTCGCCACCTTCGGCGCCACCACCACCTGGCAATAGCCGGCATATGGATTGCGCGCGTAGTAATCGTGGTGCTCGGGCTCGGCCTCGTAGAACACCCTGAGCGGCTCGATCTCCGTCACCAGCGGCGCAGGCCACACCTTCGCCTCGCTGACCTCCCGCATCACTCGCTCGGCGGCCTCGCGCTGCGCGTCCGAGTGGGTGAGGATGATGGAGCGGTACTGCGACCCGACATCGTTGCCCTGCCGGTCGCGCGTCGTCGGATCGTGGATCGAGAAGAACACGCGCAGCAGGTCCTCGTAGGAGACCGTCCTCGGATCGAACACCACCTGCGTCACCTCGGCGTGCCCGGTCCGCCCGGAGCAGACCTGCCCATAGGTCGGGTTCGCCACCTGGCCGCCGGCATAGCCGGACATCACCGATTGCACGCCCTCGAGGTCCTGGAACACCGCTTCCAGGCACCAGAAGCAGCCGCCGCCCAGGGTCGCGACCTCCTGGCTGGGTTCCACCTGATCCGTCATCTGCGCTCCTCCGCTCGTGTCGGCCTTCATATGGGACCGCGCCCGCCAAGGCCACTATGCCCCGGCTTGCCGTTCAAGAGAACCGAGCAGGTCGGGGTCGGTGATGACGCGCGGCACCTTGTTCTGCCCGCCCAGCCGGCCGCGTGCCCGCATCCACGCCTCGAACGTGCCCGGGCGAGCTGCCATCGCGCGCGGCGGCAGCAGTTGGCCGCCCTGGCGGTGCGCCCGGTAATCCTCGTTCAAGCCCGACAGCGCCGCATCGGCCGCCGCGCCGAACCGGGCGACACGCTCCGCCCCGGGCGCATCGCCCGCGAACTCGACCACGAAGACATGCCGCCCTCGCGCGCCGGCCGCCTCGGGGCCGACGGCGAACTCGGCCACCCCCGTCCCGATCGCCGCGGCCCCTTCCAGCACCGCGCGCTCGATCTCCTCGCCGCTCAAATGCTCGCCGAACGCGGACAGGAAATACGACGTGCGCCCGACCACCAACAGCCTCGGCGGAGAGCGGTCGATCAGGCGCACCACGTCGCCGATCACGTAGGACCAGAGCCCCGCACAAGTGCTGAGCACCAGCGCATAATCGACGCCGGTCTCGGCCGTGCCGATCCAGTGGCGCGTCGGCGCCGACGCGTCCAGCTCGGCGACCGGCACGAATTCGAGGAACAGGCCGTTGTCGAGGATCGCACGCATCCCGGCCCCCGGCCCCCGGTCCGCCACCGCGACGAAACCCTCGCTCGCGGCGTACACCTCGCGCAGCTCGGCCCGGCCGCCCGCGAGCCACGCGTCGAACGCGGCGCGATAGGGCGCGAAGCTGACGCCGCCATGCACGAGCAACTCCAGCTCGGGATACGATGAGGCAAGGCGCCGGGGCTGATCCGGGCGCAGCGCGGCCAAATGCTCGAACAGCAGCAGCAGCCAGCTCGGCGTGCCGCTCAACATGCGGATCGGCTCAGGCAGCGAGCGACGGGCGAGCAGGTCCAGCTTGCGGTCCCAATCGGCGAGCAGCGCAAGGTCGGGCGGCGGGAAGGTGTAGGGCCGCGCCCAGAACGGCACCCGCGTGGCGGCGATGCCGCTTAGATCGCCGCTGCGGATGCCCGGAGCCTCCATGCGCAGATCGGTGCTGCCGCCGAGCATGAAGCTCTTGCCGCCGAGCACCCGGCTCGCCGGACGGTTGGCGATGTGGTGCACCAGCACGTCGAGCGCCGCCCGTCCGTTGCTGCGCAGCATGTCGGTGCTGACGGGGATGTATTTCGTCGTCCCGCTGGTCGTTCCGGAGGAAAGTGCGAGGAACGGCACCCGCCCGGGCCACGTCGCCCCCGCGACCCGGGGGAACCGGGGCGACCACGCCTCCCGCCAGAAATCCTCGTAGCGGCGCAGCGGCACGCGGGCCTGGAAGTCGGCCACGCTGTGAACGCCATCGAAGCCGTGCGCGCGGCCGAACGCGATCCGCGCGGCCCGGCGCACCAGCCGCAGCAGCTCGCGTTCCTGCGTCGCCGGCCCTTCTTGGCGCGCTAGCGTGGCGAGCCGCCGGCGCGCATAGGCCCGCAGCAGCGGCGTCGCGTCGATCACCGCGCGGGTTCGAGTCGTTGCACGATCGGGAACGCGCGCTCCACGGCTGCCGGCGTGAGCGGCAGCCGGATGTACTGGCCGCGTTTGAACAGCGGCAGCTGATCGGCGAAGTTGGCGCTACCGAGCCAGCCGTCCTGGCCGCCGAACAGCACCGCCTCGGTCCCGTCCGGGTCGGCCATGTCGGCGACGAAGCGCGCCTGCGTGCCGTAGCCCGCCGGATGGCGGTCGCGCACCAAGCCGTGGAACGACTTCATCACCGTCTCGCGCGAGCCCGCGACCGGGTATTCGTCCACCCGGAACCGCCGCCCGATCACCGGGATGTTGGCGAGCACCGATTGGGCGCGCATCACGTGCATGTCCCCCCAGGTCGGGAACCGCGCCGCATCCCGCGCGGCGGCGGCGAGCGCCGCCCTTAGCAGATCGGCGCGCGACGCCAGATCGAGCGTCGCCAGGTCGGCGAGCAGATAGCTGACGATCTGGTTCCAGTCGCTGCGCGGCGGCGGGTCGCGGTCGCGGGCGAGCCCCTGGAACACGTGGAACAGCAGCAACTCGAACGCGACCGGGGCGCTCGCGTCGGCTTGGTAGCCGCCGTCCCACCCGCGCAGCTGCGCCGTTAATCGCTGCTCCGCCGCGCCAAGCCCGGCCGCGTCCAGCGCGCGGACCAGCCCGTCCTTGAGCGCGAGCGACGCCGGGGAAACCACGTCCTGCTGCAATGCGTGCAGGTCGGCCACGGAAAGCTTGGGCCGGGCGCGCAGCAGCGCTTGCAGCCGCCGCACGCGCTCCGACGTAATGAAGATGAAGCCGACCGGGACCGGCGATCCCGTCGGCGGATTGTTGGCCGAGGCCAGAAAACCGGCGGGCGGGTTCAGCGCCCAAGGCAGGTCCAGCACGGTCGCGTGTCCGTCCCAGCCGAGCGCCGGGTCGCCGGGGTCGAGCACCATGTCGGGCGGGCGCCGGTACTCGCGGCGCGGCAGCCACGTCGCCATCACCTGGCCGATGTTCCCCGCGCGATCCGCGAACATCATGTTCTGCGGACTGACGGCGTAGGTCGCCAAGGCGGCCCGGAACGCGGCGGGCGTCTCGGCCCGCGCGACCTTGAGAAGGGCGGTGATCTCGTCGCTGGCCGCGTGGCCCATCCAGCGCAGCGCCACCGCCTCGCCCGGACGCGACCGGAACAGGGGCGAGTCGGACAGCACCGGGCCGAAGCGCGAACGGCGCACCACGAGGGCGCGGGCGGGCGCGAGCCGGGTGCGGATACACTCGGTGCGGCTGTCCAGCGGCTCGCGCGCAACATCGAACAAGTCGCTCACCGCGGCCCGCATATTGGTGCCGCCCCACGCCATGTGCGGGCTGCGCCCAAGCCCGAAGATCGGCAACCCGGCCGGCATCAGCCCGACCACGTTGTAGGACGGCGAGCGTACCCCGGCGAGCACCCAGAGATTGGGCAGCAGCAGCGGCAGATGCGGGTCGCTCGCCAGCAGCGCGCCGCCGGTGGCGCTGTGGTCGGGCGCCACCGCCACGCAATTGCTGCCCGAGCGGCTGAAACCGGCCAGCACGCTGGTCAGCGCCGCCTGCCGGTCCGCGAGGCCGAAGCTGAACGCGCCGCCGTTGCCCGCGTCGAGGGTGCGCCGCCACAGCTCCGGCCACGCCGCCGTGCCCCGGTCACCGATCAAGCCGAAATAGGTGACCCAGTTGATGTCGACGCCGGCGAGACGGCCGATCGCCAGCAGATCGCGCACCGACCACGGCTCGCGCTTGAGCCCGAGCAGCCCGTGTTCCGGCGGCGTCGCGCGGGCCCGCGCCTGGTAGCAGTTCAGCCCGTCGACGAACGCGCCCAGCCACGCCCGCGTCTCGTCCGGCATGGCGGCCTCGACCGCCGGGGCCGCTTCGGCGAGGCCGATGATGCGCAAGGTGTGGTCGATGTCGCGCCCGCGCGGCCCGACGATCTCGGCGGTCCGGCCGTAGGCGATGCGCTTGGCCAGCGCGAGCTGCCCTTCGCGGAGATGCGCGTGGACCATGCCGAGCGCGAATCCGAGATCGCGATCGCGCTCGGCCTCGATGAACGGTACTGCGTGCGCGTTCCAGCGGATCGTCACCGGTTGCTCAAGCGGCAGGTCGGCGGTCGGCAGGCGCGCGAGGCGCTGCTCGAGCCGTTGACGCCGGGGGAACAGCGCACGCCGCGATGCCGGCAGAGCCTTTGCGGCGAGCAGCAGGGAGTGGGGCAGGCGCATGGCCGCACGGCCTAGCACACTTGCGTGCCTGCGGCCGCGCTGGATAAGGTCGATACACGGACGGCACAACAGGGCCATGCAGCAAGCGCAGACTGCGGATTACGCCGAGCATCGCGAGCGCGTGCGCCCCGAATGGGCCGATCAGGACGGCTTTCTCGCGCCGGCCTACGCGGTCGTCATCTTCGATCGCGCGATCGACCTGCTGTACGACGGTATCGGCCTCGGCCTCACGTATATCCGCGCCACGGGCTGCTCGACGTTCACCCTGGAGACCCACATGCTCCAGGAACAGCCGGTGCCGGTGGGCGCCGGCGTGCTGGTGCGCAACCGCATCCTCGCCGTCGACGCCAAGCGCATGCACATCGCCCAAGAGATGTTCCGTCTCGGCCAGGCCCGGCGCGCCGCGCTGATGGAACAACTGTCGATCCATGTGGACCTTGCCATACGTCGCTCGGCACCGTTTCCGCCCGAACGGCTGGCCGAGATACGCGCGGCCATGCGGACGCTGTCCGACGGCCCGGAACCCGTCGGCACGGGCCGCCCGGTCAGCCTCGACGCCCCATGAGCTCGGCGAAGCGCCAGCGTTCGTTACGCCCCTTGGCTCACGTCCCACAGTTCGAAGGAGGTTTCATGCGTTTCTCGGTTGTACCAGTCCTGATATTGACCGGAGCCGCACTGGCGATCGGCTTCGTCGAATCCGTTCCCGCGCAAGGCACCGGCCCGCTCACGGCGGACCAGATCATCGCAAACCGGCAAGCCGGGCAGGCCCTCATGGGCGGAAGCTTTGCGGAGATGAAATACGCGGTTGACACCAAGGCGACCGATTTGAAGCGTTACAAGCCCGTCGCCGAGGCGATGGGGCGGTGGATGGGGGTGTTCCCCGATCTGTTCCCGCCCGGAACGGAGCAGGGCCACAACACCAAAGCGCTGCCCGCGGTCTGGTCCGACCGCTCCGGCTTCGACAAGGACGCTCGCGACATGGTCGCCGAGGCGCAAAAGCTCGCGCAAGCGGCCGACGCGAACGACCCGGCCGCCTTCGCCACGGCGTTCAAGGACACCGGCGCCGCCTGCGGCGCCTGCCACAGGAACTTCCGCGCCAAAGCCAGCTAGATTTCAGCCCTGGGCTGGGGACCAGGTGCCTTGAAGGGATAGGCAACTCCCGTCGCGGGTCGGAACAACCCATCGACGAATGCGCGAGGGAGTGCTTGCGACTTTGCCGGTCATCAGCTCCGCTCAAACCGAAACGAGCGCCACGCGCCGCGCCGGCCGGCGCGTGTTGGCCGCGCGGTCGAGCCAGGAGCGCGGATCGAGCGTGGACGTCACCGCCCGCTGAGCAGAACCGGGCTGCGAGCCCGGGTCATCGAAGCTATCGGGCTGATTTCCTGCGATGGTTGGGCGCGGCGGCGAACACGGTCTCCATGCGCTGGGCCAGTTCGTCGGCAGTGAACGGCTTCTCCAGCCGCGGCGCAGCCCTGATGATCGGCGGGTCGTCTTCGCCGTCGCCGTAGCCGGTCACCAGAAGAAACGGCACCGCCCGGCGGGCAAGTTCTTCCGCGATCGCGACCGTCTTCTCGCCGTGGATGTTCATGTCCAGCAGAACGCCGTCCAGATCGTGCCCGCGGATCACCGCGAGCGCCTTGCCGATGCTGGGAGCCACGCCGACCACCCTGCATGCCAGGTCCTCCAGCATGTCCTCCAGCATCATCGCAACCATCGTCTCGTCCTCGACGACGAGGATGCGCAGGCCGGTTAGGGCGTCCGGGCGGTCTTCCACGCATCAGCTAACGTCGGCACGGCTCGATCCGTCTCGCGCCCACGGAAACGTTAGCTCGCAGCGCAGCCCCTCCTCCAGGTATTCCAGCCGCGCCTCGCCGCCGAGTTCATCGGCCGTGCTGCGCTGGATCAGCCTGGTGCCGAACCCCTGTCGCGAGGGCGGCCTGACTTTCGGGCCGCCGGTCTCGCTCCACCGCACCTGAATCGGGCCGCCGCCGTCCTGGCGCCACGTCACCGCGAGCTTGCCGGCGGACACCGACAACGCCCCATACTTCGCGGCATTGGTGGCAAGCTCGTGCAGCACCATCACCAGGGCGACCCCGGTCTGCGGACGCACGGTCAATGCCGGGCCGTCCGCAACAATGCGGCTCGCATCCTTGGTGCGATACGGCGCCAACGTCCGGTTGACGAGTTGGCCGATCTCCGTGCCGTGCCAATCCTTCTGGACGATCAGGTTGTGCGCCTGGGCCAAGGCGTGCAGCCGTCCCATGAACGCTGTCCTGAAGTCGTCCAGAGAGGCGCTCTGCCGCAGCGTCTGGGTCATGATGGCTTGCACCGTCGCCAGCACGTTCTTGACGCGGTGGTTGAGCTCGGCGATCAGAACCTCCCGATGCGCCACCGTTCGATCCCGCTCGGTGACATCCTCGGCGGCGAGCATTATCAGATCCTCGCGGCCGCCCGTGCGCGACAGCTTGCGCGCGTTGAGCAGCAAGGTCCGCCGGCCGGTGCCCGTCGCTCCCAATGTGATCCCGACATTCTCAAATTGCTCGTCCTTGGGCAGCACCTCCTCCAGCAGCCGGCGGAGTTCCGGGACATTCCAGTCCCCGCCGGCGAGTTCGTAGAGCAGGCATCCCTCGATGTTCGCCGACGCCCTCTCGAACAACCCGTGAAACGCCTGGTTGGCCGATCGTACCCGCAACGCGGCGTCAAGGATCGCCAGCGGCTGCCGGGCGGTCGCCACGATCGCCTCGGCATAGATGCGGGCTTCGTTGACCGCCTCGCTGACGCGCTTGTTGTCGGTGATGTCGATGAACGTGATGACGAGACCGGCGATCCGGTCGTCCCGCGTCCGATAAGGCAGCACGCGACGCAGGAACCACTTGCCGTCGTCGCCGCGGATCTCGGCCTCGATCGGGTTGCGCCGGGCCAACACCGCCTCGGCGTCGCCGAGCAGGTCGGCGTCGGAGAACTTGCGGGCAAAATGGCTGATCGGCCGGCCGGTGTCGGACGACACGAGGTCCAACAGAAGCTTCGTGGCGGGGGAAAACCATTTTATTCGGAGTTCCGTATCGAGGAACACGGTCGCGATCTCGGTGCCGGCCAGCAGGTTTTGCAGATCGTTGCTGACCTCCTCGGTCTCCCTGATCTTGTGCTGCAGCTGGCTGTTGACCGAATGGAGCTCCTCGTTGAACGACTGGAGCTCCTCCTTGGAGGTCTCCAGCTCCTCGTTGGTCGATTGCAGTTCCTCGTTCATCGAGGTGGTCTCTTCGTTGGCGGCCTTCAGCTGTTCGTTGGCACCTTCCAACTGCTCGATCGTGCTTTGCAGCTCGGCTCGGGTTGATTGCAGCTCCGCTTCAAGATTGGACGCGACCTCGCCATCGCCGTCTAGCTGGGCGGGCGCCGGTACTGGCGCGCGCGCTTCCGGCTCGAACGTGACCAGCACGAGACCGGAATCCTGCCGGGACGCCGGCAGCGGCGCGAGCGTGACCAGGACCGGGCGGAGCGTGGCACCCCGGCGAACCTGGGCGCTGAACCCGGTCTGCCGGTTCTCGGCGGCCACTTGCTGCATCGCCCCACGCAGCTTCGCGAGCAGGCCCTCGCGCACCATTGCCAGCAGGTCGCGCGTCGGCTCCCCGCCCGGCTGCTTCAGGAAGTCGCCGGTCTCGCCATGAAAGTACAGGATGCGCCCGGTCCGGTCGATCAGCACCGAGGCGGGCGCGTAGCGGTCCAGCAGCGCCCGCCGCGCTGTGTCCGTGACGCGCATCGGCGGCCCCGGCGAAGGCTGCCCGTCAGTCGGGCTCAACGCCAAATGGCCGCCGAGTAGCGGGAAATCCACGATGTCGTGCCGGGTCGGCCCGGTGCGCCGGTAGATGCGCCACTTCTTCGAGATCGTCTCGAACAGGTCGTCGGAGCGGCCGATGGTCTCCGCGCTGCCGAGGAACAGGCGGCCGCCCTCGCGCAGCGCGAAATGCAACAGCGCGATCGCGCGCCGCTGCGCCTCGGGTTCGACGTAGATCAGCATGTTGCGGCAGGTGATCAGGTCCATCCGCGAGAACGGCGGATCGCGCAGCAAGTCCTGCCGGGCGAACACGACGAGGTCGCGCAGATCCTTCCTGACCTGGTAGGAGCCGTCGAGCTTCTCGAAGAACCGCCGGATGCGCGCGGCCGGCAAGCTTTCCACATCGGAGCCCGGATAGACGCCGGCGCGCGCGGCGTTGAGGTTGTCGTCCAGGGCGTCGGACGCGAAGACTTTCAACTCGAACCGCTTGTGCGCGGCCTCGGCGCGCTCGGTCAGCAGCATGGCGATCGAGTAGGCTTCCTCGCCGGTGGCGCAGGCCGGCACCCAAACGCGGATCGACGCGCCGGATTCCCGATCGGCGACCATCTGCGTGATGACGGTCTCGTCGAGGGTCGCCCAAGCCTCGGCGTCGCGAAACAGGCTGGTGACGCTGATCAGCAGGTCCCGGATCAACGCCTCAACTTCGGCCGGCTCGGCGCGCAGCAGGTCGAGATAGGCCGCAAGCCCGGCCACGTTGCTCAGGCCCATCCGGCGATGGACACGGCGCAGCAGCGTGGCGGTCTTGTAGCTGCGGAACTCCTGGCCGGAATGGGCGCGCAGCAGGTCGAGGAGTTGCTCGAGCCCCGGCTGCCGATCGGTCGGCATCGTCGCCAAGCCGTCCGGGGCCGCGACATAGCCGTGCTGCAAGTAGCGCAGCAGCGTGCTTGGCATGTCACCGGGAGCTAGGACGTGGTCGGCCAGGTCGGCGCTGATGGCGCTGCGCGGCATGCCGTCGAACGCCGCCGTTGCCGGGTCTTGCACCAGGATCAAGCCGCCGGCTGCCTTGATCTCCCGCAGGCCCTGCGTGCCGTTGGTGCCGGTCCCGGACAGAACGATGGCGACGGTGCGTTCCTGCCGCTGCCCGGCGAGCGAGGTGAACAGCACGTCGACGGGGTGGCGATGACCGCGCGGCTGGGCCGCCTCGTTCAGGCGCAGCGTGTCGCCGTCCAACGTCAGATCGCGGTCGGGCGCGATCACGTAGACGCGGTTCGGCTCGACCGGCATGCCGTCCGCGATCTCGGCGACCGGCATCGCCGTGTGATGCCCGATGATCGAGGCGAGCTGGCTTTCCCGGGTCGGGTCCAGGTGCAGCACGACCACGAACGCCAATCCGCTATCGGCCGGCACGGCATCGAAGAATTGGGTCAGTGCCTCGATACCGCCGGCCGACGCGCCCAGCCCGACAATCGGCACGGCCGCGCGCCGCCCGTCGTCGCCGGCCACGGCGTGCTCGGCGCCATCAAGCTCGGTCCTGCGCGCTTCGTCTGGCATAGTCGATGGAGGCCCTACCGATTTTGGTGCACCCGTAGATGAACCGGGTGTCGCCGTTGTCATCCGGTCGGCACCTGACACTCACCGCATCTTACGACGAAACTTTTCGGATTTCCGGGTTGAAGTCAAAGAGAAACACTCTACCGGAGGCCGTGCCGCGCCACCAGACTCTCCCGCGGCCCGCACAAGATGCCGGCAATCCACAAGCCGCCCGCCGTCAGCACGATCGCCGGGCCGGTCGGGATGTCGGCGTGGAACGACAGCAGCAGCCCGGCGACCGAGGCCAGCCCCGCGACGCAGACCGCCGCCAGCACCTGCCCGCCCAAGGTTTGCGCGAAATGCCGCGCGCCCACGGCCGGCAGCATCATCAGACCCACCGACATCAGGGTGCCGAGGGCCACGAACCCGGCCACCACGCACAGCACGACGAGGGCCAGGAAGGCGAGATGCCACAGCCCGCCGCGCCCGCCCGAGGCGGCGAGGAAGCCGGGGTCGAAGCTCTCCAGCACCAGCGGACGCCAGATCGCCGCCAGCCCGATCACCACCAGGCTCGCCACCCCGGCCATCGCCAGCAGCGCCGCGTCGTCGACCCCTAGGACGCTGCCGAACAGCAGTTCGGTCAGATCGATGCCGCGCTGCGCCGAGACGATGGCGACCCCGGCGGCAAGCGCCATCAGGTAGACACCCGCCAGCTGGCTGTCCTCCCGCCCGCCCGTCGCGCGCGTCAGCCAGCCCGCGAGCCACGCGACCGCGAGCCCGGCAAGCAGACCCCCCAACCCCATCCACAGGAACGAGAGCCCGGCGACCGCCGCGCCGAGCGCCACGCCGGGCAGGATGCCGTGCTGCAGCGGATCGCTCATCAGGCTCATCCGGCGCAGTACCAGCACCACGCCGAGCGGCGGCCCCGCGACGGAGAGCGCCAGGCATCCCGCCAGCGCACGCCGCATGAAACCGAGGCTGAACGGCGCCAGTAGCCAGTCGTGGATCAAGCGGCGGACCGGCGGAACCCTATAGGCTCCTCCGAGGACCACCCATCGAGCGCCAGCCGGGCGCGTTGGCGGTTCGCGGGCGCCAGCGCCTGCCCCGTCGGCCCCCATGCCACCGGCTCGCGCGCCAGCAACAGGGTTTCGGGGAAATGCGCCCGCACGAGGTCGAGGTCGTGCAGCACCGCCACCACGGTGCGGCCCTCGGCGTGCCAGCGTTCGACCAGGCGCATGAGATCGGCCGCGGTCCGCTCGTCCACCGCGTTGAACGGCTCGTCGAGCAGCAGCACCGGCGCATCCTGCACGATCAGCCGCGCGAACAGCACCCGCTGCAACTGGCCGGCCGAAAGCTCGCCGATCGAGCGCGCCTCGAAGCCGCCGAGCCCGACGGAATGCAGCGCCGCCACCGCCGCTTCCCGTTGCCCGCCGGTAAGCCCCCGGAACGCGCCGATGCGGGACCAGTGGCCGAGCGCGACCACGTCGAGGCAGGCGATCGGGAAGCTGCGGTCGAGGGTGCTGCTCTGCGGCAGCAAGGCGATCGCGGCGCGGTCCCGGGTGCCCCGATCGACCCGTCCCGCATCCGGCCGGTGCACCCCCGCGATCGCCCGCAGCAAGGTGGTCTTCCCGGCGCCGTTGGGGCCGACCACCGCGGTCAGGCTGCCCGGCGCGAAGCTGCCGGTGATGCGATGCACCGCGGCCCGCCGCCCGTGGCACAAGGTAAGATCGTCGAGCCGGATCGTCGGCGGTCTCAAGCGAGCGCCCAGGCGACCGCCGCCCACACGCCGGCGAGCACGACGGCCGCGAGCCGCAGCCGCGCGCCGAGCCCCGCCGTGGGTGCGAGTGGATCCGACATTGTTACTCTATAACGTGCAAGCGGCGGCCCGGCAAACCCGCCACCCGTGCCTACACCTCCGCCCCGACCGGCTCGCGGCTGATTTGCACGCGATCGACCCGCCTTCCGTCCATCTCCAGCACTTCGAAGCGCCAGCCGCCGAAAACGATGCGGTCGCCGGGGCGCGGCACCCGTCGCAGCAGCGCCAGCACGAGCCCGGCCACCGTGTGGTAGTGACCTTCGTTCGGCAGGTCCGGCAAGTTAAGCCGCGCCTTCAGCTCGTCGACGGGCGTCAGTCCCTCGAGCACGAGCATGACCGGCTCTCCCACCGCCTCGCCGCCATTGGCGTGGCCCGCGGGCCGTGACGGGTCGCCCACGATGGCCTCAAGCACGTCGGCGGCGGTCACCACGCCCTCGAAGCTGCCGTACTCGTCCAGCACCAGCGCCATCCCCAGCGGGTCGGGGCGCAGCCGCTCGAGCGCGTCGAGCGCGGTGACGGTGTCCGGCATCACCATCGGCTGGCGCAGCGCGGCACTCACCGACAGTTCGCCGCCGCTCAGGATGCGGTCGAGGATGTCCTTGGCCTGCACGACGCCCACCACGTTGTCGACCGAGCCGTCGCACACGACGAAGCGGGAATGCGGCGCGGATTTCAGGGTGGCGGCAATGTCCCGCGGCGGGTCGGTGCGGTCGATCCAGGCGAGTTCAGTGCGCGGCGTCATGATCGCGCGCACCGGCTTGTCCGCCAGCCGCAGCACGCGCTCGATCATGTCGCGCTCCTCGAACTCCAGAACGCCGGCCTGCGCGCCTTCCGCCAGCAGCGCCTTCAACTCCTCCTCCGTGACGGTCTGCTGCGGCGCCCGGTGCAGGCCGAACAGCCGGAGGATGACAGCCGAGGACGCGCTCAGCAGCCAGACAACCGGTCCGGCCAAGCGGGCCAGCCCCGAGATGGGCCGCGCCACGCGCGCCGCGATCACCTCCGGCCGACGCAGCGCGAGCTGCTTAGGCACCAGCTCGCCCAGCACCATGGTCAGATAAGTGACCACGACCACGACCACCCCGAGCGACAGCGGCTCGGCGATCGGGCCGACATACGGGTAGTCGACCAGGTACTCCGCCAGATGATGCCCGACGCGGGCGCCGCCGAACACGCCGGACAGGATGCTGACCAAGGTGATCCCCACCTGCACCGTGGGCAGGAAGCGCTGCGGGTCCTCGGCGAGCAGGAGCGCGGTCGTCGCCCCGGCGACGGCCTTGCGCTCCAGCACGGCCAGCCGCGCCCGCCGCACCGACACCAGCGCCAGCTCGCTCATCGAGAACACGCCGTTCACGACGATGAGCAGCAGGATGACGACGATCTCCGACGCGATTGCCATGTCCCGGGCCAATTCCTGACTGTGCCGCACCATACCGCCGCAGGCTCTCCGGCACATCCGGCGCCAGTTCATCATTGCTTGGCACCGCCATGCTTCCGTCATATTGAAGCCGGCGGCACGCCGCAGTGGGGGGGTTGACTGGCCTGAGCGCGGCACGCACGCCCCGCACGGAGCTGAAAAGAGACCATGACAACCACCGCTTCGCTGCCACGGGTGGCCCGCCAGCAGGCTCGGCGCGCGTTCCTCCACCCGGCGACGGTGTTTGCCGTGCTGCTCTGCGCGCTGGCGAGCTTCGCCCTGTGGGCGGCGCTCGAGCGCCCGTCCGGCGTGCCGGATTTCACCGGCGAAGTGGCAGGCCTCGCTTTCTCCCCGTTCCAGCGCGGCCAGAGCCCCGAGCGCGACGCCTACCCGAGCCGCGAGCAGATCCGCGCCGACCTGGTACGAGCGGCCGACATCACCGGCAGCGTGCGCACCTACACGGTGGCCGGCGTGCTCGGCGACATCCCGGGCCTCGCCACCGACCTGCCGCTCCGCATCACTCTCGGCGCTTGGCTCGACCGCGACGCGCGAGCCAACGCGGCTGAACTCGGACGCCTGGTCGCCGCCACCCGCGCGCACCGCAACGTCGAGCGCGTCCTGGTCGGCAACGAGGCCCTGCTGCGCGAGGACCTGACGCCGGCGCAGCTCATTGCCGCGATCACGCAGGTGCGCCGGGCGGTGCGCGTCCCAGTTTCCACCGCCGAGCCGTGGCATGTCTGGCTGGCGCATCCGGAACTCGCCCAGGCGGTGGACTACATCACCATCCACCTGCTGCCTTACTGGGAGGGGCTGCCGGTGGATGCGTCGTTGCATTTCGTGCTGGAAAAACTCGATGCGGTGCAGGCCGCCTACCCCGGCAAGCATATCGTCATCGGCGAGGTCGGCTGGCCATCGAACGGCGTCGACATCGGCGCCGCGCGCGCCAGCCGGGTCAACCAGGCGACCTTCCTGCGCGCGTTCTTCGAGGTCGCCCGCCAGCGCAACCTCGACTACTTCGTGATGGAAGCCTTCGACCAGCCCTGGAAGACCAGCTTCGAGGGCCGCGCCGCCGGCTACTGGGGCATCATGGACCTCGATCGGCAGGCGAAATGGTCGATGACCGGCGCGGTGACCGAGACGCCCGCCTGGCGCGGCTGGGCGCTGGCCAGCACCGGCCTCGCTGGCCTGCTCGCCGCCGCGCTGCTGTCGCGCCGCCCCGACATCCGGCTCGCGGGCAAGCTGATCCTCGCGGTGCTGGCGCAAGGTTTCGTCGCCACCCTGGCCTGCGTGCTGCTGGCCATGAGCGGCAAGTACCTCAGCGGCTGGGCCGCGCTCGTATGGGGCGCGCTCGCGGCCGGACAGGCGGTGCTGCTCCTGTTGCTGCTGGCCGACAGCTTCGAACTCGCGGAGACCGTCTGGGGCCGCGTGTGGCAACGGCGTTTCGTCCCGCTCGCGGCACCGGCCGGCGCGAAGCTGCCCAAGGTCTCGATCCACGTGCCGATCTGCAACGAGCCGCCGCGCATGGTGCAGCAGACGCTCGACGCGCTGGCCGACCTCGACTACCCCGACTACGAGGTCTTGGTGATCGACAACAACACCGCCGACCCCGCGCTGTGGGAGCCGGTGGCGGCGCATTGCGCGCGCCTCGGCGCCCGGTTCCGTTTCTTCCATCTCGGCAAATGGCCGGGCTTCAAGGCGGGCGCGCTGAATTTCGCCCTGCGCGAAACCGCGCCCGATGCCGCCGTCGTCGGCGTGCTGGACAGCGACTACGTGGTCTCCCCCGACTGGCTGCGCTGCATGGTGCCGGGTTTCGCCGATCCCAGGGTCGGCTTCGTCCAATCGCCGCAGGATTACCGCGACAACAACGGATCGTTCTTCAAGCGCCTGATGTTCTGGGAATATGCCGGCTTCTTCAAGCTCGGCATGGTGACCCGCAACGAGCGCAACGCGATCATCCAGCACGGCACCATGAGCCTGATCCGCCGCACTGCGCTCGACGCCGTGGGAGGCTGGGCGGAGTGGACCATCACGGAAGACGCCGAACTCGGCCTGCGGCTGTTCCGCCAGGGCTGGCAGGCGATCTACGCATCCCGCAGCTTCGGCCGCGGCGTGATGCCCGACGATTTCTGCGCCTTCCGCAAGCAGCGCCACCGCTGGGCCTACGGCGCCGTACAAATCTGCCGCGCGCACCGGGGCGCGCTGCTGTCCCCGTTCAACCGCGATCTCACGCTCGGCCAGCGCTGGCACTTCCTCACCGGCTGGCTGCCGTGGCTCGGCGACGCGCTCGGGCTGCTGTTCCTGCTGATGGGCCTCACCTGGTCGGTGGGCCTGATCGTCGCACCCATGCGCTTCGAGTTCCCGATCGTGCTGTTCATGCTGCCCTCGATCGGCCTGTTCGGCTTCAAGCTGCTGCAGATCTTCACGCTGTATCGCAGCCGCGTGCCGTGCGGCCTGCTGGACCGGGTCGGCGCGGCCATCGCCGGCCTGGCGCTCAGCCACACCATCGGCAAGGCGGTGTTGAGCGGCCTCGTCACCAGCCGCGCGCCGTTCCTGCGCACGCCCAAGATGGCGCGGGCGCCCGCGCTGGTGCAGGGATTGCTGATGGCGCGGGAGGAACTGGTGCTGCTCGCGGCGACCTGGGCGGCGATGGTCGGCGTCGCCCTCGCGCACCGGCTGGCAACCTGGGAAGCCACTCTTTGGTGCGTCGTGCTGCTGACCCAGTCGCTGCCCTATCTCGCCGCCGTGTTCACGTCGGTGCTGGCGGCACGGCCGCTCCGCGGGCGGTCCGCCCTCGTGGCGCCCGCCAGCCGGCAGAGCCAAGCAGGGCAGATGGTTGCGCGAACCGGTGCGGGGGATTGACGTAGTGTCGTCGGCGGCCCCGCGCCGCTTGGCTAGCGAGGAGAACCGATGATCCGCCGGGTGCCGCTATTCGCCGTCGTGCTCGGGGTCGCCGGCGTCGCGCCGTTCATCCTGCTGGGCCTGCTGGCGCTCAGTCCGGATGCCGCGCAGGCCGGGCGGATGACCCTGCTCCTGGTCGCTTACGGGGCGGTGATCCTGTCGTTCGTCGGGGCGGTGCATTGGGGTTTCGCGCTGGTCCAGCAAGAGATGGCCTCGATCCCCGCCGAGCGCGCGCGACTGCTGCTCGGCGTGGTTCCCGCCCTTGTCGGCTGGGCGGCCCTCGCGCTGCCGGTTGTCGGCCTGCCGTACTGGTCCGGCCTGGTTGTCCTGATCGCCGGATTCCTGGGGACGGTGCTGGTGGAGCATCGGGCGTCCCAGCGCGGCCTCGTGCCGCCCGGCTACATGTGGCTGCGATGGGGTCTCTCTGCCGTCGTCGTCGCTATGCTCGTCACGGTCCTGACCCTGCACATACTGGGACAAAGTCTCAATTTCTGATCATTCCTGTTGCGAGTTCATCCCGCTTCATGGTTTATTAACCATCTCGAAAGCGGAAGCACAGGATGTCGGCTCGGATCGTTCCATTCCCCGTCATTCCGCGTCGGTCGGCTCCCGCGGATCGCTTGAATGCGGCGCTGGCGAGCCTCAGCGCGGCGCTTGCCAAGCAGAAAGCGGAGGTCGCGTCCTGGCGACGCGGCTTGGCCGAACTCGGCGGACAGCTCCGCGCGACGGAGGCCGCCCTTCTCGCCCATAACGACGCGCTCGGAACCCTGAAACAGGGCGTGGCGACGTTACACGACCGCGCGCTGCAGCTGCGCCGCGCCATGCCGGACCTGCATTGAGCCAAGCCGAGGAACGGCGATAGCTGAGCCCGCTTCACGACGAAACAGCTCAGTACGCTACCCTGCACGAGTTCGGTCATCGTATTACTCGGTCGCAAACAGCAGCGCAGCGAGATCGGCCTCATGGCTCACGACAAGCAGCCTCTATCGGAAAAGCCGCGAGTCATCATCCAGCCGAAGCAGGGGATGGCGCCGGTTCGCGAACTGATCGACGACGCCCGGGTCCGCATCGTGGTGAAGATGTTCACCTTCACCGCGCCCTCCCTGCTCGATGGCCTGATCGCCGCGCAGCATCGTGGCGTGAACGTCCGCGTCATGCTGAACCCGGCGCGCTCCTCTGGGAGCCGGGCCAATGACGAAGCCGCCGCGCGCCTGCGGTCCGGCGGGGTCGCCGTGTCGTGGACCAGCCCGCATTTCGCGGTGACGCATGAGAAATCGATGGTGATCGATGGCCGCCTCGCGCTCGTCGCTACATTCAACTTCGACGACAAGTATTTCACGGAAACCCGGGACTACGGCCTCATTCTAGGGGACCCGGCCACGGTGCGGGAGATCGAGGCGGCCTTCGAGGCCGATTGGCATGGGGGCAAGCTCGAGACTTCTGACGACAGCTGCCTGCTGTGGAGCAACAAGAACGCGCGCGAAGGTATGGCGAACTTGATCGCATCGGCGCGCCATTCGGTTTCCGTGCAGCACCCCAAGTTCTCCGACCTGGTCATCGTCGACCGGCTCGTCGCCGCGCAGGAGAGCGGCGTTCGGGTTCGCATCGTGTGCGGCGGCGCGCACGGGATCAGCCCGTCCGACATGCTCGACACGTTCTCAGCCTTGCGCATGCTGGCGCGCGACGGCGTTCGGGTGCGCAAGCAGAAGGCGCTGCGGCTGCACGCCAAGCTGCTGATCGTCGACGGTGAACGGGCGCTGGTCGGCTCGATGAACATCGACCGCAGCGCGTTCGACCTGCGCCGGGAGTTGGGCGCCATCGTCGCGGACGCCGACGCGGTCGCCACCCTCAAACACCAGTTCGACGAGGATTGGGAGGAGGCGCACCATTATGACGCACCCGATCCGCTGACCCTGTACCGGAGCCCCCCTGAGCCCGAAGAACCGCCGGACCCCGAGCTCGACCATGAGTGACACGCCTGGGCGTGAGACGCCGCGGCGTGACACGCCTGCGAACGGGACGCCGACGCCCTGGATGCTGGCGCGGGCGTTCAACCAGATCGCGTTGCAAAGCTTCGGCGGCGGGCTGTCGGCCTGGTCGTGCGAGATCATCGCGCAGCGGCGGGGCTGGCTGACCGAGGAGGAGTTCCTCAGCGCCTCGGCGATCTGCCGCATCCTGCCCGGCGCCAATCAGGTCAACTTCGCCGTATTCGTGGGCGCGACGATGCGGGGCATCCGGGGTGCGGTCGCCTCCGTGCTCGGCCTGATCGTGATACCCATGCTCCTGGTCCTGCTGATGGGCACGCTCTATCTCCGCTTCCGCGACGTGCCCGCGCTGCAGCACGCGCTTACCGGCATGGCGGCGGCGGCGGTCGGCCTCACCCTGTCGGTCGCCTGGCGGCAAGGGCGCGTGGTCCTCGTCTCCCCGGTTCCCATCATCCTGTTCGCGCTGACCGTGGCGGCGGGCGTCGCGCGCGTGCCGCTCTGGGCCATCCTGATCGTGCTGGCGCCGCTCGGTTACGCGTGGGCCTGGCGGAGCCATGCTGCCTCATGACGCTGGAGACCGCGTGGCGGCTGGTCGTCGTGTTCGGGACGTCGTCCCTGCTGTCGTTCGGCGGCGGCAACGCCATCGTGCCGGATCTGCAACGCCGCACGGTGGCGCTGCATTGGGTCACGGCGCAGCAATTCGCCGACAGTTTCGCGCTGGCGCAAGTGGCACCCGGGCCGAGCAGCCTGCTGGTCACCTTGCTCGGCTATCGCGCGGCGGGATGGGGCGGCGCGCTGCTGGCGACCGCTGCCATGATCGTTCCGGCGGCGATCCTCGTCTACGTGACCGCTCGCCTCTGGCACGCGGGGGACCGGGCGCGCTGGCGCGCGGCACTCGAGCGCGGCCTGGCGCCGGTCGCGGTGGGGCTGATAGCGACCAGCGGCATCGTCGTCGCGCGGTCGGTCGATCAGAGCGGGTTGCAACTGGCCATATCCCTGGCCGCCGGCGTGCTGCTCGGCGCCACCAAGCTGAACCCTGCCGTCGTGGTGCTCGGCGGCGGCGCGCTGGCGCTCCTTATGAACTGGACCTAAACCGAGCTCCCGCCACCCACACCCTGTCCCGATCGGCTCAGGCGGAAGCGCTGGACGCTACTTCCCCCGTCGTTCGCGCCAAGCCCCATATGGCGCCGAACGCGAGCACGTAGGCCAGACCGGCGAACAGGAATGGCGCGCCGGGGAAATACAGCGCCGTGCCCTCGCCGGTGAACAGGCCGAACAGCCATCCTGCCAGCAGCGGGGAGACGATCGCGGTCAGTCCCTGCAGCGACGCGAGCGCCCCTTGCACCTCGCCTTGGCGGTCCGGGCCGGCGCGGGCCGAGACGAGCCCCTGCACGGCCGGCCCGCTGACGGCCCCCAAGGCCTGCACGGCCACGCCCACGTAGATGACCCAGCCGGCGCCGGCGAACGCGAAGCAGAGATAGGCGCCGGCGGCCAGCACGTAGCCCGCCAGCGCGGCGCGCCGCTCGCCGAGGCGCCGGATGACCCGCCGCAGCAGCAATCCTTGCACCACGGCGGACCCCAGGCCCGCCACGGCGAGGGCGAAGCCGTTCTGCGGCGGCGTCCAATCGAAGCGCAGCTGGTTGGCGAGCACGAAGCTGCTTTGCAGCGCGCCGAGCGCGAACCACGCGCAGCTCCAGGCGATGGCCAGCCGGGCGTAGGCGCGGTCCGACCCGACCACGCGCAAGGACCCGACCGCGTTCACCGACCGCCAGCGGAAGGGCCGGCGCAAACTCCGGGGCAGGCTCTCGGGCAAGATGACCGCGCCGTACAGCAGGTTGCAGCCCGCCAGCGCCGCCGCCGCCACGAAGGGCAGCCGGGAGCCGTAGGCGCCCAGCACGCCGCCGAGAGCCGGTCCGAGCACGAAGCCGAGCCCGAACATCGCGCCCACCAGGCCGAAACGCTGAGCGCGCCGCGCGGGCGGCGTGACGTCGGCGATGTAGGCGGTCGCCGCCGACGCGCTGGCCGACGTCGCCCCGGCGATCACCCGTCCCAGGAACAACCAGGCGAGCGAGGGCGCCCAGACGAGCATCCCGTAGTTGGCGCAGCTCCCCGCGAGGGAGAGCAGCAGCACCGGCCGCCGGCCGAACCGGTCGCTGAGCGCGCCCAGCAGCGGGGCGCAGGCGAACTGCATGACCGAGAAGGCGGCGAACAAGGCGCCAACCCAGACCGCGGACGCGGCGGCCGAACGATGCGAAAGCTGCACGACGAGGTTGGGCAGCACCGGAACCACGATGCCGAAACCGAGCGCATCGAGCCCCAGCGTCACAAGGACAAACCCGACGGACGCCGAGCGACGCGCCCCCGGGGCACCTGAAACGCCATTCACATCGGAGGCCTTATCGTTTGTTGGTAATAGATTGGACCTCTTGCGCGAAGTGTCAGTGTACGTCCCCCTGACTACCCGAAACGGAGGATCGACCGATGAGCGACAACCCCCTGATCGACAATCCCGAGCGCGAGGCCCGGATTCGCGCGAAGGCCTATCACCTGTGGGAAGCCGACGGCGGCCCGCATGGGCGGGACGAGGAATACTGGGAGCGGGCCAGGGAGCTGGTCGGCATGGAGGACAGCGCCGGCACCGGGCTGCTGCCGAACCCGATGACGCAGAACGAGCGGATCCCCGGCGTGACGGTCGAGGAGGCGGCGATCCAGGAGAATTACGGCGAGTTTCCCGATCGCTCGGCCGATCAGGGCGACTGGCGCCAGACCCCGATGACCAAGGAGCAGCTTCGCGAATACGAGGAGGGAAAAACGCAGCCGACGCGCGGCGACGCGCCCTGAACTTCCGGGGGCGCTCACACCTAGGTGAGGATTGGGCCCCGCATTTACGATCCGGCAATCATTTCACGGATATCGTGCGCGTACCGGTGTGCCTCGCGAACCAACGTTTCGGTCGAACTATGGTGCGCGCTGCCGTCGCGGTGGTTCGGCTTTCTCACGCGGAGACTCGTGGTGGCGATCATTGAGCGGCGAGAGATCGAGTTCGACGCACCGGGATTGCTGAAGGTCATCGCTTGCAGCGCGCACGCCGCCACGAAATTCGGGTTGCCGTCCATGACGGCCGCCGACGTGGCGTTTCGCCCGGAGGCGGGCTGTGTCGAGATCGTATTCGGAACCGGGAGCGCCGCGCGCATCGTCTCCCTGCAGTCCGAGGTGCTGGGCGCGCTGCTCGTATCCTTCTGCATGGGGGAACGGGTTCCCCTACCGCGCGGCGCCGAGAAGGCGGTTCGGGTCGAGCCGTCCGCCGTGGTCCTGAAATTCAGGAACGAGATAGGGCGGCCGCCCGGACCCTCGCTTGCCGGCAATCCGCCCCGTGCGGCCGCGAAGCCGATGCAATCGATGTCGTGGGTGAGGTCGAAAGCCACCGGCTAGCGTCGAGTTCAGTTGAGCCTGAGGTCGATGATGTGGCGTTTGTCGGGCGTGAGCTCGCCGCGCTCGACGCGGGTCACGATGCCGGTCAGCGCCGCGTTGGCGGGCGTCGACAGGCCGATCTCGGCCCCCTTGCGGGCGACCAGGCCGTTGAGGAACTCGATCTCGGTGCGCCGGCCCTTCACCATGTCCTGCCCCATCGAGGGCCGGTGCTCGCCGCCGCCCTTCGCGGCCTCGGCCAGCCGATGCGCGTCCACGCGACGCGTCGCCTCCGGGTCGCCCTCGCCGGCGCGGGCGATCGTCTCCGGCGGCAGATGCAGGACCTCCTCGAGCTGGTAGCCGAGCGCCTGTCCGACGCGGATCGCCTCGGAGCCGAGGCGCGAGGAGAAATGCCGCAACGTGTCGTCGGCGATGATGTCCTTGGTGAGCAGTCCGGTGCAGGCCGACAAGCCGTTGCCCATCACGTTGATGACGAGCTTCGACCAGCGCTCGCCCCACAGGTTCGGGGTGATCAGCGCGCTGTCGGCGTAGGCGACGAGCCGGCACACCTCCCGCGCGCGGTCGGTGACGCGGCCGTGCACCTCGCCCACGCGGAACACGGTGTGCTTGGCCCCACTCTTGCCGGCGGCGCGCCGCACATGCCCCGCCTCGCACAGATCGACGGTGATGGAGCTGGCGATGGAGCCCAGGGTGCGGCCCCAGCCGACGACGCCGGCCACGGTCTCCTCGTTCATGCAGTTCTGCAGCGAGACCACGAACCCGGCCGGCGAGAGGTATTGCGCGATCATCGTCGTCGCCCAGGCGGTATCGTATGATTTGACACAGACGAACGCGATGTCGATCGGCGCCTGCTTGGCGAGCACCTGCACGTCGGTCACGTGCAGCGCGCGCACCGGCACGGTGAACTCGGGGACGTCGCGGATGTGGGAGATGCGCAGCCCCTTCGCCCGCATCGTCTCGACGTTCTCCGGCCAGAAGTCGATGAACACGATATCCTCGCCCGCCTGCGCCATGTGCGCGCCGGCATATCCGCCGACGGCGCCCGTGCCGACGATCGCAATTCTTGGCCGCATCGTGGTCCTCCCGTGTGCGTGGGCGCTCAGACGGCGATGCCGAGCGCCTTCTTCATCGCCTTGACGTTGCCGCGCAGGTTGCGCGTCAGCTTCTCGCTGATCTCGCCCGTCGCCGCCGCGTCGTTCGGCGTGAACTGGATGGTCAGCTTGATCTGCGACGCTTCGTCGCTCACCGGCACGACGGCGACGGTCGATGCGTATTCGCGCATGTCCGGCCGGTCCAGCGAGTAGGTGTAGGAATGCGCGTCGTGGCGGACCAGCAGCTCGCGCACGATCCGGCCGTCGGGCATGGTCAGGCTCCGCACCGGGCCTTGCGGCGTCTGCTCGGTGCTCTCGGCCTGCACCAGCACGGCCCATTTGCGGATGCCGGAGAAGTCGCCGATCACGCTCCAGACCTTGTCCGCGCTCAACGCGACGTCCTCGGTCGTGCTCACTTCGGCCATGCGGTTCCTCCTCGATTGGCGGCGGGCGTGGGGGCAGCGTAATACAAGTGCCTCGCCTGTCGAGTGGGAGGCCCGCCATGCCGAACGCCAACCATCGTCTCACGCTGAGAAGCCGTCCGACCGGGCTGGCGGGTCCGGAGCATTTCGCCGGGGACACCGTGCCGGTGCGCGCCCCCGAGACCGGCGAGGTGCTGCTGGAGACGCTGTATCTCTCGATCGACCCCGCCATGCGGGTCTGGATGGGCGAGAACCCGGGTTACGTGCCGCGCATCGAGATCGGCGAGGTGATGCGCGCGTTCGGCATCGCCCGCGTGCTCGACAGCCGCGCCGAGGGATTGGCGCCGGGCGACCTGGTGCAGGCGCGGCCTGGCTGGCAGTCGCACCCCACCCTGCCGGCCGCCGCCGTCGAGGCGCTGGACCTCGGCCTTGGCTCGCCGGAGGACTGGATCGGGCTGCTCGGCTTGACCGGGGTCACCGCCTATTTCGGCATGCGCGAGGTGGGCGGGGTGCGGCCGGCGCAGACCGTGCTGGTCTCGGGCGCGGCCGGCGCCGTGGGGCAGGTCGCCGGGCAGATCGGCCGGATCGAGGCCTGCCGCGTCGTCGGCATCGCCGGCGGCCCGGCGAAGTGCGCCGTGCTCACCGGCGAGCTCGGGTTCGACGCCGCGATCGACTACAAGGCGGAACCCGACCTCGCGGCCGCGATCGCCCGCGCCTGCCCGGGCGGCGTCGACCTGTTCTACGACAACGTGGGCGGCCCGACCCTGGACGCCGCACTGGCCAACCTCGCGACAGGTGGCAGGGTGGTGATCTGCGGCCGCATCTCGCAGACCGCCAGCGACGCGCTCTACGGCGTGCGCGGCCTCGGCCAGCTGATCGGCCGACGCGCGCGCCTGCAGGGCTTCGTGGTGTTCGACTATGCCGACCGCTACGGCGAGGCCCGCCATTGGCTCGCCGCCCAACGCGACGCGGGACGGCTGCGGCAGAAGCTGCACGTGATCGACGGACTGGCCCGCGCGCCGGAAGGGCTGGCGATGTTGTTTCGCGGGGAGAATAGCGGCAAGCTGGTGGTGCGGGTCGGCGTGTAGTCAGCGGCAACTGACGGGCGTCATCGCAGAACGCGACTCAAGGGAGCCCAATCATGTCGTCAATCACCGAAACGGCCGAAAGCTTCTTTGCCGCGTGCGAAGCGGGAAAGGGGTGGGAAGCGTGCGCCCCCTACTGCACGCCGGATGCGACGTTCAGTGCACAAGCGGAACCGCTGGCCGACGTGAAGACACTCCGGCAATATACCGACTGGATGAAGGGGCTGATGACCGTCTTGACGGACGGAAGCTACGACGTGAAGTCGTTCGCAACGGATGTGGAGCGGAACAACGTTTGCGCGTACGCCGTATTTAGCGGCACTCATCTGGCAGGCGGCCCCTGCCCGCCTACCGGCAAGACCACCAAGACTGATTACGTCTACGTCATGCAGTTCGAGGACGGGAAGATCGGCCACATGACCAAGATTTGGCATTCCGGCCTGGCGCTGAAGGAACTTGGTTGGGCCTAGCCCGCAATCAAAATCGGACCGGCTTGCCACGCGGGCGGCGGTCTGGCGCGCGGTGTAGTTGTTGCCGGCCGACGGAGCTCTTGGCCTCGGCAGAGGACAGGAGGGCAATCTGAGTAGGCGCAGGGAAGGACACTTATGAGTAACCTGGAATTCGAAAAACTGTCGCCGACGGGATACGACCGAGCGTTCGCGCACGTTACCGCCCACTTTATTCCTTTCCTGCTGCGTGCCGGCCGCCTTGCGCCCGCACAGCGAGTTCTCGACATCGCCACCGGCACGGGACTCGCGGCCGCAAGCGCTCTCGCCGCGGTCGGTCCGGCCGGGCATGTGACTGCGGCAGACCTCTCGCCTGAAATGGTTGAGCAAGCGCGCGCTCGCCTGAACGATGCGCCGAACGTATCATTCGCGGTTGAGGACGGCCAGGCGCTTAGGTTTCCCGATGAGAGCTTCGACGTGGTGCTCTGCAGTCTGGGTCTGATGTTCTTTGCCGCTCCCGCGCGCGGGCTCGCTGAATTCCGTCGCGTGCTACGGTCGGATAACCGGGCAACGGCGGCCCATCGTTTCCCCGCTCCCTCGTTCGATGCTTATTTCGAGCAGTTCGACCGGGGCTGGGGCAGGGTGGGCAAGCGTTCGTCTCACTTCCCGACGAAGCGCGACAGGCGGTGCGCGATGCCGTTCGCCACGACGTTGGAGACACAGGCGGGCCGATCGAAATTGAGGTAGAGATCCGGTTTGCCAGCGGACAGAAATAGTCTGTTCGGAGACGCCATAACGGCTGATGAGGGCCGAGCGACTTACTCGTCGCCCCGCACATACCGGTCAATCTTCCGATGCCGGAACAGCCACGCCCCGCCCTGCTTGACCATCTCGTCCGTGTAGCTACCGCCCGAGCCCACGATCGGCCCGGCATCGCTGTTCTGCACCAGCACCCAGTTGGAGCGCACCGCCGCCCGGTCGCCCTCCAGCCGGATCACGATGTTGCTGACCGCGTGGATGCGCCGCGGTCGGGGCGCCTCTCCGGCAATGCGGCGGAGCAGCGCCTCGATGGCCGGGCGGCCGGTGGCGCTGCCGAAGGCGGTCTCCCAGGTGCCGTCCTCGGTGAACAGCGCGGCGAACTCGGCGAAACGGTCGTCATCGATGCGGAAGCAGTACTCGGCCAGCACGTCGCGAATCGCTTCCTTGTCATCGCCTCCGCTCGACATCCCGATTCCCTCCTGCGTCTTTCCAGCCGAGCCTAATCCATCGTCTCGAGCGCGAGGACCGTCGATCGACGGGTGTCATGCTATTGGATTGGACGCCAGCCTCCCGTGTTGCTCACCTGGGCGTTGGTGCCGGTGCAACCAGCGGGGCGTCGAGGTGCACGTTGATTGTCTGCACCGGCGGGCTCTGTCCCAGCCGCCAGCCGAGAATCCCGCGACCGCCGCGACCGTGGTCACCAGGATCGCGATGTTGCGAGGCGTTTCCCAGAACGCCTGCCGCTCCTTCAAACGCAGATCGGCATGCATCACGTCCTCCTGCAGGTCACGAAAATCATCGTCCGGTAGCGGCACACTATAACCCCTCCTAAGCCGCTACTACTGGTCGGCGGACAAACATGGCGTTACCCGGTGATGCGGCCCTTAACATCGCCCCGAACATGGAGAAGGCCCCGGATCGCTCCAGCGGAGCGTTCTCGGGGCCTTCGGCATTGTTCGTGGACATCCGCTGCCAGCGGACAGGCTACTCCGAGGCGCGAATGCCGGCGTCGGAGATCCAGGCCATGGCGGACGGTGCCGACACTAAACAATGAGACACTGGATCACCTCCTTTCAGTTGTTGCTGCGACACCCCATAGTTGGCGACAAGCGCGCGTCGGCGCAAGGGAATTGATCAAGCGTCCGCTCGGCGCAGCCGAACCTCGGCATGGCACGACCGGTCGACGCGCAACACAGCGGAGTCGCCACCAATGAATACGCTCGCCGCGGTTCTCGCGTCCCTCCTGCTCGCCGGAAGCTTGTCCGCTTGCGGCCAAATCCACGGCGTCAGCTCGGTCAAAAGCACCAACCTAGAGGGCTCGCCCGGCACCGCCAACGATCTGGCGACGGGCGGCCAGGGCAACGACAATCATACGGACAGCCATCCCTAGCAGCCTCGCCACCCTTGCCCCTCCACCGCCGAAGGAGTGTCATGGCGCACGCCAGCGAAGGGGAAAACGGATCATGCGGGCAGCCATCGGCCGCGCGGGCAGCATCGTCTGCGGCGACATCCCCGATCTGAGGCCCGGACCCGGGCAGGTCCTGGTCCGCACCTGCGCCTGCGGCATCTGCGGCTCGGACCTGCACGCGCTGCAGTTCCCGCAGACGCTGGCCCGCGTCTACGAGCAAGCTGGTGTCGAGCATCCGATGCGCGCCGATGCCGACGTGGTGTTCGGCCATGAGTTCTCGGCGGAAATCCTCGACTACGGCCCTGAGACGCAGCGCCGGCTGAAGCCGGGAACGCTCGTGACCTCCGTGCCCCGCCTGTTCGACCCGACCGGGGCGCACGTCATCGGCTACTCTAACGATTTCCCCGGCGGTTACGCCGAGCGGATGCTGCTGACCGAGGCGCTGCTGCTCGAAGTGCCGAACGGCTTGCCGGCGGAGCACGCTGCGCTGACCGAACCGTTCGCGGTCGGCGAGCACGCGGTTGCGAGCGCCGCGTTGGACGGCGCCGGCGCCGCGCTCGTGGTCGGCTGCGGGCCGGTCGGGCTGGCGGTGATCGCCGCCCTCAAGGCGCGCGGCTTCGGCCCGGTGATCGCCGCCGATTTCGCGCCTGGCCGGCGGGTGCTCGCGGAGCGACTGGGCGCCGACGTCGTGGTCGATCCGACGCACGTCTCCCCGCACGCGCGTTGGGCCGATTACGGCGTGCCGCAGACCCGCGCCGGACGCGCACGCGCCATGGCGCAAGGCGCGCGGCCCGGCCACGCCGTGGTGTTCGAGTGCGTGGGCGTCCCCGGCGTGCTGCAAGGGATCGCCGAGTCCGTGCCGGCCGGCAGCCGGATCGTCGTGGTCGGCGTGTGCATGCAGACCGACCGATTCGAGCCGTCGACGGCGATCGCCAAGGAGCTCGATTTCCGCTTCGTGCTCGGCTACTCGGCCGAGGAGTTCGCCCACACGCTCGGCAACATCGCCGAGGGGCGGATCGACGCCGCACCGATCCTCACCGGCCGGGTCGGGCTCTCCGGCGTGGCCGACGCCTTCGCGGCCCTTGCCACCCCGGGCGATCAGGCGAAGATCGTCGTCGAGCCTGGTCGGGCATAGGGGGCACGGGGATGAAGGTCGGTTTCATCGGCGTCGGCAACATGGGCGGCCCGATGTGCCGCAACATCATCCGCAACACCAACCACGAGGTCGTCGTCTATGACCTCGACGCCGGCGCGGCCGGCGCCTGCACCGCGCTCGGCGCGACCGCCGCCGCCAGCGTCGCCGACGTAGCCCAGCGCTGCGACGTCGTGTTCACGTCGCTGCCGATGCCCAGGCACGTCGAGGCGGTGGCGCTCGGCCCGGGCGGGATCGGCGAGCACGCGCGCCCAGGCACGGTGTTCATCGATCTCAGCACCAACTCGCCGAGCGTGGCGCGACGCGTGCACGACGCCCTGGCGGCGAAGGGCGTGCCGATGCTGGAGGCGCCGGTGAGCGGCGGCGTCGCCGGCGCCGAGGCGGCGACCATCGTCATCATGGTGGGCGGCGACGAGGCGGTGTTCGAGGCGCAGCGCCCGCTGCTCGCTTCGTTCAGCAAGGAGGTGATCCATCTTGGCGCCGTGGGCTTCGGCTCGGTGGCCAAGCTGATCAACAACCAGCTCGCCTTCAGCAACATGGCCGCCGCCGCCGAAGCGCTGGCGATCGGCGCCATGTCCGGCATCGACATGGGCAAGCTGAACCAGGTGATCGAGAACGCGAGCGGCTTCTCCTGGGCGTACCGGTCGGTGGCGGCAAAAGCGTTCGCCGGCGAGTTCAAGCCGGGCTTCGCGCTCGATCTCGCGCACAAGGACCTCCGGCTCGCGCTCGAACTGGCCGACGAGCTCGGCGTGCCCGGCATGCTCGGCCCGCAGGTGATGAACCTGATGCGCATGGCCCGCGCGGCCGGCATGGGCGAGGACGACACCAGCTCGCTGGTCCGCGTCTACGAGCGCGCCCTGGGGCGCACGGTGCGGCCCGGCTGACGCCGCCCCGCGACCGGAGCCGGTTGCCGGCAAGCCGGTTACCGGCCGTTGGGCTTGGCGGGATCGGTGGCGCAGTTGGGGCGGCCGGTCGCCACGCAGTCCTGGAACGCCAGCGATCGCTGCAAGTAGGGGAACAGCCACCAGCCGGCGAGCGCAAGAAGCACCAGCCCGACCAGGGTGAGGACGCCGATGGCATCGAACAGGCCACGTTTCGGAGGAGGCGGCATCGCGCCAACATAGGGGGCCGGCACGATGACGCCAAAGCGACGAAAACTTGACGCCCCCGTCATTTTTGTGCTGCTAGTGTCGCGTTGAGGGAGATGGGCGTGAGCCAGTTGGGCGAACACATCGTGATCGTCGGAGCAGGCCATGCCGGTGGCTCGGCCGCCGCGCTGCTGCGCCAATATGGCTGGAAGGGGCCGATCACCCTGGTCGGCGCCGAGCCGGTGCCGCCCTACCAGCGCCCGCCGCTCTCCAAGGCGTGGCTGAAGGGCGAGGCCGACCATGCCAGCCTCACCTTGCGGCCCCTCGCGTTCTACGACACCAACGCCATCGCGCTCCGGCTGGGCACCTCGGTCGCGCGCGTCGACCGCGCCGCCCGGACCCTGACGCTCGAAACCGGCGAAACCCTGGCCTACGATCAACTGATACTGGCCCTCGGCTCCCGGGCGCGGCCGCTCGCCTTGCCGGGGCGCGCGCTCGACGGCGTGCTCGAATTGCGCACCTACGCCGACGCCGACCGGCTGAAGGCGGTGCTCGGTCCCGGCAAGCGGCTCGCCGTGATCGGCGGCGGCTATATCGGGCTCGAAGCCGCCGCGTCCGCCCACGCGCTCGGCGCCGCCGCCACGGTGATCGAGCGGGAAGACCGGCTGCTGGCCCGCGTCGCCGGCCCGCTCCTCTCGACGTTCTTCCACGACCAGCATCGCAGCCGAGGCGTGGCGTTCGTGCTCGGCGCCGGCGTCGGAGCGCTGGAGGGCGCCGATGGCGCGGTCACCGGCGTGCGCCTCTCGGATGGCGGCCTGGTGCCCTGCGACGCGGTGCTGATCGGCGTCGGCGCGCTGCCCAATCAGGAACTGGCGGCCGCGGCTGGGCTCGACTGCGACAACGGCATCATCGTCGATCAGGCGGCTCGCACCGCCGATCCCGCCGTGTTCGCCATTGGCGACTGCACTCGCCGCCCGCTGCCGCTCTATCATTGCATGATGCGGCTGGAGAGCGTGCCGAATGCCCTTGAGCAGGCCAAGCAGGCCGCGGCGGCGCTGTGCGGCCGCGCGCCGCCGGCGCCCGAGGTGCCGTGGTTCTGGTCAGACCAGTATGATCTGCGGCTGCAGATCGCCGGCCTGACGCAGGGTGCTGTCGAGACCATCCTGCGCGGCGATCCTGGCTCGGGCGCGTTCGCCCTGTTTCATCTCGGAACCGACGACCACCTGCTTGCGGTCGAAGCCGTCAACGCGTTCCCTGAGTTCATGGCGGGACGGATCATGATCGGCAAGCGCAAGCAAATCGCGGGCGCGAAGCTCGCGGACGTGTCAGTATCGATGAATGATCTCGCGGCCTGAAGCGAAGCCGCGGTGAGGGGAGAAATATGCCGAAGGTCACCTATATTGAGCATGACGGCACCGAGCACCGGGAGGAGGTGCCTGTCGGGCTGTCGCTGATGCGCGGCGCGGTCGACAACAACGTGCCCGGCATCGACGCCGATTGCGGCGGCGAGTGCGCCTGCGCCACCTGCCACGTCTACGTGCAGGAGCCCTGGCTCGACAAGGTCGGCCTGCCCGAGCCGGGCTCGCAGGAAGCCAGCATGTTGAGCTTCGCCGCCGTCACCGAACCGAACTCGCGCCTGTCGTGCCAGATCCCGATGCGCGACGATCTGGACGGCATCGTCCTGCGGATGCCCGAAGGCCAGCACTGAACGCCGCGAGCAACGAGGAGCAATGGCCATGAATGCGCCAGTTGGTTTCGATCCGGTCGCGGATGCGTTCTCCAAGCCGCTCGACCGGATCAACGTGGAAGACCCCGCACTCTATCGGGACGACATCTGGCAGCCGTATTTCGAGCGGCTGCGGCGGGATGACCCGGTGCATTTCCAGGCCGAGAGCGGGATCGGTCCGTTCTGGTCGGTGACCCGCTACAAGGACATCATGCAGGCCGAGCTGTCGCACGGCGCGCTCTCCTCGGAAGCCGGCATCACGCTGCTGGACCGGCCCGAGGAACTGAAGCTGCCGATGTTCATCGCGATGGACCCGCCGAAGCACGACGACCAGCGCCGCGTCGTGCAGCCGATCGTCGCACCAGCCAACCTCGGCAAATTGCAGGAGACGATCCGGACGCGCGTTTCGGACATCCTCGACGGTCTGCCGCGCGGCGAGACGTTCGATTGGGTGGACCGGGTGTCGATCGAGCTCACCACCTCCATGCTCGCGACCCTGTTCGACTTCCCGTGGCAAGACCGGCGCAAGCTCACCTTCTGGTCCGATTGCGCGACGATGAACCTCAACGCCGGCGGCTACGTCGATAGCGAGGAGAAGCGCGAGGAAGTGTTCCGCGAATGCCTCGGCTATTTCGTCAACCTGTGGAACCAGCGGGTGAACGCCGAGCCGCGCGCCGATCTGGTGTCCATGCTGGCGCACGGCGAGGCGACGCGGAACATGTCGCCGCGCGAGTATCTCGGCAACCTGATCCTGCTCATCGTCGGCGGCAACGACACCACGCGCAACTCGATCTCGGGCGGCGTGCTGTTCCTCAACCAGAACCCGGACGAGTACGCGAAGCTGCGCGCCAACCCGGCGCTGGTCGAGAGCATGGTGCCGGAGATCATCCGCTATCAGACTCCGCTCGCCTACATGCGCCGCACCGCGCTCGCCGACTTCGAGCTCGGCGGCAAGACGATCCCCAAGGGCGACAAGCTGGCGATGTGGTATATCTCCGGCAACCGCGACCCCGACGCCATCGAGCGGCCGGACGCCTTCGTCATCGACCGCGCGCGGCCGCGCCAGCACCTCTCCTTCGGCTTCGGCATCCACCGCTGCGTCGGCAACCGGCTGGCCGAGCTGCAGCTGAAGATCATGTGGGAGGAAATCCTCAAGCGCTTCCCGGTGATCGAAGTGGTCGGCCCCGCCACGCGCATCTACTCGAGCTTCGTGCACGGGATCGCCCACCTGCCCGTCCGCATCCCGGCCTGAGCGCGCAAGAACAACGGAGAGAGAAACAGCATGAACGCCCCGGTGCATTACGATCCGACCTCCGACGCGTGGTCGATGCCGCTCGAACAGATCGACGTCTCCGATCCGAAGCTGTACCAGAACGACGTCTACTATCCCTACTTCGAGCGCCTTCGACGCGAGGATCCGGTGCACTGGCGTGAGAACGGCATGTACGGCTCGTTCTGGTCGGTGACGAAGTACAAGGACATCATGCAGGTGGAGACCAACCACCGGGTGTTCTCGTCGCGCGCCGATCTCGGCGGCATCTCGATCCGCGACGCGCCGATGGAGTATCGCCGCGCGAGCTTCATCTCGATGGACCCGCCGAAGCACGACGAGCAGCGGAAGGTGGTTTCGCCGATCGTCGCACCGCTGAACCTGCAGAACTTCTCGGCCACCATCCGCGAACGCGCCGGTCGCGTACTCGACGCCCTGCCGCGCAACGAGACGTTCGATTGGGTGGATCGGGTATCGATCGAGCTGACCACGATGATGCTCGCGACCTTGTTCGACTTCCCGTTCGAGGAGCGGCGCAAGCTCACCTACTGGTCCGACATCGCGACCGTCGACATCAACGCCGGCACCGAGATCGACAGCGACGCCAAGCGGCTCGACGTGCTGAATCAGGCCCTCGAAGTGTTCACCGGGTTGTTCTACGAGCGCCAGAAGCAGGCGCCCGGCCCCGATCTGATTTCCATGCTGGCGCACAGCGAGGCGACGCACGACCTGCCGACCCGGCCGATGGAGTTCCTCGGCAACCTGACCCTGCTGATCGTCGGCGGCAACGACACCACCCGCAATTCCATGTCGGGCGGCGTGTGGGCGCTCAACAAGCACCAGGACGAGTATGCCAAGCTGCGGGCCAACCCGGGCGTGATCCCGAGCATGGTCTCCGAGATCATCCGCTGGCAATCGCCCATCGTGCATATGCGCCGCACGGCGCTTGCCGACGCCGAGGTCGGCGGCAAGGCCATCTGCGCCGGTGAAAAAGTGTGCATGTGGTACGTGTCGGGCAACCGCGACGAGGATGCGATCGACAACCCGAACCAGTTCATCGTCGACCGCGCGCGCGCCCGCCAGCACCTTTCCTTCGGCTTCGGCATCCATCGTTGCGTCGGCAACCGTCTGGCCGAGCTTCAGCTCACGGTTCTCTGGGAAGAGATCATGAAGCGCTTCCCGCGCATCGAGCTGATGGAAGAGCCGACGCGCATCTACTCCAACTTCATCCACGGCATCAGCAAGCTGCCGGTGCGGATTCCGGCTTGAGGGGCTTTTGGCTTTTCCCACGCCATGGTCAGCGAAGGCTGACCATCCACGGCTTGCATGGTCGCGAAGCAAGGCGTGGATCCTCGGCCTTCGCCAAGGATGGCGGGCGCGGGTGACGGAGCGGCGAACGACAAAATAGGCCCGCAAACGGGCCGCGGGAGGAAAACGATGAACGCACCGGTCAGCTACGACCCATCCCACGAGGCGTGGTCGCTGCCGCTCGACCAGATCGACGTCAGCAATCCGCAGCTCTACCAGGACGACACCTGGGAGCCGTTTTTCGCCCGCCTGCGCCGGGACGAGCCGGTGCATTGGACCGAAAACAGCATGTACGGCGCGTTCTGGTCGATCACCAAATATCGCGACATTATGGCGGTCGATACCAACCAGCACGCGTTCTCGTCGGATTCGATGGTCGGCGGCATCGTGCTGGCCGACCTGCGGCCGGATTTCCGCCGCCCCAGCTTCATCACCATGGACCAACCCAAGCACGACGAGCAGCGCCGCGTGGTCTCGCCGATCGTGGCGCCCATGAACCTGGCCAACCTCGCCGGCACCATCCGCGAGTGGGCGGCCCGCATCCTCGACGAGCTGCCGCGCGACGAGACGTTCGACTGGGTGGATCGCGTCTCCATCGAGCTGACGACACAGATGCTGGCGACGTTGTTCGATTTCCCGTGGGAGGAACGGCGCAAGCTGACATATTGGTCGAACGTCGCCACCGTGAACCTGCGCGCCGGGACCGAGATCGACACGCACGCCAAGCGCGACGCGGTGCTGCAACAAGCTCTGGCCTATTTCACCGAGCTGTTCTACGAGCGGCAGCGTCAGCCGCAAAAACCCGATCTGATCTCCATGCTGGCGCACGGCGAGGCCACACGCGACCTGCCCTCCCGGCCGCACGAATTTCTCGGCAACCTCATGCTGCTCATCGTCGGCGGCAACGACACCACGCGCAACTCCATCTCCGGCGGTCTGCTCGCCCTCAACCAGTTCCCGGACGAATACCGCAAGCTGCGCGAGAACCCGGCCCTCGTCACCACCCTCGTACCTGAAATCCTGCGCTGGCAGACGCCGGTGATCCACATGCGGCGCACCGCGCTCTCCGACACCGACGTGGGCGGCAAGACCATTCGCAAAGGCGACAAGGTGGCGATGTGGTATCTCTCGGGCAACCGCGACGAGGAGGTGATCGAGCGGCCGAACGCGTTCGTCATCGACCGCGCCCGCCCGCGCCAGCACCTCTCCTTCGGTTTCGGCATCCATCGCTGCGTCGGCAACCGGCTCGCCGAACTGCAGCTCACCATTCTCTGGGAGGAAATCCTCAAGCGGTTCCCGGTGATCGAGGTGGTGGGCGCGCCGACGCGGCTCTACTCCAACGTGCTGCGCACCATCGCCACCCTGCCCGTCCGCATCCCGAGCTGATCCAGGAGAGAGCACCATGAACGCCCCCGTCGGCTACGAGCCCGGCCGCGACGTCGGCTCCATTCCGCTCGACAAGATCGACGTCAGCGATCCCGCGATCTACGAGAGCGACACTTGGCGGCCGTATTTCGAGCGGCTGCGGCGCGAGGCGCCGGTACACTACACGGCCGAGAGCGCGTTCGGCCCGTACTGGTCGCTGTCGCGTTACAAGGACATCGTGCAGGCCGAGGTCAACCACCACGTCTTTTCATCCGACAATGATCTCGGCGGCATTCAGATCGAGGACCAGCCGAAAAGCATGGCGCGGCCGAGCTTCATCCGGATGGACCCGCCCCGGCACGACGAGCAGCGCCGCGTGGTCAGCCCGATCGTGGCGCCGCTGAACCTCGCCAACATGGAGAGCCTGATCCGCGAGCGCACCTGCCAAGTACTCGATGGGCTGCCGCGCGGCGAGACGTTCGACTGGGTGGCGCGCGTGTCGGTGCCGCTCACCACGATGATGCTGGCGACCTTATTCGATTTCCCGTTCGAGGAGCGGGAAAAACTCACCTACTGGTCGGATGTGGCGATCTGCAACGTCCACGCCCCGGAAAGCCCCGTGCATTCCGAGGAGGAGCGGTTCGCCGTGCTGCGCCAGATGGGCCAGTACATGTCCGGCATGTGGAACGAGCGCGCCGCCGCGCCGCCGCGCTTCGACCTGATGTCGATGCTGGCGCATGGCGAGGCGACGAAGAACCTGTCGCCGAACGAGTTCATGGGAACCCTGGCGCTGCTGATCGTGGGCGGCAACGACACCACGCGCAATTCGATGTCGGGCGGCCTGTGGGCACTGAGCCAGAATCCGGACGAGTACCGCAAGCTGCGCGAGAACCCGGCACTCGTCACCCGCATGGTGCCGGAGATCATCCGCTATCAGACGCCGGTGATCCATATGCGCCGCACCGCGCGCGCCGACGTCGAGGTTGGCGGCAAGCAGATCCGGGCCGGCGACAAGGTGGTGATGTGGTACATTTCGGGCAATCGCGACGACGACGCGATCGACGAGCCGGAGCGCTTCATCGTCGACCGCGCCCGCCCGCGCGAGCACCTCTCGTTCGGCTTCGGCATCCACCGCTGCGTCGGCAACCGGCTCGCCGAGTTGCAGCTGAAAATACTCTGGGACGAGTTGCTGCCGCGCTATCCCTTGATGGAGGTGCTGGGGCCGCCCAAGTGGGTGTATTCGAACTTCATTCACGGCATCAAGTCGTTGCCGGTGCGCATCCCGGGCTGATCGCAGGCCCTCACCCCAACCCTCTCCCGGAGGGAGAGGAGGCAGAGAAGCCCTCTCCCTCCGGGAGAGGGTTGGGTGAGGGCTCGCGGAGCCCGCGCAGCACAAGCCCCACCGCGAACGACGCCGCGCCCTCGATGTCCGGCGGCTCGCGCCGCAGCATCTTCTCGCCCACCTCGCGCGCGATGCCGATGACCGCCGCGGCGACATAGGCGCTGTCCACTTGCGGCAGCAGCCGGCGATCCACCGCCATCGCCACCGACGATTCCACCTCGTTGTAGACCGCTTTATGGGCCGGCGTCTCGAAGCGCACGCGCGTGCGTCGGCCCGACGGCGGGGGTTCCGCGCGACGCGCCTGTTGCTCGTCGATGATGAACTGGAAATAGGCACGCACGATGCCGTCCAGATAGCGCTCGAAATCCGTCGCCTGCTCGCGGCACGTCTCCAGGATGGGCCGCAGTCGGTCAGCCGCGTCGGACGCGAGCGCCTTGGCGACCTCTTCCTTCGAGCGGTAGTAGTTGTAGAACGTGCCCGAGGCGAGGCCAGTGCGGCGGATGATGTCGCGCACGCTGGCTGCCTCGTATCCCAGTTCGGCGAACACCTCGCGCGCCGCGGCCAGGATCGCTTCGCGATTGAGCGCCTTGACCTGCTCGCGCTTGCGGCTGGTGCCGGCTTGCGGCGTGGTCGCCGATTCCCGCTTGAGCGCGGTCATTTCCTAGCCTTCTCGCCCTCGCGGATGAGCTGCTTGAACAGCGACCGCGCGATCGCGAGCGTGTTGGTGCCGCCCCGCTGCGTGATCTTCTCGCCGTATTCGGGATGCCACACGGTGATGAGGCCGTGCCGGTCCGCCGTGTAGCGGCCCTTGTGGAAGGCGCCGCCGACTTGCGCGATCAGTTCGACCCCTTCGTCCTTTTCCATCGGGTCAGACCGCCGCCAGCCCGCGCGCGACGGCTTCCGGCGGCGCCGCGCGCGACGGCTCCGCGGGCGCCTGCGCCGCTTGCGCGGACAGCGCGCTCAGGTTGACGATGCCGCGCGCGGTCACGCTCGGCACCAGCACGTGAATCGGCTTCGACATGCCGAGCAGCATCGGCCCGATGGGCAGGCCGTCGGCCGCCGCCTTCAGCATGTTGAAGGCGATGTGCGCGGCATCCAGGGTCGGCATCACCAGCAGGTTCGCCGTGCCGGAAATCCTGCTGTCGGGCACGGCGCGGTCGCGGATCGCCTCGGAAAGCGCCGCGTCGGCGTGCATCTCGCCGTCGATCTCGAGCTCGGGCGCGCGTTCGCGGATCAATCCGAGTGCGAGGCGCATCTTGCGCGCCGAGGCCGAGTCGCTGGCGCCGAAGCTCGAATGCGACAGCAGCGCAACCTTCGGCGCGATGCCGAAATCACGGACCGCTTCGGCGGCCAGCATCGTCATCTCGCAGACCTGCTCGGCCGTAGGATCGACGATCATGTGGGTGTCGCAGACGAACAGCGCCCCGGTTTGCAGGATGAGGCAGGAGAGCGCGTAGACCCGCGACGCCTGCGGGCAGCGCGGGATGATCGGCAGCACGTACTGCACCTGCCGCCACCAGTTGCCGCTGCCGCCGCAGATCGCGGCGTCCGCGTGCCCGGCGTGCAGCAGCATCGCGGCGGCAACGGAGCTGCGCGTGGTCACCCGCCGGGCGGCGGCTTCGGGCGGAGCGCCGCGGCGGCCGGCAAGATGCTGGTAATCGGACACCAGCGAGGCGAACAATGCCGCGTCCTGGGTCGGGTCGAGCACGCGCACCGATTCGCGCAGGTCCATGCGCAGGCCCATCTCGCGCACGCGCTGCTCGATCACCGCGCGCCGGCCGATCAGGATGGGTGCGGCGATGTTGTCGTCGACGATCGTCTGCACGGCGCGCAACACGCGCTCGTCCTCGCCCTCGCCGTAGACGACGCGCTTGGGGGTCTTGCGCGCCGCCTCGAACACCGGCCGCATGAGCTGGCCGGAGCGGTAGACGAACCGCTCCAGGACTTCCCGGTATGCGTCGAAATCATCGATCGGCCGGCGCGCGACGCCGCTCTTGATGGCTGCCCGCGCGACGGCCGGGGCGATCTGCAGAATCAGCCGCGGGTCGAACGGCTTGGGGATGATGTATTCGGGGCCGAACACCGGCGCGGCACCGCCGTAGGCCGCCGCGACCACCTCGCTGGCCTCGATCCGCGCGAGTTCGGCGATGGCCTGCACGGCGGCGAGCTTCATCGGCTCGTTGATCTGCCGCGCGCCGACGTCGAGCGCGCCGCGGAAGATGAACGGGAAGCAGAGGACATTGTTGACCTGGTTCGGGTAGTCGCTTCGCCCGGTAGCGACGATCGCGTCCGGGCGCACGACGCGCACGGCCTCGGGCAGGATCTCGGGCTCCGGGTTGGCCAGCGCGAAAATCAGCGGCTTCGGGGCAAACAGGCCGAGCCACTCGGCCTTGAGCACGCGCGGCGCGGAGAGGCCGAGGAAGATGTCGGCGCCGGCCAGAGCGTCGCGCAAGCTGCGCGCCTCGGTGGGCCGCGCGTACTGTGCGAGCTTTGCATCGAGCCCCGGGCGCCCCTCGTGGACCACGCCCTCGATGTCGGTCAGGACGACGTTGGCGGGCGGCAACCCCATCGCGAACAACAGGTCGACGCAGGCAAGCGCCGCGGCACCGGCGCCGGAGGTGACGAGCCGCACATCCCGCAGCCGCTTGCCTTGCAGGAGCAGCCCGTTATGCACCGCCGCGGCGACGATGATGGCGGTGCCGTGCTGGTCGTCGTGAAACACCGGAATGTTCATGCGGGCGCGCAGGTCGGCCTCGACCGTAAAACACTCGGGCGCCTTGATGTCCTCGAGGTTGATCGCGCCGAACGTCGGCTCCAGGGCGGCGACCACATCGCAGAAGTGCGCCGGATCCTGCGCGTCCACCTCGATGTCGAACACGTCGATGCCGGCGAACTTCTTGAACAGCACCGCCTTGCCCTCCATGACCGGCTTGCCGGCGAGCGCGCCGATGTTGCCGAGACCGAGGACGGCGGTGCCGTTGGAGATGACGGCCACGAGATTGCCGCGGGCGGTGTAGTCGTAGGCGGCCTGGGGGTCGGCGACGATAGCCTCGCATGCGGCGGCGACGCCGGGCGAGTAGGCGAGGGCGAGGTCGCGCTGCGTCGCCATCCGCTTGGTCGGCTCGACCTGCAGCTTCCCCGGCCGCGGATGGCGATGGTAGTCGAGCGCCGCCTTTCGGAAATCGTCGTCCATCGCCATGTTCCTCCGCTCAGGAGTCAAGATGAGCGGCCGGACTGGGGCTGGCAACAAGGCCCGGGGGGAGCGAGCCTGACGACTCGACGAGCATAGTCGACCCGGTCCCTGGCAGATTCGCGGAACGTCCAAATCCTCTACTGAAAAGTAGAGAAAAATGCTTCTCAATTCAACTTAAGGCTGCTAAGGGCGCCGTCTCGCGGTGGAGAATAACGTGAAGCGCGCCTCCCGCGCCGTGGTGTAGCAACGGCGTGCTCGTCCGGCCTATGCTTGAGGCATGGCGGCAGCTGCGCGAACAGGTCGCCGCCTTCGATAAAGAGGTGCGTGCGTTGGCAAAGCAGGACCCGGCATGCCGCCTGCTGATGAGTGTGCCCGGCATCGGGGTCTTGTCCGAGCTAGCCTACGGCGTTCGGCGGCAAAGCCGATCATCTGGCGCAGGAATGTCGTGTCGGAGCGCTTCTCCAGGAGCTCGCGAAGGGCGATCTTGTCATCGGTCATCGTGGTGCTCCTCGGGCTAGAGTTGCGTGTTGCAACCCGACCCTACCCAGCAACGCCGCGGTGATCACCACGCTCAGGGACATGACCTGCAGTCGCTCGAAGATGGCTCGCCGAGTCGGATCGGCGAGCGTTTTGAAGAGCACGTCGTGACTGTACATCGGGACGCATATCGGGAACTTCGCGCGTGGGTTTGGTCCTAGAACACGGGGAGGGTTGCCCAGAAAGGTTGCCCCGGCTGCCGCGCGCCGGATAGGGTGCCGGGGCGCGACAGGAACACAGCATGAACGATCTGTTCGGCTCATCCCGATCCGGGTCCAAGTCCGGGCGAGACGCCGAGGCGTATTCCGCTCGGGACATCGAGGTTCTGGAGGGACTGGAGCCGGTGCGACGCCGGCCCGGCATGTATATCGGCGGCACCGACGAGCCCGCCCTGCACCATCTCGCCGCCGAGATCATCGACAACGCCATGGACGAGGCGGTTGCGGGTCACGCGAGCCTGATCGAGGTGGCGCTCGGCACGGGGAACTGGCTCACGGTGCGCGATAACGGCCGCGGCATCCCGGTCGACCCGCATCCCAAGTTCAAGCCGCTCAGCGCGCTCGAGGTGATCCTGACCACCCTGCACTCGGGCGGCAAGTTCGGCGGCCGCGCCTACGCGACGTCCGGCGGCCTGCATGGCGTGGGCAGCTCCGTCGTCAACGCGCTGTCCGAGGTGATGGAGGTGGAGGTCGCCCGCGACCGCGCGCTGTGGCGGCAGAGCTACGCCCGCGGCAAGGCGACCTCCAAGCTTGTGAGCGCGGGGCCGGTGCAGAACCGGCGCGGCACCAGCATCCGCTTCAAGCCCGATCCGGCGATCTTCGGCGAGGTGCGGTTCAGCCCGGAGCGGCTGTACCGGTTCTGCCGGTCCAAGGCCTACCTGTTCCGCGGCGTCCGCATCCGCTGGAGCTGCGATCCCGCCGTGCCGCGCGCGTCCAAGGACCCGGCGCCGGACGAGGCGGTGCTGCACTTCCCGGGCGGGCTGCGCGACAGCCTGCAAGAGGATATCGGCGACGCGGACCGCGCGGTGCCGCAGCCGTGGGCCGGTGAGGCGGAGCTGCCGCCCACGGCCGGGACCAACGGGGCGGCGGGCGAGCCGGCCGGCCGGGTGGAGTGGGCCGCCGCCTGGCTCGAAACCGCCGACGGGTTCCTGCACTCCTACGCCAACACCGTGCCCACCCCGCTCGGCGGCACGCACGAGGCCGGGTTTCGCGCGGCCCTGCTGAAGGGGTTGCGGGCCTGGGGCGAGCAGCGCGCCAACAAGCGGGCCGCGCAGGTCGTCGCGGAAGACGTGCTCGGGCCGCTGGCGGCGAAACTGTCGCTGTTCATCCGCGAGCCGCAGTTCCAGGGCCAGACCAAGGAGAAGCTGACCAGCACCGACGCCGCCCGCCTGGTGGAGGCGGCGCTGCGCGACCGCTTCGACCACTGGCTCGCCGGCGACCCTGCGACGGCCGACAACCTCCTCGCCTTCGTGATCGACCGGGCCGAGGAGCGGCTGCGTCGCCGCGAGGCCAAGGACACGCCGCGCAAGTCGGCGACGCGGCGGCTGCGGCTGCCGGGCAAGCTCACCGACTGCACGCGGGAGGACGCGGCGGCGACGGAGATCTTCCTGGTCGAGGGCGACAGCGCTGGCGGCTCGGCCAAGCAGGCGCGCTCGCGCGAGACCCAGGCCGTGCTGCCGCTGCGGGGCAAGATCCTCAACGTGGCGAGCGCCAGCACCGAGAAGCTGCGGCAGAATCAGGAATTGAAGGATTTGGTTGAGGCGCTCGGCTGCGGCATCGGCGACCGCTTCGACCGCGCCAGGCTGCGCTACGGCCGCGTCATCATCATGACGGATGCCGACGTGGACGGCGCCCATATCGCGTCGCTGCTGATCACCTTCTTCTACCGCGAGCTGCCCGAGCTGGTCCGCCACGGCCATCTCTACTTGGCGCAGCCGCCGCTGTACCGGCTGACGCAAGGCGCGCGGACGGTCTACGCGATGTCCGACCCCGACCGCGAGCGCAAGCTCAAGACGTTCAAGCCGGGCGCCAAGGTCGAGGTGAGCCGGTTCAAGGGTTTAGGCGAGATGCCGCCCGCCGCGCTGAAGGAGACCACGATGGACCCGGCGAAGCGGACCTTGCTGAAGGTGCTGGCGCTGCCGGAGGACCGGGCGCACACCAGCGAGCTGGTCGAGAGCCTGATGGGCCGGCGGCCGGAGCTGCGCTACCAGTTCATCCAGGACCATGCGCGCACGGTGGAGGAGGTGGACGTGTGACGATGCACGCCCCCTTCCGTGGTCAGCGAAGGCTGACCACCCACGGCTTACTAGCTACAAACGAAGCCGTGGATGGTCGGCCTTCGCCGACCATGGCGTCGACTGGGATTGGTGCTGACGACGGAACTCAACCAGCCACGTTGCCCGCCGTCCGGTGCGTCTCCACCACCGCCTCGACGGCGACGTCGCCGGCCGCCTTGCGGGTCGCCTGCACCGCTTCCTTCGCCGCCTTCGCCATCAGGCCGCTGTCATTGGCGATGGTGACGAAGCGGAACCCCATGCCGATCATCCGCGCCGCGTAGGCCGCGCTGCCGTTGTGCAGCCCGGCGAACAGGCCGCGCTTGCGGGTGGCGGCGACCAGCTTCTCGTAGATGCCGAGGATCTGCGGCTCCTCGCGGTCGAGGATCGGGATCAGGCCGAGCGAGAAACCGAGGTCGGAGGGGCCGACATAGATGCCGCTGATACCGGGCACGTCGAGGATGGCGTCGATGTTGTCGATCGCCTCCTGCGTCTCGATCATCGGGATCACCATGACCTCGTCGTTCGCCGTGGTCTGGTAGGAGCTGGCCTCGCCGTACATGGCGGCGCGGATCGGGCCGTTGCTGCGTTTGCCGGCGGGCGGATACTTGCTGTACGAGACCAACGCCTGCGCCTCGGCGGGCGTGTTCACCATCGGGCAGATCACGCCCATGGCGCCGCCGTCGAGCACCTTGCCGACGATGCCGGGCTCGTTCCACGGCACGCGCACCAGCGGGGTCACGGGGTGCGCCTGCATCGCCTGGAAGCAGGCGACCATGGAGAGGTAGTCCTGCACGCCGTGCTGCATGTCGACGGTCACGCTGTCCCAGCCGCACTGCGCCATCACCTCGGCCGAGAAGCCGGACGGGATCGCCAGCCAGCCGTTGACCGCCGCCTTGCCCGCCGCCAGTCGCCGTTTCAGCTGGTTCGCCATGATGCCGTTTCCCCTGTTCTCGATCGGAGACTCACGCTAGGCGGCGGGCGGCCGGTGCGTCAACGCGCGCGGGGTGGATGGTCTTTCCGGTTAACGGGAGCATGAACGTTGACGTTCGGTCGTTCCGATCGCGGCGGGAACACGGGGTGACGGTTCGCAAGGGGCCTGCCCGGTTCGGGCTCTTGTTCCTCGCACTCGTGCTGTCGGTGGGTGCGGTATTTGCCGTCCAGGTCGGGTCGCAGTTCCGCCTCGTGACCGGCGACCGGCTCGACGGCCTCATCCAGGTCAGCATTCTCGAACACTGGTTCAACGTGCTGCGCGGCGACGAGGCATGGGACACGACCAGGTACTTTTATCCGCATCCCGGCACGCTGGCCTATAATGACGGGTACTTCCTCTACGGCGTCGTGTACGCCGGCTTCCGCGCGGTCGGCTTCGATCCGTTCCTCGCCGCGGAAGCCGTGTTCGTACTCTTGCGCGTCCTGGGGTTTGTGACCGCCTACTGCTTCGCCCGCCGCGCGCTTGCCTTGCGACCAGCGTGGGCCACCCTCGGCGCGGCGCTGTTCACGCTGAGCATCAGCACGTTCCAACAGTCCGCCCATTCGCAGATCCTGAGCGTGTCACTGGCGCCGGGGGCGGCATTGCTCACCTTGTCGCTCCTGCAGGCGCTCGATGGCGGGCGCCGCCGCGACGCGCTCGGCTGGGGAGCGGCGTTGGCCGCATTGGCCGGCGCCTGGTTGCTGACGGCGTTCTACATGGCATGGCTTCTCGCCGTGTTTGCCGTGCTGCTGTTATCGGCGTCCCTGATCCTCGACGCTCGATGGCGCGGCCGGGCCGTGATCGTGCTGCGGCGCGAATGGAAAGTCGTGCTCGCCGTCGGCCTGCTGTCCGTGGTGGCCGCCTTGCCCTTCCTGGTGCTGTATCTGCCCAAGGCGCGGGAAACCGGGATGCACGACTTCGCGGCACTCCGCCCGTTCCTTCCCACTGTGGCTGATACGATCCGGCTCGGGCCGGGCAACCTGCTGTTCGGCTGGGCGGACCGCTATCTTGGAGACGTCGGATCGGCCGAGCGGATCGTCGGCTGGCCGCCGGTGCAGATCGCCTGCTTCATCGCCGCGGCGATCTCGTGGCGGCGCTGGCCCGCCGGCCGGCCGGCCATTGCGGCGATCGGCGCCGTCTATCTCCTAACCCTCACGGTCGGCCGCGTCACCGGCTGGCGGCTGGTCTACGAACTGGTGCCCGGCGCCAAGGCGATCCGCGTCGTGGCGCGGGCCTGGATCATGCTGGCCGGGCCGGTTCTGTGCGTCGTCCTGCCGTGGCTGCAGCGGCTGAGCGACAGGGCGCCCACCGCCGCCGCGATCCTCGCCGTGCTGCTGGTGGCCGAACAGCTCAGCACCGGCCCCAACGTCGCCAAGATCGACCGGACCCGCGAACTGGCGCAGCTAAGCGCCCTGTTGCCGCCGCCGGCGGAGTGCCGCGCGTTCGCCGCCCTATCCGCCCGATCCGACGATCCGGAAGAGGACACGGCGCTGCAAACGACGAGCGCCAACGCCAATGCGATGTTGATCGCCGAGGTCGCTCGCCTGCCGACGATCAACGGCACCTCGACATTCACGCCGCCGGACTGGAATGCCGCGGACCCGAGCAGTCCGAGCTACCTGGACCGGCTCGAAGCTTACGTGCGCGCGCATGATCTGCACGGCGTGTGCGGCGCCGATCTGCGGACCGGGCGGTGGTATCGCGAGCTGTCGGATTATCAGCCGATCCGTCTGGTCGCGACAGGCGGACCATTGTCGCTCCGCAAGGGCGAGGGCGGCGGCGCGCTGCTTCGGGACGGCTGGTACGCGCCGGAGTCATGGGGGCGCTGGGGCGGGCCGACGGCCAGGCTGCGGTTCCTGCCCCAGGGTGGACGGGGCGCGCTGCGCATGACGGTTTGGGCGCTTGCCGACGCGCAACCGCCGGCCAAGCCGCATCGCGTGATGGTGGTGGCGAACGGCCGTCCGGCCGCGATCTGGACGGTATCGGCCGCCCCCGGCGCGTATCACATCCTGCTGCCGCCGCCGGCCGACGCCAAAGGCGTGTTCGAGGTCGCCTTCATCGACGAGGACGCGACCGATCCGCATGGGAGCGGCCCGGCTTTCGATGACCGAAAGCTCGGTCTCGGCGTGCTCGCCGTGCAACTGGATCGGCTGTCATTCGCCCAAAAGTAGCCCGCTCGACGCGGCCGCCTTTTGAGACCTGTCTTGACAGAGCCGCTCGACGGAGCCGAGCATCCCGCCATCGACTGCCGCCGCGCCGATGCAAGACGTTTTCGGCGGGCACGGTCAGTTCCACGGAGCGCGCCATGGATCAGACGCACGAAACCGACACGGCCCTGCGGGTGCGTGCCATCGAGAGCCTCCTGGTCGAGAAGGGACTGGTGCAACCGGCGGCGCTCGCCGCGATCGTCGAGACGTACGAGACCAAGATCGGCCCGCACAACGGCGCGCGCGTCGTGGCGCGCGCCTGGACCGACCCGGCGTTCAAGGCGCGCCTGCTGGCCGATGCGACGGCGGCCATCGCCGAACTCGGCTTCAGCGGCGTGCAAGGCGAGGACATGGTGGTGGTCGAGAACACGCCCGAAGTCCACAACATGGTCGTCTGCACGCTCTGCTCCTGCTATCCGTGGCCGACGCTCGGCCTGCCGCCCAACTGGTACAAATCCGCCCCGTACCGCGCGCGGGCGGTCATCGATCCGCGCGGCGTGCTGCAGGAATTCGGGGTCGACGTTGCGCCGGAGGCGGAGGTGCGGGTCTGGGACAGCAATGCGGAGCTGCGCTACCTGGTGCTGCCCGAGCGACCCGCGGGCACCGAGGGAATGGACGCGGCCGCGCTGGCGGAAATGGTCACCCGGGACTCGATGATCGGCACCGGCGTCGTCAAGCCGGCCGGCTGAGGGGCGGCGCCGATGAACGGAGTGCACGATCTCGGCGGCATGCACGGCATGGGTCCGATCAATCCCGAGCCGGACGAACCCGTGTTTCACGAGCCGTGGGAGCGCACGGTGTTCGGCTTGTTCGTGGCCACCTTCGCCGGCGGTCAGTTCAACGTGGACGAGTTCCGGCACGCGATCGAGCGGATGGATGCGGCACATTACCTGCAGTCGCCGTATTACGAGCATTGGTTGCACGCCGTCGAAACCCTGCTGATCGAGCGCGGCACGCTGACGCAAGCCGAGATCGGTCAACGCATGGCGCAGCTTGCCAAGGAGACGGCCTGATGCCCGCGCTGCCCGTCGAGAACGTCGCCGGTCTGATCGCGACCGGAGCCAGCGCGCGCATGGACGCCGACGTGGCGCCGCGCTTCCGGCCGGGCGACCGCGTCACGGTGCGCAACATCAATCCCGCCACTCATACGCGGCTGCCTCGCTACGTGCGGGGCAAGAGCGGGGTGGTGGAGGCCGATCGCGGCGTGTTCTGCTTCAACGACACCAACGCGCACGGCCAAGGCCACAAGCCGCAGCACGTCTACGGCGTACGTTTCGGAGCGCGCGATCTATGGGGCGAGCAGGCCGTTTCGAAAGATACTTTGTACTTGGACTTGTTCGAGGATTACATCGAGCAGCATGGCGCGTGATCGAGGGCGGCCGTTGAGCGTCCCTGCCGGCGGGGCGGCCCTGCCCGACGATCCCGCGCTGCCGCTGATACCGGCCGACGAGTCGGGTCCGGTGTTCCGCGAGCCGTGGGAAGCGCAGGCGTTCGCGGTGGCGGTGACGCTGCATCAGGCGGGACACTTCACGTGGGCTGAATGGGTGGCCGCCATCAGCGCCGAGATCCGGCGGGCGCAAGCGGACGGCGATCCCGATCTCGGCCGAAGCTACTACCGACATTGGCTCGCCGCGCTCGAGAAGATCATCATGGCGAAGAACCTCACCGACGACGTGGAACTGCGCCTGCGCCAGATCGAGTGCGGGGCCAACGCGGCGGCCGTCAAGCACGGCCACGCGGCCCGACGCGCACCGGTGCGCGTCGTTTAATCCTGCGCGGTGGGACGGATAACGATGTCGCCCACATCAACATCGGCCGGCTGTTCGATCGCGAACGCAATGCCGCGGGCAATCGCCTCCGGCGGGATCGCGATCTTGTTCATTCTCGCAACGATAGAGGCCTTCACCTCGGGGTCCGTCATGGAATCCGCGAAGTTGGTGTGAATGAAACCGGGAGAAACGCCTGTCACGCGCAGCTTGTCGCCGGCCTCCTGGCGCAAGGCCTCGGAGATGGTGCGCACGGCGTTCTTGGTGCCGGCATAGACCCCCTGAAGCGGCACAATTTTAAGCCCTGCTGTCGAGATCACGTTGACGAAATGCCCATAGCCCTGCTGGCGGAACACGGGCAGCGCGGCGGCGATGCCATACAGAACACCTTTGATGTTGACGTCGATCATCTCCTCCCATTCGTCGATACGAAGGTCATCGAAGCGGGAGATCGGCCCGATGCCAGCGTTGCTGACAAGGACGTCAAGCTGCCCGTACCGCTGACATGCCAACTTGACCAGGCCGGATAGGTCCTCGCGTCGTTTCACGTCCGTGCGCGCGTAGGTTGCCTCGCCACCCGCGGCGGCGATACGGTCAGCGAGAGCCGCAAGGCGATCCGATCGGCGCGCGCCAAGCACGAGTTTCGCACCGCGCTCAGCGAGCAAGAGCGCCGTCGCCTCACCGATACCGCTGCTTGCGCCGGTGATTGCGACGACCTTGCCTTCGATCCCCGACATGAACTCTCTCCGGTTTCTGCGATTTGAAGAGATCGCTCTTATTGCAGCCAACCCAGGGATGATCTATGCGGAATACTCCATAAGATCATCGCGAACGTCCAAGACGTCCATGGACCCCTTAACCGAAGTCTTCTCGTTGCTCGACATGCAGAGTGCTGCTTCCGCGCGCCTCGAGGCGGGTGGCGCCTGGGCGTTGCGCTTCCCGGCAAAGCCCTACCTCAAGTTCAATGCCGTGCTGCGCGGGCAGTGCTGGATCAGGCTTCCGGGCGAGCGGCCTTACCGGCTCGATGCGGGCGACACCTTTCTGCTGACCAACTCGCCTCCGTTTGTCTTGGCAAGTGATCCGTGCGCGGAGGCGGAAGATGCCTCTTCGTTGTTTGCCCGGGCGCAGTCCAACATCGTCCGCCACGGTGGCGACGACACAGTATTGCTTGGCGGCGGCTTCGTATTCCAGACCGGCAACGCGCAGCTCTTGCTCGATGCCCTACCCCCGTTCATGCACATCCCGGCAAGGCAGCCGGCGGCGGCGATCCTGCGCGGCACGCTGGAGATTCTCGACGAGGAACTTGGGAACGGCCGGATGGGCGCATCACTGATGACACGCCGCCTGGCCGACATCCTGCTCGTGCAGGCGCTTCGCGCCTACGTGGCCGTCCATGGCGCCGACAGCGCCGGGTGGATCGGCGCGCTTAATGATCGAAGGATCGGCGCCGCGCTCAACCTGATGCATGGCGACGTCGGCCATGACTGGAAAGTCAACGAACTCGCCTCCGCCGTCGGCATGTCCCGCTCCGGCTTCGCGCTCCGCTTCAAGGAACTGGTCGGCATTCCCCCGCTCGACTATCTGATGCGCTGGCGCATGCAACTGGCCCGTGACGCCCTGCGCCGAGACGACGGCTCGGTCGCCAGTCTCGCGTCAAGCTCGGCTACGCGTCCGAAAGCGCATTCGGCAATGCCTTCAAGCGCATCTTCGGGCGGGCTCCGAAGCGATACTGGTCCAGGAACTAGACCATGCCGCTTGTATCAGCCGCTTCGGTTACGCGATCAGGTCCGCGTACGAACAGCAATGCCAAGAAGGCGGCGCCCGTCAGCGCTCCGGACAGCAACAGCGCACAGCGCGGGCCGCCATGGTCCAGCACCAGGCTGAACAGCAGCGGCGCACCGCCCTGGAGGATCCGAGACGGCGCCGCGAGCAGCCCCGTCCGCAACCCGTAGCTTGCCGCGCCGAACAGGGCGAGCGGCAACGTGCCACGCGCAATTGTCAGCATGCCGTTCCCGCCGCCGTGCAGCAGCGTGAATAGAACGGCGGCCGGCGCGCCGATGATCGCCAGCGCCGCGGCAGCGATTGGGTGCAGCGCCGCCGCCAGACGCGCCGAGACGAGGGGCGACGCGCGTCGCAGGAGACCAAATTCAAACAGCCGCGCGCCAACCTGAGCCGGGCCGACCAGGGCGGCGGCCCCCACCGCCGCCGCCGGGGTTGCGCCGAGAGCTTGCAGCAACCGGGGTAGATGCGCCGCCATTGCTGTGGCTACGAACCAACCTGCAGCGAACACGCCGGCCAGCACAATCATCGTCCAAGGCACGGCTGCCGGCGCTTGGTCCGACACCGTTTCGGGCACGTGCGCCAGTGCTTTCGGCACGAGAAAGCGATTGAGCGGCAGGCCGAGCAGCAGGTGCAACGCCGCCCAAATCAGGCACGCACCCCGCCAGCCGAACGCATCCACGAACAGGGCGCTTGCCGGCCAGCCGATCGTGCTGGCGAACCCGGCGAACAGGGTAATGCCGGTGATCGCGTTGCGGGCATCGCGGCCATAGAGGCCGGCGGCGGTCGCGAAAGCGGCCTCATAGAGGCCGAAGCCCATGCCGACGCCGATCACCAACCAAGCGGCCGACAGGCCGACGACGCCCGACGCCACCGACAGGAGCACGAGGCCGGCCGCAAAAATTGCGCTGGTACAGGCGAGGACATCGCGCCCACCGTGGCGATCGATCATCCGACCGGCAAGGGGACCGAATAAACCGGACAGCAGCAAAGCGCCCGAAAAAATGCCGAAGAACCATGAACGCGATAGATGCAGGCTTTCGCAAATCGGGTCGGCCAGCACCGCCGGAAGATAATAGGTCGATCCCCATGCGAGCGTTTGCGTAATGCCGAGCGCCGAGACGACAACGCTGCGTCGTCTCATGATCTCAAGCGATCGATCGCTGCGTCGATCGACGCGGCGAGTTGACGCAGCCTCATGCCGATTGCCCGCGCTCGTACCAGCCGCGCGAGCGGCGGACGATGTGGACCACCGACAACATCACCGGCACTTCCACCAGCACGCCCACCACCGTCGAGAGCGCCGCGCCTGACTGGAAGCCAAACAGGGCAATGGCCGTCGCCACAGCCAGCTCGAAGAAGTTGCTGGCGCCGATCAGCGCCGAAGGCCCGGCCACGCACCACTCGACGCCGAGCTTGCGGTTCAGCCAGTAGGTCAGCCCAGCGTTGAAATAGACCTGGATCAGGATCGGCACCGCGATCATCGCGATAACGGCCGGCTGGCGCGTGATCTGCTCGCCCTGCAGGCCGAACAGCAGCACGAGCGTGAGCAGCAGGGCCGACAGCGAGAGAGGCGCAACTGTGCGGAGCGTGCGGGCAAGCGCCACCGGTCCACCCCGCGTCAGGAGCGTGCGCCGCCAAAGCTGCGCCACGATCACCGGGACAACGATGTACAGCACCACCGACAAGATCAGGGTGTTCCACGGGACGACGATCGAGGACAGGCCGAGCAGCAGCGCCACGATCGGCGCGAAGGCGAAGACCATGATCGTGTCGTTGAGCGCGACCTGTGACAGCGTGAAATGCGGCTCGCCGTCGACGAGGTTCGACCAGACGAACACCATGGCCGTGCAGGGAGCCGCCGCAAGCAGGATCAGCCCGGCGATGTAGCCGTCAATCTGACCAGCGGGGAGATAGGGCCGGAACAAATGCGCGATGAACAGCCAGCCGAGCAGGGCCATGGAAAATGGTTTCACGAACCAATTGATGCCGACCGTCGCCGCGATGCCGCGCCAGTGTTCCTTCACCTGTCCGAGGGCGGCGAGGTCTATTTTCAGCAGCATCGGAACGATCATCAGCCAGACCAGCACCGCGACCGGCAGATTGACTTGGGCGACCGACGCCGCGCCGAGCGCGTGGAAGACGCCGGGCACAGCTTGCCCGAGACCGATGCCGACAACGATGCAGAGCGCGACCCACAGCGTCAGGTAACGCTCGAACGTCCCCATTGAGGGCGCTTTGCCCGGCGAGACGGCGACAGCTTCGCTCATGGCGCGGAGCTCGCAACGCGGTTGCCGCCCGCATTGACGATCACCTCGCCATCTTCCTTGGCGAAAGCGGCGTGTTGCGGGTTGGGGAGAATGTCCAGCACCGCCTCCGACGGACGGCACAGCTTTACCGCCCGAGGCGTCACAACGATCGGGCGATTGATCAGGATGGGATGCGCGATCATGGCGTCGATCAGCGCGTTATCCGTCAGGGCGGGCTCGTCCAGCTTCAGCTCCTCATAGGGCGTCCCTTTCCGGCGCAGCAAATCCCGCACCGGGATTGCCATGCGACCGATGAGGCTCACCAGCTCGTCCCGGCTTGGCGGGGTTTTCAAATACTCGATAATGTGCGGCTCTTCGCCGCTGTTGCGGATCAGGCCGAGGACGTTGCGCGACGTGCCGCACGTCGGATTGTGATAGATCGTGATGCTCATGCTTGCGGTGTCTCCGCTGCACAGCACGCCCCGGCTGCGGTGCGGATCGAGCCGAGATCGACGCTATCGCCGTAAACCGTGCTTTCGCCGGACGTGAGGAAGGTTTCCCACGAAAGCCCTTGCGGGTCGGTGATCCACGACTTTTCAGACTGCGCGTAACAGCAGGTTGTCGCACCCTCCTCCAGCACCGGCCGGTCGGCCTGTTGCAGCCGCCCGTAAACCTCGTGCAGCTCGTCCGGCGTCTCGACCTGAATCCCGAGATGATCGAGGCCCGCCTGACCGCTGCGCGTGGAAATCGCGAAATTCACCCGCGGATCGTCGAGCATCCACTTCGCGTAGTCGGGTTTGGTCACGGCCGGTTGCGTCGCGAAGAGGGTGCTGTAGAAGCGGATCGACCGGGCGAGGTCATCGACGGAGACGTGGACGTGCAGGCGCTTCATGGCGGCCGGCTCCTTCTGAAACGGTTGCGGGATCGCAGAGGTCGACGCCGCAGACCGACGGGTCCCCCTGGCAGCAGTTCTCGGTCAGGTAGGCCAGCAGCCCGTTCATCGCCGCATACTCGGCCGTGTAGATGAGCGAGCGGCTCTCGCGCCGGCATGTCACCAAGCCTGACTGCTTGAGGTGGCTCAGGTGAAAGGACAGCGTGGCCGAGGGCAGGCTCAACCGCGCGCCGATCTGCCCGGCCGGCATGCCATCCGCTCCGGCTTGAACGAGCAGCCGAAAGACGTCGAGCCGGGATTCCTGCGCAAGGGCAGCCAAAGCGGCGAGGGCGTCTGATTTCTCCATATTTCGATAGTGATGGAATGGTCGGTTGAATGCAAGAGGGTGACCGACCCGACTTGACCGTTGACTTGCAAGGCGGGATGCAGCCCCGATCCGGGCAATAATCGCCGGTGCATGAGCCCCGATCCGGGCAATAATCGAGTGTCGATGAGCCCGGATCCGGGCAAAAGGAGGCGGCATGACAGCCCAGATCGGGGCAATAATCGAGGCCGCCCGGGGCTTCCTGGGCGAGCGGATCACCACCAACGCGGCGCTGCGCGAGCACCACTCGCACGGCCAGGACACCCAGCCGCCGCACCTGCCCGACGCGGTCGCCTTCGTGGAGACCTCGGAGGAGGCGGCCCGGCTGCTCGCGCTCTGCCATGCCGAGCGGGTGCCGGTGGTGCCCTGGGGGGCCGGCACCTCGCTCGAGGGCCATGTGACGCCGGTGCGCGGCGGCGTCACCCTCGACCTGTCGCGCATGACCCGCATCCTCCAAGTGAGCCAGCCCGACATGGATTGCCGGGTCGAGGCCGGGGTGACGCGCGACCAGCTCAACACGCATCTGCGCGATCAGGGGCTGTTCTTCCCGGTCGATCCCGGCACCGCGCTCTGCACGCTGGGCGGCATGTGCGCGACCCGCGCCTCCGGCACCAACGCGGTGCGCTACGGCACCATGCGGGACAACGCGCTCGGCCTCACCGTGGCGCTGGCCGACGGGCGGGTGATCCGCACCGGGGGGCGGGTCCGCAAGTCATCCACCGGCTACGACCTGACCCGGCTGTTCGTCGGCTCGGAGGGCACGCTCGGGGTCATCACCGAGATCCAGCTCCGGCTGCACGGCATCCCGGAGGCCGCCTCCTCCGCCACCTGCCAGTTCGACAGCCTGAGCGGCGCCGTCGAGACCGTCATCGCCATCCTGCAAAGCGGCATCCCGGTGGCGCGGATGGAACTGCTCGACGAGGTGCAGACCGCCGCCTGCATCGCCTACTCCAATCTGGAAGGGCTGCGGCCGCTGCCCAGCCTGTTCTTCGAGTTCCACGGCACCCCGGCCGGGGTCGCCGAGCAGGCGGGCCAGGCGGAGGCGATCGCCGCCGAGTTCGGCGCGCACGGCTTCCGCTGGGCCACCGATGCGGCGGACCGGCAGAAGCTCTGGCAGGCCCGGCACGACGCGCTGTGGGCGGCGCTGGCGCTGGCGCCGGGCTCCAGCGCCTTCGTGACCGACAGCATCGTGCCGATCTCGCGCATGAACGAGGCGATCCTCGGCACCCAGGCGGACATCCGCGAATCGGGCCTGCTCGCGCCGATCGTCGGCCATGTCGGGGACGGCAATTACCATACGGTGATCCTGGTGCCGCCGGAGCCGGACGCGCTCGCGCGGGCCTGGGCGCTCGACAAGAAGATCGTCGCCCGCGCGCTCGACCTCGGAGGCTCGTGCAGCGGCGAGCACGGCGTCGGGATCGGCAAGCGCGAGTTCCTGGAGCGCGAGCACGGCGCCGAGGCGCTGGCGGTGATGCGCTCGATCAAGACCGCGCTCGACCCGCGCGGGATCATGAACCCGGGGAAGGTCTTCCTCAACTGAGCCGCGACGGCGACCGGATGGCGGACCTGCTTTAATCCTACGCTACTTTCGCACGGAAATCATTTCCACCAATATTCTTCTGCGCTAAAGTCTCTTCCCAGGCGAACCCGCATGCCCCGTCGAACAGACATCGCGTCCATCCTCATCATCGGCGCCGGCCCGATCGTGATCGGCCAAGCCTGCGAATTCGACTACTCGGGCGCGCAGGCCTGCAAGGCGCTCCGAGCCGAGGGCTACCGGGTCATCCTGGTCAATTCCAACCCGGCCACGATCATGACCGATCCGGGTCTGGCGGACGCCACCTACATCGAGCCGATCACCCCCGAGATGGTCGAGAAGATCATCATCCGCGAGAAGCCGGATGCCTTGCTGCCCACCATGGGCGGCCAGACCGCGCTCAACACGGCCATGAAGCTCGCCGCGTCCGGCGTGCTCGAACGCCACGGGGTCGAGCTGATCGGCGCGCGCGCCGAGGTGATCGACCGCGCCGAGGACCGGCTGAAGTTCCGTGACGCCATGGCCGCCATCGGCATCGAGAGCCCGAAGAGCGCCATCGCGCACAGCATGGCCGAAGCCCGCGCGGCGCTGGCCGGGATCGGGCTGCCGGCGGTGATCCGGCCCTCCTTCACGCTCGGCGGCACCGGCGGCGGCATCGCCTACAACCGCGAGGAGTTCGAGGCGATCGTCGCCAACGGTCTCGACGCCTCGCCCACCACGGAGGTGCTGGTCGAGCAAAGCGTGCTCGGCTGGAAGGAGTACGAGATGGAGGTGGTCCGCGACCGGGCGGACAACTGCATCATCGTCTGCGCCATCGAGAACGTCGACCCGATGGGCGTGCACACCGGCGACAGCGTCACCGTCGCCCCTGCCCTTACCTTGACCGACAAGGAATACCAGCGGATGCGCGACGCCTCGATCGCCTGCCTGCGGGCGATCGGCGTCGATACCGGCGGCTCCAACGTGCAGTTCGCCGTCAACCCGGCGGACGGGCGAATGCTGGTCATCGAGATGAACCCGCGCGTCTCGCGCAGCTCGGCGCTCGCCTCCAAGGCGACCGGGTTTCCGATCGCCAAGATCGCCGCCAAGCTCGCGGTCGGCTACACGCTCGACGAGCTTGCCAACGACATCACCCGCACCACGCCGGCGAGCTTCGAGCCGACCATCGACTACGTGGTGGTGAAGATCCCGCGCTTCACGTTCGAAAAGTTCCCCGGCACCCCGGCGCTGCTAAGCACCAGCATGAAATCGGTCGGCGAAGCGATGGCGATCGGCCGCAGCTTTGCTGAGGCCTTGCAGAAGGGCCTGCGCAGCCTGGAGGTCGGGCTGTTCGGCCTCGACGAGGTGGAGCCGCCGGGCGACGGCGGCGCGGACGCGTTCCGCGCGGTGCTCTCGGCACCCCGCCCCGACCGCATCCTGATGGCCGGCCAGGCGCTGCGCGCCGGCCTCTCGGTCGAGGACATCCACGCCGCCTGCAAGTTCGATCCGTGGTTCCTGCGCGAGATCGAGCGGATCGTCGATGCCGAGCGCGGCGTCGCGGCCACCGGGCTGCCGGCCGATCCGGGCGCGTTGCGGCGGCTCAAGGCGCTCGGCTTCTCCGATCACCGGCTCGCGGAATTGACCGGCCGGCCGGAACCCAAGATCGCCGCGCACCGGGGGCGCGTCGGCGTGGTGCCGGTGTATCGCCGCATCGACACCTGCGCCGCCGAATTCGCGTCCGCGACGCCGTACATGTACTCGACGTTCGAGGGCGGCTACGATGTGCCGGTGTGCGAGGCCGATCCCACCGACCGCGAGAAGATCGTCATCCTCGGCGGCGGCCCGAACCGCATCGGTCAGGGCATCGAGTTCGATTACTGCTGCGTCCACGCCGCCTACGCGCTGCGCGAGGCCGGCTTCGAGACCATCATGGTCAACTGCAACCCGGAGACCGTCTCGACCGACTACGACACGTCCGACCGGCTGTACTTCGAGCCGCTCACCGCCGAGGACGTGATCGCGCTGGTGCAGCGCGAGCAGCAACGCGGCACCGTGCTCGGCTGCATCGTGCAGTACGGCGGGCAGACGCCGCTGAAACTTTCCCAGGCGCTCGGCGCGGCCGGCATCCCGCTGCTCGGCACCAGCGCCGACGCGATCGACATCGCCGAGGACCGTGAGCGCTTCCAGCAGCTGCTGCACCGGCTCGGGCTGTTGCAGCCGGAAAACGGCATCGCCCGCTCGGCCGAGGCGGCCGGGGCGATCGCCGAGCGCGTCGGCTACCCCGTCGTGATCCGTCCCAGCTACGTGCTCGGCGGCCGCGCGATGGAGATCGTCTACGACCGGGCGGGCCTGCAACGCTACATGCGCGAAACGGTGCGCATGTCCGGCGACGGTTCGTTCAGCGCCGGGCCGGTGCTGATCGACCGCTACCTCAACGACGCGATCGAAGTCGACGTCGACTGCATCGCCGACGGCGAGACGGTCTACGTCGCCGGCGTGATGGAGCACATCGAGGAGGCCGGCATCCATTCCGGCGACAGCGCCTGCGTCCTGCCGCCCTACACCTTGTCGCCCGCAACCATTACCGAGCTCAAGGCGGAGACCGAGGCGCTGGCCAAGGGGCTCGGCGTGGTCGGGCTGATGAACGTGCAGTATGCGATCAAGGACGACGTGATCTACGTCCTCGAGGTCAACCCGCGCGCCTCGCGCACCGTCCCGTTCGTCGCCAAGGCGACCGGCGTGCCCATCGCCAAGATCGGCGCCCGCGTCATGGCGGGGGCCAAGCTCAGCGACTTCAAGCTCGACGATGAGGCGATCGCGCCGCACGTGGCGGTCAAGGAAGCGGTGTTCCCTTTCAGCCGCTTCGAGGGCGTCGACACGATCCTCGGGCCGGAGATGCGGTCCACCGGCGAGGTGATGGGGCTCGACGCCAGCTTCGAGCGCGCCTTCGCCAAGTCGCAACTCGGCGCCGGCGTGCGGCTGCCCGCGGCGGGAACCGTGTTCCTCTCGATCAAGGATGCCGACAAGAAGGGGTTGACGGCGCTGGCCCGCCGGCTCGCCGACATGGGCTTCACCATCATGGCCACGCGCGGCACCGCGGCGCGCATCCGCGAGGCGGGGCTCGCGGTCCGGCTGGTCAACAAGGTGCTGGAGGGACGGCCGCACTGCGTCGATGCGATCCGCTCGGGCGAGGTGCAGCTGGTCATCAACACCGCGTCCGGCCCGCAGTCCGTCGCCGACAGCTTCGCGATCCGGCGGAGCGCGCTGACCCACGGCGTGCCGCACTACACGACGATGGCGGGCGCCCGGGCGGCGGTGCACGCGATCGCCGCCCTGAAAGCCGGCACGCTTGAAGTCGCGCCGCTCCAGTCCTATTTTCGCGGATCGTTCTGAGTCCCGTCGCGGCTGGTCAACCCCGCCGCGCGATAATCCATGAGCGCGACAGCGACACCCACTGAGGACTTTGCCGTGCAGAAGTTCCCGATGACCGCCCCCGGACTACAGCGGCTGGAGGTGGAACTCCGCCAGCTCAAGGCCGAGGAGCGCCCGTCGATCATTCGCGCCATCGCCGAGGCGCGCAGCCATGGCGACCTCAGCGAGAACGCGGAATACCACGCCGCGCGGGAGAGGCAATCCTTTATCGAGGGGCGCATCGCCGAACTGGAGGAGATCGTCTCCTCGGTCGAGGTCATCGACCCGTCCAGCCTGTCCGGAGAGCACGTGAAGTTCGGCGCGCACGTCCGGCTGGTGGACGAGGAAACCGAGAAGGAGGCGACCTACCAGATCGTCGGGCTGCACGAGGCCGACATCAAGCTCGGCCGGCTGTCGGTCTCCTCGCCGCTGGCCAAGGCGCTGATCGGCAAGAAGCCGGGCGACAGCATCTCGGTGCCCGCGCCGGGCGGCGACAAGACGTACGAGATCCTCGACGTCCGGTTCGTCTGAACCGCTCGTCCGGTGATCTCGCTTTCCGACGTGCAGGCGGCGGCTTGCCGCATCGCGGGGCGTGTGCTGCGCACGCCGACCATCCACAGCGACACGCTTTCGCGCGCCACCGGCGCCGAGGTGTTCCTCAAGCTCGACAATCTGCAGGCAACCGGGGCCTTCAAGGAGCGCGGCGCCGCCAACCGGCTGGCGCTGCTGCGCGATAATGAACGCGGCGCCGGCGTGATCGCGATGTCGGCCGGCAATCACGCGCAGGCGGTCGCGCGCCACGCCAGCCTGCGCGGCGTCGCCGCGACGATCGTCATGCCGAGTTTCACCCCCGCCACCAAGATCACCCGCACCGCCGCCTGGGGTGCGGAAATCGTGCTGCACGGCGCCACCCTCGCCGAGGCGGCCGCGCACGCGCACGCGCTCGCCACCGAGCGCGGGCTCGTCTTCATCCATCCCTATGACGACGAGGCGGTCATCGCGGGCCAGGGCACCCTGGCGCTGGAGATGCTGCAGGACGAGCCGGGGCTGGAGGCGCTCATCATCCCGGTCGGCGGCGGCGGGCTGCTCGCCGGCTGCGTCGTCGCAGCGTGCGGGCTGCAGCCGGGGATCGCCGTGTACGGGGCGGAGGTGGAGACCTACGCCGCGATGGCGCAGCGCCTCGCCGGGCAGCCCGTCTCGGTCGGCGGCGCCACCATCGCCGAGGGCGTCGCGGTGCGCGACGTCGGCGAACGCGCCTTCGCCATCATCCGCGAACAGGCGGCCGGCGTGCTGACCGTGCCGGAACACGCGATCGAGCGGGCTGTCGGGCTGCTGATCGAGGGTGCCAAGATCGCCGCCGAGGGCGCCGGCGCCGCCGGGCTCGCCGTGCTGCTCGCCGACCCCGACCGGTTCCGCGGCAAGCGGGTCGGCATCCCGATCACCGGCGGCAACATCGACGCACGCATCCTGTCCAACGTGCTGCTGCGCAACCTGCTGCGCGACGGGCGCCTGCTCCGGCTGCACCTGCAGATCCCCGACCGTCCCGGCGTGCTGGCCGACATCGCCGGCAAGATCGGCGGTTGCGGCGGCAACATCATCGAGGTCTCGCACCAGCGCCTGTTCGCCTCGTCGAGCGTGCAGGCCGCGGAACTCGAAGTAATGGTCGAAGCCCGCGACCCGACGCACGCGGCACTCATCATGCAAGCGCTGGAAGCGAGCTACGTGGTCAGGCGGATTTGACCGGAGTCCGTTAGGACACTCAAGGCTGGGTGATGCCGCCGAGGACTGGCTGTCACGCCCGCTCACCACGCCGTCCAGCAGCTGCCGGAATGCACTGGACCGCATAGCCCAGCGAAACCGCTTGCTGCCGAAATGGACGCATGCCACGCTGCAATGCACAATGACGCGTCTGGGCGAAAGCTGCGCGCGACGGATCGCTCATGACATAATCAACTGATGTGACGAGGTTACGCAACATTGCCGCGAGATGCTCTCGGGCTGGCAGCGGTTAGACAGGGGAGTGTCGGATGCTCGATAAGCATGTGGTGAGCGAATTCGCCCATGTGAAGCCCGGGGACACCGCCTGGCGGAGCGACGGACTGCGCGAGTTCTTCCTCTACAAGGATCTGGGCGTCGCCGAGGCGACGGGCGGCCGGGTTATCGCGCAACTCGTCAAAGCCAACGAGGCGCCCGAGCAGGACTGCGTGCACCAGCGTCCCGGGATCAGGCATTTCTTGTCTGACTACTCGCCGGACATGGAATACCTCGAAGTGGTCGGTCCGGCCGATTTCGGCACCGTCGACGCCGATGGTCCCGCGCCAATCCCGCCACCCATGCCGTGGGGTTGAGGACCGGACGGGCAACGGCATCAGAACTCGATATCGAGCTCCTCGATCTGTTCGGGCTCCAATCTCGCCGCATCGATCCACTCGCGCAGGTCCGGCCATGCCATGACCTGTGAGCAGTACTCCTGGCACGTACGGTCGAGCTGCACGTCGTAAGTGATGAAACGCGCGACAACAGGGGCGTACATCGCGTCGGCGACGGACAGCTTGTCGCCGAACAGCCACGGCCCGCTCGCCGAACCGAGGCAGTCACGCCAGATCTCGGTGATGCGGTCGATATCCGCCTGCGCCGACGACCAGACGGTGAAGCCGGGCTTCCGGCTGCGCAGGTTCATGGGCAGCGACGAACGCAGCGCGGAGAAGCCCGAATGCATCTCGCCGGAGATCGACCGACACCGCGCGCGCGCGGCGCGCTCGGCGGGGAACATCCCGGCCTCCGGACAGACCTCGTTGAGGTACTCCGCGATCGCGAGCGTATCCCAGATCGATTTCCCGTCGTGAACGAGGCAGGGAACCAGGATCGACGACGAGCGCAGCAGCAGCTCGGCCCGTGCCGCGGGATCGTCGGTCGCCACGACCTTCTCCTCGAACGGCAGCCCGGAAAGGCGCGTAAGCAGGAAGCCGCAGCGACCAGGACGAATAGTTCTTGCTGCTGATAAGAAGCGTGGCGGGCGCCATTCTTCTCTCCTTTCCATGCCGTCTTCCGGAGGCGCAAACCGTAACACGGATGGTTTGCCTGCGAAACGCAAACCGCCGGCTTGGCGCACCCCGGCACCGGCTCGCGCACCGCGCCGCCGTTACCGAAGCGAGCTGGCACCGCCATGATCTATGAATTCTACCAAGCGCAAGCCGACACGCTGACGGCGATGCAGTGCTTCGCCCGCGTCGGCTCCAGCATGGTCCGGCAAATGGATCTCGGTGCGCACACGCCTGCTCATGTGCGCCACGTCGGCGCCTTGTATGACATGCTGCTCGCGGCCGGTCTGACCCATCGTCGGCCGTCCTTCGGCATCGAGTTCGCCCGGATCGGCAACCGGGACGTGCAGGTCGTCGAGGAAATGGCCGACGAAACACCGTTCGCCGACCTGCTGCATTTCAGGAAGGACACGCAGGTCGCACAGCCGAAGGTGCTGGTGGTTGCCCCCATGTCGGGGCATTTCGCGACCTTGCTGCGCGGCACGTTGCAAGTGCTGCTGCCGGAGCACGACCTCTACGTCACGGATTGGAAGAATGCGCGCGACGTGCCGGTTCGCGACGGCATTTTCGACCTCGACGCGTTCGTCGACCACGTCATCCGTTTCATCGAAACAATGGGCCCGCGCAGCCACGTGGTCGCCGTCTGCCAGCCCACCGTGCCGGTGCTTGCGGCGGTCGCGGTAATGGCGCAGACCGCTAACCTGGCGCAGCCGCGCAGCATGACCTTGATGGCCGGGCCGATCGACACGCGGGTGAACCCGACCAAGGTCAACGCGTTCGCCAAGTCCAAGCCGATCGGCTGGTTCGCGGACAACGTGATCGGCACCGTCCCGTGGCGATACGAAGGCGCGAACTGGCGCGTATATCCGGGCTTCATGCAGCTCACGGCCTTCGTGCTGATGAACCTCGACCGACATGTCTCGGCGCATTTCAAGCAGCTTCGCGACCTCGTCGACGGCGATCTCGCCGCCGCCGCGGCGCACCGCCAATTCTACGACGAATACGCCGCCGTGATGGATCTCCCGGCCGAGTTCTACCTTGAGACGGTGCAGCGGATCTTCCAGGATCACGACCTGCCGATGGGCAACCTGACATGGCACGGCAAGGCGGTGAAGCCCGAGGCGATCCGTCGCACGGCGCTTTTCACCGTCGAGGGCGAGCGCGACGACATCTGCTCGATCGGCCAGACCCTTGCCGCGCAGAACCTCTGCGCGGGCATCAGGCCCGCCTTGAAACGCCATCACCTCCAGGCCGGCGTCGGCCATTACGGCGTGTTCAGCGGCAAACGCTGGGCCGGCGAAATCTACCCGCGCGTGCGCGAGATGATCCAGATGACGAGCTGATCGGCTTACGGCAACACGTCGGGCTCGCGGGGCGGTGCGGCCTCCCTCGGTGTGTTCGGGCGCTTCAGAATGTCCTGGATCACCCGCCGCGCCACGGCGCGGAGCTTGCCGAGCGGGAACTGTTCCAAGTAAGCATCGACCGTGGGTTTGTCCAACATCGGTCGCTCCGGCGTCCGGCGCTCCTGCAGGCCCCGGATGATGCCTAGCGCTTCGTCCGAGCTCACCGATTGGGGCTTGCGCGGCGGGATTTCGCGTCGCTCCTCGACGGCCAGCAACACCGTCTCCGGCACACCCATGATAGCGCCGATCGCCGCCAGCACCTCGGGCGACTCCATCATGAACGCATGGTCCAGTTCAGCCCGGATGGTCACGATCTGGGCGGCCGGCTGGGTCACGAGCCGGGCGGTCCAGGCCGGCTGGGTGTCGTCGCCAGGCACGGCGGCGTCGTTGGCGATCCGCGTGCCGGATATTTGGGGATTGTAGGATGCGTCGATGAGCTTCCAGGTGATCGCCCCCGCCGTGTCGGCCGCAGGGCGAACGCCGCGGATGCAGAAAAACCGATCTTGCACATCCTCGGGCATCGGCTGCGCCGTCGCCTGATAGATTTCCCGCGCATGGGCGAGTTCGTGCATGTCGAAGCCGATATCGACGGGATAGCGGAGTGCCGGTCCCGCCGTCGGCGGATTGAACGGGTCCGCCTGCAGGGCCGGATTGTCGGCGTCCATGCTGGGGTAAGCGAGCAGCGGGAAGTCGTGATCGTCTGCCAGCGCGGCCTGGTTGGCGAGGAACGTGTCGGCGTCGAGGAAGCCGAGCGTGTAGACTCCCGGAAACGACGCGATGACCCTGATGACGGCGAGCTTGCCGAGATCGTTCAGCAACGATTCGCCCTCGAACCAGCGGTGGATCTGCCCGCCATAGCCGTAGAACGGCGCCCCGGCCGTAATCACATGCTGCATCCCATCGAGGATGGCGTCCGTCCTGCGATTGACCAGGTTGACCACCATGCCGCCGAAGCTGTGACCGACGATGGTGAAATCCATCAGCGGGTCCGGAAGGTTGGCGGCGAGCATCGCCTGCTGGAATCGCGGCAGGAACTGCGTGACGCAGAAATCGGCGATGTCCTCGATGCGCCGCCGCCAATCCCAGCCGAACACGAACCAGTCGATGCCCTGTAGATCGCACCAGGCGGTGAAGCCGTCATACGGCGTGCCGCCGAGAAACTCCACCGACCCGTTGGCGATCACGATGCGGTCGTCGAGATCGCGGAAGCTTCCGCCCTGCTTGTGCATCGCAAGCGTCAGGGCGTTGCCGAGAAAGGTGAAGGCGTCCAGCCACACCGTATCGTAGTGGAAAGTCTGCCCCGGGCCGCCGTTGTCGTCATACGGCGTCCGTGCGCGGAGGAGCTCGCAGGCCATGCCGCCGGGGAACAGGATCGCCGTCTGCCGTCCGCTTGTCGCGGAGTTCGATTGATAGCGCAGGATGAATTCGGCAATCGCGACGTCGAGATGCCGGAGCTGCTCGCTGTCGCGGGTTTCGTCGTAGCTCATACGGATGACCTCCTCAACCGGAACGACCTTCGGCCGTTCGGAATGGTTGTGCAACGGACCTCTCGCTTTGCGTCCTCGTCTGCCATCGCGTTGTCATCCTCCAATCCGATGCAGTGTTCGCCCTGCACGGATTGGATTGCCTGCGCTTCTCCGGCTGTTTTGTCTGTGAGCTAAATCACCTGCGCACGGCCTCGGCCGGCTGCGAAAGTTGGTTTCACGTGCTCACGACGGCGGTGAATTAGGCTCGGAAAGGAGTTTGCCATGGGTCGGGTCAGCGTGGCCTTCAGGCGCCAGCCAATCTTGCACCGTTCTCCACAGGCCCTAGCATTCGCCAAGAGCGCCACCGAGAGGAGAACCATCGTGCCCCAGACCATGCCCGCCCTCTGCCTGATCGCCGCTCCCGGGCGCCGTCGCGCCACGATCGACATCGCCCGCGAGGCCGAGCGGCGCGGCTACCAGGGCATCTACGTGCCCAGCATCTTCAGCAACATGTCGGTGTGCGAGGCGCTCGCCTGGAGCACGGAACGGATCACCTTCGGCACCGGCATCGCGCCGATCTACGCGCAAACCGTGCCCGACTTCGCGCAGGCGACCGCCTTCATCCACGAGGTCTCGGGCGGGCGCTTCCGGTTCGGCATCGGTGTCGCGCACGCGCCTTCGCACGCGCGCATGGAGGTGACGGCCGGCAAGCCGATCAGCGACACGCGCGAGTTCGTGCGGAAATGGCGCGCCGTCGAGGGCCAGGGGGCGCAACCGCCGCTCATCATCGCCGCACTGCGTCAGAAGATGACGGCGCTGGCGGGCAAGATCGGCGAGGGCGTGATCTGGGCCAATGCGAGCCGGTCGGCCATGGGAACCTCGCTCGCGCATCTGCCGGCGGGCAAACGCGACGACGCCGCGTTCTTCATCGGCAACATGATCCCGACCTGCATCAGCGACGACATCGAAGCGGCGAAGGCGGTGAACCGGCGCACGCTGACGAACTACCTGCACCTGCCGAACTACCGCAACTACTGGAAGGAAAGCGGCTACGTCGAGGAGATGGCGGCAGTCGAGCGCGCTATCGCCGAGAAGCGCACGGACGAACTGCCGCAGCTGATGACGGACAAATGGCTCGCCGACGTATCCCTGTTCGGCCCGCCCGCGCGCGTGCGCGACGAGCTGCAAGCCTGGTACGCCGCAGGCGTCCGCACCCCGGTGATCGTGCCGTCCTCCGCCGCCGGCAACCAGCTCCGCGCGGTCGAGGACGTGTTCGCGACCTTCACCGGGTGAACGGGCGATGACGAGCGAAGCCGACATCCTGGCGCAACTGCACGCGCTATGGGACCGCAATTGGCCGGCCGATACGGCGCGCGCGCCGGCCTATCCGTTCGGCGAGATCCCGCTCAGTGACTACCTCCGCGAATGGACGCGGCGGCAGCCGGACGTGCCGGCGTTCATCTTCTACGGGACCGCGATCAGCTACGCCGAGCTTGACCGCCTCAGCGACGCGTTCGCGGCGCTGATCGCCGCGCACGGCGCGCGGCCCGGCGACCGCATCGCGGTGTTCCTGCCGAACTGCCCGCAATTCGTCATCGCGTTCTTCGGCATCCTGAAAGCGGGCTGCGTGCACGTCCCGGTCAACCCGTTGTTCAAGGAGCACGAGCTCCTGTACGAACTCGACGACACGGCGGCCGGGATCATCGTCGTGCAGGATCAGCTGATGCCGCTGGTCGACAAGGTGCGTGCAGGGACCAAGCTGCGCGACGTGTTGGTGACCAGCCTCGTCGAGATGCTGCCGGAGCGGCCCGCGTTCGCCGTGCATCCCACGGTGCTGACCCAGCGCATCGACTGGCCGGACGCGATCGACCTGATGCCGGCGTTGCGCGCGACCGACGCGCCGCCGCCTCGACACGTCGCAACGCTCGATGCGCTGGCGGCGCTGAACTACACCAGCGGCACCACGGGAATGCCGAAAGGCTGCGAGCACACGCAGGGCGACATGCTCTACACAGCCGCCACCGCGAATGCCTGCGCGCTCGGCATCGAGCCGGGCGAGGTGTGCCTCTGCTTCGCGCCGATCTTCTGGATCGCCGGCGAGGACATGGGCGTGATCTTCCCCGTGTTCGCGGGGGCGACCTGCGTGCTGATGGCGCGATGGGACGCGACCGGGTTCATGCAGGCGGTCGAGCGGCATCGCGTGTCGCAGGTCTGGATGCTGGTGGACAGCGTGGCCGAGATCCTCGACCACCCGGACCTTGCGCGTCACGACCTGCGTTCGTTGCGCAAGGTCTCCGCCTCCTCGCTGCTGAAGAAGCTGAGCGTCGCCTATCGCGAGCGCTGGCGCGCGCTCACCGGCGGCGTGCTGGTGGAGGCCGCCTACGGGATGACGGAGACGCAGACCTTCGACACCTTCACCGTCGGCTTGCAGGACGGCGACCGCGACCTTGCCGCGCAGCCGGTGTTCGTCGGCCTGCCGATGCCGCAGACCGAGATCCTGATCCGCGATTTCGAGACCGGGGCCGCGTTGCCGATCGGGCAGGAAGGCGAGATCACTATCCGCTCGCCCTCGGTGACGCGGGGCTACTGGGGCAAGCCGGAAGCCACCGCCGCCTCGTTCGTCGCCGGCGGCTGGCTGCGCACCGGCGACATCGGCGCCTTCGATGCCGACGGCTTCCTGCGCTACCTCGGCCGTCGCAAGGAGATGCTGAAGGTGCGTGGCATGAGCGTGTTCCCGGCCGAGATCGAGGCGATCCTCGGCAAGCACCCGGACGTGCTCGGCTCCGGCGTGATCGGCAGCGACGATCCCGAACGCGGCCAAGTGCCGCTCGCGGCGATCACGCTCAAGCCCGGCGCCACGGTCAGCGAAGCGGAGCTCGCGGCGTGGTGCCGCGAGAACATGGCGACCTACAAGGTGCCGCGCATCCGCATCGTGGGGGAATTGCCGATGACGGCGACGGGGAAGGTGAAGAAGGACGAGCTGGCGAAACTGCTGGCGTGCGCCTGATCGCGGTCGGGCGGGCGCGCGACGATCCCGAAGCCGCACTCGTCGCGCGCTACGCGGCGCGGCTGCGGCCCAAGCTGACCGTCACCGAGATCGGCGAAGCGCGCGGCGCGCCGGCGGAAGCCAAGCGGCGGGAGGGCGAGGCGCTGCTCGCGGCGACGGAGCGCGACGCCTGGGCCGTCGCACTCGATGCCGCCGGCGCGATGCCCGATACCGCGGCGTTCGCCGTGCTGCTGGAACGCTGGCTCGGCCAGTCACGGCCGCTCTGCTTCCTGATCGGCGGCGCCGAGGGGCTGCACCGGTCGGTTATCGAGCGCGCGGACTACGTGTTGTCCCTCGGCCGGTTTACCTGGCCGCACATGCTGGCGCGCGCCATGCTGGCCGAACAACTCTATCGGGCGCGGGCGATCGCCGCAGGGCATCCGTACCATCGCGAGGGTCGGCCGTAAGGATCGCGCGGTTTTTTCCCGACGGCCGAACCCTATGCCGCCGGCGCTGCCTCCTGATTGTCGTAGCGAACGGAGCGACAAGTGTTCTATGTGAACAACCTTCCAGCTTGGGAGCGACTGGCGCGATTAGTAGCGGGACTCGCGATGCTCGCGTGCGGCGTGCAGTTCTACGGGAAGCCCGCGGGCTGGGCCTTTCTCGCCTTCGGCGTGATCGCTCTTGCCACCGGGGTCGTCGGCTTCTGTCCGGCCTGCGCGCTGGCCGGACGACGCATCAGGGCTCGAGCGAAAGCATCGTCCTGATGTCTGCGGAGATGCCGGAGGGGCTGGTCGACGCCGCACGTGCCGGGGACGACCGCGCCTTGCTACAACTCCTGGTCGCTTGCCGGCCCGACGTGACGCGGTACGCGCGGCGGGCCTGCGAATCCGACGACGTGGAAGAGGCGGTGCAGGACGCGCTTTGGCTCCTTTATCGTCGGATCGGGGCGTTGCGCGCCGGAGCGGCGCTCTCATCGTGGATGTATCAGGTCGTCCGCCGCCTTTGCCTGCGTTTCACGCGGCGGCGCGCTTCGCGCGACCGATTTGCCGGCCAGCCGCTTACCGATGAGACAGTCGCGGACGCAGCCGATGCGGGGCTGCGGCTCGACCTCGTTCGGGCGATCGGCGAGCTGCCCGCACCCTATCGCGACGTGCTGGTGCTGCGCGACATTCGTGGCTTCGAGGCAAGCGAAGCGGCGGCCAGGCTCGGCATCACCGTCGAGGCCGCGAAGAGCCGGCTGCATCGCGCACGCGGCCTCATGCGTGAGATGCTGCGGCCCGAGGAGGCCGTCCGACGGTCCACAATTGGCGCGACGAAGCTGAGGGCGTCATGATGTTCGGCAGTCGCAGCGTCCTGCTGCATTTGGGTCGCGGCGTGGTCGGTTTCGGTGCGCTTGGTTTGGCGTTGAGCGGTGCAGGCTCGCCGTGGCTGTCCCTCGCCCTGGTGCCCGTCGCCCTCTTCGCACTCAAGGGCTGCCCTATTTGCTGGACCATGGGCCTCCTCGAGACCGTCACCATGCGAGTCCATTTGCGCCATGACGCGACCTCCCCGCAGCGGAACTCGGTCTTAACCGCTCCACGATAGGACTGCCCCTGAAGCCGGCGCGTCCGCTCTCCCATGAGTTCGCTTGTCTCGGCGCGTGACGGACGTTACGCATGGCCGTGAGGACGGGAGCGACGCATGGCGGAGAAGCAGTCCATCCGGCCGGTGATGCTGGTCATCCTGGATGGCTGGGGTTGGCGCGAGGACCCGGCGGACAACGCCGTGCTGCAGGCCGAGACGCCCAATTTCGACCGGCTTTGGAACGCCGCGCCGCACGCTCTCCTGCGCACCTCCGGGCTCGACGTCGGTCTGCCGTCCGGGCAGATGGGCAACTCGGAAGTGGGGCACGTCAATATCGGCGCCGGCCGCGTGGTCATGCAGGACCTTCCCCGCATCCATCACGCCGTCGCCGACGGCAGCCTCGCCGCTTCGCCCGCGCTCAACGACCTCATCGCCGCGCTGAAACGATCCGGCGGCGTCTGCCATCTGATGGGCCTGGTGTCGCCGGGCGGGGTGCATTCGCATCAGGACCACGCGGTCGCCCTGGCCCGGCTGCTGATCGGCGCCGGGCTGCGGATCGAGATCCATGCCTTCACCGACGGGCGCGACACCCCGCCGCGCTCGGCCGGGGAGGACATCCGCAAGCTGCGTGCGGCGCTGCCCGGCGGCGTGCGGATCGCCACGGTCTCGGGCCGCTACTACGCGATGGACCGCGACAAGCGCTGGGATCGCGTGAGCAAGGCCTACCTGGCGATCACCGACGCGGAGGGGCCGCATTTCGCCGATCCGCTGTCGGTCGTCGACGATGCCTATTCCAAGGGCGTGACCGACGAGTTCGTCGTGCCCGCCGCGGTGGACGGCTACCGCGGCATGAAGGACGGCGACGGGCTGCTCTGCTTCAATTTCCGCGCCGACCGGGTGCGCGAAATCCTCGGCGCCCTGCTGGAACCGGAATTCGACGGCTTCCCCCGGCACCGCGCGATCCGCTTCGCGGCGGCGGCGGGCATGACGCAGTACAGCGCTGCGCTCGACCGGCGGCTGACCACGCTGTTCCCGTCGCAGACCATGCAAAACCTGATCGGCGGCGTGGCGGCGGCGGCCGGGCGCACCCAGCTCCGGATGGCGGAGACGGAGAAGTATCCGCACGTCACCTATTTCCTGAACGGCGGCGAGGAAGCGCAGTATCCCGGCGAGGACCGCATCATGGTGCCGTCGCCCAAAGTGGCGACCTACGACTTGCAGCCCGAGATGTCGGCCCCGGAGCTCGCCGACAAGGCGGTCGCGGCGATCACGTCGGCGAAGTACGACCTGATCGTGCTGAACTTCGCCAACCCCGACATGGTCGGGCACACCGGCAATCTGCAGGCGGCGATCAAGGCGGTGGAGACGGTGGATACGGCGCTCGGCCGCATCGCCCAGGCGATCGAGCGGCAGGGCGGCGCGCTGCTCGTCACCGCCGATCACGGCAACTGCGAAATGATGCGCGACCCCGAAACCGGCGGCCCGCATACCGCGCACACGACCAATCCCGTGCCGGTCCTCCTGTTCGGCGCGAAAGCCGCGAGCATCCGTGACGGACGGCTGGCCGACCTGGCGCCGACCCTGCTCGAACTCATGGGCGTGGCGCAGCCGCAAGAGATGACCGGCGAGTCTTTGCTGCATGACCATGCGCCTGGCGCTGCGCCTTAGCCTGCTGCCGGCGCTGCTGCTTGCCGGCACCGGGCTGGGCAGGCCTCCGGACCGCCCGCGCGATCCCGCGGCGGCGCGGCGGCAGATCGAGGAGGCGGACCGGGCGCGCGAGGCGGAGCTTGCCCGGCAGAAGGCGGCGGCGGCGCGCACCGACGCGGCCGGCGCCGAAGCCGCGCGGTTGGCCCAGCAGCGCGTGCTTGCCGCCGCTCGACTGCGCTCGGCCGAGCTGGCGACGCTTGACGCCGCCTCGCGCATGGACGCGCTCGCCCGCCGCCGGCAGGAGGCCGAAGCGAAGCTGCAGGCGCGCGCGGCGGACCTGACGCCGTTGCTGCCCGTGATCGAACGCCTGTCGCTCTACCCGGCGGAGACCTTGCTGGCGGTCGAGGCCGAGCCCGACGCGGCGGTGCGGGGCATTCTGGTGCTCCAGGGGATCGGGCGGACGCTCGAGCAGCAAGCGCGCGCGCTGCAGGCCGAGAAGACCGCGCTCGACGATGCGCGCAAGGCGGTCGCCACGGAAGCACCGAAGCTTGCGGCGGCGAAGGACGCGCAGCAGGAGCAGGCGGCCTCGCTCGATCGCCAGATCGCCGACGCGCGCGCGCGGGGTCGCGATGCGGCCGACGACGCAGCCGAATTTGCCCGTGCCGCCGCGGCCGACGCGGCACGCGCCGGCAACCTGCGCGACGCGCTCGGGCAGATCGAGGCCGCGCGCCGCACCGCCGAGGCCCAGGCGCGGCGGGAGGCGTTGCGCGACGAGCGACAGAAGCGCCAGCCCGAGGCGGACGCCGCCCGGCGCCGGCAGGCGGCGCTGGCGCGTCCCGCCACCGCCAGCCTGACCAGCGCCGGGATCGGCCAGGGGGAGCTCACCGCGCCCGTTGCCGGCACCCTGGTCCGCGCCTGGGGGGAGGTCACCGACGGCGGCCCGGCCAGCGGCATCTCCTATCGCGCATCGCCCGGCGCCCGCGTGGTGGCACCCTGCGGCGGACGCGCCGCCTTCGCCGCACCGTTCCGCAGCTACGGCCTGCTGCTCATCATCGATTGCGGCGGCGGCTATCACGTCGTGCTCGCCGGGCTGGAACGGCTGGACGTGCAGGCGGGCGCCGCGCTACAGCCTGGCGAGCCGGTCGGCGTGATGCCGGGCTGGGATCCGAGGACGTCCGGGGACCGCCAGTCGCTCTACGTCGAGCTGCGACACAACGGCCGGGCGGTCAACCCGGCGCCCTGGCTACGCGCCCGCGGATGAGAAGGCGGCGTTAACTGTCGAGAGCGTAAGAAATCAGCACTGGACGCGCGACCCCGCACCCCGAAATATGCCCAACCTCGGATCAGCCAGGCTGCGCTCGCGGCAAAGGATTACGACCAATGGATTTCCGCCCAAAGCGTCTCAGGACAGGCCTGCTGCTCGGCGCGGCCTTCGCCGCCGGACTGGGGCTCGGCCCCACCGCCGGCATCGTCTCCCGCCACCTCGGCATCGACATGGCCTGGGCCGACGACAGCGGGCGGACCGATACCTATCGCCTGCTCTCCCTGTTCGGCGACGTGTTCGAGCGGGTGCGCGCCGAATACGTCGAGCCCACCAGCGACCGCGACCTGGTCGAGAACGCCATCAACGGCATGCTGACGGGCCTCGATCCGCACAGCAATTACATGAACGCCAAGGCGTTCCGCGACATGCAGGTGCAGACGCGGGGCGAGTTCGGCGGCCTCGGCATCGAGGTCACGCAGGATAACGGGTTCATCAAGGTCATCAGCCCGATCGACGACACGCCGGCGTCGCGCGCCGGCGTCAAGGCGGGCGACCTGATTCTCGCCCTCGACGGCAAGACCGTGCAAGGGCTGACCCTCAACGAGGCGGTCGAGAGGATGCGCGGCTCGCCCAACAGCCGGATCTCGCTGACGGTGCGGCGCGAGGGCGCCGACAAGCCGCTCGAGCTTTCCATGATGCGCGAGATCATCCACATCCAGGTGGTGCGCCAACGGCTGGAGCAGGGCGACATCGGCTACATCCGGCTGACCAGCTTCAACGAGCAGACCGATGCCGCTCTGAGGAAGGGATACCAGACCCTCAAGCAGCAATCGGGCGACAAGCTCAGGGCTATCGTGCTCGACTTGCGCAACAATCCGGGTGGGTTGCTCGACCAGGCGGTTTCGGTGTCCGACGACTTCATCGACCAGGGCGAGGTCGTCTCCACCCGCGCGCGCCATCCGGAGGACAGCCAGCGCTGGAATGCCAAGGACGGCGACATGACCGGCGGCGTCCCGCTTGTCGTGCTGATCAACGGAGGCTCGGCTTCGGCGAGCGAGATCGTCGCCGGCGCCCTGCAGGACCATCGCCGCGCGGTTCTGCTCGGCACGCGCAGCTTCGGCAAGGGCTCGGTGCAGACCGTGATCCCGCTGCCCGGGAACGGCGCGATGCGGCTGACGACGGCGCGCTACTACACGCCGTCCGGTCGTTCGATCCAGGGGCTCGGCATCGCGCCGGACGTCGAGGTGCAGGCCAGCCGCACCGACACGCCGCGCTTCGGGCCGGAACGCGAGGCCGATCTCAACCATGTGCTGACCAACCAGGGCGGCACGCCGCAGGACCAGGCCGCGCCGCCGCGCAACGACGTCCCGCCGGTCGCCAAGGAAATCCCGAGCAAGCCGCCCGAGAGCTGGCCCACGTTCGACGCCAGCAAGCCGGACACCGACTTCCAGCTCCAGCAAGGCCTGGTCCTGGCCCGGGCGATGGCCAACCAGAAGCGGACCGCGCTGCACTAGCAGGCGTCGAGGTGGCGGGCTTGCGATGCGGATCGGCGGTCCCATTGGCGTCCCCGGGTTTCGCGCCCTCGGCTTGTTCTGGGCAACCGTGCTGGGGGTCGGCGCCGTCGGGGCGGTGATCCTGCAGGCGCTGGGGCCACCCTCGCACCGGGCGACCCGACACGACGTTGCGGCGCTTCCAATCGCGCCGGCGCAAGCACCGATGAGTCTGGCCGCCAAGTCGGGCGATCAGCCGCCGAAGCCCGTGCAGCCGAGCCCGCCTTCGACCCGGCCCGGCCGAGACATGCCGGGACCGATCGCCGCACCCGATCCGGCGCTGCTCGAACCGTCGAAGGATTTTCCTGGCGCCGTGCTGCCCCGCATCGCCGCGGACGGACGGACGGCATCGCAAGTCTACGCCCGCGGCTTCGACCGCAGCGGCCTGCGTCCGCGCATCGCGGTCATCATGGCCGGTGTCGGCCTGAACGCCGCCGACAGCGAGGACGCGATCCGAACGTTGCCGGGCGAGATCACCCTCGCCGTCTCGCCCTATGCCAACCGTCCTGACCGACTGCTCGAGGCGGCCCGCAGCGCCGGACACGAGTTCCTGATCTCGCTGCCGATGGAGCCACAGAGCTACCCGTTGAACGACGCCGGCGACCATGCCCTGCTGACCGGCGCGACGCCCGACCAGAATCGGTATCGGCTGGACTGGGCGTTGACCCGGATCGCGGGCTACGCCGGCGCGACGAGCGCGCTCGGCCTGCTGCGGGGCGAACGCTTCGCGGGAGCCGCGGCACAGATGGACCCGGTGCTGCAAACCTTGGCGAGCCGGGGCCTGTTCTACATCGACGCGCGCCCCGGCCAGTCGGCGCCGCAGACAGTGTGGGGGCGGGCCGTGGATCTGGTGATCGACGAACCCGCGGTGCGACAGGAGATCGAGGCCAAGCTCGCGCAGCTCGAGCAGATCGCCCGCGACAAGGGCAGCGCCATCGGCCTCGTCGGCGCGGTGCGGCCGGTGACGGTCGATCGACTGGCAGCGTGGTCGAACAGCCTTGCCGCGAGAGGCCTCGCTCTCGCCCCGGCAAGCGCGTTGGCGCAGGAACCGGCCATGCGGAGTGCCGCGCAATGAGGGATGCCGCCAACTTGCCGTATCGGCCCAATGTCGGCGCGGTGTTGTTCAACGCGACCGGGCAGGCGCTGGTGGCGCGGCGGGCCGGGTTCCCGAACGCCGAAGGGCCGGCCGGCGGCTGGCAGCTGCCGCAAGGCGGCATCGACCCCGAGGAGGATCCGCGCGCAGCGGTGCTGCGGGAACTCGCCGAGGAGATCGGCACCGACCGCGCCGAGATCATCGGCGAGCATCCGGACTGGCTGACGTACGACTTGCCTGCGTCCCTAGTGCGCAGTTGGCGAGGTCAGCGGCAGCGCTGGTTCGCGCTGCGCTTTCTCGGCACCGACGCCGACATCCGGCTCGACGCCGACCCGCACCCCGAGTTCGATGCGTGGCGCTGGACGGCGCTGCGCGAGCTTCCCGACCTGGCGGTCGCGTTCAAGCGGCCAATCTACGAAATCCTTGCGCGATCGTTCGCGCGCTTCGCGGGCGCGTAGGCGAACGTCCTCTCAATCCTTTGCCGGTGACAATTTGCCGGTGACAAAGGGTGGACACTTGTTCTTTTCGGCGGTCGCCATGGTCGGCGCAGGCCGACCATCCATGGCTCCCTTGTTCACGTCGAAGTCGTCGGTGGTCGGCCTTCGCCGACCACGGCGGTGAGAATCGGAGGGTAGCGCCGCGACCATTTAGTCCAAACCGCGAGGCGATCAGATCGGCCTGCCTTCGCTGCTCGCCCAGTTGCGCATCAGCGTGTTGCTCGGCAGCGTCTCGTCCACCAGCTTGCGTGCCGTCTCCAGGCCGGCGACCGGCAAGCCGGCCGGGTCGAGCTTGCCGATCTGCACCAGTACCGACGCCTGATCCCAGTAGATGTGCTCGTTGTAGAGCTTGTCGCCGCGGAAGCGGATGATCGCGACCAGCGGCACCTCGACATAACGCCCGGTCGGCGGCACGCCCGGCAGCATCCAATCGATTTCGCGCGTGTGCGTGAAGCAGAACAGCATTTCGTCGACCACGCGATCGGCGCCCACCGTGCGGCTGATCGGGATCAGCCGCGTGTCATCCGGGTTCGAATCGACGAAGTGATACTTATAGAACCGTTTCAGATGATCGTGCCCGACGCCGCCGGTCATGGTCGGCACGTGATTGACGTACGGCTCGGGCACCATCGTCGCCATCGTGGCGTCCACGTCGCGCGCGACGAACTCATGATAGCAATGCGCCTCCCACAGCCGGGTCAGGTCGTAGACCGGCCCGAGCACGCGACGCAGCAGGCCGAGCGTGCGCGAATAGGCGACCAACGCCGCAGGCTTGTCGAAACTCGGCCGCCCCTCCGAGGCGAACGCGTGCCCGCAGCCGGGATAGACGTGGATCGCGGCGTCCGCGCCGTCGCGGAACGCGGCCGCGATCGCCGCTTGCGCTTCGGGCGGGCAGTAGGCGTCGTCGGCGGCGATGTGGAGCATCAGCGGAACCCTGATCCGCGCCGCCTCATCCAACGCGCCCTCGATGCCGACGCCGTAGTAGCCGATCGCGCAATCGACGTCCGTGCGGGCGGCCGCCAGGTAGGCGAGCTTGCCGCCGAGACAGAAGCCGACACAGCCGACGTCGCCGACCTGTTCCGGCATCGCGCGGAGTGCGGCAACCGTGTCCGCGACATCCTCGACCGCGCACGCCTCGTCGAACCGACGATGCAACGCGAACGCCTCTTGCAGACCGTTCTCGTCATGCTCGAGCTCGATGCCCGGCTCGATCCTCCAGAACAGGTCGGGGACCAGCACGACGTAGCCTTCTTCGGCGTAACGTTCGGCGAGGGCACGAAGCTCGGCGGTCACGCCGAAGATCTCCTGCAGGATGACCAAGCCCGGACCCGACCGGCCGGCAGGTCGGGCGCAGTAGGCGCGGAAGCTGCCGCCGTTCCGGGCAGCCACCGTCACGTACTCTCCCAATGTACGTGGCGGGATTATATCGGGCATCGCGGTGCTCCCTCGCGTCCGAGATCGTGTATTCGATCCTACACGTTGACCGCGCCGGCAACCAGCCGCGTTCGGGCTGGCGGCTAGGCGATCTCCGCCGTGCGGGTCCGCAATCGCGCCAGCGTCCGGTCAAGTTCGCCGAGCGAGAACGGCTTGTGCAGAATGACGTCCGGCCTGATGCCGGATTGGTCGTCGGTCAACTCCGCATAACCCGTGGCGAGCAGCAGGGGCGCCGTGATGCCGAGGCTGCGCAGAGAAGCGGCCAGGCGCAGGCCGTTCATGCCGGGCATCGCGTAGTCGAGCACCAGAAGCGCGGGCGGCTTGGGCAGATGCTGGACGAGGGCGAGCGCTTCCTCACCGTCGGCCGCCTCGGCGACCTCGTAACCGAGATCCCGCAGCATATCGACGCTCACTTGACGCACGTCGGCATCATCGTCCACCAGCAGGATCAACTCGGCCGAGGAACGCGGTTGCGGCCGCGGCGGCGGTATGGGATTGGCCGACACGGCCGTCTCCGCTCTCGCCCGAGGCATCAGCAAGCCGACCGTCGTGCCGACGCCCAATTCGCTCTGCACACGGACGGTTCCGCCCGACTGGCGCGCGAGGCCGTAGACTTGGCTCAGGCCAAGCCCGGACCCCTTGCCGAACTCCTTCGTCGTGAAGAACGGCTCGAACGCGCGCGCCAGCGTTTCCCGCGACATGCCGACGCCGGTGTCCTTGACACTGATCCGGACATAGTCGCCGGGGTCGGGATCGGCAGAACCATCGGCAATAGTCTCGTTCGCGGTCGAGAGGGTCAAGGTGCCGCCCTCCGGCATGGCGTCACGCGCGTTCAACGCCAGATTCAGGATCGCCGCCTCCAGCTGACTCGTGTCGGCCATCGCGGACCACAGATCCGCTGCCAGGTCCGTCTGGATACGGATGCGGCGGCCGAGCGTGGAAGCGGCAAGCGTTACCAGATCGGCGACGAGCCGGTTCACGTCGGTCGGCCGCGCCGCAAGCCGTTGCCGGCGCGAGAACCCAAGCAGACGCGAGGTGAGCTGCGAACCCCGCTGCACCGCGTCCATGGCGCGGGTCAGCAGCGTCCGCAGCTTGTCGTCCCCGCTCGGGACACGCCGCTCGATCAACTCGAGGCTGCCGAGGATGGTGGCGAGAAGATTGTTGAAATCGTGCGCGAGACCCCCGGCAAGCTGACCGATGGCCTGGAGCTTCTGCGCCTGATGCAGCACGGTCTCGGCACGCTTCCTTTCGGCGATCTCCACCTGCAGGCGATTGTTGCTGTCGGATAGCTCCCGCGTGCGCTCCGCCACGCGCGCCTCGAGTTGCTGCGCCTGTTGCGCGTGCGCCGCGACCCGAGCCTCGATATCGGCAGCCATGTGGTTGAAGGCGTCGCCGAGATAGCCGAACTCGGAACGATCGCCGCGCATGTCCGCGCGCGCCGCGAGGTCGCCGGCGCTCCAGCGCCGCACCGCGGCGAGCAGCCGGCCGGTCGGCCGGTGAATGGCGCGACGCGCGGCGACCGAGGCGATGGTCAACGCGATCAGGGTAGCAACCCCGCCCAGTGCTGCGGCCCGCAAGATGGCGTCCCGCACGTCGGAGACGAAAGGGGCCGGGTCCAGTGCGACCGCCACCGAAACCCCGTCGGGAATTGTCGATGCCAGACTGAATGCGACTAGCCGGCTCTGGCGGTCGAGACCCGGCAGTGCAACCAGGGGAAGCGTCCGTGGGTAGGTAGGTTGCCGCAGTTCCGCGCTGACCCGATTTCCCGCATAGCGATCCGAATCCGGCACTCGGGCCAGGACGACCCCGTTCCTGTCGACCACCGTCAGCGCGCCCCCGGCAAGCAGAGCATCCCCGACCGGCTTGAGGGCAGCGAGATGCCTTCCGAGCCAGGAAAGGTCGAGCCCAGCGATAACCAGGCGCTCGGCTCCGTCCGGCGTTCGGAGCCGCAACGCAAGCGGGAGGAACGCGCCAGTTGACGGGCCTGCAGTCGAGGCAAGCGCCTGCAGCGAGGCATACTGGCCGACATGAAAGCCACGATCGCCCGGAACGCCCGCGAGCCACTCCGGATGGCTCAGCCACGCTTGAACAAGCTCCGCGCGCGAAGCACAGACAGCGGGCGCCAGGCCGCCCGCCTTTGCCGCGTCCACGATCGCGACGAAATCATAGGCCGAAAGATCGCCTTGAAGAGAGGCAAGCCGCGACGGACAATCCGGGCCGGACGGCAGCTCGCCCACCGCCGTGAGCAGGGTGTGGGCACCATCAAAGACGGTGAGGAGGTCCGCGTCCGCCAGATCCACCTGTTGTTTCGCGAAGCCGGCCAGTTCGCCGTTGCGCTGCCGATAAAGACTCGAGAGAGTCACCAGCGCGGCGACGATCATCGGCACGAGGCATAGAACGATCAGCACCGAGAGCCGGCGTGACAGCGTCATGGCCGACGGAGACCGTCGACCGACCGCTTGGTTGCTCGCCCTGGAACGGAGCCGTCAAACCTCATCCCGCGCTCCCCCGCGCTCGGCAAATCAACCCGGCTAGCCCGTCGATTGAACACGAGGGCTGATCTAACAGTCTCGCGGGCATGCACCCGGTGGGATGATTTACCTGGACGCGAGCTAATAGCACAACCCAAGGATGCATACAGCACGGCGGCGGACAAGAGGGACATCGCTCCGATGTGAGAGTAGGCTTTCCGGGTAGCACATGCCTGCGCGGTCAGCCCGACCGTGCCCAGAGGCCGGTGAACAAAACTCTAAGAAGCGGTTGCCGGACTCGCGGCAAGGTTCGCAGCCCGGCGGCACGGTGGCGTGACTTACGCGATGTCGCCCATAAGTGCGTCCGGCTGAGCAAGCGCGTTCGCCGCCCGGCGCACGTCCGGTGCCCCGTAGGTTCGCTCCAGACGACGAATGACGAAATGGGCGCGGGCGAGGCTTTCGTAGTGCGCCATGAACGCGCCATTGACCAGCGCCCCGCCCGCGGCCCCGACAAGCGGCACCGCCTGCAACGCGAACTTCTGTGAGATGCGCAGCCCATAAGTCGCGCTGCCTCGGACATCAGCATGAGCAGCGGCCGGCCCTGCATCATCAGGCGAGCGCCCCAATAGCCGAGTTCCGGCTCCTCATCCTGCTTCCCGGGCTCGTCGGCGCCTCCGCCGAGCGCGAATACTTCCAGGCACGCGGCGCGAGCGCCCGGGTCAGTGGTCGACTCGCCCTCCTCGACCGCGATGGCCGCGATCCGCCGCATGATGAGCAAGGTCGTCAAGGCGACGTCCGGCAGGAACCCGGCCATCCCGGCGAAGCCACCGACCGCGCCTGACGCCGCCGCCGCCGCCCGGCTCGCCCGCGCTTCGATCCGCGCACGCAGGCCCGCGGAGGGCATCCCGAGCACGGCGACGTCGAACGCTCGCCGCAGCGCCGCCTGCGCCACCCCGCGGGCACGCTGCTGGACGAAGGCCGGCGGGCGAAGTCGCCGCAGCCCGAGCGCCGCAGCCGACCCCACGGTGCCAGCCAGAAGTTCCGAGACGCGCACGATCAGGCCGCCTCGGCCCCGAATGCGCTCGAGTGCGGCGGCAAGCTCCAGGCGTGCTTCGTCGGGCAGCGTGGTGGCGATCTCGTTCATGCGGCTTCAACACGGATGAGCCGTCTCGCGTTCCGGCGGGCTCACGCCGTCAGGAACGTGTTCAGCCGCCCGGCCCACTTCGCCGCATCGAGGCCGGATGCCAAGTGACCGCGATCGCTGTCGATCTCGGCGTACTCGGCGCGCACACCCGCGTCGTGCAGGCCCCGCATCACGGGCTCGGCCAGCGAGGGCGGGAACAGCGCGTCCGTGCGCGACAGCACGTACAGCACCCGTGCCCGGATACGGGGAAACTCCGGGCGCACGTCGAAACGCATCGAGGCCTTGCGCAATACGATCAGCGAGTTGGGATCGAAAACGCGCGCCCAGGCGTCGGCGACCCGTTCGATCTCCGCCTCGCGCGCCTCGGGTTCCGGGAAACGCTCGGCGAGATCGGCTTCCAGCCCGTAGCCCTTCAGCGTCGTAACCCGCAGCTTCCTCATCAGCCCGACAACGCCGACATGGCCGTAATGATGTCCGTTGTTCCACGACGGATCCTTGGCGAAGTAGCCGATCAGCTCGTCGAGGCCGTTCCCGCGCTGCGGCGAAGAGTGCGGCGCCGTCACCACCGGCACCACCGCGTCGGCGAAGTCCGGATAGTCCACCGCCCACTGGAAGGCCTGGAAGCCGCCGAAGGACGGGCCGACGACCGCGTGCAAGTGCGTCACGCCGAGGTGGCGCAGCAACGCGTGCTGCTGGGCGATGATGTCGGACAACGTGATGTCGGGAAAATCCGGCCCGTACGGTCGCCCCTTCGAAGGGTTGGGGCTGCCCGGGCCGGTCGAGCCGTACGACGAGCCCAGCATGTTCGCCGCAACGACGAAGCACCGGTCGGTGTCGATCGGCTTGCCCGGTCCGACCAGCGCGCCCCATGAGCCTTCCGAAGCGCCCGGGCCGCCCAGCGCGAATTGATGGCTGCTGGTGTAGCCGTGGGTCAACAGGATGGCGTTGCGTCCGTCGCCGGCGAGGCGACCCTGCGTGATGTAGGCGATTGTCGCTTCGGGCAGCACCGTCCCGCTTCGAAGCCGGAAGTCGCGGATCGCGTGCAGCCCCTCGGTGGCGCTCATCAGCATGTCATCCGATTTGGTGCAGCGAACATTTCACCATTCCGGCGAACGACACTCAAGCTGCGCGCCTCCGCATCATCGGCGAGGGCGCCACCGTGCGGGCAGCCTGGAGTTGTTCCGACCGCGGACTTATCGGGCTGCGTCACGAGCATTATTCAAATGCGAAATGTGGGAAATAAGAAACACCTTCTAAGTTGCTCCTAACTCACTTTTTTTCATTGCCGCTACTTTGTCCAGCGTCTTGCCCCAGTGATGCCGTCTACCAAGTGTGGCGGGCGGGTTGGTTGTAGAGACAATGCACAAAACTGAAGGTCTCGTGAGAAGCGATATCCTGATCGTCGGCGGCGGCCTGGCGGGAGCCGCTGCGGCCGCCGTGTTGGGCCGCACGGGTCTCGATGTGTCGCTCGTTGATCGACATGCAGTCTATCCGCCCGATTTTCGCGCCGAGCAGCTAGTCGGCGATCAAACGGATATGCTGCGTCGGCTCGGTCTACTGGACGGCATCGTCGGGAATATCAGGCCGCTCCCGAATGCCGCGGCTGCCTGTTACGGCAAGACGCTCGAAACCACGGACTCTCCCCATTACGGTTTGCGATACGACGGGATCGTCAACGCCGCCCGATCGATGGCTTCAAGGGCGACGTTCCTCACAGGTCGTGTGGCTCGCATCGAGGCGGGACAGGACGCCCAGCGCGTCCATCTGGCGGACGGCCGCACCCTCGAAGCACGGCTCGCCGTGCTGGCCACCGGTCCGAATTGCGACGACCTGCTCGCCTCGGCTGGAATCCGGCGAAAGATGCTGAGCGCCAACCACTCGCTTGCCTTCGGGTTCGACGTGAGCGCCAGCTTTCGCAGCATCGTCGCGTACCAAGGTGAGCAAGCCGGCGACGGGATGGATTACCTGGTCTTCTTCCCGATCGGCGACACCATGCGGGCAAACCTGTTCTGTTATCGGGATCCACGCGACGCATGGGTCAAGAGCTTCAAAGAGGACCCTGAACGCGCGCTTATGGACGTCATGCCGGGTCTTGAACCATCCATCGGGCCGTTCACGGTAATCGGCAAGGTTCAGGTGCGGCCCAATTCCATTCTGCGGGCGGAGAATGCTCAGGACTGCGACGGCATCGTGCTGATCGGGGATGCCTACCAGTCCCCATGCCCATCGGTCGGCTTCGGCGTGGGGCGCGCGTTGACGGACGTGGAAGCCCTGAGCCGTCTCGTGCCGGCGTGGCTGTCGTCTCCCGGAATGGGCACCGACAAGATCAGCCAGTTCTACCAGGACCCGGCCAAGCGCGCGATGGATGTCAAGGCGCTTCGGGACGCAATGTATCGCCACGCGCTTTGCACCGAGACGAGCTTTGCTTGGCGGGCACATCGGGCGAGGGTGTATTACACCCGTCGCGGAAAACGGGTGCTCCGCCAAGCAATCCGACGCGAGGCGCCCCAGCTGGACGACCGGTTTCTTGAGACCACGGTTGGATGATGTCAGGCAGCGCCGGGCGGAGGATGGCCGGGGACCGGCCGAACATGGGTCCAACGATGCGCGACGTGACCGCGTAATATCACCTCGCCATCCCGCTTGGCGCCAAGCTTTTCCGCAACTCGGACGGAACGCGCGTTCGACGGATCGATGAAGCTTGCCAAGGCGGGCAGCGCGAGGGACTTGAACGCCCAGTCTCGGACCGTCCGAGCTGCCTCCGTTGCCAAACCCTGGCCCCAGTGCGCCGCACCCAGCGAGTAGGCGATCTCCGCCCCGGGCCAGTCGATCGGATGCAGCAGCCCTGCGTGACCGATCACGCGACCTATGGACGTAAGCTCGATGGCGAATACGCCGTAGCCGCGCAGCGACCATTGGCCGTTCATCACCGCCATGCGGTCCCAGGTCTGCTCGGAGGTCAGGATGCCGCCGATGAAGCGGCCGACCTCGGGTTCGGCGCGGATCGCCGCGTAATCGTCGATATCGCCGGCGCGAAACGCGCGCAGCACCAGCCGCGCGCTGCGCAAGACCGGACCATCGTTCATTGCGGCGCTCCCATGTCGGTGACGCGTAAAGATGTCCGCCCTTCGTAGCGGATGATATGTCCGCTTCTGCCGATGTGGCGGCTGTGGGGTTGTGGGCAACGCGCTGGCGTTGTCCACAAATCCACCAGCCGGGCCTGCCG
>JAABUQ010000251.1_pt1 | contig 121236 bp, 123 predicted proteins | sample 5560001 | NCBI WGS metagenome assembly JAABUQ01 (sample SAMN10711888, study PRJNA513371) | rock metagenome | isolation source: Antarctica rocks | place: Antarctica: Victoria Land, Finger Mt nord | collected 2015-12-18 | reverse complement strand
TGTATTCTTCCTTGTCTTTTACGTTGTTTCTATTTTCTGATGCTTCTTTTACCGACATTTTATTGTTGATAAAGCTAAAAATACTTCTCACAAAATCCATGTCGAACTGATTTTTGCTGAACTTGATCAGGTATTCGGTTTCCGTTGTTTCTAAACTTGAGCTTGCCATCACTTTAATATTAAATCTTTTCCAAATACAAAGACCGGCAATTAGTATTAACCCAGTCTTTATTTATTGTTAAAAGATAATGAATGAAGATGTTTTACGCAAACCATTGCATAACAGTTTCTTTTGAAGGGATAGTTAGATCCAGTTTTAGCTTTTTCCGCATACCGCCCAGATCATTAAATACTTTGTTCGGTACTGCTTTTTTCAGTTCATCTACGGTGTTAAAGCCCATTTTTTGAATTACGGTAACCCATTCTTCCGGTACCCCAATCTTTACAAAATCTTCTATGGAAGAAAAGCTGGCTTTCTTTTCCGGACGCATCTGCGGGAAAAACAACACTTCCTGAATATTGCTTTGATTGGTCATCAGCATCACCAAACGGTCAATACCAATGCCCAGGCCTGCCGTTGGCGGCATTCCATATTCTAAAGAGCGCAGAAAGTCTTCATCCACAACCATCGCTTCTTCATCGCCGCGGCTGGCCAGTAACAGTTGTTCTTCAAAACGTTCGCGCTGATCGATCGGATCGTTCAATTCGGAATAAGCATTGGCAATTTCTTTTCCGTTCACAAACAACTCAAAACGTTCTACCAAACCATCCTTGCTACGGTGTTTTTTCGCAAGCGGTGTCATCTCGATGGGATAATCGGTGATATAAGTTGGCTGGATCAATTGCGCCTCTACCTTTTCGCTGAAAATCCCGTCGATCAGTTTTCCTTTTCCCATAGAAGCATCAACTTCAATTTGTAAATTTTTACAAGTTTCGCGCAAAGTATTTTCATCCATTTCCGAAACATTAATTCCGGTACATTTAAGGATAGAATCATACATGGACAGTTTTTCATACGGCCCGGCAAACTCGATTTCGTTGTTTCCTACTTTGATTTTTGTTTGACCATGGATAGCAAGCGACACTTTTTCCAGGCATTCTTCTACCATGCCCATCATCCAGATATAATCCTGGTAAGCCACATAAATTTCCAATCCGGTAAATTCGGGGTTGTGCGTGCGGTCCATGCCTTCATTGCGGAACATTTTTCCGAACTCATACACGCCGTCAAAACCGGCAACGATCAATTTTTTTAAATATAATTCGTTTGCAATCCGCAGAAAAAGCGGGACGTCCAGGGCATTGTGATGGGTTTTAAACGGACGTGCAGCAGCACCGCCATGTACGGATTGTAAAATTGGCGTTTCTACTTCCATCCAGCCACGGCTATCGAAATAGCTGCGCATGGTTTTAATCACTTTAGAGCGATTGATAAATATCTCTTTGAACTCCGGATTTACGGTTAAGTCAACATAACGTTGGCGGTAACGCAACTCGGGATCGGTAAAGCTGTCGTAAATATTTCCTTCTTCATCACGTTTTACAACAGGCAATGGCTTTAAAGATTTGGATAAGATAGTCATTTCCTGAACATGGACCGAAATTTCACCGGTTTGGGTAATGAAAACGAAACCTTTAATTCCGAGAAAATCACCAATATCCAATAGCTTTTTAAAAACCGTATTGTACAAGGTTTTATCCTCGCCCGGGCAAATATCATCGCGTTTGATATAAACCTGGATACGGCCTGTTGAATCCTGCAACTCCGCAAAGGAAGCACTACCCATAATACGGCGGCTCATGATCCGGCCTGCAATTTGCACTTTCTGGTATTTTTCGGGCTGATTTGGGAAATTCTGCAATATTTCCTGGGCAGTTGCTGTAACCGGAAAAGCTTCGGCAGGATAAGGGTTGATACCCAGGTTGCGTATATTTTGGAGCGCCTCTCGGCGTAAAATCTCCTGTTCTGATAAGGCTGTAGTCATATATTTTCACCAAAAATTGTAGCTGGCAAAAATAGGTTTTAATGCTAAATTTTAGGTGATAAAAGAAGTATTATTAAGCAATGGAATCATTAGGTGTTTTTGTTGGTTAAATAAAAAGCACTCATTATGAAGATTAGATCAGCGGTTAGCAATTCTCATTTTTAAATAACTGTCAGGTGTCATTACTCCCAAATAACTGTTTTTGTAGTCTTTTGTGTTTCGCGTAACGATCAAATCTATTTCTTTATTGAGTTCTGCAGAATAATTTTGTAAGGTTTAAGGACCTCAGATCTTTAGCTCAAAGGACAAGATTGCAAATCTGTCCAACTGATTTTGAATAATTTGAGATGAAGATTTCTTTATTTGGATAAAATAACGGGATTATAAATCCCAAGTGTATAAAAGAAGTATGCAGGTTCCATTTCAAAGTATAACCAGGGTATTTTTATAAAAAAGGGATTATGGATTTTTGTACCAACATTTTGGAAGGGCTATAGGCGTTTTGTTTTCATTGTCAAAATCCAATTGATGCGGAAACGTTTTTGCAAATTCTTTATGATTTATCCTGTCGTTTCTTAAAAATGTAAATTCTGCCATTCTGGGTATTTCAAGGCCGAATTTAGCTTCCGTTCCACAGCAATTATTAGGATGTATATGCACACAAGTATGGGTTTCAAGTATTTTATTTAATGCAAGTGCTACCATATTAAAAAAACGGGGGTTCCAAAATTCATCTAAATTATGAAACTCAAATACTAAAATCCTAAACCGCTTTAACAACGCATTGGAGGCATTGATTATGGAGGCATACTCTGCACCCTCAATGTCCATTTGCAACAACAGATCGCTATCCCCTAATTTAAATGAGTTGACCCAAGAATCTAAAGTGGTAAATTCAGCATTATCAGTACAGCCGATATGTTTTTTTAGAAAGTTATAATTTTCCGGGCCTAAATCTAAATTTGGTTTGTCCACAGTCCGGTCGGCCAAAAACAGTTGCATGCCTAAATCAAAACATGCCTTTTCAAAATCACTCATTACATCTACTCCCGGGGAAAAGCATGCTTTTATGCCATCTAAATCGTTGGGTATCAAATATCCCCCGTCCCCGTTTGGCCCTACTCTTATTAATTCTTTATCTGTGTGTACCGGGAATAATTTTTCGATAAGTGTTTTTACACGTTCCAATGGTGTACGGCTGATGATGATATTCCCTTTGTCTTCAATAAATATCTTCTTTAGTGTATTTTTCATGATATTTAGTTTAGCCTTGGCTATAAAGTTTCATGCCTGCCATTATCCGGGATTATACATCCAGTCCTAAACTTTTGTTTGAGTCCGTTTTAAGTTGAACATAAAACTTTTGTTTGGGTTTGTCCGTCAGCCGAAAATATTCTTGTTTTAATTATTTATTTCCACAAATAATTATTCTGGCAAAATAGGTTTTAATGCTGATTTTTAGGTGGTAAAAGAAGTATAAATATAAGCTGGCTGTAAAAAGTGGTTTTGTTGAAATGAGAAATGGATTTTTTTAAACTACTTTACTCATAGATATCTTTTCTATGCCCAACGGCGATAACGTCAATAATAAGTTCTGTATTAAAAACATCGTAAATGATACGATAATTGCCAACTCTTATCCTATAGCCGTCTCTGCCTTTTAGTTTTTTGTATCCGAAAGGTTTTGGGTTCTTTTCTAAATCTGTAATGGCATCAAGGATAGGTTCGGCAATATTATCAGAAAGTTTATCTAATTGTTTTTGAGCTTTTTTAGATAAGACAACTGTATAGTTAGCCATTTTTCTGTTTTCTGTTTTTCAAATAATCAGAAAACAAAATCCGCGTGCCATCATCTTCTTTTTTAGCTTCATCATAAAGTTTAATATCTTGTAACTCTTCCAGTTCTTCCATTAGGGTTTCAAACTCTATAGCAGGCAGCACCACTAAGGATTTTTCGCCATTAGTATCTTTAATGTATTGTGGATGTAAGTCGAGCATAAATTTTTTGTAGTTTTTATAAATTTAAAATCAATACCAAATATAGTTTAAATAACACATTTTATTTGAAATGCTTCTTTTAATCTTTAAATTCTTACTATAGAAATCAAACAATGATTACTTGTTATGAAAATTAAAATAATTGTTGAAAAAACAAAAATTGGTTATTCTGCTTATGCTGAAAAATATCCGGTTTTATACGGTTGGCGCTACTTTAGATGAACTTAAAGCTAATATAATTGAAGCACTTAATCTTTTTTTTCAAGAACAAGGTAAAACCATAGCCGAAACAGATTTAAAAATAACCCTTGATTTACCTCAGTTTTTTGAGTTTTACAATGTAATTAATGCAAAGGAACTTTCTGAACGTATTGGAATGAATCAAAGTCTATTAGCACAATATATTAAAGGCATAAAAAAACCTTCTGCCAATCAAACGCAAAGAATATTGGAAGGCGTGCAACAAATAGGACGTGAACTTGCTGAGATTCGTTTTTTGCTTTGAATTGTATCTATCCAAGGTATTAAGCAATAAATTCGAAGCAAGTGATTGGTAAATCTAACTGATGCCGATTTATTTATATTTATTAATCAAACTTTTAACATAGCTTGGAAAGCTATCTTTATCAATATGCATTATATTTTCAATTTGTTGGAAGTACGAATCTTCGTCCTTTGTTAGTTTAAACAATTGCAAAATACTTTCAAAGCCTTTTTTTGATTCTATTTCTTTACAAACCAATCCACTGACAATATAAGTAAATGGTATGCCCCCTTGAACTCTACTGAAATTTGTAAATAGTTTTATCATGTCAGATTTTGGATTAGCTTTTAAATACTCATCAGCTATTGCAGATAATTCTTTTATGTTTTTTCCTCCACTACCTCCAATATATGTTGCATAACCTTCATCTACAATTCTATTATATTCAGGGAATAATTTATGAGTATAAAAGTGTACTACCTCGTGTTGATATAACTCTGAATTGTTCTCAGCCAATAGTGTATTATGCCAAGATTCGGCAAGTCCTCCACTTGTTGAATAATACATATTAGGAATATAATCGCACCCTAATAATTTAAATAATTGCTCTGGATCATAACATTTATAATAAGTGAATTGTACAATAGGAGAATTAAATTTTTTGGCAAAAGAGATGTTGAATTCATCTAACTCTTTAGCCTTTGCTAAATTTAACTTGTTAGGAAATATGTATTTAATTGATCCTATTTGTTGAGTATTCCAATTTTGGGCATTGTAATTTACTGAATTAGAAAATAGATATTTGCCATTAATATTGTTTATAATTAAAGTATATGTAAGTAAATGTTCTTTAGAACCATCGTTGTTAGTTCCTAAAAAAGATATTTTAACTAAATAATCATTTCCTTTTAAAGGAAGAACAGCTAATAAAGTTGGCTGATAACCTTTTTCTCCCTTATTTGCTCTTTCAAAATTATTAAGCCAAAAAAAAGGTTCTACATTTTCCTTTAAACTTATAGGATTTGTTAAAAGGTCTCGATTACTATCTTTACTTTTTAAAAACTGATCTAAGGATTTTAAAATTTCATTTGATTTTGCTGAGTCAAGCAAGTAAGTTGCATCTTTTTGAATATGAAAACTAACTGAGCTTGATTGTGAGTAACTACTTTTAACAATTAATAAAAAAATGGCAAACAAAGAAATTTTTATCATAATAAAATGGAAGATTTTTACATTAATTTATATTTTTCATATGTGAGAATCATAAATATCTATTCAGAAGTTAACTTAAAGATATTGTTAGTAAAAAATAGCAACTAACCCTATATTTTAAGATTGTAATTCTAATATTCTTGCTATAATTATTGTCGCTGAAAAAGGCCGCTTGTATAAAGTTTATTTTAAATACTTCTTTTATCACTAAATTCAAATCATATCAATCTCCTGCAAATACAATTGATCAATCGCTTCTGCATATTTCTTCTCGATCACTTTTCTTTTAGCTTTTAAAGTTGGTGTAATTTCCCCCTCTTCCATGCTGAAAGGGTTGCGTTTTACTTTGAAGTTTTTGATGCGCTCGAATTTGGCCAGTTCGTTGGACAGCTTTTTGATGTCCTCGTTGATCCAATCGGTAATGCTTTTTTCGTCGATAAAAACTTCCGGCTTTTCAAAATAAGCTTCGTCCAGGTTAAAGGTTTCCTGCAAAAGTTCTTTGGAAGGAATAATAAAAGCGGTAACATATTCGCGTTTGTCGCCGATCAAAAAGATCTGTTCAATCTTCGGGCTTTTTAAATAGGTGTTTTCCACAGGGGTTGGATAAACATTTTTGCCAAAAGAATTCACCAGCATATTTTTCAGCCGGTCGGTGATCTGCAGGTTGCCTTTGTAAAAACGACCGATATCGCCGGTATGGAACCAGCCGTCTGCATCTATTACCTGGCGTGTTTCTTCCGGCTTGTTCCAGTAACCTTTCATTACACAATGCCCGCGTACGATGATTTCGCCTTCTTCAGATTGAAAGTCAGGTTTGAAGCTATTATGCGTTTGTATAGTATAAATTTTATGCGTGTCGATGTTTTGAATCGCTACTTCTATGCGCGGAATAATCCGACCAACAGTTCCGTAAACCTGACGGTTGTATTCGGTAACAGACATTACCGGTGAAGTTTCTGTCAACCCAAATCCTTCTAAAACTTTAATGCCCAGATCACCAAAAAACTCGCCTATGTTTTTTGGTAAAGCGCCTCCGCCCGAAAGCATGAACTTTAAACGTCCGCCGGTTTTTTCTTTAATCTTGCTGAATACTAATTTGTCTGCCAGGGTTTTTTCGGTATACAAAATCAAACCAGGCGTTTTACCTGCTTCTTTTATCACCCTAAATTTCCGGCCTTTATCTAAGGACCATAAAAACAATTTACTTTTAATGCCGCCTGCTGCCTGTCCGTTCTTCATGGCACGGTCATGAATCCGTTCCAACAATCTTGGCACACAACTCATCACTGTCGGCCTGATTTCTGCCATGTTTTTCGCCAGTAATTCAAGGCTTTGTGCAAAGGCAATTTTAGATCCGGTTGCCAAACAAACGTGATAAGTTGCCGTGCGTTCAAAAATATGCGAAAGCGGGAGAAAAGATAAAAATACATCGTCTTTTGTAACGACCGTAATTTGATCTAAAGAGGCACGCACGTTTTGTGTCAGGTTATGATGGGTAAGCATCACGCCTTTTGGCGTACCGGTTGTTCCGGAAGTATAGATCAAAGTAGAAACATCGGAAGTTAAAATACTTTCCCGGCAACTGTTGATCATGGTTTTATAATTGTCCATTACCTGGTTTCCTTCTGCTATCAATGCGTTTAAAGAAATGATTCCGGAATTAAACTTTGATCCTTCCGTGAATTTTTGATAGTCATCAAAAACAGGAATGATCCCGATCAACTCTTTACAAGAATTAGAAAGTTTCAGGATTTTTTTAAGGAGAAAAGGACTACCGATCAGCAGGGTTTTTGCACCGGAATCATTTAGGATATATTCTATTTCCGTTTCCGAAAGGGTGGGATAGATGGAAGTATTTACCGCACCAATTTGCTGCAAAGCCTGATCGTAGTACACATACTCCGGACTGTTGTCCAGAATCAGCGCTAAACGATCGTTTTTTTTTATGCCTATATCCAGAAAATATGCAGAAATGGCATTAATCTTTTCAATAGCTTGTTTATATGTGATGTCTTCCCACTGTTCATTCACTTTATGCGTCATAAAAACAGCATTCTCCGGATGAATATGATGGATAATATTTTGCAGAAGACTGGGAATGGTTGAATATTCTGTTACCGGATTCATGAAAATAGCAGGTTTATAAAATTTAATTTTGGCACGCCAAACTTAAATTTATTTACGTGCTAAAACAAAAAAGGGATGCTAAAAGAAGCATCCCTTTTTTAATATGATCTGTAAAAACTTTTTATACAGAAAAGCTTTCGCCACAGCCACAGGTACGGCTGGCGTTTGGATTATGAAAATTAAAGCCTTTGCCATTTAAGCCATCAGAAAAATCCAACTCTGTACCAGCGAGGTAAAGAAAAGATTTCATGTCTAATGAAATTTTAATCCCTTTATCTTCAAAAAACTGATCTCCGGGTTTGATCTCGTTGTCAAAATCCAACTTGTACGATAAACCGGAACATCCTCCACCAGCAACAGAAACCCGCAGAAAATAAGATTCGTTTAAGTTGGAAGATTTAATCAGCTCTTCAACTTTACTTTTTGCTTTATCGGTTACGGTAATCATTTTATTAGTTTTAAGTATTAAGTTATAAGTTTTACGTGATTAGCAATACATAAAAAAGTATGCTAAAAACAGTACGGGTGAATTTTAAAGCTGAAGTTTAAAAAACTTACAACTTATAACCCACAACTTACAACTCTCCTAATGGTGTACTTTCTCAGATTCAATCGGCGCAAAACCATTTTTTACACGGTAATCATTGATGGCTGCTTTAATGGCATCTTCTGCCAAAACAGAGCAATGGATTTTTACCGGCGGCAGTGCTAATTCTTCAACAATGTCCATGTTGTCAATTTTCATGGCATCGTCAATGCTTTTTCCTTTCAACCATTCGGTTGCCAAAGAAGAAGAAGCGATGGCAGAACCACAGCCAAAAGTTTTAAACTTGGCGTCTTTGATCACGTTGTTTTCGTCAACTTCAATTTGTAAGCGCATCACGTCACCGCATTCTGGTGCGCCAACTAATCCGGTCCCAACTTTATTACTGCTTTTATCCAATGTACCTACGTTGCGTGGGTTTGAATAATGATCGATCACTTTATCTGAATAAGCCATAGCTTTAATTTTTTTTGTTGTTGATATTTTAGTTCAAAAATCCTGCCGTATTGTTTTTAAAGTCAAATTGGCAATACTGTTTTTATCGTATGAAAATTAGTGTTCTGCCCATTCGATAGAATCCAGGTCTATACCTTCTTTAAACATTTCCCAAAGCGGGGAAAGTTCGCGAAGGTGTGTTACTGCATTTTTGGTTACTTCAATGGCGTGGTCAACTTCTGCCTCTGTCGTAAATCTTCCCAAACCGAAACGGATGGAAGAGTGCGCCAGGTCATCTGATAAACCTAAGCTTTTCAGCACATATGATGGTTCTAAAGAAGCGGAAGTACAGGCAGAACCGGAAGAAACGGCCAGGTCTTTCATCGCCATCATCAAACCTTCTCCTTCTACATATTTAAAAGAAATGTTGGCAGTATGAGGTAAGCGGTGCTCCCTGTTTCCGTTTACGTAAGATTCTTCCAGTTGTGTCAGCGAAGACTCTAATTTATCGCGTAAAGCAGAAAGCCTTATGGCATCATCGTGCATTTCTAAACGGGCTAATTCACAAGCTTTGCCTAAACCAACAATTCCGGGAACGTTTAAAGTACCGGAACGCATGCCTCTTTCGTGGCCGCCGCCATCCATCTGTGCCGTAACTTTAACACGGGGGTTTTTCCGGCGGACATATAAAGCGCCAACACCTTTAGGACCGTACATTTTATGCGCTGATAAAGCTAAAAGATCAATACCATCTTCAATAACATTGACCGGTATTTTTCCAACTGCTTGTGTAGCATCTGTCATAAACAAAGCGCCAAAAGAATGGGCAATTTTAGCGATTTCTTTAACCGGCTGGATTACACCGATTTCGTTGTTGCCATACATGATCGAAATAAGGATCGTTTCCTGAGACATTGCTGCAACCAGTTGTTCCAAATCAATTAAACCATCTGGTTTTGGTACCAGGTAAGTAACACGCGCGCCTAATTTTTCCAAATGCTTACAAGCATCCAAAACCGCTTTATGTTCGGTAACCATGGTAATGATATGGTTGCCTTTTTCCTGGTACATTTCAAAAACCCCTTTCAGCGCCAGGTTGTCTGATTCTGTGGCACCCGAAGTAAAAATGATTTCTTTTTCGTTAGCGCCAATTAACTGTGCAACCTGTTCGCGTGCATAATCAACAGCTTCTTCTGCAACCCAGCCAAAAGCGTGGTTACGGCTGGCAGAATTGCCAAATTTTTGCACGAAATAAGGTAGCATTGCCTCTAAAACGCGCGGGTCCATGGGCGTAGTGGCATTATTATCAAGATAGATAGGAAGATCCATGTTCTTAATTAGATTAAGTATAAATGTTGATGCAAATATAAATAAATGTTTCAGGTAAAATTTCCAAACCCTCCTGTAAAACCAGCTTTTTAAGTCATGGTCTTGCAATTAAAAAAACAAATAAACCCAACTGTTTTTACTTACCAATCTTAAAATAGGTTAAACTTCAATTGGTGTTTTTTGAATCAGCCTTTTTTTAAGGCGTAAAAGAAGTATATTTGCGCCTGTTTTTGTAATAGATAAGCACAATGAAAAAAGATCTTCACCCTTCAAATTATAGGTTAGTGGTTTTTAAAGATATGTCTAACGACTATTCTTTTATCACCAAATCTTGCATCGACTCAAAAGAAACCGTTAAATGGGAAGACGGACAAGAATATCCGTTGATCAAATTAGAAATTTCCCATACTTCGCATCCATTTTATACCGGTAAAATGAAGCTGGTTGATACAGCAGGACGTATCGATAAATTCCGTACCCGTTACAACAAAAAATAATTTGTTTTAAACATTTGATAGTCCCGGTTTTACAGCCGGGACTTTTTTTATTTTTGTTTGATGGGAATTATTCTTTTTGACGGAGCTGTGCGGCAAACTTTATTGCCGCTTACATTTACGCGCCCGGTTGCCGATCTTAGGATCGGGATTCTCACCATTGCCGAAAAATGGCAAAAATACCTTGCCCAGGAAACTTCTTTTTTAACGCAGGATTATTTGCAGTCCAAATTTCCGCTTCAAACAAATAATCAAAACTTATTGATCAACGGTTCGGTTTGTCCGGACGAACGCTTACTGGAAGCAATTGACAACTTACACGAAGGCGAAGCATTGATACAGCAAGACTTTTTAATTGCAGCAAAAGCTACAGCCGGAAACGTTCAAAACTTCCAGGCCTTACATGCTTCTTTTAAGGCCATAAATCATACGTCGGAATTTACAAGGATTATTTATCCGGAAGACATCTTCAGTAAAAATGACCAGGAGCTGCGGAAGGATTTTGATTTATTGACTAAAGGAAAAGCCAGTGCTGCAATCAGTCCGACCAATACTATTTTAGGAGATCGGTTTTTTGCAGAAGAAGGTGCCATTGCAGAATGTGCAACATTTAATACACGTTTGGGCCCTGTTTACCTCGGTGCCCGTGCGGAAGTTATGGAAGGTGCAAATATCCGCGGCAGCTTTTCGCTGGGGGAAGGTTCCCAGGTAAAAATGGGTACAAAAATATACGGGGGAAGTACGGTAGGACCGCATTCAACAGTTGGCGGCGAAATTAAAAATGCCGTGATCTGGGGTTATTCATCAAAAGGCCACGAAGGCTATCTCGGCAATTCTGTAATAGGCGAGTGGTGTAACATAGGTGCCGATTCCAACAACTCCAACCTTAAAAATACTTATTCCAAAGTAAAACTATGGGACTATTCAACCCAAAAATTTCGGAACACCAATTTGCAATTCTGCGGATTGATCATGGCCGATTATGCCAAATGCGGTATTAACACCATGTTTAATACCGGAACGGTGGTAGGCGTGGGCAGTAATGTTTTTGGTGCCGGGTATCCGCCAAAGTTTATTCCTGATTTTTCCTGGGGAGGAATACAGCATATAGAAATTTATGCCATAAACAAAGCATTGGAAACTGCCAGATTGGTTTTTGAACGAAAGAACAAAACTTTTAATACAACAGAAGCGGGCATTTTAAAACATATATTTGAACTTACAACCCTTCACAAAAAAATAATATGAGACAAAAAATTGTTGCCGGAAACTGGAAAATGAACCTGGATTACAACCAGGGTTTGTCCTTATTTTCTGAGATAATAAACATGGTCAACGACGAGGTTACCGGCAGGCAAAGCGTTGTTGTTTGCAGCCCTTATACTCATTTGCATGGTTTGGCGCAGCTGGCAAAAGGCCATCCTAAAGTTTCTGTTGGGGCACAAAATTGCTATCAGGAAGAAGCCGGTGCTTTTACCGGCGAAATATCTGCAAAAATGATTAAATCTGTTGGTGCTGAATATGTTATATTAGGACATTCTGAACGTAGGCAGTATTTTGGAGAAAGCAATGAACTGCTGGCTAAAAAAACAGATGTTGTTTTAAAAAATGGTTTAAAACCTATTTTTTGTGTTGGCGAAACTTTAGAAGAGCGCGAATCCGGGCAATATTTTGAAGTGATTAAAACACAATTAAAAGAAGGTGTTTCCCATTTATCAACAGAGCAGTTTAGTGAGGTTGTGATTGCTTACGAACCCGTTTGGGCAATTGGAACAGGCAAAACGGCAAGTGCAGAACAGGCACAGGAAATCCATGCTTTTATCCGTGATGAAATTGCCGATAATTATAACCAGGGAATTGCCGATGATACCACTATATTATACGGAGGCAGTTGTAACCCTAAAAATGCTGCCGAACTTTTTTCGCAAACAGACATTGACGGCGGACTGATTGGCGGCGCTTCCTTAAAATCCCGTGATTTTGTAGATGTTATTAAGGCATTGAATTAAAAGATGATAATTGCTGACGCACATGTTGTGCTGAAATACTTAGTATTCTGTTCCTGATATAATTCATAATCAGTATTTAATAAAAAAAACCTTGTGTAAATACAACTGTAATTTAAAGGGTTTGCCCTGGAAAATCACACTTATATTTGTCTTATAAAAATTTTAAATAGATTCACTAACTTAAAATCATAAAAATGAAGTACGGAAAATTTGCAAGTTTTGAAGCTTTTATTGATTCCTACAACCTTCAGGACAATCAAAAGAAAGCTTTTGAAATAAGTAGTTTATCAAGAGAAGAGCAACTTGTTTTTATTCAAAGTATAAAAAACAAAGATGTTGTTGAAGTTATTTCTATATCTAAAAAACATAATCCTGACGAACCCGGTGCAGGAGGCGAAATACATTATCAGATTATTGTAGAATTAACTGAAATTAAATCTACCTATCCGGATATAGAAGCTGATATGAACAGGTGTTTACAAGATAAAGCGCCGGTTTTTGTTGCAGTGCGATATGGCGACAAAATGGGCATATCACAACCAATACAACAAGGGCTTGATAAAGGAAACGTATTACATATTAAAGGGGTTTGGATCCCTGAAGATAAAGCTTATTCCCACGGAGGTGAAAAGATGTCCGTTCTGCATTTTACCCATCATCCGGTGGGGTTTATATGCACCCCCGAAAAATGCTATCAATAAATGTTTTGTTGTATTTTTAGTTTCAGGGTCAAAGCCTTAAGAAAAACAATATTGGCAAAGTAAATAAATTGATATTATTTTGAAGTATTAAACAATAGACTTTATAAAAAGCCTGAATAGGAAATCCGACAGAATTTATTGTTTCCTATGCCGGGTTCAAAAAGCTAAATCCCAAACAGAATTTATTAAAACAAAAAAGCAGCTAATAATGATGTTATCAGCTACTTTTTTATTGTACTGCCAACGACACATATTTCCAACCAGTTTATTGAGGATATTAAACATTTGACATGTTTAATTACTTAAGACAGCCACTTGATAAAAGGAGACGGAAAAATTATCTAACCAATTAAATTTGAATAATTGTTTTTATTCTTTGGTATAGAAAAGAAATAATTGTATATACACTTAAACAAGAGGTTGTTCTCACCTTATTAATGTGAGTTACAGGGCTATCAATATTAATAAGGGTATTTTATTAAAGGCTATCAAAAATGTTGGCACAAAAAACATTATTTATTTTTAAGACACATAGCGAAACAAATTATCATTCTGTCATTGCCTTTGTGATATTTTAAAATACTACTCCAAGTTTAAATAAACGCTGATTTCGGACAAGGTTCGAATTCCGGTGGGGATCAGCAAGGACAACGAATTAGCTGTGTCCATTCAAATAAAGATTTATTTTATTAATTTGGTCAGTCTTATGAAACATATACCATTGCACCAGATACTTGACGGCTCTGTCATTGGCCTGCGAATAGCGCATTTCCAGACCGGTGTCGCGCAGGATGATGATGTCGCGGTATTAGGTGCTCACCGGGACGACCATTATATATTTTTTGTGCTGGAAAAGGGTTACGGCTTGATAATGGTTGACTTTCATGAAATAGAAATACAGGCACCGGCATTGTACTATATCCTTCCCACGCAGGTTCATAACCGTATGCGTAACGAATTGGCAGACGGTTGGTTTATTGCCGTAGATACCTCACTGATCCCGCGAGAATGCCGCAACGTGTTTGAAGGCCGGCTGTTGCTGCAGTCGCCTTTTCTATGTAGTGATGTGCAGCTAAGACAATTTCGCGACCTGCTTTGTTTGCTTTGCGAAAAACAGGAAGAGGAGGCCGAAAAACCTTTTTATGTTCCGGTAGTCAATGGCTTGCTGCAGTCTTTTATAGGCATGTTTACCGCTTGTTACAGCGACTTTGGTGGCGGTGACATTAAACAGTCAAGCTTAGCTACATTAGCAAGCGAGTTTAAAAAGCTATTGGTCAGTCACCTTCGGACAATCAAGAGTCCTTCTGCTTACGCCGCGAAATTAAACGTCTCTGAATCCTACCTGAACGAGGCGCTGAAAAAAACCACCGGCTTCCCGGTAAGCTACTGGATACAGCAGGAATTGATGATGGAAGCCAAACGGTTATTGTATTACAGCAAGCTGAACGTTAAGGAGATTGCGCATAATCTGGGCTATGAGGACCATTCTTATTTTTCACGATTTTTCCGAAAGGCGGTTGGCATACCGGCAGTAACCTTTCGTAAACAATACCGTAAATAGTCCTATTATTACCCCGAAGCAGCTATTTCTTTTGCTCTAATATCCATGTTCTTTTGCATAGTTAATAATCTACACATGGAAACATCTATTTTAGAACAGTTAAAAAAACATGCTGGAAGTACTATCAAACCAGCCTTGCTGAAAAAGGGATACGTACTCGAAGCACGGCCGGGTAAATATTCCTTGCAGAAAATCGAGGTAAGAGCCTATCAGAAACTTCATTTGCTGGGACTAAGTGACAATGCGCTAAAACCGGCATCAATATTATCTGGCGGCCAACAGAAACACGTAGCGATAGCGCGGGCCTTAATCAACGCTCCCTTAATTATTAGCGGCGACAAGCCAACCAGCAACCGGGGTTCAAAAATACTGACATCTTTTTTAATGAATTTAAACAACTCTTCGTTGAATTTAAGCAAATGGTCATTGCTGTTACGCATGACAATGTCGTTGCTGTTACGCATGATAATGTTTTTGCTGCAAAATCAGACCGCCATCTTCTATAAATAATGGATGGCCCGATTCTGAAAAGCTAAATAATTTTTTCTGAAACGGGCAGGATTAGCAATCGATTTTCCTCTTGAATTGCCAGACTTGCCCCAAAATTACATGCGGTTTGAGATATTTAAAAAACCAGATGCAACTACCTAATACTTTAATGTCACTATGATAAATAAAATGATTTTGAAACGACAAACCTTATTAATAATTATCAGCTGCCTGCTTCTGGTGATGCCGCACGCGGCCTTGGCGCAAAGTAACTTTACCCTTAGCGGAAATATAAAGGACAGTGCCACCGGCGAGCTGCTGATCGGTGCTTCCGTCAGGATACAGGAATTGCCGCAAAAAGGAACTTCTTCGAACAACTATGGTTTCTATTCTATTGTTGCGTCAAAAGGTGAATATACGCTGATCTGTACGTATATCGGTTATCAGGCCATCGTCACCAAGGTGTCCCTCAATAAAAACACCAACTTCAACATTTCGCTAACCCCGAAGGGCGAGTTGAAAGAGGTAGTGATCAGCTCTAACAAACCCAATAACGATCAGGTGGCAAGTCCTCAAATGGGTGTTGAAAAGTTGAACATGGAGCAAATAAACAACGTGCCTGTCGTACTGGGGGAAAAGGACATTTTAAAAACGATCACGCTGATGCCTGGCATTAAATCGTCAGGGGAAGGGAACACCGGTTTTTATGTACGCGGAGGGAATACCGATCAAAACCTCATCCTGTTGGACGAAGCCACGGTGTACAATTCCTCTCATTTACTTGGCTTTTTCTCGACCTTCAACTCAGATGCGATCAAGGACGTGACGATCTATAAAGGCGGGATGCCTGCCGAATATGGCGGGCGGTTGTCATCGGTATTGGACGTAAAAATGAACGACGGCAACAATAAAGAATATACCGTCCAGGGCGGCATAGGGCTGATCGCCTCGCGACTAAAAGTAGAGGGGCCCATTGTAAAGGACAAGGGTTCTTTTATGGTCAGTGGGCGCACTACTTATTTAGGGTTGTTTTTAGGGCTTTCGTCCGATTCAACGATCAAGCACAGCAACATTTCTTTCTACGATTTGAACATGAAGGCAAATTACCACTTTGATGATCACAACGCGGTTTATTTGTCCGGTTATTTTGGCAAGGATGTTTTGAAAGTAGCCAATACTTTCGGTACCAATTGGGGAAATTCGACCGGCACCGTCCGTTTCAACCACATCTTTAACGACCGGCTGTTTTCCAACACGGCACTGATTGCCAGCAGCTATAATTACCAGATACAAAGTTTAAGTACGGGGAACAGTTTTGACGCCACCTCTAAGATCACAGACCTTGATTTTAAGGAAGACCTGCAATATGCCACAGAGAGTAACCATACCCTAAAGTTTGGCCTGAACATATTACACCATACTATTGACCCTGGGCAGGTAAGGGCTCCGCAGAATTCGAGCTTAAATAACTTCAATGTGGAAAAAAGATATGGCTATGAAAGCGCTGCTTATATCGATGACGAATGGAAAGTGACGGATAAAATCACCTTGCTTTACGGCCTCCGGCTAAGTGACATGCTCCTGTTGGGGCCCGGGACTTTTAAAACCTATGATGTGGCAGGCAATACATTGACCTCTAAAACTTACGCTTCCGGTAACATGGTAAAAAACTACCTTAACCTGGAGCCGCGCTTTTCCGCAAGTTACCTGCTCAACAATGAAAACTCAATCAAAGCTTCTTACAACCGGAATACCCAAAACATCCACCTGCTCAGCAATTCCACAGGCGGTTCACCTATAAACGTGTACGAAATGAGCAGCAATAACATCAAACCTGAAATTTCTGACCAGGTGTCGACCGGATGGTTCAGGAATTTTAGCGACAACAAATACGAATTTTCTGCAGAGGCCTATTACAAATGGCTGCAGAACCAGATCAATTACAAAGACGGCGCACAACTGGTTTTCAATCAAGATGTCGAATCCCAATTGGTTTACGGATCGGGCAGGGCGTACGGGATAGAGCTGTTCTTAAAGAAAAAGTACGGCAGGTTCAACGGCTGGATAGGCTATACGTTATCGAAGACAGAGCAAAAATTCGCCACTATAAACAACGGCAATTATTTCCCGGCCACGCAAGACCGCACACACGACCTTTCCATAGTCGGCATTTACAAATTAAACAAAAGGTGGACACTTTCCAGCACGTTCATTTACAGTACCGGCAATGCGATCACCTATCCTACCGGCAAGTATGTCAATGGCGGCCTTACGACCTTCTCTTATTCAGGGCGGAACGGCTACCGGGCACCTGCCAACAACAGGCTGGACATTGGCGCTACTTTGGAAGGCAGGGAGCATAAAAAGTACCACTCCAGCTGGACTTTTAGCGTTTATAATGTCTATGGCCATTACGACCCCTATACCATCACTTTTCGCGACAGTAAAACAAACCCCAATACCACAGAAAGCGTGATCACAAGTATATTTCCTACACCTATACCGTCAATTACCTGGAACTTTAAATTTTAACACAAATACAATGAAAAAGATTATTTTTTACAAATCGGCCATACTGGCAAGTATCGCTTTTATGTTCACTTCCTGCGATAAGGTTATTGACGTAAAGCTTAACAATGCCTCAGATAAGATCGACATTGAAGCCAACCTGACAAATGTTTTGGGGCCGCAAACTGTTTATATCCGGCAAAACGTCCCTTTTACCAACACCAATGCTTACCCTGCGGTAACCGGGGCCACGGTGAACATCACCGACCAGGCAGGAAGCAATTATGTTTTCACCGAGGGGCCTTCAGGAACGTATAAGGTCAACAATGCGGCAGGCACCGTGGGCAGTGTGTATCAGCTTACCGTGAACACCGGTGGGAAAACCTACACGGCCAGATCGACTATGCCGGCTTTGGTAAACCTGGACACACTACTGTCCAAAAACGATCCTTTCGGGGGAACGAACAATAGGAAGTTGATTTCGGTGGTGTATAAAGACCCTGTCGGCGTGCCCAACCAATACCGGTTTGTCATGTACGTCAATGGTGTCCAGGTAAAACGGGTTTTTGCATTTAACGATCAATTTACCGACGGTAAAACCAATACAACCGAGTTGGACCAGAACGACATCGATATTTATCCGGGGGACACCGTGAAAGTGGAAATGCAATGCATAGACCCTGATATTTATACGTACTGGTACACGATTGGGCAACAGACGGACAGAGGCCCTGGTGGTTCGGTTGCCCCTTCCAATCCCCCAAGCAACCTGAGTAACAATGCCCTAGGTTACTTTAGTGCCCACACTACACAAACAAAAACAATTGTCGTAAAATAAATTTAACCCTTGCCTGGGACTTAATTTAACCTTTGATCCCAGCCAACTTTTTGAATAAATAACGTGAGTTCGAGATAAATAGCTGACAAAATTTACAGAGACAAGTGTAGTGGAGTAGTATTATCTGTTTCAGACTGAGAAGCGATGGAAGGTTTTTCATGCAGGAAATGATAAGTTCCTGTAACTGCAAAAACATTAATAATAAATCCCTGTATGCTTCTACGACTTGGATGTTCTGCCTGGTAAATATTTTTTTAAGACTGTCCATAACATGTTCGTAACACTTTTTTTGCGCAGCAAAATATTATCGTAGACACTCGCCTCGACACAGTCCGAGTGGCGCGCTGGTAAATAATGATAACTTTCATAAAAAGAACAAAATCGCATGTCACACATTAAAATCATCACGCCGGAAACGGCTGAAACAATCCAGTTGGGTTCAGTAACTGTTCGCGTTTTGGAAGACGGAAGTCTCACCGACAACCGCATTGGCACTATCCTGAGCAATCTGTCACCTTACGCAAAGCCTTTGGCGCAGCATTTGCACCGCATGCACGACGAGACATTTTTCGTTATTCAGGGTACGATCCGATTCGCGGTCAACGAGGAGGAGCATGATGTGCAAGTGGGTGAATACGTCGTGGTTCCTATCGGCGCCCCTCACACATTCTCCAACCCATTCGATGAACCAGCAGTTTTCTTATCAACGTTCACGCCAGCTTATTACGTGAACTACTTCAGAGAGCTTGGCAAGATTATCTCTTCCGGCAGGGAACCCTCGGCGGACGAAATCATAACGATCAGAAACCAATACGCAACTGATCCGGCATAGCGGCTATCGACGCGCTAAGATGAGTTTATAAAAGCAACTCGCCCCCTGTCAAAGGTCGACAGGGGAGCAAGTTGTCGGCAGAGCATTCAGGTGGTAAAAGTGATACAACGATGTTGAATGAAGAATAAAATGTTAGCTACCTCCTTATTTCATCGTTTTACTTTGATCTTGCTAGGGTCTCGTCTCCGTAAAAGGAACGTAAGTCAGGCTGGCTTAGCGGTCAGGTAGCGGTTACACGACGGGGGTAATTTTATTCCCCCCATCGGCAATACAAAATCGTTAGTGACAAGCCTAAAGTTACGCAGTAGAGAACCTTTATTTTAAAAAAAAACAATAAAAATGGAAAACAAAATGAAAATCCTTGTCTTCGGTGCTTCGCAGGGAACCGGTGCCCTATGCGTCAAGGCTGCCCTCGCGAAGGGGCACACCGTTACCGCCTTTGCCCGCACACCCTCGAAGCTCGACCTGACCCATCCGCAGCTTACGAAGGTGACGGGCAATTTCCACGACGTGGCCTCAGTGCGTGCCGCGGTAAAGGGTCACAATGCGGTAATCATCTGCGTGTCGTCGACCTCCCTCAAAGGCTTCAAGGAGAAGCCTGACTACTTCTCACAGGGAACAAAATTCTGCATCGACGCCATGAAGGAGCACGGCGTCAAGCGCCTGGTGGTGCTTAGTGCACACGGCGTAGGCGATAGCTACCACGCGGCGAGCTGGTTCCAGCGTACTTTCATGATAGGTATGCTGATAAAGTATGCCTTCCGCGACCACGATGTGCAGGAGCGCATGACCCGCGAGAGCGGGCTTGACTTCGTGATTGCCCGCCCCACCCGGCTTACCAATGGCAAGGCGAAGGGAAAGTACACGCGCACAACCGAATTGGTGCGTGTGCCCGAAACCATCTCACGCGCCGACCTCGCCGATTTTCTGGTCGAGTCGTGCGAATCACAAACTTTCGTTGGGAAGGCAGTTGAACTCGGCGGATGAAGTGGCTTCACCTCCCGTTTGATCTGTCCTGGCACTCTTTGGAATATTAGAAAAAGAGTATTATGACTATTTTAACCGTAAGATGTTCGGGTGCGCTCAATATTTTTAAAGATATTGGAAATAGCAGTTACACTTTCGATCGTCCGGACTAGATTGCTTTAGAAATATTTATAAAAAAACATAAAGGCCAGGTTCAATGAACTGACAGATCTTGAAAGTAAATATGATTGCTTAGAAGAAAAGATGATGGAAGATCAAATAGATGCCAGTACTTACAAAAATGATTTAGTAAATTTTCAGGACAGAAGGCATTCCTGATTAATGAAATAAAGTTGCTGAACGAAGATAGTACGAGATAATGGAGCAAAATAATGCATTTGTTTATGTACAGAGCAAGATGTTCTGTCCATCTTTTAAAAGCTATAACTAAGATGCTTTGATTCCGGAGGTGTTCAAACATGAACTCACGTATTTGGAGGGGATGTGTAGAACACCTTCGATAAATCTGGTGTTCGCATATAACATATTGAAAATCCGACGAGGGTTGCTCCAAAAAGAGCAACCCTCGTCGGATTTGCCTACAAATCTAATTAGTACCTGGGGCGGGAATCGAACCCGCACTCCTTTAACGGGAACAGGATTTTAAGTCCTGCGTGTCTACCAGTTCCACCACCCAGGCAGGTGATTCGGGTTTTTCCTCTAAACAAAAGTCCCTCTCTGATGGAGAGGGATTTAGGGTGAGGCTTGGAGCGAAAGACGAGGTTCGAACTCGCGACCTCAACCTTGGCAAGGTTGCGCTCTACCAACTGAGCTACTTTCGCATTGCGGTTGCAAATATATACAGATTCAAAAAAAACACAAGTCTTTCAGTACATATTTTTTTAAGTTTTTTACAAGTCGTTGGCTTTCAAAATATCAGCTATTAAATCACCTTCATAACCTTTACCGTAAGCGTACTGTTTCAACTGGTGGTTTCTTTTATACACGTCTTTTTCTCTCGATAAAACTGCTTTTTTCTCCAGGATTACTTTCAGTTTTGCCAGATAATCATCCAGATCAATTTGCTGTAACGCTTTTTTGATCAGGCCTTCCGGCACTCTTTTCAATTTTAAAGCTTGTTTGATCTTGATCTTGCCCCAGCCTTTCTGCCGGAACTTTCCCAGTGCATAAGCATTGGCAAAGCGTTCTTCATTCAAAAAATCCTGAATGATCAGTTCTGAAATAATATTTTCTACGTCGCGCTGGTGCAAACCCCAACCGTACAGCTTGTCGCGCACTTCCTGCTGGGCCCGTTCCTGGTAAATACAATATTTTTCTGCTTTCTGCAAAGCAATTTTGGAGTCTGTTATTTTAGGTTTGCTTTCGTCAAATTCCATCCGTTCAAAAATCGCTAAAATTCTTCTATTGGCAGAAATATCTTCAAATTCGCGTCATGCCCGGCAAGTATCCTGTAACAGCAATAAGTGAAATTTTAGGCGCTAAAAGAAGCATCGTGCGCGAAGTAATCATCGAGCATTTGCTGACCGACAGCCGAAAGATCAGCAATGCGGCAACTTCTTTGTTTTTTGCTTTGGAGGGAAACCGGGATGGCCATGATTTCATCCCGGAGTTGTATGCGGCAGGCGTTTTTAGTTTTGTAGTGAAGGAAGATTACCCCATCCCGCAAGAACTGCATAACGCCAATTTTATACCGGTAAAAGAAGTATTGCCAGCCTTGCAGCAGTTAGCCGCTTACCACTGCAGCCAGTTTAATTTTGAAGTGATTGCCATAACCGGCAGCAATGGCAAAACAGTAGTGAAAGAATGGCTGTACCAACTACTTTCAGTAGACAAAAACGTAGTGCGGAGCCCAAAAAGTTACAATTCGCAAACTGGTGTGCCGCTTTCTTTGTGGCAGATGGATGCACAGCACGGAGTGGGCATTTTTGAAGCCGGGATTTCTTTGCCCGGGGAAATGGCACGGTTGGAAGCGATGATTAAACCAACCATCGGCGTATTGACACATTTTGCAGCGGCACATGACGAGGGTTTTTCTGATCGGACAGAAAAATTGAAGGAAAAGTTAAAGCTGTTTAAAAATGTAGCGTTGCTGGTTTACAATCAGGATCAGGCACCAGAGGAAATTTCCGGGCAACTGAACGGTTTAAAAACTTTTACCATCAGCAGAAAATCAAACCAAGCCGGTCTTTTTGTTTTTAGTGAGAAAATTGTTTCCGGCAAAACCAAATTCCATGCTGTTTTTAGGGGTGGAAAATTGGATTGTTGCATTCCTTTTTTGGATGAAGCTTCGGTAGAAAACGCTTTACTGTGCTGGGGAACGATGCTGGCTTTAGGAACAGATCCGGCGCAAATCCGTCAACGGATGGAAAGCCTTAACCCGGTGAGCATGCGGCTTGAACTGAAGAACGGCAACCATAATTGTTCTGTGATTGATGATTCTTACAATTCCGACATCAATTCCCTGGAGATCGCTTTGAACTTTTTGGAGCGGCAAAAACAGCATCCGAAGAAAACCTTGATCCTGTCGGACATTTACCAGTCGGGCTTGGAAAGTAAGGTACTTTACCGGCAAGTGGCAGATCTGATCCGGCAAAAAAAAATTGACCAACTGATCGGCGTTGGGCAGGAGATTTCCAAAAACCAGGAATTGTTTCAAATTCCGCAGAAACACTTTTTTCCGGACACGAAAAGTTTGCTGCAGCAATTGCATGCGATCCAATTTAGAGATGAAACCATCTTGTTAAAAGGTTCAAGGAATTTTGAGTTTGAAAAGATCAGCCGGATTTTAGTTCAGAAAACGCATGAAACGGTTTTGGAGATCAACCTGAACGCCGTGCAGCATAATCTCAATCATTATAAATCTATACTTCGGCCAGGCGTAAAACTGATGGCGATGGTAAAAGCTTTTTCTTACGGTAGCGGGAGTTTTGAGATTGCCGGGATTTTGCAATTTAACAAAGCCGATTATCTTGCAGTGGCTTATGTGGACGAAGGTGTGGCTTTGCGTATGGCCGGAATCACCTTGCCCATTATGGTCTTAAATCCTGAAGTAACCGCTTTTGCAGAATTGGCGGAGCACCGGTTGGAACCAGAGATTTATAGCTTTAACATGCTTGAAAAATATGCTGTTTTTATCGGTGAAAAATCAGCGTGTTCTTTTCCGGTCCATCTAAAAATAGATACCGGAATGCACCGTTTAGGTTTTGAATTGAATGAAGTTGAAGCATTGTGCAATGCACTGAAAAACAATCTGAAGTTACAGGTGAAATCGGTTTTTTCGCATTTGGCCGGCAGTAGTTCAACCGAGCATGATCCGTTTACGTGGCAGCAGTTTCATACTTTCCAACAAATTTGCAACCGTTTGGAAGAAGCGCTGGGTTATCCTTTTATCAAACACATTGCCAATACTTCTGCCGTCAGCCGCTGGCCCGAAATGCAGTTGGACATGGTTCGTCTTGGTATTGGTTTATACGGAATTGATGAAGCTGCCGGACAAAAAAACGATCCTTTGCAACCGGTTGCCGCTTTAAAAACCAGTATTTCCCAATTGAAAAAAGTAAAAGCCGGGGAAACAATCGGTTACAGCAGGAACGGTAAGCTGGAAAAAGACGGCATGATTGCGACCGTTAGGATCGGTTATGCCGACGGCTACCTCCGCGTTTTTGGAAACGGGAACGGAAGCATGCTCATCAACGGTAAGTTGGCCCCAACCATTGGCCATATTTCTATGGACATGTGCATGCTGGATGTAAGCGAAATTGAAGTAGGGGAAGATGATGAAGTAGTGGTTTTTAACGAAGTGCTTCGGATAGAAACCCTTGCCGAACAGGCAGGAACGATTCCTTATGAAATCCTGACCAACATTTCCCAACGGGTAAAAAGAGTATATTTTTACGAATAAACAAACAATAGCATGAACCGCATTTTCCGAGCTTTGATCAACTATTTTTTCCGGGGCGTATTAATTGTTGTGCCGGTTGGGGCTGCTGTTTTCCTGATCCTGTGGATCATTTCTTCTATAGATAAATCGCTTAACCTCAGCGATCTGATCCTAACCGATCCTAAAACAGGCAAGCCGGTTTATATTCCCGGGCTGGGCATATTAACGGTAATTGTAGTCATTATGCTGGCTGGTGTTGTGGCAACCAACCTCATTACCGTTCCTATTTATAATTTCTTTACCCGTTTGCTAAACCGTTTGCCAGTCTTTAAATTTGTTTACAGTTCAGTAAAAGACCTGACCGAAGCTTTTGTAGGCGATGAAAAGAAATTCAACGAGCCGGTTTTGGTAACGATGGACGAGTTTGGTCTAAAGCGGATCGGCTTTGTAACCCACAAAGATTTGTCGGTTATTGGTTTGCCTGAAGATGTGGCTGTTTACTTTCCGTTTTCTTACTCTTTTACTGGTCAGTTGGTCATTCTTCCTGCCACTCGTGTTAAACCGATTGATAAAAGCGCAGCAGACATGATGAAGTTTGTGGTCTCGGGCGGCGTGAGCCATTTGGATTGAGCTTCTTTTTAGCAGTATTTTTTATTTTTTCTTGACTTATCAAGATTTTATCTATAAGTTGCTTAAAAAAATGATTGTTATGAAAAAACTTATTTTTTTGCTCGGATTGTTTGGAGTTATGCCTTTGCAGCAAATATTTGCCCAAGTTACACCAACTCCTCCCAAATTTGAATATATTACTAATCAGGCTGCACCTCTATTCACCTTGCAAGATATGAATGGAAAAATGGTTTCTTTAGCTGATTGTAAAGGAAAGGTAGTAGTTGTGGATTTCTGGGCTACCTGGTGCGGCCCTTGCAAAGCTTCTTTTCCAGGAATGCAGCAAGCCGTAAACAAATATAAAGACACCCAGGATGTAGTTTTTCTGTTTATTGATACGCGTGAAAAAACGGAAAATTATAAGCAATCTGTAACGGACTTTATAACAAATAACCATTATACGTTTAAAGTATTGTATGATGAAATGAGCTTCGATGGTACAAAAAGTAAGCTTTATCAAGATTATAAGCTGGCTGGTATCCCAACAAAGTTTGTTATAGATAAAAGTGGAATAGTTCGTTTTGAGGAAATAGGTTTTGCGCCAGGCAAAAGCGATCAGGGTCTGGCCAAAGAAGTTTCTGATATGATAGAGGAGGCTAAGAAACCTGCTGTTACCGGCACTTCAACCAAGACGAAGTAATAAATATTTTTAGCTGATAAAAGAAGCATTGCTTGCCAATAACAGCAATGCTTCTTTTATCCACTTGAAATTGGTGTTGTTAAAAGTTCGGTTTCAACACGTACTTGTTGTAGAAACGGAAAATGTGTTCTACCGCTTCTTCGGCTGTATCCACCAAACGGTACAAGTTCAAATCGTCCGGGCTGATGTTTTTTTCCTGGCCAAGCATTTTTTCTTCAACCCAATCAAACAAACCTTTCCAGTAATCCACACCGACAAACACAATCGGGAAACGGGCGATCTTTCCGGTTTGAATCAAAGTAATGGCTTCAAAAGATTCGTCCATCGTACCAAAACCGCCGGGCAATATGATAAACCCTTGCGAGTATTTCATAAACATCACTTTGCGGATAAAGAAATAATCAAACTCCAGCAGCTTGTCGCGGTCGATGTATTTGTTGTGAAATTGTTCAAACGGCAGTTCAATGTTCAAACCAACAGATTTCCCGCCGGCTTCGTAGGCACCTTTGTTTGCAGCTTCCATAATTCCCGGACCCCCGCCAGATATTACGCCGTAACCGCCTTCACTTAATAAACGGGCGCATTCCGTGGCCAATTGGTAATACGGATTATCGTTATGTGTCCTGGCGGAGCCGAAGATGGAAACGCAAGGGCCGATCTTGGCCAATTTCTCAAATCCATCCACAAACTCGGCCATAATTTTAAATATCTGCCAGGAATCTGTTACCTTGATCTCGTGCCAGTTGCGGTTTTCAAAAGCGTGTCTTATTTTTTCGTCGCTTGTCATGTTATCACTCAAAATATTAAAAATAAATAATGTTGCCGGTTTAAAAAGGTGAAAGGCGGAAAGGCGGAAAGGGGAAGGGCGGTACGTAAATCAGATCGGCCTCCCTCGTGTTTGTCTTTCTAAATTTTCTAACTTTCGGTTTGCTTGCCAATGCTTCTTTTATCACCTAAAAAACAGTTCGATTTATTTGTCCAACCTGTTAGATTTCAGCCTTTCACCTTTCAGCCTTTCACCTTTAACCTCCCTGCCGGATGTAAACTTTTTACGGCGGGAAGTTATCAACAGCCCAAAAAAAGTGATCAAACCGTTTACAATGATCAATTCGTTATCAAAAACGTAGCCACCGAGTAAATTTTTAGATGAAGTACTTAAAAAATAACATACCAGCGGACTGATCAAACAAATAAACGGAACCAGACGGTCGTTAACCTGCCGGTCTTTTACAAATAGCCCAAAGCTATATAAGCCCAAAAGCGGGCCGTAAGTGTAGCTGGCCACTCTAAAAATGGCACTTACCACAGCATCGTTGTTAATACTGTTGAAAATGATGATCGTTAAAAACAGCAATATCGAAAAGCCGATATGCACCCAGTGCCGTAATTTTACCATCGCCGAACTATTGGTGTTTTCCCTTTTGTTGAAGTTAAGGAAATCGATGCAAAAAGAAGTAGTTAAGGCAGTTAAGGCCGAATCTGTTGTGGCAAAAGTAGCAGCAGTTAAACCGAGCATAAAAACAATGGCCGGCAAAACACCGAGATAGTTTAAAGCAATGGTTGGATACAAATAATCTGTTTTGGCTACACTGATGCTGTTTTTAGCGGCATAAATATAGAGCAGTGCGCCAACGCTGAGGAAGAAAATATTGATCAGCACAAAAACGGCTGTAAAGCTGAACATGTTTTTTTGTGCTTCGCTGATGTTTTTACAGCTCAGGTTTTTTTGCATCAGGTCCTGGTCCAGGCCAACCATAGCAACAGTGATGAACAAACCGCCAAAGAACTGTTTGCTAAAATGCAATTTGCCGGACAGGAAATCGTTCCAGAAAAATATTTTGGAGTAGCTGCTGTTTTTGATGGTTTCAACAGCTTCAAATACATTCAGGTGCAAGCTTCGGCAAATAAAAAAGATGGACAAAAACACCGAACTGACCAGGAAAAGTGTTTGCAAACTATCGGTAATGATGATGGTTTTGAGTCCGCCTTTAAACGTGTAGCCCCAGATCAAGATTAAACAAATTAAAACCGTTACGGCAAAAGGAATATGGTAATTATCAAAGATAAACTTCTGCAACACAATAACCACCAGATACAAGCGGAAAGCCGAACCAATGGTGCGGCTGATGAGAAAAATCCCTGCTGCTGTTTTATAGCTCCTGGTGCCCAGTGCCGTCTCAATATAACTGTAAATAGAAGTTAGGCGTAACCGGTAATAAAGAGGCAGCAAAACAGTGGCGATCAAAATAAACCCAACCGCATTGCCGAGGACAAATTGGAAATAAGCAAACTGATCGCCGGAAGGTGCGCCGACTTTTCCCGGAACGGAAATAAAAGTAACCCCGCTCAAAGCCGTACCGATCATACCGAAAGCAACCAGGTACCATTTGGAATTGCGGTTGGCCACAAAAAAGGTATCGTTGTCAGACGAGTTGCGGGAAGTAAGCCACGAGATCAGGATCAGCACCAAAAAATAGCCGATGATAAAGGTGAGTAAAATTCCGGGGGCCATAAATTAGTAGGTGGTTTTTAGTTAATGGTTCATAGTAAGGGGTTGATGGTTTATAGTTCATAGATACAACCAGGGCGATTAATCTAAAGATTTTCTCATGTTGGTAATCATTTTGACTAAAACTTCGTAATCATCATAAAGCGTTTTAAATTGTATATCATCAATATAACTTCTTCTTTTGGCTATAAATAAACACCTTACCACTTCAATTGCTGAACGTAAGGCATAATTTAAAAAAAGTTTAAATGAAGCTTTTGTCTGTCCGGTTGATCCTTCAGCAATATTTAATACAACAGAATCTGATGCTCTTTTTATTTGCGAAGAAAGTACATAAAGTTCATCTTTTGGTAATGTTTTAGCAAACAAAAAAATAGAATCGTTTAAATCCATTGCTTTTTTCCAAATATTTAATTCTTCAAAACGAAATGCCATAATAGTATTGATTAAAACATAAAAATTAAAAGTAGCATACATATTTGAATTATCAACCTAATCTATCAACTATTAACAATGGACTGCTGATCGTAAGCAATTCCCCATGAACCATTAACTATTCCCTATGAACTTCTAAAAAACTTACCACTTTCTTCCTAAATTCGCAGCATGAATTTTTCCTCTAAGCTGCTGGAAACCGCAGTGGCCGAATTTGCAAAACTTCCCGGGATCGGACAAAAAACTGCGCTGCGTTTGGTGCTGCATTTGTTGAACGAGGACAAGGAGGAAGTAGAACGTTTTAGCAATGCCATCAGTAAATTGCGCAATGAAGTTCAGTTTTGCGAGGTTTGTTATAATATTTCCGATCAGGCAGTGTGCGAAATCTGTGCTTCCCCGCGCCGCAACGAACAATTGATCTGTGTGGTAGAAGATACACGTGATGTAATGGCGATAGAAAATACAAGCCAGTACAATGGTTTATACCATGTTTTGGGCGGGTTGATCTCACCGATGGATGGCATCGGCCCGTCTGACCTTAACATTGATTCGTTAACCGAGCGCATCAAAAATACAGAAGTAAGCGAAGTGATCTTTGCGGTAAGCGCTACGATGGAAGGAGACACCACGATCTTCTATCTGCATAAAAAACTAAAAGATTTCCGGTTAAAAATTTCTACCATTGCCCGCGGTATTGCTTTTGGCGGGGAGTTGGAATATGTGGACGAAATTACTTTAGGCCGGTCTATTGCCACACGGGTTTTGTATGAAGGTTCAGTAACTAAATAATGTAAACGCTTCTTTTACCGGTGATTTTTATTTTTGTGCTTTTTTGTCATGCCGGACTTGTTTCGGCATCCCACAGGATAGATTGCTTTTTAAGAGAGATCCTGAAACAAGTTCAGGATGACAACAGCATGCTTCTTTTATCGGTAATTTTTACTTTTGTACGTTTTTGTCATGCCGGACTTGTTTCGGCATCCCACGTAATTGGTTTGACCTTTCACGAGAGATCCTGAAACAAGTTCAGGATGACAACGGCATGCTTCTTTTATAGGTGATTTTTATTTTTGTGCTTTTTTGTCATGCCGAACTTGTTTCGGCATCTCATTAGAAAGGTCGCAATCAAGCAGGAGAGATCCTGAAACAAGTTCAGGATGACAACAGCATGCTTCTTTTATAGGTAATTTTATTTTTGTGCTTTTTTGTCATGCCGGACTTGTTTCGGCATCTCATTAGAAAGGTCGCAATCAAGCAGGAGAGATCCTGAAACAAGTTCAGGATGACAACGGCATGCTTCTTTTACCGGTAAAAAATCAGCATCAAAATCAATAATTATATATATGAATTTTAAAGGAAAAACAGTTGTCATTACCGGCGCTTCTTCGGGTATTGGCGAAGCTTTGGCATACGAAATGGCTTCACGCGGGTCAAACCTGGTTTTGGGCGCCAGGCAATTTGTTGTTTTGTGCGGGATCACCCAGAAACTAGAACAAAAATACGGCGTCAAAGCAGTAGCCGTAGCTTGCGATGTGAGTAGGGAAGAAGATTGTGCGATGCTGATCAAACAAGCTGTTTTAACTTTTAAAGGAATTGATGTGCTTATCAATAACGCCGGCATTTCCATGCGGGCATTGTTTAAAGACCTCGACCTGATCGTACTTAAAAACCTGATGGATGTGAATTTCTGGGGCACCGTTTACTGCACTAAGTATGCGATGGACGAAATCCTGAAATCAAAAGGCAGCATTGTGGGCGTTTCTTCAATTGCCGGTTTTAAAGGCTTGCCCGGGCGCACGGGTTATTCGGCTTCCAAGTTTGCCATGAATGGTTTTTTGGATAGTTTAAGGGTGGAGAATTTAAAAACCGGCGTACATGTGATGACTGCCTGCCCGGGTTTTACCGCTTCCAATATCCGCAGTACGGCTCTATCAAAAGACGGTACGGCACACGGCGAGACCTCGATGGAAGAAGAAAAAATGATGACAGCCGAAGAAGTGGCCAAAATTATTTGTGATGGCATCGAAAAACGCGAACGTATTTTAGTGATGACCGGGCAGGGGAAATTGACTGTTTTGCTGAACAAGCTGATTCCCGGATGGTTGGACAAAAAGGTTTACGAGGTATTTACGAAGGAGAAAAATCCATTGCTGCGGTAGGTCAGATTTTTGCTGATGCTTCTTTTACCGCATAAAAATCAGTGCTAAAAGAAGCATTATGATCAAGAGCTTACTTAAGGTTGGGGTATAAATTTAAACAGCTGCTAAGTTTGTTTAAGATGGTTCGATCCAGATTAACTTCTGCAAATCAAGGTTTATTTGTAAAGAAATATTTTTTTTGTTTTATAACGAATACTGTTTTTAATCGTATATTTATTCCATACCTGTAACTAATATTTTACACAATGGATCGTCGAAGTTTTCTAACCGCATCCAAATCGTCTGATAAAAAAAGAATCTTTACTGTAGCGAGGACTGAAGCTGGTTTAGCAACTTTCCCTCCAAATTTTAATACTTCCGATCAAGTCCATCTGCTTAAACGTACTTTATTTGGCGTAAAGTGGGCGGACATTAACGCTTTCAATAATAAAACTTTAAGCGAATACGTAAATACATTGCTAACGGCAGCCCCAACACCATTGCCGCCGGTAACAATTACAATGATGCCAATTACACTGATCCAAACGTAGCTGCCGGCCAAACCTGGGTAAATGCAGCTTATGGCGACGGCACAGGCAACAGCCGCAGGATCTCTTCTTTTAAAGCCTGATGGCTGGGTTTAATGCTGAACCAACCGCGTTCCGTTCACGAAAAAATGGTGCTGTTTTGGCACAATCATTTTGCTACCCAGGCCAACATTATTGGCGATGCGCGGTATGTATATAAACTTAATGCTTTGATGCGTACCTATGCCTTGGGCAATTTTAAGCAATTGGTAAAGCAGGTTACCCTGGACCCCGGGATGTTGCGTTATCTTAACGGATATCTCAATATAAAAACTTCCCCGGACGAAAATTACGGACGGGAATTGCAGGAACTTTTTACCATTGGCAAAGGCCCTAATTCTAAATATACAGAAGGCGACGTAAAGGCCGCAGTGAAAGTTTTAACCGGCTATACGGTTAATGCAACTACTATTTCTTCGGCTTTTGACCCAACCAAACACGATACCACAAATAAACAGTTTTCGGCCTTTTGCAACAACAAAGTTATTACCGGGAAAACAGGCGCAAACGGAGCAACAGAATTGGATGATTTGCTGGATATGATTTTTGCTACAGATGAATGTGCTTTGTTTATCTGCCGAAAATTGTACCGTTTTTTTGTTTACTATTCCATTGACGCTGCAACAGAAGCGAATGTGATTGCACCACTGGCTGCCATCTTCAGAAGTAATAATTACGAAATTAAGCCTGTTTTACAAGCACTGCTCAGCAGCGATCATTTTTTTGACCCGGTAAACAGGGCATGCCTCATTAAAAGTCCGATTGATTTTACAGTTGGTCTATGCCGCGAAACGGAAATTACTTTTCCGGCTACAACAGATTACATCAACCAATATTACATGTGGGATTACCTGCGTACCCAGGCAGCCAATATGCAGCAAAACCTGGGCGACCTGCCTAATGTTGCCGGTTGGCCGGCCTATTACCAGGAGCCGCAGTATCATGAACTTTGGATCAACTCGGATACCTTGCCACGACGCAACCAGTTGACCGATATGATGAACAATACAGGTTATGCCCGGAACGGAAAGAAAATTGTAGTGGACCCATGGTAAGCATCGGTAGTTTTGATACGCATGCTTTACAAGTAAACGCCAATGCAACAGAAACCGGAACACACGCCATGCTGCTGCAAAAAGTATCCGAAGCGGTTAAAGCTTTTATGGATGACCTTACTTATTTAAATGCCTCAAAACGGGTAGTGGGCATGACCTTTTCTGAGTTTGGCCGCCGTATCAAATCCAACGCCAGTGGTGGCACAGACCATGGAGCTGCTGCGCCACTTTTTGTTTTTGGCGATTTTGTGCAACAGTCCGTGCTTGGCATCAGTCCGATCATTGCTGCTAACGTAAGTACCAACGATAACATCCCGATGCAATATGACTTCCGTTCGGTTTATGCTTCCATTTTGCAGGAATGGTTTTGTGTTCCGCCGGCAACGCTTCATAATGTTTTGCTGAAAGATTTCCAGAACCTGCCAATTATTCAAACTACCGCGCCTTGCGTTTCCACAAATGCTTCCGTCTTGAATGCACAGGCCGGCAAAAAACTGATCAGTAACTATCCTAATCCCTTCCAATCTGCTACGACAATTACTTTTGAAACCACCGGCGGCCATACATTGGTGCAGGTATTTAACGTGGAGGGAAAATTGATAAAAACTTTGGTTGACCGCGAGCAAACCCAAGGCACACACATAGTAAGTTTTGAAAACGAAACTTATCCGGCAGGTGTGTATTATGCCCGTTTGCAAAATGGTTCACTGCAACAGGTGCGGCCAATGCTGCTGGTAAAATAGATGCTTCGTTTATGGGGTAAAAATTAGTGTTGGGTTTTATGACAGGAAGATCAAAACCATCAGCTTCAAATACCGCATTGCAAGTTAAGACTAATCGTAAAAATCGCAACGACAGTTTAGGGGATGTGTATTCAAATAAATCAGCTTATTATTAACTACTTTTGTTTACAAAAAAAACTTGATAAACGCTAATATAAACTATAGTTATATAAATAGATGGTACGAACTGTTATAACACCTACTGAAAGTACTGTAAAACTTTCCATACCCGAAGAATATGTAGGTAAAACAATTGAAGTTACTTTCCATGAACTGGATGAATCCGAACAAAAGCCGGCTAAAAAAACTATGGCAGATTTTTGGGGGGTAATTTCTGATCAAACAGCAGAAGCATTACACCATCATGTTAAGCAAAGCCGGAACGAATGGGACAGCAATATTTAATTGATACCAATCCGGTAATTGATTTCTTTAATGGTAGATTGCCCAAAGGAGGAAAAGAATTTTTATCTTTTGTTGAACCTGTTATTTCTGTTATTACACAAATTGAATTGCTAAGCAATAAAATCTTCCTTTACATGAATTGACCCAATTACGTGAATTTATAAAAGTAGCAGTAATTTTGGGTCTTGACGAAGAGGTAGTTCAGCAAACTATTTCTCTCCGCCAAAATCATAAATTAAAAACACCTGATGCAATTATTGCAGCCACCGCCCTGGTGCACAACTTTACGCTGCTTAGCCGTAATCTTTTTGACTTTAAAAATATATCTGTACTCAGGGTAATAGATCTGCACATGCTTTAAAATAAAAAGCAATGTGTTGTATGTCTTTTTTTTAATGGAGCATAATTTGTAATTCCGCCCAAACAAAATAATGATTTCCAATCCCTAAATATTCAATTTTCCCTTTAAATATAAATTAAAAACCCATTTCTACAATCAATTTTATCCCTTAAACTTGCAGCAAAATTTGTCGGTCATAATTTATGATGAAAAGTCAATTGGCCATTGTACGGCACGGGCAATCCCAATATAACCTCGAAAACCGTTTTACAGGTTTTGCCGATGTGGATTTGACGGCGCAGGGAAGGGAAGAAGCAGCTATGTGCGGCCGGAAATTAAACGGAATGCAGTTTGAAGCTTGTTTTACTTCTGTTTTAAAACGCGCCATCGAAACGCTTGATATAATTTTAGAAACGATAGGGCAAAAACAGCTTCCCATTTATAAAGATGCCGCTTTGAACGAAAGAAATTACGGTGACCTGCAAGGCTTAAACAAAGCCGAAACCGCCGATAAATATGGTGCAGGGCAAGTTACTTTATGGAGAAGGAGTTTTGATATTGCGCCGCCCGGAGGCGAAAGCTTAAAGCAAACGCAGGAACGTGTAATGCCTTATTACTATGAGCATATTGAACCTTTGCTGCAGCAGGGGAAAAACGTATTGGTTGTTGCCCACGGAAACAGTTTGCGCGCCTTGATGATGCACCTGGAAAACATCAGTGCAGAAGCAATTGCACATGTAGATCTGTTAACCGGTGTGCCCAGGATTTATACTTTTGACGACGCCGGAAAAATAACCAAAGCAGAATTTTTAACCTGATAAAAGAAGCATTGCAAACTGCCTTCTTCATCCATAAAATAAAATCAACCAACTGATCTTTTTGAAACAGATCAGCGTAAAACAAACCATGAAATATCCTGTCCTTTCCCGTTTTAACAAAAGAACATTGCTTGCTTTACCGGCAACTTTTTTAATTTTTATGCTGAGCAATTGCCAGTCGCAGCAACAACAAAACAAGCAAAATTCAGCAGCAAACCAGCCTGAAAAAGCACAAGCGGCCAACACAGCGGCACCGGTTACAGTATTGGGTAAAGCAGCGTCGGCAGCCGTGGTTTTAGGCAGAAAGCAAATCCCTATTTTGTGTTACCACCAGATCCGTAACTGGAAAGCAACGGATTCTAAAGCGGCAAAAGATTATATTGTACAGGAAAACGATTTTCGCGGGCAAATGAAAATGCTTGCCGACAGCGGTTATCACACCATTTTGCCCGATCAGTTATATCAGTACCTCAATACCGGTTCTGCGCTTCCTGTAAAACCAATTATGCTTACTTTTGACGATACCGATCTGGACCAATATATACTGGCAGCACCGCAAATGAAAAAGTATGGTTTTAAAGGCGTGTTTTTTATCATGACGGTTTCCCTGGGCCGGCCACATTACATGAGCAAAGCACAGGTAAAAGAACTATCGGATGCAGGGCATGTGATTGCCGCCCATACCTGGGACCACCACAACGTTAAAAAATACCAGGGCCAGGATTGGGTTACGCAAATTGATAAACCAACAAAAAAGCTGGAAGAGATTACCGGGAAACCCGTCAAATACTTTGCTTATCCTTTTGGTTTATGGAATGAGCAGGCCATACCGGAGTTAAAAAAACGCGGTTTTATTGCTGCTTTTCAGCTTTCAGAAAAAAGGGACACGATAGAACCTTTGTTTACCATCCGCAGGTTGTTGGCCAGTGGTTACTGGTCGGTACATACGTTATCCAACAACATCAAACACAATTTTTAATATTTTTGGTTAGATGAACCCGGAAATATTAACCCAATTAGTGAAGATGGAGATGCCTTTTGGGAAATACAAAGGCACAAAGATTTGCAACCTGCCCGAAAACTACCTTTTGTGGTTTCGGCAGCAGGGTTTTCCGAAAGGGAATTTGGGCATGTTGCTGGAAACCATGCTCGAGATCAGGATAAATGGTTTAACGTATTTGCTGGAGCCTTTAAAATGATTTTTAAAAAGCTGGGGAGGAGTGCTTGTCAATCTGCCCGCCAAGTTCATCCACCCAACCAGATAAATAAGGGTCGGTACTGCTGACCCTTTCCCAGTTGCCGTTTTCATCTTTGGCAATCACTAAATTTAAAGTACCGTCAAACGATGAAAATATATATTGTTTACTGGCACCGTTTTGAATTGTTGCGCTAACTAATCCATCAATCGGGCCATCCGTGCCAGTTAAAATTGTTTCGAAAACTTCCATCGTTGTAAATACTTCTTTTATAGGATAAAAATGAACAACAGCAAAATTATCATTCTGTTTAAGAAACTATCTGTGAACAATTGGGCATTTTTAATGCTTCTTTTATCGACCTAAAACCTATAACAGCTTTAGTTGAAATAAGATTCGAATACATGTACCCGTTCTGCCAAAAAACAAACAATTTCTAAAACAAGGTTTAAACAACTTTGATCCAGGCTTTTTGATCAGGATCATATCTTTTAATCACTTTTGCCGGGTTTCCGGCAGCAATGCTAAAAGCAGGAACATTTTTGGTTACCACCGAACCGGCAGCAACCACACAATGCTTCCCGATGGTTGTACCTGCCGTAATAACAACGTTGGCGCCAATCCAACAATCATCTTCAATTACAACCGCAGCCGTTTTAACGCCCTGCAATTGAATTGGCCTGCATACATCTTCATAATTGTGGTTTAAACCGCTCATCACCACGTTTTGTGCAATGATCACGTGTTTGCCAATTGTAACCGGCCCAATCAGTACATTGCCAATCCCCATAATTGATTGTTCGCCGATCAGCACATCTCCTACACCATTATTGATGGTGCAAAAATCTTCGATAACCACGTTTTTCCCTAATTCAAACCGGTTAAAAGGAAAAACATCCATGCGTGTGCGAAACCGGATGATGCTCCCTTGTTTTTTTGGGTGAAAAAAAGGATTTACAAACCATTTAACCCAAAGGCGCGGTTTTGACTGTCCTTTCGGGATCATTGTCCAATGGATAAACTTTTTTAAAGCAGGATTATTTTTTATGGCTTCTTTCAGGCCCATCATCAATTGATTTAATTAATATCTAATTTTTTTGATAACCCTGCCTTGCAAAATCCGTACAAACAGGCAAGGTTACAGGGCAGCTGTCAAATAAAATGCTGCCTTTAAAACCAAATAAATATCGTGTAACAAAAAAAGGTTCCAGTGAAGGATCATATACGCTATACGGTAACAAACATTAAATGTTATTTAAATAAAAATATCTTTAATAAATTGATTATCAGTAGTAATAACTTATAATATTACCTTAAATACAATAATCATATTACAGCTATCAATATTAAAAAATGAAAAAGCAGATCCTGGTTGTTGATGATGATGTAAGCATTCTTAAACTGCTCAATTTTATCTTGTCCAAAGAATATACTGTGGTGATGAAAACGAGCGGGATAGAAGCTTTTAGCTGGCTGGAGGAAGGCAACTATCCGGAGTTGATTATTTCTGATTTGCAGATGCCTTATTTTGACGGTACTTCTTTTATCCGCAATTTAAAGATCAGCGGCTTTTACCGCGATACCCCTGTAATTGTACTGTCGGGTGCAGACGATATTGAAGAACAGGTAGAAAACATGTCTTTTGCGGTTGAAGGTTACATTACCAAACCTTTTAATCCTGCCAGTTTAAAAGCTGCTATTAGCAATGTTTTTATTAATATAAAAACAAATGACCTTTACTAACTGGACTTCCTATAGCACAAACAAACTCCGTATTGCCTATTCGGGCGTTGATTTAACGGAAGATATTTATTATCATCTCAATAATAAGTTCCAGATCTTTTCAAGTTCAACAGCCAGCCAGTTTAATGAATACCTGACAGAGCAGTCCCTGATTTCATTGCCTGAGATTTTGATGATCGAGGCGGATGAGCAAGGCCATTGTTTTGAAGTGATCGAAAACATCCGGAAAAGCCCGTTGCTTAAAGGATTGATCATTGTTTTGCTGGCGTCTAAACCTAACAACGTTTGGAAACAAAAAGCCCGCGAGCTTAAAATACATGATTTTTATGTCCGTCCGTTTTCTTACGAGGAATTGGCCGAGCGTTTGGATTTTTTGGTACGGTTTAAACTCATCAAACCCAGCTTGATCAATCTGTCTGAAAAGGTCAATACCACTTATAAAATGCCGCTGGACAAGCGCATTTTTGATATCGTGTTTTCGATTGCCTGCATACTGTTTTTACTGCCTTTATTTTTGATTGTTGCAGGATTGATTGTGATAGAATCCAGAGGGGGGATTATTTACCGTAGCAAACGGGTTGGTACGGGTTATTCCATTTTTGATTTTTACAAATTCAGGTCGATGCAAACCAATGCCGAAAAACAATTGGTTGAACTTTCGGAACTGAACCAATATGGTTCTGCTGTTGATAAATCTGTTTTTGTTAAATTAAAGAACGACCCACGGGTAACTAAAATCGGTGCTTTTATCAGAAAAACCAGTATTGACGAACTGCCCCAGCTATTTAATATTTTAAAAGGGGATATGTCTTTTGTGGGCAACCGCCCTTTGCCGCTTTATGAAGCAGAACAGCTCACCTCAAATGAATGGGCAACCCGGTTTTTAGGGCCTGCGGGTTTGACCGGTTTGTGGCAGATCAGTAAAAGAGGGCGAAAAGAAATGTCTGAACGTGAAAGAAAAAAGTTAGACAACTTTTACGCACGCAACTATTCCTTTTGGTTTGACCTGAAGATTATCCTGAAAACATTTCCGGCAGTATTTCAAAAAGAAAAGGTTTAACAAAAAGCATGTGTAAACGAAGTACTCTTTTTATCCTGTTGATTTTAACAACAGTTGCTGCAAAAGCACAGGATTCTGTTGTTCCGGATATTTCTTATCCGTTCCTGGAAAAACTGATCGCTTCTGCCAAAGAGTACTATCCCCGTGTAGCTGCTTATAAAGAACGGATAGCACTTGCCAAAACCAACGTAGTCAAAGCTGGCCTTTCCTGGTTTGATTTTTTTACTTTTTCTTACATCTATCAGCCAAACAACACCTTAAATTATACCATTCCTGCTACATCCGCTTCAACGCCAAATAACCGGTTTCTGTTTAATGGTGTACAGTTAGGGGTATCGTTAAACTTAGGTTCGCTTTTGGTAAAACCAGTAAACATCAAAATTGCAAAAGGAGAATCTAAAATTGTTGGCGATGAACAAAGTGAATACCTGATTACGCTTACTGCCGATGTTAAACGCAAGTATTTTACTTATTTGCTACAGCAAAACCTGATCAAACTTCAAACACAGGCCGATCAGGATATGCAGGCTTTTCTCAGGCAGACCAAATACAAATTTCAAAAAGGAGAGGTCAGTTTTGAAACCTACAATGCTGCTTTACTAAGTGCTTCTGCCCGCACAGAATTAAAATTGCAGGCAGAAACCAATTATTTTATAGCCAAAAGCGAGCTGGAAGCTATTGTCGGGGTTAAATTAGAAGACCTGAAATAATGGACCATGCTAAATTTTTAAAACTGCTTTACCGCAACCGCTTTGTTTTGATTGCCGTGCCGGTGATTGCACTGCTCCTCACTTATTGCTTAACCCGGAACATGCCAGATCTTTATTTGGCAGAAACAGATTTGTCAACCGGAATCATCGATCCTACACAGCAGGTTCTAGGCAGTGCAGATGCTGTGGTACAGGAATCAAAAGCTGGCCAGCAGTTTTCCAATTTATTGCAAACCATCCGTTTAGGAAAAGTAATGGATCAGGTTTCCTACAGTCTGATGATCCATGACCTTACAACCAATCATCCTTTCCGTCCCGATAGTAAACTCCTGCTGCAACTGAATGCCAGTGCCCGTGCACATGCTTTAAAAATTTACGATTATAAATATCAACATCAGGAACCGCTTGATTTAACCAATACAGATGAAGCAGGACTGGAAAAAGTATTGGCTGCGCAGAAATATGATCTGGAAAGCCTGAAAAAAGAACTAACCGTTTACCGTGCCGACAACAGTGATTTTGTGCATCTCGAATTTACTTCAGAACAGCCGCAGTTGTCCTCATTTGTATTAAACAGCCTTTGTAAGGCATTAATTGATTATACCATTATAGATCAGCAAAAAAATAAGGGCAACGCAAACGAATTTTTGCAAAAACTAATGCATCAGAAGCTGGATACGATGAACTCTAAAGTAGCGGCATTAGAAAATTATAAAATTAAAAACCATATCCTCGATCTTAAAGATCAGTCAACTTCGCTTTATACACAATTGACTGGCTACCGCGACCGTAAAGCACAGGCAGAAAAAGATGTTCTATCGTATAACAGTGCCATTGCAAACATCAACAGCCGGTTTAACCCGAACGACAGGAGATATTTAGAAGCCAGTACAGTAAAAATCAACGGGGAAGTTGCCCAAACACGGGACCGGTTAGTTGCTGTAAATGATAAATACATCCAGAATAATTTTGATGGCAGGTATAAAAAGAGCAGTGATTCTTTACAAAGGGTTTTGGACGAACAGATCAGCCAGATGGCAGATAAATATGTCGCTAATCCTTTGGCCGGAAAAGAAAGCTTAGTGCAGGAAAAGGTTAAAATGGAAATTACACGTGATATGACACGTTCAGGATTGCAAAAGCTGGACAATCAGGTCAGTCAGTTAAATAATCAGCTTGACCGTATTGTTCCTTTTGATGCAGCCATTCAATCTTATAACCGTGATATCGAAGTAGCTACAAAAGAATATACGGATGTTCAAAATAAATTTAACCAGTCATCCATAGAAGCCAATATAAAACCTACCATAAAACAAGTAGAAACGGCTATGCCAGGCATAAAGCAACCTTCAAAAAAACTGTTGCTTACCTTGTTAAGCAGTGTAATAAGTGCTGTTTTTTGCTTAGTTGTGCTTTTTGTACTGTTTTATCTGGACCATAACATCACAACACCTATCGATCTGGCCAACGCTGCACAAGTTCCGGTTTTAGGCCATTTAAACCGGCTTGTTAATCCTAATGTTGATTTTAAATACCCGTGCAACGGCCAGCAAAGCATCCATGAATTGCAGCAGTTCAAAAACCTTCTACGATCAATCAGGTACGAGATTGATGCAGAACTTCAAGACCAAACCACAGAAGGAAAGGTACTGGCAATTACAAGCTTAAATCCGGCAGAAGGAAAATCGTTAGTTGTTCGGGGCTTGGCATTTGCTTATGCCATGACCAATAAAAAGGTTTTAGTGGTTGATGGCAATTTCGATCATCCAACATTAACCAATGCTTCTTTTAACGGTGTTTTTTTAGAGGATCTTTTAAAAGATGAAGAAGTTGTTATACCATCAGCAGAGAACAATATGATCGCTGTGTTAGCGAATCATGGCGGGGATTATTCTTTGTTGGAAAAAAGCAGTGAAATAATTATCAGCAAAAAAATCGATCAGCTTAAAAAAAGCTTTGATGTCATCCTGATCGAAACGCAGGCTTTAAGCCTGATGAACAAAGCAAAAGAATGGATACAATTTGCAGACAAGGTTATTGCTGTTTTTGAAGCAAACCAAACTTTGGCCCAGGACAAAAAAACTTATCTCGATTATTTGCGTACACTCGGTTCAAAGTTTGTCGGACTGGTACTGAACAAAGCGGTAATCCATAAAAAATTAGAAGTAAAACAAGTTTAATCAATAAATTTTCCGATGTATATCCACGTGTTAATGTTTATCTGGCAAGCTGTGCAGTTGGTAATTGGGTACAACCTGGTTTTGCCCTTGTTGTTATACCTGCTATATCCGGCAGCAAGAAATAAGTTTAAGCCAAACAAAGTATGGAACCGGGTAACCGAAGCAGATTATGGTATTATTGTAACCGCCTACCAGCAAACCCATTTACTCAACGATGTGGTTGCATCGCTGCTAAAACAGCAATATACAAACTTCATGATTTATGTTGTTGCCGATGAATGCGATGTTTCCCAACTCAACTTTAACCACCCGCAGGTAGTTGTTCTAAGGCCCGAAAAAGCGCTGAAAAACAATATCCGTTCGCACTTTTATGCCATTAACCGTTTTGTTCGGCCTCATCCCAGGTTAACCATCATTGATAGCGATAACATCGTTCACCCGGCTTATCTTACCGAGATGAACAAATATTTTACAAAAGGTTATCAGGCAGTGCAAGGACTTCGGGCAGCTAAAAACCTCAATACAACCTATGCTTGTTTAGATGCAGCAAGGGATATTTATTATCATTATTATGATGGCAAATTGCTTTTTAAAGCTGGTTCGTCAGCTACTTTAGCAGGTTCCGGTATGGCTTTTACCACAGAATTATATCGTTTTTGTTTGGAGAACCTGGATATAAGCGGCCCTGGTTTTGATAAAGTGCTGCAAGCCGAAATTGTGAATTACCGTTTACAAATTGCCTTTGCAAAAAAAGCAATTGTTTACGATGAAAAAACCATGCACCCGAAGCAGTTGGTAGATCAGCGTGCACGGTGGATCAGTGCATGGTTTAGCTATTTTGGTTTTGGGTTGAAGCTGATTAGGAGAGGGTTTGGGAATTTAAGTAAAAACCAGGTTTTATTTGGCCTTATACTTTTGCGGCCGCCTTTGTTTATTTTCCTGATTTTATCTGCCATTTGCGCTGTGGCCAATTTGTGGATCAACCCGGATTATACTTTGATTTGGCTCGGCGGATTTGCTTCTTTTATCCTTGGTTTTTTTATTGCCTTGTTCCAGTCTAAAACCGACCGCCGTATTTATTGGGCCTTGCTTGGTATCCCAAAGTTTATGTTTTACCAGATCTTATCCTTGTTTAAGATTCGGAAAGCCGGCGAACAAACTGTTGCTACCGAACACTACTATCAGGCCAATGTAGAAAAAGTAATGCAGGAGGAAGTATGATCAGGCCGGGATCTTCAAACAAAATTCAAATTAACTGTTCGGAAAAAACGCAAAAAAGCACTCCGGAACTATTGGCTACCATACTTGCCTTCATCAGTGTGTTTGTGTTTTTTTTTAAGATCCTGTTTTTTTAAATGAAGATATTGCCATCATATCCTTATGCTTCTAACGGAGAAAATGTGCTGCCTGCACCGGGAAGACGTTTTGGCAATCCAAATTTCAGGTTGAACAATTTGACTATTGCTACAGTATTGCTGTCAACTATAGTTTTTTCTTTACTGATTATAAAATCCGGGCCAATTGCCGGCCTTTTGATCCTGACTGTAATTATTGGTTTGCCCGTAATTTATTGTGTAGTCGTTTATCCTAAAGTAGGTATGCTGGTTTTGCTGATCGCATCATACCTCGTTATGTGGGTGATCAGGATGGGCGTTGATTTTCCGCTAGGGACTTTAATTGATGCCTTGCAGATGCTTCTTTTACTGGGTTTTTTTATCAAACAAAAAAGCAATCCCGATTGGGGTTTTATCAAAACCCCAATCAGCAAAATAATCCTGATCTGGATCGTTTACAATTTACTGGAAGTCATAAATCCGGCCGCATCGTCCTGGTTATCCTGGTTATATACCATCCGTACAGTTGCAATAATAACATTGATGTATTTTGTTTTTGTGTACCAAATCCGTTCCGTAAAATTTATCCGTACAATACTTAAAACATGGATTGCATTAGCCGCTTTTGCCGCTGTTTACGCTTTTAAGCAGGAGCATTTTGGTTTTTTTGCTTTCGAAAAAGCCCAATTGGAGAACCCACTGATGATCTCGCTTTTATACATTAATGGCGTGTGGCGTAAATTTTCTATTTTTTCCGATCCGGTAACGTTTTCTTATAACATGGTCATCAGCAGTTTACTCTGTATTTGTTTGATGGCCGGTACTTTCAAAACCTGGAAAAAAACAGTAATGCTTCTTTTGGCACTGTTTTTTTTGCTCAATATGCTTTACTCGGGCACGCGTGGCGCCTATGTGCTGGTTCCGGCTGCATTGGTTTTAATTGCCGTTCTCAATTACAGCCGCAAAGTTTTGATCATAAGTATCATTGCTGGTGCAATTATAGGTTTCATGATTGTGATGCCAACTTCAAACCCAACCCTTTTCAGGTTCCAAAGTGCTTTTAAACCTGCCCAGGATGCTTCTTACAGTACACGTGCAGATAATCAGAAACGCATTCAGCCTTTTATACTTGCACATCCCATTGGTGGTGGCTTGGGTGCAACTGGAATATGGGGCCAGCGTTTTGCGCCCAATTCTTACCTGGCGAATTTTCCGCCAGACAGTGGTTATGTGCGGGTTGCCGTTGAACTCGGCTGGATCGGACTTCTGCTGATCTGCACGCTCATGTTCGTGATATTAAGAACGGGCATTAAAAACTATTTTTTAATCCGCGATCCCGAACTTAAAGCCTATTGCCTGGCAGCAACTGTTATTGTTTTTGCCCTCAACATTGGTAATTTTCCTCAGGAGGCCATTGTTCAGTTTCCAACAAATGTCTTATTCTTTTTTGCAACAGCATTGATCAGTATTACGTTAAAATTAGATCAGTCCGTCACTAAAAATAATGCTCATGGAACAGCCTTTAATTACTAACCGCGATTTTATCATCGTTGGCCAGCAGGCCTGGGACGTGGAAATTGGCAGCAATTGTAAAAATATTGCTTTGGAACTGAGTAAGCACAACCGTGTTTTATATGTAAACCCACCGCTCGACAGGATCACACAACTTAGAAACGAGGATGATGAAAAGATCATCAAAAGAAAACGGATGTTGCGGGGTGAAGAAAATAATCTGATCCCGATCCAAAAAAATCTTTGGAACCTTTATCCTGATTGTATTTTAGAATCCATCAATTGGATAAAAAACCATTTTTTGTTTGATGTGATCAATAAATGGAACAACATCCGATATGCAAAATCCATTTTAAAAACCACTGAACTTTTAGGCTTTGAAGATTTTATCCTTTTTAACGATAACGACATTTTCAAAAGTTTTTATCTGAAAGAACTTTTACACCCTAAAACAAGTATCTATTATTCCAGGGATTACATGTTGGGCACCGATTATTGGAAATATCACGGAGAAGAACTGGAACCAAAATTAATTGCTAAAAGTGATGTTTGTTTGGGCAACTCGCATTACCTAACTAATTATTGTAAAAAGTATAATTCCAATTCTTTTTTTGTTGGCCAGGGATGCGACCTCCATATTTTTACCAAGTTGAACCAGCATGAGCTGCCCGACTTGCAAAACATCAAAAAGCCGCTAATCGGATATGTTGGTGCGCTATCGTCAACAAGGTTGAATATCAATTTACTTGCTTTTCTTGCTGCATCAAATCCAAACTGGAATATTGTTTTGATTGGCCCGGAAGATCCTGGCTTTAGGGAAAGTAAACTACATCAACAAAAAAATATTTTTTTTCTGGGAGTAAAAGATCCTGATGTTTTGCCGGATTACATTAATGCGCTGGATGTTTGTATCAACCCGCAATTGGTAAATAAAATTACAATTGGCAATTATCCAAGAAAAATAGATGAATACCTGGCAATGGGTAAGCCTGTTGTTGCCATAGAAACCGAAGGTATGCTGATGTTTAAAGAACATACATATTTGGCAAAGAACAAACAGCAGTTTGTACAAATGGTACAATTGGCTTTAGATGAAAACACACCGGAAAAACAGCAGGAGCGGGCCATGCTTGCTTTTTCACACAACTGGGACAATTGTGCCGGGGAGATTTACAAGGCCATTTCTCAAATCGAAAGCGAATTAATATTTGCATAAGGATATTGAATGTTAAAAAATGGGCGGTAAAAACAGTATTGTTTTTTTCCGGCTTTCCAATTAAACAGCTGTTGAACTTATCGGGCTTTATGCTTCTATTGGCAAAGTAAATTCAGGTTATTTATCAAACAAGTTCAATTTCAAACTAATTTCAAAATCACCATTGGTATAATTGCTGATGGCAGAAGTTTCTGTTGTATAGAAAGCAAGAATAGAATACGAATTTTTGTTCAACCCAAAACCAAAGGTGGTACTTTTGGTAGAATGGTACATGGCCTGTATTGAAAGTTGGTTGTCTGCCAGCATTAAGTTGGCTCCTGCATCTACAATATTGGTATAGCCTTTTACACCCCGGAAGCAAACTTTTGGTTCTAAACCAATGGCATTTAAAGTTTCACCAAAACCAAACCGGTAACTAACCGCAGTAAAATACAAGGAACGATCTACTGTATAATTGTTATTGTCCTGGTTAAAAACACTTCTTAAATTAGGCAAAGCTGCCTGGATATTCAGTTTGTTGCTGGTGTAAGAAGCGCCAAAATCACCATCCAAATAACTTTTGCGGTCGTTGTAGCGGGAAACAGAAAGATCGCCCTGATCTCCAATGAGCTGATCTGTTGGAACACGCTGACTTAAAACACCGGCAGAAAGCCCAAAGTTTAGCTTTTGGTTGTCCTGGCCTAAAGGAATATGATAAGCGTAAGTAGCAACGGCCCGGGTGGACCTTAATAAACCGGACTGATCATTGTAAACATTTATACCAAAAGCAGCCCGGTTCAATAAATAATCCGCAGAAACAGCTTGTGTAAAAGGTGCTCCCGGAATACTGCTCCACTGTTTACGCAAACTTAAATTAACGTTTAATCCCGGGTTAATGCCAGCCATTGCCGGGTTAAATAAATATTGGTTTTGAAAGTATTGTGTGGCCAGCGGGTTAAGCTGTGCTTTAACCGTAGTATGTAAGATTGCAACAGCCAGAAAAAGTGCAGCAGCCATGCTTCTTTTATGGCATAAAAATTTTATAGAATACATGCGGAATTTCTTTTTTAGAAATAATTAGTCTCTGATAATTGTGATGTAACCTTTAAACGCACCCAAGCCGGCACCGAAATCAACCACATAATAATACGTTCCCTGCGAAAGCGGTGCACTATTATAGGTTCCGTTCCAGTCGTTGGTATAACCCTGTTTACTGTAAACCATACGGCCGCCTTTGTCAAAAACTTTCACGGTGTTGTTTGGGTAGTAATCAATGTTTTTAATAAACCAGGTATCGTTTTTACCATCTCCGTTTGGTGTGATGATGTTGTTGGCCACCAACTGGTAATCGTCCCTCACATTAATGGTAACAAACTGGTCTGAAGAACAACCGGTGGCATTGGTTGCAGTAACTTTATATGTGGTAGTTGCTTTAGGCCTCACTGTTAAAGTGGCTGTATTTTGTCCGCTGATAATGTCTGGGGCTGCTGCCCAGTTGTACAATTGGCCGCCGGTTGCCGTTAAATTAACGAATGTTCCTTTAGAGATTTCCTGACTTTGATTACTTGAAATATAAACTGCCGGCAGCGCATTTACATTGATGTTAAAAGTACTTGTAAAAGTATCATTTCCGCCGTTTGCCGTTCCGCCGTTGTCTTTTACGGTTACTGTTATGGTTGCCGTGCCGGAGGTATTGTTGCTGATATGGTAATTGACCGTTCCCGTTCCGTTGCTGCCTTGTACAATTGCCAGTTGATCGATCAAAGCATTATTGGATGAAGAAACCGAAAGGGTAGTGGTTTGTCCGCTTTCCGGCCCGGCTGTAATTCCGCTCAAAGCAATGCTTTGCAAGCTGTTGGAATAGCAAATGGTTTGATCGGCAATCGGATTTAAAGTTGGCGGCACATTACCAAAAGCATAGCGGGTTAAGATCGGGTAATGATCTGTTGTGGTATTGCCGTAATTGCTTACCACACCGGCAACGCTGCTTAAAACTTCGGCCGTGCCGTTGATGTAAAAGGTGTTCATTCCTTTTGATACGATTACCTGGTCAATCATATCATTATAACTTACTGTTGACTTTTTTCCGGAAATGCTTAACGGCAGGGTCAATGGAAAATAATTAGCAGGATCATTGATAAAAGAACTGTAAGAAGTTGTTGGCGGGCTGATTCCGGCTGTGATGGTTTGATCCAGGTCGTCATTAAAATCGCCCAGGACCACAAAATTTTTGCCCGGGAAATCAGCATCTAACTTTGCTTTCAAATCATCAGCACCTTTTTTCCTTCTGTCATAAGCAGTTAAAGTCGGGCTGGTGTTTGCTTTAGCATGGATCAGAACAAAAGTTACATGTTTGGTTACGCCGTTTAAAGTTACATCGGCATCCATCACATAAGGAAACCTTCCGCTCGACCAGTAATTAAAATCCGGGCAGTTTTGGGCTTCGGTACAACGAAAAAAATCCGAGGTCTTTACATTCTGGAACATGGCCGTTTTGTAAACGAAAGCCAATTTTTGTGCACCTGCATAATCGGGATCAGAGGCATTATCTGCATAAGAACCAAAATCAGAAACAACCATGCTATAACCGGGCATTGTGTTTACAATATTTTGCAAACGTGTAACATTTACTACTTCCAGCAAACCAAAAATATCAGCTTTAATACTACTTAAAATAATTTTTTGATTGGCTTCCTGCAGGTTTTTATCGGTTGGGCCCAAGCCGGCTTGTGCACTGCCAAACCATTCCATGTTATAATTCACTACTTCCAAAGTATTGTCCGGGTTATAGGTATTTCCGGAAAGCGGAATGGTGAGGTTGGCAGCTCCCGCTGAAGAAAGGGTAACATTCCCGGTATAATTGGCCAAAGCTTGTGTTGGGTTAAACCTTACCGTAACCGGTTTTGTAGTGCCTGATGCTTCGTTTACCGTATAAATTATGGTACTGCCGAAAGTTGTGCCGTCTTTAGATAAAGTAAAAGCCGCGTTATCGGAAGTTAAGGAAACATCGCCGGTCAGGTTATTGAATGTGGTGTTGATACTTTGGGTTGAAGATGTATTTTGTGCCTGAAAACCAAACGACAAACTGTTGTTGCTGGTGTAAATGGATGGAGGCGGAGGCGTAGGGGAATTGAGGAGATTGATATCGTCTAGTGTCCAGCGTGCACCATCTTCGGTAGTCGAATAATAAACAAAAGCGAGGTAAACACCGGCCCGTTTATAAGCAGAAAGATCAACGTTTTTGGTTTGGGTCCAGGTATCCGATGCCGGGTTTGGGAAAGGCGCATCAATATCTGTCCAGGTGGCCAGGGCCGGGTTTCCTGTCCCGGAATAATTAGTGGAAACCCGCAGTTTTAATTTTGTGCCGTTAAAAGCAGTACGGCTCCAGAAAGAAAACAAAGGGTAATTAAAGCCGGCCATGTTTAAAGCAGGAGAGATCAGCCAGTCTTCGTTAATATTATTGGTACTGCTGGCATAACCGTTGATTTGTACCGCATTTGGGAAAGCTGTTGTTCCGGTTGGCGCATTTGGGTCGCGGCCAAAACCAGTACAAGCCCAAACCTGCGCGCCAACAACGCTGTACTGTGTCCATCCGTCAGAAATGGCAGCTGTCCCGGTACAGTTATCAAAGCCATAAACCAAATTATTGGGGTCAACACCTGTTCCGTTTAACGTAACCGTTTTATTGAAAGCATTGGTGCTGGTATTTAAAACAGTGCCGTTAAATGTGCCGGAAGCAGTCGGACTGAAACGCACATAAACAGGTTTTCCGGTCAGGATTTCTGCCTGAGTATAAGCGGCGGAAGCAGCGAAAGTCGTGTTATCTTTTGATATGGTAAAAGGAGCATTGGTGGTTACCGTTGCATTTGCGGTGAGGTTACTGCCGGTTAAAGTATAAGTTTGTGCAGCAGAAGAAGTATTGATGTTCTGTGCAGCAAAGCTGATGGCGGTTGGCATAATATCCGAAGTTGGCGTACCAACGGGTGTATCGGTCCAGGCCAGGGAAAAATCATCAATGGCAGAAGTTGGGCGATTGCCGGAACCGGTTGTGGTATTTAAGGTTACAATCCTGATCCAGACATTTTGGTTCTGGTTGTCCAGTGCGCTATTGAAATTTACGGTAACGGTGTTGTTGGTGAAAGTACTTCCGCCTGTAGTTAGAGTTCCTACAGCTGTTGCAGTTGTAAAGGAAGTTGGCGTGGCACCAAAACCATAATCAACCCGCCATGTGGCTGTTCGTGGAGAAGATGAATCTAAGGATTGCAGTTTGAAACTCAGGCCAAAACCAGTGCGGTTGCTGGTATTGGTTAATTGTACTACAAATGCGCCGCCGGGATCGCCAAACGTTCCGGTTTGCCGTAAACCAAGTGAACGATCAGTTGAAGCGCTTTGAGCTGTTGCAGATGCCGAACTGGTTAAACCATCCGACGAAGCATAGTTTTTAAAAGCTCCTGTTGTGTTGTTCCAAACTGTGGCAGCGGTAGTTAATGCTGCGGTTGTACCTAAACTTGTAGGTGTTGCGCCTGTTCTTACTGTAAAACCAGCAGGTAAAACGGCAGCAATTCCGTCAAAGTTTTGTACATAAGGCGAAGTCCCCAAATTTACTTGTGCAAATAAGGGTTTGCAGATCAGTATGAAACAGAAAAGAAAAAGAACAGGTAGATTTTTTTTCATACAAGCATATTAGAATGGCAAACAATTTAATTTTTGCCAAAGTAAGTAATGCCAGTTGAAAGAATCAGCAGTTTTAAGTTAAGAAATTGCGAGCTTGAAGTTAAGCCGATATAAATGCGACGTTTTTATACTTTTTTTATCCATAAAATCTTAGTGTGATAAATTGAGTAATTTCAGTTTTGCTGCTTGTAAAATCCGCTGAAACGACTTTCAAAATTCCCCATACTTCCAAAACACTCAGCTAAAACAGTAGAAGATGCCTTTCCGGCTTTTAACCCGTCTGCCAGTTGTTTTACCAAATTAAGGTTGGTTTTCACTAAAAAATAAATAATACTATAGGCAACGGTGTATTTGTCTGTGATCCGGTTTATATCATCGCCCCAATTCCTGTTGTTATTGTTGAGAAAATCTTCCAGGTTTAAACTGCGGTTGCTTACAAGTTCTTTGATACGTTCAATTCGTCCAACAACCGGTGTGTAAAAGATCTGCTTATCCTCCACAATCAAAGAACCGAAGTAAGTGGCCAACCCTTCATCAAACCATTTTGGCGGTTGGTTGAAGTTGTAATGCAAAAACACATGACTGATCTCGTGCAGTAACGCTTCGTTCACATGATCGGTCTTCAATAGATAAACAGCTCCCGTTTTTTCCCAATAATAACCATCGCCAGACACATGCAAGGCATTTTCGCCATCCGGTGTTTCTTTAAAATCAGCTTTTCTTCCGAAAACATAAATGTTGATGTTTAGGCTGTCGTTTTTAGCAGTTTCAAAAACGGCATTGTAAAAAGCTGCTTCGTAACGTGCAATTTTATCAATAGTTGCGGTATCTTCTTTGCTTAAATGGCAGTTTTGTTTTTTTATATTTAAGGTTTGTGCTGTCAGGGTGCGGCTTGAAAATAAAATCGGGATAAAAGCAAAACAGCCTACCAGAAAAACGCAAAAGTTTTGTTTTTGAATTGAGGGAAAACAATGCTTTAAATGCATACTGTTTTTATGGCATAAAAATACGTGTCCGTAAAGTATTGTCTTGTTGCTTGCCTAAAAATTATTCCCGGATAAATCAGAGGAAATATTAGCTGGAATGAAGTATGGTAACATGTTTTTTAATCTGTGCCAATAATTTATTGGGCTGAAAAGGTTTTAAAACACAATCAGCGAAACCAATTGACTTTAAATGATCCAACATGTCAACATCCATCAGCATAGCCGTAAAAGCCAGTACCGGAATTTCACCCCACTTTTTTTTAATCTCTTTAACAGCAGTGTATCCGTCCATCACCGGCATTTCCAGATCCATCAGGATAATTTGATAATCCGCATCTTCTTCCAGCAAATCCAGTGCTTCCTGCCCGTTAAAAGCTTTTGTACAAACGGCTTTAAAACCCATCAGCACTTTTTTTGAAATGATCATGTTGATCTGGTTGTCTTCTACAAGCAAAATCTTTACCCCTGCCAAATCAGGCTTTTCATAATAATGGTTCTGTTCTGTCAGTACCTGCTCATCCGGGTAACCGAACGCAATATCAAAGCTAAAAGTGCTGCCTTCACCTTTTGCGCTTTTTAATTCCAGCTTACTGCCCATCAGCTTTAATATTTGCACACTTATGTTAAGCCCAAGGCCGGAACCTTTGTAATTACGGGTATTTTTATCAAAAACCTGACCGAAAGTATCAAAAATTTGTTTTCGGTCCTTTTCTGCAATTCCGTTCCCGGTATCTTCCACACTAAATTTTACTTGTAAAGCCTCCGTGTTTTTACTGATGGTTTTTGCCGATAATTTGATATAGCCACTGGCGGTAAATTTTCCGGCATTGGAAAGGAGATTGTTCAATACCTGGATTAAACGGACATCATCTGCCATAACCATAACATCCAAATCAGGATCAATGTCCAGCTTAAGCTCCAGGTTTTTTTCCTCAAAAGGCTTGGCAAAAGGAATGGTAGAATTAACAAGCAGTTGCTTTAAATTGATTTGTACCGGATGAATGTCCAGTTTGCCGGCTTCAATCTTGTTAAAGTCTAAAACATCATTTACCTGGTGCAGCAAATGGTCCGAACAGTATTTTAAAATCTCAAAGTATTCCTGCTGGGCCGGCAAACTGATCTCCTCTTTCAGCAGATTGATCGCACCGATAATGCCGTTAAGCGGTGTTCTCAATTCGTGACCCATTGTGGACAAAAATTGAGTGCGTGAAGCGATGGTGCGGTTTTTTTGCGCAAGCAGTTCTTTCAGGTATTTTCTTTCTAAGGAAATATTGATGTAAGCAAAACCGATGGTTAAAATAATGGCAGCAATTACGTTTGTATAAAAAACCCAGTTTTGATTTTCAAGGGATAAAGGGTGCCAGGGCTGATGGACCTTCCCTACAATAATGCAAATGAGGCAGCATATTGCGCTAATGCTGAAATACAGAATGATTTTATTGATGTATGTTTTCTGATTGTCAACAATAACCGGAATAGAGATCATCACCGGGAAATAAAACAGATACGTACCTGTTCCGGCCCCTTCATCGGCAGCAAAAATAATAAGCGACAAGCTTACAAAGGTGATAAAGGGCAGTTTGGTGTTTCTAATTAATTTCTTGTAGTTTAAGAACAAGATGAAGGCAATGCAGAAGCAAAACAAGGCTACTATAACCGCAGCAGGGTACAAACCCAGGATGCAATAAAAAGTAAACATTAAAAAACCAATAGCGATAGCCGTAAGCGACAGCTGATAAGTTCTTTTAGTGATTTCGCTGATACTATATAAAGGATAATCGGGATTATTACCGCTCATTGTAATTTTTATACGGCTTGTTTATGGATTTGTTTCTTTTTACAAAACGATTGGTCATTACAAATGAAGGTTTATATTAGTAAAAGAGAGGGTTTTTGCAGTAACGCTTTATCAGTTAAGTTAGTGCAACAATATTGATTTTATTTTTGGATTAGGTATTTAAATTTTTGTTCCACCCATGTGGTTTTAGCAATTATTGTTTTGTGGTTTTTTGTTGTGTAAAAGAAGCATTGGCAAAAAACAAAAAAAGAGTACAAAAAGCAAATTTATCCTTATCATTTCGTATTAAACGAACATAAACAGGCAATACACAATAAAAAAAGCCGACACAAAAAACCAAGGTTGAAATGCAGTTCTTAATTAATATTTTTGCCGCTATCATAATATGCCTATTACCCTTTTAAACCCCCTTCTTTGTTAAATGGTTAATTTAAACCGTGCCCGTACAGAGCAACTGCTATGGATTGCCATTATTGCGGCACTCGCCATTGCTTGTGTTGCCTGTATCTGGGTTTCAGTATCTACTTTTCCAGATCCGGGCTGGGGTTTTTTAACCTGGAAAAACATGCAGCATGGCGGTGGTTTTAATCTGCTTCCAGAGCCAAATCCGCACAACATTACAAAAGATACCTTTAAGTTTTTAACCTGGTGGTCGCCCGGGCAGTACCTGGTCCCCGGCAGTATTGCTTCTTTTATCGGTACAAAAATTGGCTGGGGCATGGTAATTACTACTGTTGTTTTTACCCTTTCGGGCGTTGCCGGCTGTTATTTTTTGTTCGATAAATTATACTTTAACCGGCAAACTGTGCTGTTTAGCATCCTTGTTTTGTGTTGCCAGGTACAAACGCTGCTGTCCTTTTCGGTTTATAATGGAGGCGAAGTGCTGATTTTTGGCGTAGCGCCCTGGTTTTGGTTTTGCTGCGTTGATTTTAAGCTGAAGCCTTTTCGTTTACTGCTGCTCGTGTTGCTGTCGTGGATCGGGTTCATCGCAAAATTGTCTTTTTTGCTGGTTGCCGTTTGCGGCTTTTTATTTATATTTTTTGGATGGATCGGTAAGCGCATCACATTTAAGGAACTGCTCTTTAAAACAAGCTGGCTCTTTATCGCAGGGCTAACAATTGTCGTCCCGATATTTTTACTGTTTCTGCAAAAAGGAAACAACCCGTCGGCAGCTGTCAATGGCTTCAATTTTAGTTGGTTGAATATTTTATATCCTGCGGCCGTACCGCTTTTAACAACCTTTTCTGCGGATGAGGTTTTTAACCAATTGGTTCATCCTGTTTTTCTTGAAAACCTGCCTGCAACAGACCTGCTGTTTTACATTCCTGCCTTTCTGCTTGTTGTTTTTGTGCTTATATTGATTTTTTACAAGCGTATCGGTTCTAACGCTTACCGCCGGTTGCTGTTTACCGCATACTTTTTTTTCCTTTGCTTTTTCACTGTGCAATATTGCAGGCATGCCGCTATTTCAATGGAAGGCCGCCATTTTCGTATCCTCGGCTTGCTGTTTTTGCCCGGCGTTGTGCAGTTGATCCGGCAGGTAAAAATTTATGCCGTAAAAACAGCATTACAAGTACTGCTGCTGGGTTTGTGCCTGTTTGCCTGGAGCGATTATTATAACCGGTGGAACATAAACCGGGAGCAAACACCTGGAGTGAATACACGTGTAATCCAGGATTTGCTGGATGATGAAACGCTGTTAAAAATACACCAATTGGATACGCAATATGCGCAGCAGGCTTTATTTGTATTGATGAGCCCGGAAATTGCGATGGAAATTGAACACAACAGAACGCTGATCGTGCCTTTTGACAGCATGACTAAAAACCCAAAGAATCAAATTTATGACGGACGGGTAAAAAAGCTGTTCCTGATCGTTCCGGTAGAGTTCGCTCATGGTAAAACCGGTAAATTGATAAAAGCTTCTTTTACCGGCTATAAAAGTTTCAGTGAAGAAAAGATCAGTGATCTGTATGTTTTACTTACTGGTTTGTAAAGGGGAGGGATCGGTCCTAAAGATTTTTTCATCAGAAACAAAAAACGATTGCTGCAAGTTCTTTATCTTACAAAAAACTTAAAGCGATGGCCGCATATTCAAAAGAAGCTCAGGAAGAAGTAAAAGAGGCTTTGCACGAAATGAAAGAAGGCAAGCTTAAAAATTGGCAAAAGCAACAAAAAGGCAACCAACCCGGAACATGCAATTGCGGTTGCATTGTCCGGAGCGCGGGAAAAAGGCGAAAAAGTACCAAACCGAAAAAAGGAGCGGTAAAGGAAAAGTAAATTTTTAGCCGGTAAAAGAAGCATGTACCATTCAAAAAACAAATTGACCAGATGCAGAAGATAAAATGGGGGATCATTGGCTGCGGCGATGTTACCGAGAAAAAAAGCGGACCAGCCTTTAATAAAGTCCCTGATTCTGAATTGGTGGCTGTAATGCGCCGTAATGCTATAAAAGCAGAGGACTATGCCAAAAGACATCATGTTCCCAAATGGTACAGCGATGCCGATGAACTGATCAATGATCCGGAAGTGAACGCCGTTTACATTGCCACGCCGCCTTTGCAGCACGAGGAATACGCCGTGCGGGCTATGGCTGCCGGAAAACCGGTTTATGTGGAAAAGCCAATTTCGCTTTCTGCTGATTCGGCCCGAAAAATATTGCAGGCTTCCGAAAAATATCAGCAAAAAGTATCTGTGGCGCATTACCGCAGGCAGCAGCCGGTTTTTTTAATGGTGAAGGAATTGCTGCAAAACAAAGTGATCGGCGAGGTGCGTTTTGTGGATCTGCAAATGCTGCAGCCCCCAAAGTCAAATTTGATTGCCAATTCGGAAGAGAACTGGCGCGTTGATCCTGCTATTTCCGGCGGCGGTTTGTTCCATGATTTGGCGCCACACCAGTTGGACCTCATGGTTTACTTTTTTGGTAAGGTAAAAGAAGCATCCGGAACCGCAATCAATCAGGGTGGTTTTTACAAAGCTGACGATCTGGTAACCGGCAATGTTATCTTCGAAAACAATGTTGTTTTTTCCGGGATATGGTGTTTTACCACGACAGAGAACGAGCGCAAGGATTTATGCACGATTGTTGGTTCAGAAGGAAAGATCAGTTTTCCGGTGTTTGCTTCCGAGATCACCATCACCAAAAACGGACAGGAAGAAAAGCTGCCTTTTGAACCTTTGCAGCATGTGCAGCAGCCCCTAATCGCCCAGGTTGTCCAATATTTTTTAGGAAAAGGGGAGAATCCATGTTCTGTTCAGGATGCGCTTTATTCAATGGAATTGATGGATAATTTCACACTAAAAAAGTAGTGGCAATGGGTTTTCTTCCGAACTAAAACTACACAAATTGGAAGAGCTATTGCTTTATCTTTTGAATCAAGATCCTTAAAGGAAAACAAACTATGGACACTCAAACCGAAAAGAACAAAGAGGTAGTGAAACGCTACAACAGGGAAGTGATTGAACAAGAAAATGTTACAAGTGCCAAAGAATTATTAGACGGGAAATTTGTCAATCATTCGGCCCCGGAGGGACAGAACCGGACAGACGCGCTAATTTATTTTTTTAATCAAATGCTTCGGCCTGGTGTTCCAGACCTCAAGGTAGTCATCGAGTTGCAGGTAGCCGAAAGTGACATGGTAACCATGCATAAACGAATCTACGGAACACAAACCGGAACCTTGATAGGTGTACCTGCAACGGGGAAAGCTGTCAATATTGAAATCATTGATATGATGAAGGTACAGAATGGAAAAATAACAGAACATTGGGGCGTTAATACTTTACCAGCTGTAATGGCTGAACTGGCGAAGCCTTAAATTTATTGGTAAAAGGATTTTAATTTATTTATAACCCGTAGCTCCCGTTAATCCAAGTTTGTAATCTGAATCTTTTCAAGTTAGAATATTTAATCCTATTTACAAAACTTTTTGTAATCGTTTTAAAAAATAAACCCCTTCCGGAACTTCTGAAAGGGGTTTACAATTATATACTGTTTTTACCTGCCTAAAACTTACTTTGAGTAAATGTTAGAATTGTTTCTGTAGCCTGCTGTTGTTAAGTTGTTGTACCAATCGAGGAATGTGGTGCCGCCAGAAGCTGCCCAGTCTGCAAAATGTGGATAAGCTTCGGTAATGTTTATCCTTTCCAAAGGATAATTGAACGAGGTATCGTTAAAGGAAAGCGCCCAGGGCCAGTTTTCCCTGGAAGTATAGGTTTGTCTTCCTGCGATAAGCGAAGCATCGTCGTTCGTGCCAAATAAGTTATTGTCGGCTTTATCCGTTCCGGGATAGCCGGGCAAATGCACTTCATAACTTCTCCTTAAATTACTGATGAGAAAAGGATTAAGGGAAGATATGCTTAAACCGGAAGTTGAAACCGGCGAAGTAAAGGTAACCAATACAGAAGATGTGGCACTCTGTATTTTATCTTTTGCGTTTAGCGTATTGATAAAGTATGAATAATCAGGATAATGGATTACAGCTTCATGGTTATCAAAAGGAATGATTACGGCTTTACTTTGTCCGGCTTCTACGCCATTGCCGGCAAACTGTATATAATTACTAATGGTTTGTTGCCCGGTCACAGATTGCACGGAAGAAGCGCTAAAAGGCAATTGTACGCCAAAACCATTTTTAAAGGAAGCGCCCGCAGCGGCAACAGTAAAATCCCCCTGCATCGTAACCAACTGAGCCTGCGCATTTGCAATAAAGGTGTAACGATAATTAACCACCAGGTCATTCATGTCATAATCGCCTTTTGATGGCCAATTGTCTTCAAAAGCCAATTGTGCAAATCCGGATTGTGAAGGGAAATAATAAATATAAGCCCTTGTAGGGTCATTCGGGAAAGCGTCAAACTGGTCTTGCACGCCATCGCCGTCGCTGTCGCCGCCTTTATCGATAGGAGGTACACCAACACCGGAAATAGCACTTATCGGGCTTGCGCTGGCATAAAAAACAATATCGTTAAAATCATCGTCCGAAACATAATTAGCAGGGTTGGTTGCAGGTGTTTCACGGTTGGTATCTTCAAAACCAATCAGGAAAAGTTTGTGTACATCATCGTACAATACAACAGAATGTTTTTTTAATGCGCTTGTACTTTCAGGGTTGAACTGACTGTCGGAATAAAATTTTTGAGCGTTTAAATTGATACCGCTGCCGGTCCACGCGTTTTGAATAAGTACAAAGGCAATGGTAGTGCCTGCGTTAAAAGTGCCTAATTTAACTTTGTCCCCTGATTTTAACCCACCGCCGGAACCCAAGCCCGATGCGTTTGGAAATACCATCGTAAGTTTATCAATACCACCTGTATTTGTACCTCCCGAAGTTGCAGTTGGCGGGTTATTGGTATCATAAGTGTAATAGGCTAAGCTGTTTTGATAACCTGCACCTTCTGATACATAAGTGATAAAAACATCAGAAGTGGCAGTAACATTGATATTGGATGTGGCCGAGCCGGACAAATACTCCGGATGCTTGACGTTTACCGATTGCATTTCGGGCAAAGAAGCATTTACATAAGCCAGCAAAGAAGCGTCAATCACATCAGAAGTAGCTTCCAAGTATTTCGGCTTTCCTAAATTCGAAGGATAATCAGCAGTATTCAAAACGGCGTCTGCTGTGGAAATGTAGGGCGAAGGATAAATATAATCTGTAGCAGTTAAGCCAAGTGTTCCTAAACCATTGGCAAGACCTCTGCCAGAATTGGGAGTGTTGTTAACGGCGTCAGGCACAACATCTCCTCCATAGCCGGTTTTGCCGCCAATAGTTGCCGTAATGCTGTTGTTGTTGATGTTTGCCTTAACATTGTGCATGAGGCCAATATAAGCCGGATCAACAATCAACTGGTTAAAAGAAGCAGCAACGTTTATGGTCGCTTTTAAATTACCATTCTGATCTGTAACGCCTTTGTAAATAGCCGTGCCTGTACCTGCATTTGCAGTGGTATAAACACTAACTACCACACCGGCAATTGGCTGGTCAGTATTGGTAAGAAGCCGTAGGTTTAAGCTTACATCTTTGGAAGTTTTGTAATTAAAGCCAATTGGTGCGATACTGTTTGTGTTGCCCTGATTAATCCCCGGATGGTCTTTTTTACAGGAAATTATAGTTGATATCCCCAGAATCCCAAAAAAGTAAAATATTTTTTTCATGTTAAATTCAATGTTATCCAGTCGGCTTTTACGGCTTTTAAAGGAATATGTTCAGCATGCTTCTTTTATCGGCAAAAAATGCACAAAGTATAAACCATTCAAATATGATTGCTGATTAGGGGAAAATCAGCAGGCAGATGGATGCCATCAGTATTTTTAATATATTGGAACTGGCAACGGCAGGTAAGGAGCTTCGGCCCGGATTTTACCTAAACCTCTCAAGGCACCGGTAATAAAGATTGTTTTTGACATAAATTTTCATTGATTATTTATATCACAAAACCATGTCAGCCTTAGGAAGAGCGTTTATACATAAGGCGGAATTACCAACACATATTTACGCAAGAAACATTTATCATTTTTATTGTAATATAAAGGTTGTTAAAGCGTTAAAAAAGTTGTTTATATCTAATATTATAACTTGTCTTATAATTTATATTATGTTAAGTATTATCAGACTTCAACAATAAAAATGTGTATTGGTTATACAAGCTTCTGCGAATAAATTTTATAAAATTTATTCGCAGAAGCTTGTAAAGAAATCTTAACTTTCAGAATCTGTTTTTGTTCAAGAAGTTATTCACACTTGAATGCTTTGAATACCTTTTTCAAGTGCGCTTTCTGCCATATTCGGCATACTTACCCCTTCTACGCGGAATGCTTTGACTTCGGTCATGCCCAGAAAACCAAAAACTGTTCTTAAATAAGTTTCAGTAAAATCGTAAGATTTCATAGGCCCTTCGCTGTAAACACCACCGCTTGAGATCGCGAGATACAGCTTTTTACCTTTGATCAGGCCAACCGGTCCGCTTTCGGTATAATTAAAGGTTTTTCCGGCGCGGGCAATATGGTCTATCCAGGCTTTTAAGGTAGAGTGAATACTGAAGTTATACATCGGCACACCAATTACCAGGATGTCTGCATCCATAATTTCGGCAATTGCTTCATCCGAATGGCGGATAGCTATAGCCTGCTCCGGGCTTCTGTTTTCTTCAGGTGTAAAAAAAGAATTCAAATGCACGGCTTCTAAGTGTGGGAAAGGTGTATTGGTAAGGTCATGTACTTTAACAGTACTGTCTGGGTTTGCGGCTTGCAGTTTTTCAATTATGGCATTTCCTAATTTAATGCTGAAAGAAGCCTCACCGCGCGGGCTGGAGATCAGATGGAGAATTATTCATGTGTATTGTTTTTATTTACTGTAAAAGTATTTATATTTTAGCAGTAAAAGTTATCAATATCCAAAAGAATAGAGGTATCCTTTTGGATAGCGGTAGTTTTAGATAAAATACGGAAAGCTGTGTTGCTAACACTATTGCTTTGGGCTGCTTAACTTCATACTGTTTTTGTGTTGGTAAAAACAGTAAATAAATAGTTCCAATATTCTCTTAAACAAAAAAGAGCAGGAAACATAAATCCTGCCCTTTTTTGTTAAAATGTTAAGGCTAAACCTTAAAAGTAATCATACTTACACTAATACCAACTAATTACTTACGACCCAGCGCATCAATTTTCTTTTGCACAGCTGCTGCATTGGCATCTTCTTTTTTACCAATGTAAACTGTTTTTAAATTACTTAATGCTTCCAGCGATGTTGGGTTCACTTCTGTCGCTTTTAAAATATATGGTTTTGCCTTGTCAAATAAAGCATTTGATTTTGCAATGGCTGCCGTATATTCTTTTTGTTTGCTGGCCGGAAGTTTGTTTGCAGCATTAAAAATATCAATAGCCGGGCTCATCACTACATAGCCCATGTTTAGGTTGGCTTCAAAATAGTTTGGGTCAAGGTCTAATGCTTTTTGATAATATTCCATTGCCTTAGGATAATCTTTAGCAGCCGAATAAGTTAACCCTGCGTAATAGTACAATGCCTTATTTTTAGGGTCATTGGCAATAGCAGTTTCAATTTTTTGAACCACTTCTTTTTTATTTCCGGCCTGCAGGTTCAATTCAATTTCCCGTTTGGCCAGTTCTGCATTTTTCGGAAACTTTTTGGTGGCCTCATCCATAATTTTAATGGCCGAAGCCGTGTCTTTCTTCATTAAATACAAGGAGACCAGATCCGAATAAATACCTGTGGATTTAGAATACTTGGTAGTAACCAGTTTTTTGTAATTGCTGATGGCCGCATCATTGTTTTTTGCATTGGCGGCTGCTAAACCGGTGTATAAAATGGCATTGGTATCTTCCGGGAAATACTGGCGGTAATTGTCAAAAGCGGTATAAGCCAGATCGTACTTTCCGCTTTGGTATTGCTTTACGCCTTTCTGAAGCTGATAGTTGGCAATATTCCTTTTGCTCTCATCAATCAAACTTTTGTTTTCTCCTTTTGTGTCTGCAGCTTCTGCTTTTTTAAACGCTTCCTGTGAGGTAGCAATTAAATTGTCCCTTGATTGCTGCGTGGTATCATTTGCCAATGATCCGTAAATAGCTGCTTTTAACGCATAAGTTTGCGGTAATTGTGCTGTTTTGTCGTTTGATGCAGCTTTATCAATAGATTCTTTAGCTGTATTTAAACTGGTAGATGCAAGTTTGCCTACTCTGATAGCTGAAAATTTATCATATTCTGATTTCGCATTTGCAAGTTCTGATTTCTGTGCCATTGCAGTTGTAGAAACTGCGAGCGCAAACATACTGGCTATTACATACTTTGTTTTCATGGTTAATTAATTTGTTATCTGATTTAGTTGAGTGTTGATTTTATTTGATTGTTCAATTTTCCCCGTTTTATCATAAAGTAGTTTTAAAGTTTGAAGAAAATCAGGATTGTTAGGGTTCATTTCGTTGGCTTGTTCGAGATACCTGGATGCAAGTTTAAAATCTTCTGCTGACTCAGTCGGAACGGCAAGTCCTTTTTTCATATATAAAACACCGATATTAAAAGCCGACTCATAATCTGCCTTGTTTAATTGCATTGCCTTCTTGTAAAAAAATTCCGCCTTGTTTGTTTGGTTTAATTGATCATAGCATACGGCAGCCAAAAAATTGATGTCGTAGTTATCTGGTTCAGCTTTAACCAAACCATCTATCAAGCCTCTTAACGCGCCGTAATCCTTTTTGTTGTTATAAATATTGGCTTCCTCGAACAGCAGTTTCTTGTTTTCCGGGTAAAGCATCCTGCCGTTTTTAATGGCTTTTAGTGCTTTAGCCGTATCGCCAAGTACCTTGTAAATTTTTTGTGCGGTCAAAATAACCTCCGCCCCTGCTTTGCCGTTTTCTAATAACTGGTCGTAATAAGTTGCGGCTTTGTTTAGCTCCCCCATTCTGTTTGCTGCATAAGCCATATAAACCTTTAGATGATCGGCCGAGGGAACTATAGCCCGTGCTTTCTCAAAATTATCAACTGCTGTTTTGTAATTATCGTGCTGCAAATCATTAAACCCTTTCCTGATATAGGCATTGGCCATATTGCTTTTAATGTAGGCGATTTTATCGGCATAATTATAAATTTTTTTGCTGGTAAACAAAGCATCTGCATAAACAGACGTTGTTGTAAGAAAATCCGGGGGCATGTTTAAAGTGTTCAGCGAATCGGCAGAAGCAATGGTTGAATAAACTACAGCTTTGTAAATGCTTTTATAGAGATTGGCCGAATCAGACCGCGTATGTATCCTTTTGTCTATTGCTTTTTTAGCTTCACCCAAATATTTCAGGTCGTGCTTTTGATTGTAAAAAGCCAGGTTGTTAAACACATCCTTCAGCTCTTCCGTTTGAGGAAAAGCGAAGGATGATGTTGTAACTAAAAAAATGACCGATAAAAGAAGCTTGCGGGCCATCTCAGGATTTTATTTTTCAGGTTGATCTTCTTCTGATTCATCATCGTCCAAATCTTCTTCCTCTAAATCAGGTTCATCGTCTAAATCTTCTTCTTCACCATCACTAAATTCTTCATCCTCCTCCTCATCAATTGGATGCGCCTGATTTGTCATCGGATTTTCGGCATCTAAAAGAAGCCCTACTGCTTCTTCGATTTCGGCTGCAACCTCTTCTTCCCTTTCAATGCTCGCAACCGATGCAATCGCATCCCCTTCTTTTAAAGAGATCAGCCTTACGCCCTGTGTTGCCCTGCCCATCGAACGTAATCCGCTTACCGCAATCCGGATAATAATTCCTGAACGGTTAATGATCATCAGGTCATCTTTGTCGGTAACATCTTTTATGGCTACCAATAAACCTGTTTTTTCGGTGATGCTCAGGGTTTTAACACCTTTCCCTCCCCTGTTGGTAACGCGGTAATCTTCCAAATCTGTACGTTTGCCATAACCTTTTTCCGAAACAACCAGAACGGTGGTTTCCGGGTCATTTACCGTAATCATCCCTACAACTTCATCGTTGCCGGTATCTAAATAAATACCCCTTACACCGGTTGCAGTCCTGCCCATCGGCCTCACCGTTCTTTCGTTAAAACGGATAGCCCGGCCAGAACGTAGGGCCATTACAATTTCGCTGCTGCCATTGGTCAGTTTGGCTTCCAGTAACTGGTCCCCTTCGTTGATATTGATCGCGTTGATACCGTTTGCCCTAACACGGGAATAAGCTTCGAGGGAAGTTTTTTTAATGATACCTTTTTTGGTACACATGATAATAAAATTGTTCTCTAAGTATTCCTTGTCTTTCAGGTTGATGATCTTGATATACGCTTTGATGTTTTCTTCCTTCGGGATGTTGATGATGTTCTGGATGGCGCGCCCTTTAGATACGCGCGTGCCTTCCGGGATTTCAAAAACACGAAGCCAGAAACAGCGGCCTGCTTCTGTAAAAAACAACATGTAATTATGGTTGGAAGCAATTAACAAATGCTCGATAAAATCAGCATCACGGCTGTTGCTGCCGATAGATCCTTTTCCTCCGCGGCCTTGTGTGCGGTATTCTGTAAGCGGAGTACGTTTGATGTAGCCTTCGCGGGAAATAGTGATCACTACATCTTCATCCTCAATGAAATCTTCCGTCATCATTTCTGCGGAGGAATGCATGATCTCGGTTTTGCGCTTGTCTCCGTACCGTTCTTTCACTTCGGTCAGCTCCTTTTTGATGATTTCCATCCGTAAACTTTCATCTGCAAGAATGGATTTCAGGTACTCGATCTGCTTCATCAGTTCTGCATATTCTGCCTTGATCTTATCACGCTCCAGCCCGGTTAAACGGCGAAGTGTCATATCCAGGATAGCACGGGCCTGAATATCGCTTAACTCAAACTGCGTTATCAAACCTTCTCGGGCTTCGTCAGGCGTTCCGGAATTTCTAATTAAACGGATTACTTCATCAAGATGGTCCAGCGCAATCAATAACCCTTCGAGAATATGGGCACGTTTTTGTGCATCGGCCAGATCAAAACGGGTACGGCGGATCACCACTTCGTGCCTGTGTTCCACAAAATAATGGATCAGGTCTTTTAGGTTCAGCTGCATTGGCCTGCCTTTTACCAACGCAATATTATTTACGCTAAAGGAAGTTTGCAGCGAAGTGTATTTGTAAAGATTATTGAGTACGATAGCAGCATTCGCATCTTTTTTTATCTCGTAAACAATGCGTATGCCTTCGCGGTTGGATTCGTCGCGGATATCAGAAATACCTTCTATTTTTTTATCATTGATCAGATCGGCAGTGGCTTTGATCATGATCGATTTATTGATCTGGTAAGGGATTTCGCTTACAATGATCCGTTCCCGGTCATGGCCATAAGTCTCAATTTCGGCTTTTGCCCTTAAAACTACCCTTCCGCGGCCTGTTTCCAAAGCTTCACGGATACCTTCAACACCATAAATAATACCGCCGGTTGGAAAATCAGGCGCTTTAACATGCTGCATCAATTCACTGATCTCAATATCGTTATTATCAATATAAGCCATTGTGGCATCGATCACTTCGCTTAAATTGTGCGGAGCCATATTGGTGGCCATTCCTACTGCAATACCCGATGCCCCGTTCACCAGCAAATTAGGGATTCGGGCTGGCAACACGGTTGGTTCTTCTAAAGAATCATCAAAGTTGAGCTGATAATCAATGGTATCTTTATTAATATCAGCCAGCATTTCTTCGGCAATCCTGCGCAATCGCGCTTCGGTGTACCGCATCGCTGCCGGGCTGTCACCATCTACCGAACCGTAGTTTCCCTGTCCGTCAACCAAAGGGTAACGCAAACTCCAGTCCTGTGCCATCCGTACCATGGTATCATAAACAGAAGAATCCCCGTGCGGGTGATACTTGCCCATTACTTCACCCACAATACGGGCAGATTTTTTATAAGGTTTAGTGGCATTTAAACCAAGGTCGAGCATGCCAAAAAGTACGCGGCGGTGTACGGGCTTCAAACCGTCCCGGACATCGGGCAGAGCCCTGGAAACAATAACCGACATCGAATAATCGATGTAAGCTGATCTCATTTCATCTTCAATATTGATCGGAATTATTCTGTCTTCCGGTTGTTGCTGGTCATTCCCTGTTTCTTCGGCCATTGTTACTTTATAGTTTCTTAAAAAATGGTATTGGACAATTGCCAAACACCGCGGTTTCACCCGCGAATTTAAGAATTTAAAAGATAAAAAGGTAGCGAAAGGCCGATTTAACCTGCTGGAAATTGTGCAGTAAATGCTTCTTTTAACACCTAAAAAACAGTGCTAAAAGAAGCATGGGTTTAATTTACCCAATCTATGCCTTTGTGCAACAGGCTGTTGGTTTTCGCTTCGTTACTGCCCGGTTGCGGCTGGTAATCGTACAACCACCTGGCCTGGGGCGGCAAACTCATTAGAATAGATTCTACCCTTCCGTTAGTTTCCAACCCGAATTTTGTGCCCGCGTCATAAACCAGGTTAAACTCTGCATAACGGCCGCGGCGCTGGTACTGCCAGTCTTGCTCCTGCTTGGTAAACGGTTTGTGCCGGTTACGGTTAACCAGTTCTGTGTAAACCGGGATAAAAGTACGGCCAACACTTTTAGAAAATTCGAAAATATCTGTCCATGTCAAATCGTCGTTAGGTGCCAAACGATCAAAGAAAATACCGCCTATGCCGCGGGTTTCGTGCCGGTGTTTGATACAAAAATATTCATCGGCCCAGGTTTTAAAACGCGGGTAAAACCCATGATGGAAAGTATCACAACAGTTTTTAAGCTGACGGTGGAAGAAACGTGCATCTTCTTCGATTACGTAATGCGGGGTTAAATCAATACCGCCGCCAAACCAGCGTACAGGTTTATCTCCAAAAACAGAAGAAGGCATTTCAAAATAACGAATGTTCATGTGGATGATAGGCACCCAGGGATGGTTTGGATGGATAACGATAGAAACACCGGTTGCAAAAAAATCGTCCTGATCTACCACCAGCGATTGTTTGAGGTTGTGTGACAGTTGGCCATGAACGGCCGAAAAATTTACGCCGCCTTTTTCAATAATATTTCCGTTTTGAATGATCCTTGAACGGCCTCCGCCCCCGCCTTCACGCTGCCAGATTTCCTGCTCAAAATGCGGCCCCCCGTCAAGCTGCTCTAATGCAGTACAGATTTCGTCCTGGATAATCTTATATTCTTCTGCAATCTGTTCTTTCGTAATCATTGCCACATCGTTTAAAGTCGTCATTTTATCCTTTTTATACGCGTACTGCAGTAGTTGAGTTTGTTGCAGGCCCATCTCCTTCCAAATAATTCAAATCTTTTCCAAAGCTTTCTTTTAATTGATTGATGGAGAAAAATGCAATTACAACCAACAAAACCATCATGATACGTGCACTGCCGATAATACCGTAATGTGTCACTAATTTCTCAAAGATAAAAGTAATGGGTATTAAAGATCCCCGTACAAAATTAGGAACTGTAGTGGTAACCGTTGCCCGGATGTTGGTGCCAAACTGCTCGGAAGCAATGGTAACAAATGTAGCCCAATATCCGCAGGAAAAACCCATAAACAAACACAGCCAGATAAACTGCTGCGGCGTAACATGCGTGCTTTGCAGGTAAACAAATACGCTGACGAGCGATAAGATATGAAAAAGCATCATGGTAAGCTTACGCGATTTGGTAACTTGTGCCAGGAACCCGGCAACCAAATCACCGGCAGCAATACCAAAATAAGTATATAAAATACCTGTACCGGCACTTAAAAGCGTTGTAGCCTGTAAAGCTTTGCCAATTTCGGGGGCTTGCGTAACTAAAATGCCAACCACAAACCATAGCGGCGCACCAATTAAAACACAATACAGATATTTAAAAAATATTTTGCGGTTTTTAAACAACATTAAAAAGTTGCCTCTGCCCACACTGGCTTGTTTTGCTTCTTTAAACATCCCGCTTTCAAAAGTACCTGCCCGAAGCAGCAACAGTAAAAAGCCTAAACCACCGCCAACAAAATAAGCCATTTGCCAGGTAAAATGCCTGGCTACCGTTGCTGCAACTGCTGCGCCCATTAAACCAACAACTGCAACCATCATGGTGCCGTAACCGCGTTTATTTTTGCTGAGCGTCTCGCTTACCAAAGTTATTCCTGCGCCCAGTTCTCCGGCCAGGCCAATTCCGGCAGCAAAACGGACGAAGCCATACATTTCTATCGTATGTACCAATCCGTTTAAAAAATTTGCAATGGAGTACAGCAAGATCGAACCGAACAATACCCTGATACGGCCAAACTTATCACCAATAATTCCCCATAAAATCCCTCCAAGCAGCAAACCGCCCATTTGCATGTTCAGTACAAATTCGCCGTCAATACGCATGTTTTCTGGTTTTACGCCAATGTCTTTAAAGCTCTGTAAGCGAACGATGGAGAAAATAACCAGGTCGTAGATGTCAACAAAATAGCCAAGGGCGGCAACAATTACTAAAAAAATGATGTTCCTGTTTTTTGCAGATGCTGTAGCAGTCATGAAAAAAAATTATAATTGATTCTTAAAGCTTGTAAATATATTTAATTTCATAAAAGGAAAGCAGGGGCTTTTATAATAAAAAGTATGCTAAAAGAAGTATGTTGATCATCCTCTTTTCAAAAAGCAATCCGTAATAATTCAAAATTCAGATTATCTTAGCCTGATGGAAAACTTTGTACAGTACAATCCTACTAAAGTGATTTTCGGGCGGGAAGTTGCAGACCAGCTGCCTGCAGAAATCTCATGGAAAAAAGCTTTGGTAATTATTGGTGAAGGTTCTGCAAAAAAAAACGGTTTGTATGCACGTGTGGTTTCGTTGATGAACATGGCCGGGCTGGACCATATTACCTATGAAGGTGTAAAAGCCAGTGCCACTTACCAAGATGCAGACAAAGCGGTACAATTGGCAAAAGAATACCAGGCAGAAGTGGTTATCGCCATCGGCGGGTGCTCTGTTATTGATACCGCCAAAGCCGTTGCCGCTGGTTATTACTATGACCATTCCGTTTGGGGTTTTTTCATGCTAAAAGAAGCATCGCCTCAAAAAGCGCTTCCGGTATTAAACATCCTTACTATTGCTTCTACAGGTTCGGCCATGAACAGTAATGCTGTTTTATGCGATCATGAAACCGGCATCAAAAAAGAATTCAGTTCGCCGTTATTCTATCCAAAAACCGCTTTTCTCGATCCTTATTATTCTGTTACCGTACCTGCCAAACAAACTGCTTTTGGCGTTTCTACCATGATTGCTTATGCGGTTGAGCAGTTTTTAAACGAAGGCGACGCTGTTTTGACCGATCATTTTACAGCGGACCTGGTTCGGCTGGCCATTCAAAACGGTAAAGATATAATGCTTAGCCTGGATGATTACCAAATCAGGGCGAACTTGATGTGGATTGCAACGATTGCTTTGAACGATACGCTTAGTGCCGGCAGAAATTATACCGATAAAAGCATTAGCTGCATTGCTTATACTTTGGATGTGCGATATGAAATTGGGCATGGTGCATCATTGGCAATTGTTTTGTGTGCCTGGTTAAAATATCATCAATACCGGTATTTGGGGCGGATAAGGTTTTTAGCAAAGCACGTTTTCGGGTCAGAGAACTTTGATTATGATACTACTGCAACAAGTTTTGTAAAGAAAATGGAAGAGTTTTACCGTTGCATCCAGGTTCCGGTAAAGCTTTCGGAAGCAGGGATCAGTCCGTCGGAAAAACAAAATATACTAGACAGCTTTCAGCGGAACAAAATATCGGTAAATCATTACAAAATGACGGATAAAGATTATGAAGCTTTGCTGGAACTGATGTGGTAAAAGTTTTGGCCGATACTGTTTTTATCACCTAAAAATCAGTGTTTATTTAAGGTTTTAAAAGCCGGTTTAAAAGAAACACCCCCCTTGCCCCTCTCAAAAAGGGAAAGATGGTTTGCTACTTTTCTATCGCTTAATTTCCACCTTTCTATCCTCTGGAAAGGTATGAGTTAGGCTTCCCCCTTAGAAGGGGTTAGGGGATGATCTTCCATAAATAACCCATCCTAAAAAAAACCATGCCAATAATAAATCATAAAGCTCAAAAAAAGCGGTATAAAAGAAGCATAAAAAATATACCCCACAAAAATTAAACCGGAAAAAGTATTTATGTTGAAGTAATACTCAGGGAGAAACCAGGTTTGTACTGGTAAAAGGATATCTTCCCCCAAAATCTTCTACCCAATAATAGTTGTAAACGTAGGCGCCAATTTCTTTGAATGCCGGGTTCATCAGGTTTTTGCAATGCGTTTCACTTTTGAACAACTCTTTGTTCACCTGTTTGATGGATTGCTGCCCGGCGGCAATGTTCTCACCGATTACATAACGTTCAAAGCCTGCTGTTCCGTAACCGGCCTTTTCAAAACGCTGCCTGATCTGGTCGCCGTTCTTGCTTTCATGGCTAAAATAATTGTTGTTTGCCATATCAGTTGAATGATGGGCGGCGGCGGCGGCCAAACTATCGTTCCAAACAAGGGGCGCAACCGGCGGCATATAAACTTTACCGCAATTACAGCCCCGGGTACGTATTTGATTGATTTGTTGTAGGATTTCCGCTTTAAAACTAAAATCTTTATCCTTAAAAGAAGCATCTTCTTTTATAAAAGACAAACAAAGGAACAAGGGAACAATAAGCAGGGATTTTACACGCTTCGCCATCACATTTTAAAAAAATGTTTGATAGTAAACGCAAAAAATAGTTTAAAGGTACAAGCTGTTGTTTAAAGCTTTTGAACCGCATCCCAAATTTCTTCATTTACCGGAATCCCTTCTGCTGTGTTTTTTTTTCTGGTGATCAATGTCTTTTCTCCCGGATACCAGATTTTTCCACCGCTTTCATCAACTGCGCTTGATTTGGTAAAGGCAATAATTTGTTCGATCAGGTTTTGATGCAGGTCAGGCTGATGAATAGCAATAAACGTTTGGGAAACACCAGATTCTTTTCCGGAAGCCGTGATTTCTTTTGTTGATTTTCCTCCGGTTAAAGCGGCAAGCAGTACGTCAAGCATCAATGAAAGACCCGAACCTTTCCATAATCCTATCGGTAAAGCCCTTTCCGTTTTCCTGATCGCTTCCGCATTGGTTGTCAGGTTTCCATCCTGGTCATAGCCCCCCGGATAAGGCAACGCTTCATTTTTCAACTGATATTCCTGCAGCTTCCCATAAGAATACTGGGAAATGGCCATGTCCAGCACCAAATGTCCGCCTTCTTTTGGCACAGCAATCACTAACGGATTATTTCCCAAACGTGGTTCTTTGCCTCCCCATGGCGGCATGTTGGCAATGGTATTGGTAAAACAAATGCCAATACAACCCGCATCTGCTGCCAACCACCCGTAAGTGCCGCCCCGCATCCAGTGATTGGTGTTTTTGATGCTTACACAACCAATCCCATTTGTTTTTGCCAGGTTAACGGCTTCTTTCATGGCTAAAGAAGCATTGTACATGCCGGGTGCCAAATTTCCGTTCCAATGTGCTAAAGCACCGTTGCTGCTTAAAACTTCAGGTTCAGCTTCCGGTTTGACCAAGCCATTTTGTACATGCCCCACAAAAACCGGGAAACGGTTTAAGCCATGCGAATACACCCCATCTAAACTATTTTGAGCAAATATCTGTGAGCATAATGCTGCTTTTATGGCAGAAAAATTATGTTTTAGTAAGATGGTTTCAAACCTGTTTTTCAATTCCTGATAAAATATCCGCATCAAACCAAAACGTATTTATTACTATATTGTTGATGGAAATGCAACAGGTGGAATTTTTTTTAATAAAAAAGCCTCCCATTAAATGAAAGGCTTTTAATTACGGTATGGTATATATTTTATCAGATTTTTATTACGTTAACAGCCTGTAATCCTTTTCTGCCTTCTTCAACATCATATTGTACATTATCGTTATCTTTGATGGCGTTAACGCCTCCCTGCACGTCTTTGAAATGTACAAATAAGTCCTTACCATCATCGGTAACGATAAAACCATAGCCTTTTTGAGTGTTAAACCACTTTACTTTTCCAGTTTTCATAGCATTTTGTTACAATTAAATTAGTGGTTTAATATAAAAAAACTATACTATAAAATAAAAATAATTAATACAAAAAAAGATGCTGTTTTTACACCTATAAAAACAGCATCCCCGGTAAGAAACAGTAAGTTATTTATCTGGCTGGGGCGTCATCCTTAAATATGGTTTCACTTCTGTAAAACCTTTTGGAAATTTACCCGGAATATCTTCTGTTTTGATCGATGGCAAAACTACCACATCTTCTCCTTCTTTCCAATCGGCAGGCGTTGCCACGCTATGATAAGCTGTTAATTGCAAGGAATCTATTACTCTCAGGATTTCCTGGAAGTTTCTTCCGGTTGAAGCAGGATAGCTAATGATCAATTTAACAATCTTATTTGGATCGATGATAAAAAGTGAACGGATGGTTGCGTTAACAGAAGCATTTGGGTGGATCATGTCATAAGCTTCAGAGATTTCCCTGTTCTCGTCTGCAATGATCGGGAAAGTAACTTCTACGTCTTGTGTTTCGTTGATATCATTGATCCAGCCCTGATGCTGTTCTACAGAATCTACGCTTAATGCAACCACTTTTACATTACGCCTGGCAAACTCATCTTTTAAAGATGCCGTTTTGCCCAGTTCTGTTGTACAAACCGGAGTATAGTCTCCAGGGTGCGAAAACAAAACGCCCCAGCTATCCCCTAAATAATTGTAAAAATCAATTTCCCCTACAGAAGTTTTTGCCTGAAAATTGGGTGCTTTATCCCCTAACCTTAAACTCATGGTATTTATATTTTATGTGATTAATACTATACTAAAGTAGTAGGGAATTGTTTTAAATCAAAATTATAATTCAACAAAAAAGGGAACTGCTTAAGCTCCCTTTAATAAATCTAAAGCAGACAGATTGGTTTTTATTTTACAGAATCAACAACTGCTTTAAAAGCGTCGGGGTGATTCATGGCAAGATCAGCTAAAACTTTACGGTTTAAAGTGATCTTTGCATTGTTTAATTTCCCCATTAACTGGGAGTAAGACAAACCCTGCTGACGTGCGCCGGCATTGATCCGCTGGATCCACAGTGCCCTGAACTCCCTTTTTTTGTTTTTACGGTCGCGGTATGCGTACTGTAGCCCTTTTTCAACCGTATTTTTAGCAACAGTATAAACTTTACTACGTGAACCCCAATAACCTTTGGCGAGGTTCATTATTTTTTTTCTGCGTCTTCTTGACGCTACTGCATTTACTGAACGTGGCATTTTTTTAAATTTTTGGTAGTGGGTGTTTCAATTAAGAAAACTTGCAGACCCGAATACCTGGTTAAACATTTTTGTTATTTACCGATGCAAAGCATCCTTTTTACATTGCCCATGTCCGCGTCGGATACAAAATGGGTGTGGGTAAGTTCGCGTTTACGCTTAGTGGACATCTTGGTTAAGATGTGGCTTTTGAAAGCACTTTTACGGGCAATTTTACCGGTTCCAGTAAGCTTAAAGCGCTTTTTGGCACTGGAATTGGTTTTCATTTTTGGCATAGCTGTTTTTTTATAATTTATTTTTTTGCTGCTTTAGGTGTCAATGTAAGGAACATCCGTTTACCTTCTAATTTTGGTAACTGTTCCACTTTTCCAACGTCTTCTACTGCCTGGGCAAAACGGAGCAGCAAAATTTCCCCTTGTTCTTTATATACAATTGCCCTTCCTTTAAAATGTACATAAGCCCTTACTTTTTCCCCTGCTTCTAAAAATTTTTGTGCGTGTTTCAGCTTAAATTCAAAGTCGTGGTCATCGGTATTTGGCCCAAAACGGATTTCTTTGATAACAGTTTGCTTGGCATTGCTCTTGATCTCCTTCAGCTTTTTCTTCTGCTCATAAATAAACTTGTTGTAATCTATGATCTTACAAACCGGGGGCACTGCATTAGGGGAAATTTCCACCAGGTCCAGTTCCTGTTCTTCAGCCATTGCCAAAGCAACTTTAGTATTGAATATCCCTGGTTCTACGTTATCTCCAACCAAACGGATTTCAGGGACCCTGATAAATTGGTTGATATTGTGTTCAGCTTCTTTCTTTTTAAAAGGGGGCCGCGGACCTCTGCTGAAATTAGGTTTGTTTAATGCCAAGTTATATTTTTATTTCTTTTTCTATCAATGATTTAAATTCTTCTAAAGGAATGCTGCCCAAATCGCCTTCCCCATGTTTTCTTACCGAAACCGTTCCTTCTGCCGCTTCCTTTTCACCAACGATAAGCATGTATGGTATCTTTTTGACTTCGGCATCCCGGATCTTTCTTCCGATCTTTTCATCCCTCAAGTCAATAAGACCGCGAATATCGTGTTTTTTTAATATTCCTGAAAGTTTTTTTGCATAATCTTCATATTTTTCCGATATGGGTAGAATTGTATATTGTTCTGGCGTTAGCCATAAAGGGAAGTTACCTGCACAATGCTCAATTAACACGGCCACAAATCGTTCCAATGAACCAAAAGGGGCGCGGTGGATCATCACGGGGCGGTGTTTCTGGTTATCGCTTCCGGTGTATTCCAGTTCAAAACGTTCCGGCAAATTGTAATCCACCTGGATGGTTCCCAATTGCCATTTCCGTCCCAAAGCATCTTTCACCATAAAATCAAGCTTGGGCCCGTAAAAAGCAGCTTCACCAAATTCAATAACCGTTGGCAAGCCTTTTTCGTGTGCGGCTTCAATAATGGCAGCTTCGGCCAGCATCCAGTTTTCATCGCTACCGATATATTTGGTTTTGTTTTCCGGGTCGCGCAATGAAATCTGAGCAGTGTAATCGTTAAAACCCAAAGCTTTAAAAACATAAAGCACCAGGTCGATCACTTTTTTAAACTCTTCTTTTACCTGATCCGGCCTACAAAACAAATGCGCGTCATCCTGAGTGAAGCCACGGACACGGGTTAATCCATGCAGCTCCCCACTTTGTTCGTAACGGTAAACGGTGCCAAATTCGGCATACCGAACCGGCAAATCTTTATAAGAACGCGGTTTGGTTTTATAGATTTCGCAGTGATGCGGACAGTTCATCGGTTTCAGGAAGAACTCCTCCCCTTCCTGAGGTGTTTTTATCGGCTGAAAAGAATCAGCACCATACTTTTCATAATGCCCCGAAGTTACATATAAGTTTTTGTGGCCTATATGTGGCGTTACCACTTGCTCGTAACCCGCTTCTTCTTGTGCTTTTTGCAGGAAACGAACCAGCTTTTCGCGCAGCGCTGCCCCTTTTGGCAGCCATAAAGGCAAGCCCATGCCTACTTTCTCCGAAAAAGCAAACAACTCCAGTTCTTTGCCCAATTTACGATGATCGCGTTTTTTGGCTTCTTCCAGGAAATGAAGATAATCCGTCAGCTCGCTTTGTTTTGGATAAGTAACGCCGTAAATCCGGGTCAGTTGCTTACGCGTTTCATCGCCGCGCCAATAAGCTCCGGCAACACTCATCAACTTAATTGCCTTGATAAAAGAAGTATTCGGGATATGCGGGCCGCGGCAAAGATCGGTAAAGTTTCCTTGCGAATAAAAAGTGATGGAACCATCCGGCAAATCTTTGATCAGGTCTAATTTATACTCATCGCCTTTTTCAGTAAAGTATTCAATTGCATCTGCTTTGGAAACCGGTTTTCTGATATATTCTGATTTTGTTCTGGCAAGTTCCTGCATTTTATCTTCGATCTTTTTAAAATCATCGGAAGAAAAATCCTGGTCGCCAAAATCAACATCGTAATAAAAGCCGGTTTCTATGGCCGGCCCAATTCCCAATTTCACGCCAGGATACAAAGCTTCCAAAGCTTCGGCCATTAAATGTGCGGAGGAATGCCAGAAAGTAGATTTCCCTTCCGTATCGTTCCAGGTTAACAAACGGATTTTAGCATCGTCCTCAATCGGGCGGCTGGCGTCCCAGACTTTGCCGTCAATTTCGGCAGCGAGAACGTTTCGTGCTAAACCTTCTGAAATGGAAAGGGCGACTTGCATGGCGGTAATACCTTTGTCGTACTGACGGACAGAGCCGTCGGGCAGTGTTAAGTTAATCATCTACAACTATGATTTAAATTTTTATGTGGTAAAAACAGTATCAATCACCTATAAAGTGATTTTGGGCAAAAGTAGGATTTTGGAGGGAGAAAAATTGAGTTTAATTGAAAGGGACGTTTCCTCCCGTTTTTTAAATTATGAAAGGTGATTTAAAAACGTGAAGGATTACGACTGGTATGAAATACAGCATTAATGATAATTTTATCATCAAAGGTTTCATAAACGGCTAAATAAGGAAACCTGTTTATTTTGCCAAAATGAAACTTACCCGAAAATCTGACGGCAAACACGAAAGGATTATTTTCTATGGCATCAAAAGTTAAAAAAGCTTCCTGTAAAAACTCATTTCCTAAGCCCTTTTGTTGTTTATCATACCAAAGAAAAGCATCAGCCAAATCATTTCTGGCAGCCGAACTTATTTGTAATTGATACATTAATCCCGAAAGTTCAAAGAAGATTTTACTTCGGCAAGAGAATAAGTTTTCATCCGTCCGGACTTGTATTCGCTTTCACGATGCAGAATTTCCTGTTTTTGCTCGTCGCTAAGCATGATTTCTTCGCTATCCAATAAATTACGTACCTGTTGTTTTTCGGTCTCGCTTAAATTCTGGATAACCTCGATCAATTGATTCAGGGAAAGATTTATTGAAATCATATCTCAAATTTATGGTTATTTTTTCTTTTTATTTAGGGAACGATTAATGACTTTATTGGGGTGCAGGTGCTTCTTTTATGCAAAAAAACATCTTCAAACATTCCAACCTCCAACTAAATGTACTACTTATTTATAGCCTTTTGCGTTTTTTACCTACATTAGGGTCGAGCCGTCGGGCAGTGTTAAGTTAATCATCTACAACTATGATTTAAATTTTTATGTGGTAAAAACAGTATCATCACCTACAAAGTGATTTTGGGCAAAAGTAGGATAAATACACAGTTTTTTATAAATTTGATAGCACTCGAAAGCAAATCATGGAAAAAGATAAGCTTGTATTTGATGAATCAGAAATAGAACTTTTAAAAGAAGGTTTAAAACGAAGCTATAAAGAACGCTTTGAGATGTGCACGCGTTTGTACAAAATACAGCAAACGATGAATAAGGCTGTGATTAGGCATCAAAAATTCATCAGTAAATAACGGTTGTGGATATTTTTGATGAAGAAATATTAATCTTCTGGAAAGCGCTCCAGGATCACGATGTGAAATACATTATGGTTGGCGGTTTCGCAATTAACCTTCATGGTTACCAGCGTTTTACCGGCGACATGGATATTTGGATAAAAGATACTTTAAAAAACAGGAAACAGTTGCGTAAAGCATTTACAAGTTGCAACATGGGCGATTATCCGATGATCGAGTACATGCAGTTTGTACCTGGATGGACTGAATTTCATTTGAACAACAATCTAAAATTAGATATTCTGGTTTACATGAAAGGTTTGGAAGGTTACAGTTTTGATGAATGTTTGCAAATGGCTTCTATCGCTGATATAGATGGTTTAAATATTCCTTTTCTCCACCTTAATCAATTAATTACGAACAAACGAGTAGTAAACCGGCCAAAAGATCAGATAGATGTATTGGCTTTAGAGCAGATACAGCGACTAAGGGAAAACTTATAAATTTTATTTCCAACTTGTACTTCTTTTACAACTTTAAAATTCATGCTTTACAAGGATTGCAAGCCATGGTTAAAAATGAGACAGCCTGTTTTGAATATTTAAGAAATAAAATAAGGTCTTCGATTGCAATTAACGATCCGGACCTTGAAACGATTGTTGCCCGGTTTCGATACCGAAAAATAGCCAAAGACGATATGCTGCTGCGGGAAGGCAGGCAGTGTGATTTCTGGGGATTTGTTCATACAGGGCTGCTGCGGGTTTATACGCATACAGATACCGGGGAGGAATATACCAACGGATTTGCAAGGGAAGATAGTTTTGTTACCGAATCCTCCAGTTTTTTTTCACAAGTTCCAAGCCTGGAAAATTTTTTTGCTTTGGAGGATACTGAAATTGTTTACATTGACCACCCGAAACTTCAGAAGCTGTATCTTGATCTTCCTGATTTTAATAAGTTTGCACGAATCTTGTATGAAAGCAGATTGGCTGAAATAAAAAAACGGATCATGCACAGGATTCATTTTGATGCGCAAACCCGTTATCTCTATTTTATTAAAAATCACCCGGAACTGGCCAGGCGTGTGCCGTTGAAATACATTGCTTCTTATTTAAGTGTGACCGATAGCACGTTGAGCCGGATCAGGAGAAAAATTGCCCATGCCTGACCATTATTGGTTTTCTTGCCTTTTGTCAAGTGGCAATTAAGCTCATCGGCATAGTTTTGACAAAAAAAAGCAATGGAAACTGAAAACAAAATCGTGCTGATAACCGGTGCCAACCGGGGGCTTGGGCTGGAAACCGCCAGGCAATTAGGCAAACTACAAATGACGGTGTTGCTTAGTGCCCGAAATGAAGTATCTGCACAGGCAGCAGTTGCACAGTTAAAGGAAGAAGGCATAAAAGCTTTCTTTATTCCCCTTGATATTACGGATGCAGCAAGTATTGCCGCGGCGGCAAAAATGGTAGAAGACCAGTTTGGCCAATTGGACATACTGGTGAACAATGCTGTTTTTTTTAGGCGCGAGAATCAAATACCTTCTCAAATACCAGCCGATTTATTACAAACTTACCTGCAGGTCAATTTCGTGGCCCAGGTATCGGTAACCCAGGCTTTTTTGCCGTTGATACGAAAGAGTCCTGCGGGCCGGATCGTAAACATGTCCAGTTCGATCGGTTCCCTTGGCATGATGGGCGACCCCAACGACAGCAACCTCAGGAGAGCCAAAGCAACTCCTTTGGGTTATTCTTCGTCTAAAGCGGCCTTGAATATGTTTACTGTTTTACTGGCTAAAGAATTAAAGGAAACGCCAATCAAAGTAAACAGTGCAGACCCGGGCTACACCCAAACCGACATGGGCGGCAAAGATGCTACTTACACTGTAGAAGAAGGGGCTAAAGTAGCCGTTTGGCTGGCTTGCCTGGATGAGCAAGGCCCGACGGGAGGTTTCTTTACACACCACCAAAAAGTAAATCCCTGGTAATTAAAGTGAACAAATAAATTAGTATGCTTCTTTTATCCATATAAAATACATGTACCTATTTTACAGGCATAAAAGAAGCATTATCATCTTTGAAACAAAAAATCTAAACCGATTCCAATTGCCTTTGATACTTTTCCCTTGATTTTTTAATCTCGGGCATGCTGGGCCGCAAACCGCAAACAGTTGCTGCTTACCTACAATTTGTTTATGGTAAATAGCCAGTTATTTCAGCATCACAAGAAGCCGTTTCCGTTAGATCAGGAAGGGCTTTTTTGTTTGATACTAATGCTTCTTTTATCGCCTAAAAACTTATATCACACCTATTCTGATCTTTCTGTTCTTTTTTAAACATATTCGATACAAACTTATTTTTTAGTGCTAAAAGAAGTACTATAGATTTTCTGATGTAAATTTTAACAGAGTCTGCTAATAAAAAAATCAAAGAGCCTGATTGCTTTAATAACGGAACTTATTTCAAAACTTATTTCCGGGAATTAATTTTATCCACATTAACAAATGGATCAAGGGGCAAAAACAACAGCATGTTTATTTCTGGCAGATGCTTCTTTTATGCCATTAAAATTTAGTATATGCCACAACTGGTTTTAGTTTGATGATGTGCAGGTAATTAAACAAACGCATCATCTGGTAACCGGCATCCACTTCAAACCACTTGACGGCATTGTTTGCCCGGCCCGGGTATTTGTGGTGATTGTTGTGATAAGCTTCCCCCCAAAAAAGAAAATCAACCGGCATGATGTTTTTAGAAGTGTTTGAGCCATGAAAATTTTCATAACCAAAACGATGTGCCCACCAGTTTACGCCTAAACCCTGCAAAGCACCCATGGCAAACGTGAACGGCAAGAACAAAAACTGCCACCAGGCCGTAGCTAGCCAGCAATAAACAGCAAGGTAAACTGCTCCCCAAAGCACTCTTGCTATCCAGTTATGTGCAATTTTATCAAATGCTTCCCAAACGGGCAGGTCTTTTTTAAACTTGGAGAGAACATTTGTCTTACCTTTAAAAATCCCGTGGTAATTGTTCCTGGTTTTTACCAGTAAAGCCCACACATTCTCAGAATAATGCGGCGAATGCGGATCCTGTTCTGTATCGGTATGCGCGTGGTGCAAACGGTGCATCATCCCATAAGCCGTCGCACTGATGTAGGACGAACCCTGTGTAATAAAACAACAAACATAAAACACTTTTTCCCAGGCTTTGCTCATGGTAAACATGCCGTGCGCAGCATAACGATGGTGAAAAAAAGATTGGAAAAACAAGGAAAAATACCAGTGCAGCGTGAAGAAGATGAGAATTCCCATAAAAAATATTGTAAAAGCTATGTATAAAAGAAGTAAAAGCTGAAAATACGGGAACCGAAATCACCGGGAGGAACTGCGTAAACTAATGCGGTCGGGATAATAGTTTTCTCGTTCGTTCTTCCTTATCAACGAGTAATTTTCTGCTACGGTTTCGCAATGAAGAAATATAATGTTTATACTTAAAACATTTTTGTAAAATTGTAAGCAGAACCTTAAAAACATGCCTGGCCCCTCCCAAGGTGCAGGAGAAAAAAACAAATGGCCAATAGTTTAATTAATTTATCGATCAGTATATCAGGTGGCAAGGGGTATGAGGTTCGGGCTTAATTTTAATATTACAAGATGTATATTTTTCAAAAGATCAATCAATTTAAAAACAAATTTATCATGAACTACACTTCACGCAGGAACTTTATCAAAGCAGGTTCCATAGCAGGCGTTTCTGCCCTGGCTATTACCGAAATTGTTACATCTGCTTTTGCAGAAGCTAACGTGGGCAAGATTTTAATCGGACAAGAAAACACCATTCTTTTTCAGGGCGATTCGATCACGGATGCCGGCAGGAGAAGGGAAAACCAGGAGGCGAACAATCCATCGGCTTTAGGTTCCGGCTACGCCATGATCGCAGGTTCTGAACTGTTGTTTAAGTATGCAGGGAAAAACTTAAAAATTTACAACAAAGGCGTCAGCGGTGATAAAGTTTATCAGCTTTCCGACCGCTGGGAGCAGGATTGCCTGTCCATAAAACCTGATGTTTTGAGCATCCTGGTTGGCGTGAACGATTACTGGCACAAACATACCGGCAACTACAAGGGCACGCTCGACACGTATAAAAACGATTACAAAGCCCTGCTGGAACGCACGAAAAAGCAATTGCCAAATGTTAAGCTAATCCTGGGCGAACCTTTTGGCTTGAATGGCGTGAAATCGATTGACCAAACCTGGTACCCTGAATTCCCTGAATACCAGAAAGCCGCCCGCGAAATGGCCAATACTTTTGATGCTGCTTTTATCCCCTATCAATCGGTGTTTGATAAAGCGGTTAAATCTGCACCGGGTATTTACTGGACAGCAGATGGTGTGCATCCAAGTTTAGCTGGTGCGCAGTTGATGGCCAATGCCTGGATGGAAGTGGTGAAGGGATGAGTGGGGGTTAGATGAGTGGGAGGCTAAAGGATGAAGGGGAGAAAGGTTAAGGGTTTACTTTTAGCTTTTATAAACATATAAATCCGCATTATAGGTAGAAACAGGAATGGCAATATTTGAAATAGACAAAGGAAAAGCAAAAGGGATTAGATTGATTGAATTTGCACTAGAAAAAGAGCTGCAAAGATTAGTAGAAGAAAATCTCGAAACTATATTCAATTGCAGGCTTATCGCTACTGAATTTTCCACTGGTAGTATTCATTCAGGAAGGATAGATACTTTAGCAATCTCCGAAGACTCTAATCCTGTAATAATAGAATACAAAAAGATTGCTTCATCTGATTTAATAAACCAAAGCCTTTATTATTTACATTGGATTAAAGACCATAGAGGGGATTTTCAAATTGCAGCAAATAAAGTTTTCAATAAGGAAACTGAAGTTGATTGGTCAGATATTCGGGTAATTTGTATTGCTCCAGAATATAAGAAATATGATATTCATGCAGTTCAAGTTATGGGCGCAAATATCGAATTATGGCAATATAAATTTACGAAAATGGGATCTTTAGTATTGAAGAAATATATAGACGGAAAATTACAACAATTGCAGAATCTAACGACAATTTTAAAGAGAAAAATCCTGTAATGATAGAAGCTGGCCGAAAAGCTGCAATAACCCGTAAAACAGCCATTCATACTATAGAGCAACATTTGGAATTAGTTAGCCCTAACGTAATTGAACTATTCGAAGAAATTCGAAAATATATATTAAGTATAGATGACCATGTAGATGAAAGTTCAAAGAAACGTTACATAGCTTATAAGACCATTCAAAACTTCGTATGTCTTAAAACTTATAAAAATGAAATTAAGCTTTATCTTAAACTAAACCCAAGGGAAGTTGAATCATTTCCACTACAAGGAAGAGATGTTAGTAATACTGGTAGAATGATAGGTGATCTGGAAATAACAATTACTAACAAATCTGATTTTGAAAAAACCAAACATTTAATATATGAAGCTTTTAAAAATATCGGTGGATAAATAATAACTTATTTGTAAATTAATATGAGAGTAGACTTAAGCTTATCACTTACCTTTCGTCAAGTTTTAAATTTGATAAAGCAACTACCCGAAAGACAAGAAATCAAACTAACAAAAAAATTGGAAAAAGAAATTATTGACAGTAAACTTTCTGATATTCTTAAATCAGTTCAAGCTTATGAATCACCACAAGAGATTATTGATCAAGAAGTGGAAGCCGTAAGACAAGAGCTTTACGATAGATTTGCAAATGAAACGTCTATAGTTAATGACGTATTGGCAAAAGTTTTTCCCAATGTGATTTTTGAAGAATGCGATACTGATTTAGACCATACTTGTGATGTCGATTATATTGGAAAAGTTGGCACTAAAGCATTCGGCATTCAACTTAAACCAGTAACAGCAAATACAAACTTCAGAAGTTTTAAACCCTCTGAAAGAATGCAAGCAAATTTTGAATCTTTTGAAGAAAAGTATGGTGGAAAGGTTTTAATTATTTTCTCAACAAAAGTTAAAACTAAAAAAGAGATACAAAACAAGGATGTAATTGCAGAAATTGCCAAAGAAATTGAACGACTAACTTTGCAAACAATAGGCAAAAATCAAAAATATTAAACTAATGATTTCTTTAAAACAACAAAATCAAATCATTGATATTGCATCAAAGTTCAATCCTAAAATGATTGGCATTTTTGGTTCTTATGCACGTGGAGAAAACAAGGCAAATAGTGATTTGGATGTTTTAATTGATTTTGAACAGGACATTAATCTTTTAGAAATTATTGGTTTGGAGCAGGAACTAACAGAAAGACTTGGCCTGCAAGTTGACTTGATCACGCTTAGGTCTTTAAATCCACAACTCCAAAAGTATGTAGAAGCAGATTTAATCTTGTTACCATTTGGTGTTTTAAACAAATGAAAAATTCAATCATTTATCTTAATCACATTTTAGATTGCATCAATAAGATTAAAATATACACTACTGGAATTGATAAAGATAAGTTTCTTAGTAATCCACTTATACAAGATGCGGTAATGCGAAACCTTGAAATTATTGGCGAAGCGACTAAACAGTTAAATCCAGAATTTAGATCAAAGTATCCAGAAATTGAGTGGAAGAAAATAGCTGGAATGAGAGATAAACTAATTCATGATTACATTGGTGTTGATCTTTGGGCTGTTTGGGGAGTAGTTGAACAAATCATTCCAAAGTTTCATGAGCAATTATCGGAAATTATAAAAGCTGAAAGTTAATCCCTCAAACCTTCACTCCTACTTTAAAAACCTCCGTTCGTTGTGATGAATAAATCCCAGCTTTCCCACTAAAATAATAGGCCGTGAAACAAGCAATGGCGTAATACAACAAGTTGCCTCCTCCAAAAAGTTCGGCACCCATTAAGGTACAAGCTAAAGGCGTGTTGGTGGCACCGGCAAAAACAGCAATAAAACCTAAACCGGCCAGCAGATCAATTGGAACGCCAAAAAGTACAGCTAAAACATTGCCCAAAGTGGCACCGATAAAAAACAAAGGCGTTACTTCTCCGCCCTTAAAACCGGTTCCTAAAGTGATGGCGGTAAAAAGGATTTTCCAGAACCAGCTCCAGTAAGTAGCTCCCCCGGCATGAAAAGTAGCAGTCAGGGAAACACCGCCGCGATGATCTGAAACGATACCGATGCCGAGGTAATCCCTTGTTCCCAGCAAATAAGTGAGGATGATAATAGTTGTACCGCCTGCAAAGGGAATCAGCCATTTAATTTTAACAAGGTTGGAAGCCGTATGTTGAACAAAATGCGTGAGTTTTGCAAAGAAATTACTGGCCAACCCAAAAGCAATTCCGGCAGCCGCTATCTTAACCATTAATACAATGTTTACTTTAAAATAAGGAATAAGATGTGCTTCCGGCAAATCAGCAATGCGATAATGCGTATGCTTAATGCCCCAAGCGCTGCAAGTTACATCAGCCACAATACCAGCTATCAGGCAAGGTAGTAAGGCATTGTATTTCACCTGGCCAATCGCCAAAACTTCCATGGCAAAAACAGCACCGGTTAATGGCGTACCGAACACGGCACCAAAACCGGCCGCTATTCCTGCGGTTAAAATTACGCTGGTGTTTTCTGTGTTGAACCTTGCTTTTCTGGCCAATAAACCGGCAAAGCTTCCGCCAATTTGTACGGCTGTGCCTTCCCTTCCGGCAGAACCGCCAAATATGTGCGTCATGATCGTAGTGATGAATACCAATGGCGCCATTCGTAAAGGCACGCCGCCTCCTGGCTGATGTATTTCATCAATAATTAAATTATTCCCGGAGGCAGCGTTCTTTCCGGCAAAGCGGTACAGAAAATAGATCAGCACACCAGAAAAGGGCAGTAAAAACAGTATCCAGGGATGCAGGAACCGGAATTGCGTAGTCCAATCCAACAGCCACAGAAACAGGGCAACGAAAGAACCGATGACTGCGGCCAGGGGCGCGATCCACAATGTCCACTTTAACAAATGGCGAAAAACAAAATAATTGGAAGGGACTTTTTTTAGATTAAACATGCCTGCATATCAATTTTTACCCTATAAAAAGAGTATGGTTTGCAGGCGCCATCAGCCAAATCGGCGGTTTGTTTCAGGAAGACACCATTTCCTGTTTTGATCTTCAAATATAATATTCTGTTTTAATCGTACAGCATAACTAACTTATATAACCCCAATCAGCGGATCACTGTAACCGAACCTGACCTCAACACGCGCTCTTTCCGGTAAATGTCTGTTCCTTCAATTACCCAATAATAAGTGCCTAAAGGCGCTTTACCGCCGTTATAATTGCCGTCCCAGTAATTGCTTAATTGTTTGGTTTCAAAAACCAACTGCCCGTAGCGGTTGTAAATTTTAAGATAAGTCAGTTGCAGCGAACCTTCATAACTGATCCTGAAAAGATCGTTTGTACCATCATTATTGGGAGTAAAAACATTCGGGGCAATGATTTTTATCAACACCGGCGGATTGATGGTAACAGCAACCGGTAAAATAAGGGCACAAATACCTTTGTTGGAAGCTTTAATGTAATAAATACCATTTTTTTGAACGGCGTTTGGGTTATCCAGTACAATGGTTGCAGCCTGGTCTTTCCAGTAGGTGTAAGTCGTCAAGCTATCGCTGCCGGTATATGCCGTTGTGAGATCTGCCGCTGCCGGAAAAACAACAGTAACAGCAGGCGTTGCCCGGAAAACCGGCATCGGATAAATTTGTACCGCTATCGGTTTAACACTGTAGCAGCCCGCAGCATTGAGGCCTTTGATATAATAGGTTCCGCTGCTGGTAACGTTATCCGGTGACGGCAAAGCGTTTGTAGCTGCAATATCTTTCCAGTAAGAAAAAACCAAGGAAGGGTCGCTACCGGTTGTAAGGGCAGCATCCGTTAAGTTTACGGTTAAACAAGCCACCACGTTCTTGACAAACAGGTTTGGCCGGGTACCAATCACTACTTTTACCGGTGCAATAGCAGCACATCCTAAAGTATTTATTGCTTTGATGTAATAGGTTCCGGCAGAATCTACGGCTTCCGGTGATTTTAACGGTATGGTTGCATCTTTATCTTTCCAATAAGTATAAGTTAAGGCGGCATTGCTTCCCGCTGTTACTTTTGGCTGCGTCAAATCCGCTTTTCCGGGTGTACAAACAGCATACGGATCGGTGATGATGAGTGAAGGTGTATTGTTCAACCTGACTACAATCGGTTTAATATCAGAACAACCGGCCAAATTTACAGCCCGGATATAATAAGTTCCGCTGGTAACCACATGTTCCGGGTCGGGAACGTAGTCGTTGGCATCCGGATCGGTAAAGTAAGAAAAGGTTAAATTCGGACTGCTGCCTTCGGTAATACTTTTTTCTTTTAAACTGATGCCGGATTCGCAGCCGGAAATATTTGGCTGTACATTTAAGGTCAGCACATCAGGAGAAGCGTGGATAGTGGTGTATAAAGTATCCTCGCAGCCCAAACCCGGAAAAGGAACGATCCTTAAAGCATATCTGGTCAAATCTGGCGGTGCAGGAGATATCGTTAAAACATTGGATGTGCCCAATACTTTCGAAAGATCATCACCATACCAATAATATTCTTTAAAACCTGCCGGTGCGCTTAGTTTTACAAATGAATTGCCGGCACAATACGTTTCCCCGGTGATGGGCGACGCACAATTTTCGTTCACATCAATATAAGCATATCCGAAATGGCCGCCGCGCGTACAATCATTGGTAGTAAATTCCAGCCTTAACGTTTTTCCTGCATAGCCTGACAAATTAATGGTGATGGGCGCCCAGGGTTTGTAGAAAACGCTGTTCCCGAAACTGGACTGCTGGAAACCCGGCAGCCCGGAAGAAGCAACAAATTCAAAAGAACCGCAGTTTGTATATTTATTCGAACTTACATCAAACACACGGGCCGTAAATTTAGGTTGCTCATAATCTGCATGGTCGGGGTTTTGAAATACCACGGCGTAATTGTAAATGATGCTATAAGTTTGGTTGGCAGGAACCGTAAAAGTATAGCTCACCCTTTCTGCCTGTGCGCCTGTATTATCATTTCCTAATTTTAACGAATATGTGCTGCCGTTGGGGCAGGTAACCGGAAATTTGCCATAAGGGTCAAGCTGATTGGCAGCGTATTTAAAAATAGCATGTCTGTTTGAAACCGGTGCCGAAGGCAATACGGAAATAACACCTGCACGGGAAACACTACCAGTATAGCATTCCCAATTTTGCAGCGTTCCGGTTTCAAACCCTATATTTTGAGGACATTGGGAAGACGACTGGCTATGGACCTGAGCCAGCGACACAATAAAACAGGCTATAAAAACAAGGTAGAATTTCATTCCATAACAGGTATTACAACACCACTACTACTGTGAATTTAAGCTGGTTAGCAACGATAAATCTAAGTGTATTTACAACTTATAAAAAATTTATTTGATTTATTTTCGATGCTTCTTTTACCATACAAAAATTTTGATCTTTTTATTTTGGTTGAAGAAAAATATTGGATGCGCGCCAATTTTAAGGTGGTAAAAGAAGCATCCTGATTTTTTAAAAAAATCGAAATCCGATCAGGCTTTATTTTAGGGCATCTCTAAAAACGCTCCTTTTCCTCTCCAATGGAGAGGAATTAAAGGTGAGGCCAAACAAATAATACGGGCTTTTAGAGATGCCTTTTACATTAAGTCTATTAATTAATTACACAATGTTGTTGTATCTTTATAAAAAGGAGATACAGCTATGTCAAGACCAGTATTAAAAGTAGGGAATTACAAACCGGAGGATATTAAAGCATTGTTCCGGGATGATGAACGTTATACAATCGGGATTCGGTTATATGCAGTATATCAGGTATCGTTAGGTCAGCCAAGCAGAAAACTGGAAGATTTGTATAATACAAGCTTCAAGCAAATAACCAATTGGGTACACCGTTTTGAAAAGGAAGGGATCGAAGGATTAAGAGATAAGGATGGCCGGGGCCGGACAGCCAGGCTTAACGAAGATCAACGTAGTCGTATCGGTGCTTTATTGACTAAGGAACCACCAACTGATCATGGTTATAACAGCGCTACGTGGACAGGGCCGATGCTGATCGAGTGGGTTGAAAAACATTATCAAATAAACTATAAGAAGGCCCAGATATACAACATTATTAAATCATTAGGATTTACTTATCAAAAAGGCAGGGGAATATTCCCGGAAACAGATCAACTCAAACAGGACGCATTTAAAGACGCGTTAAAAAAAACTCCTTGAAACTCCTGATAGTGTATTACTTTATGAAGATGAATGCTCCATGTCCAATACTGCTACGGTAAGCTATGCATGGTCAAAGAAAGGAGTTCAGCCGCAAGTGATTTGCAAACAGCGTAAAAGAGAAAGGCAAACCGTTTTTGGGAGTTACAATTATGGTACAGGGCAGATAACTGTAAGTTTTGCGGACAAAGGCAATAGTTATACCTTTAAGAAGCATCTGAAAAAAGTGCTACAGATTTATAAAACGGCCCCTAAGATCATCGTAGTATTAGATAATGTAGCTTATCACCATGCAAAGAGAATAAGTGCGTGGATAGCAAGGAATCCAAAACTCGAATTGTTCTTTCTTCCACCCTATAGCCCTGATTTGAATGCTGTGGAAAGGGCATGGTGGTATATGAGAAAAAAAATAACACACAACAGGTTCATCAAAACGCTCAAAGAAAGAAAAATAGCTTTTTGGAAAATGTTTTCTCATTTCCTAAAGCCGAATGATGAGTTAAAAATTGTTTGTGAAATAAATTATTAGACTTTATGTAATTATGTCCGGTTTGGTATCGCGCACCACTTTTATAGAAAATATATAACGAGGGTAACTGTCCATAGAAGCGGCTAAAGAAACTACTGTTCAGATACTAAGTAAATCAAGGTTAGACCAAACACGCATATATAGTCGTGTATCCTGTATACCCGTAAATTTAGGTCTCGCTGGAATCGAAAGAAACTAGATTTAACCACATCAATATTAGCCGGGAAGGGGAAGGAAATACGGCGGCAAGGCGTAAAAAATTATGACAGGGGTAGAAATGCTGGTAAACTTGTGCTTAACTTGGAGCTTTATTAGCTATCGTTGGATTATGAAGGCTTTATTTTTATTTATTTGTTTAACTGCTTTTTCTCTTTCTTGTCCCGCCCAACAGTCCTTTGCACTGGCAGCACCTTTGCCGGCGAAGAACCTTGCCATGTTCGGTAGAGGATTGTATCCGGGTGATGAGGCGACCTACCAGTTGTTGAAGCAAAGCGGGTTTGGGACCGTGCTGCTTTCCAGTTTTTACATTCATGTAGACGGGGACCTGTATTCCGGTGATTCTCACCAGCCCATTATTCATAAGGGAAAGTGGGTGTGGATTCTTCTTATGTGAGAAGGGCATTGATTTGAAAAAAAATTCTTCTGTTTCTCGTATTGAGATCTTACTGGAAGGCCGTTGGTATGGTCAGCCACCAAATACGTTTGACTTTATCCGTGACTGGTATGATTCGTCGAAGACAGTGCCGGGCATTATCACCGGTACCGGAGAGCAGAGTACGCTCTATAATATCTGTAAGGCACTAAAAAAGAAGTGCTGGATACCGATGCGTTTTGTATTGATGACGAATCGGTGTATGACAGCCCTTCTATCATTGCCATGGGCAAGGTTGCAGCAAAGCTGAATATGCATATGACGCTTTGCCCCTTCAATGGATATACTTATTGGGGAGATATTCTGAAAGCAACTGAAGTAAATGTCGTCGATGCCCTGTATTTACAGTGTTATGATGGTGGCGTAAGGAACGAAATTAAGGACTGGATAGCAGCGTTAAAGCCGAAGCAGCCGATCTATCCGGTATTCATGGTACGCGGTTCGTTTAGCACCTGTGGCAGTTTTAAAAGGAGTAAGTCTGTACAAGAGATTGGGGCGCAGCTGAAAGGGTTCAAAAAGGACTATCCGGAGATGAGCGGAGCCGCGATATGGCAGCTGGCGGATTTGAAGCAGTTTGTGTCCATGGGTTGTGTACTGAAGGAACCCTCGTCGGGCAGTGCGGGCAGTGTATCGGAGTTTCTGGGTCAGCTAAAGACGGCGTTGGAAGGCGAATTATAGTAAAAGGCGGCCTGGAAAAAGGCCGCCTTTTTTGTATTTCAGATGTTTATTGTAGTGGGAACATAAACTAACATTTTTCATTCTTAACATAAGGTTAATTATGGGGCAAGTAAAAATAGACATTATTGCTAACCGGCAACATTGCGTTACACGTATCCCTTCGTTTCATTATAAATGTATTTAAGCTTTAAGTAAGCAGCAACACAAATAGGACTATAGACAGGCAAATTGATAACATAATAAATAAAGCCATTTCTGCTTAATTTTCAACTCTTCAAAAAAGGAAATTAACTATTTGATTATAGTGTCCCTTTCCAGAGAGTAATAGCCTATCATTGGACAGGTACATAATGAGTTGTTAAAATGCAATTGTGAACAAGCAGATCAAAAACGGATCTGTTTTCTCTATGATTGTATTTAAAAGTGAACTCATTTAGGTATTCCTGAAGGTGCCTTATGGATACTTTATGATATTGACCATAAATGCCTCGTTTGAGCAATGTCCAAAACCCTTCAATGGTATTGGTATGATACTCGCCCCTTACATACTCTTCTTTATCTTTATTGAGTACCTGATGCTCTTTATATTGTTTATCCAGGCCTGCATATCCACCAAAACCGTCAGTAACAAGGCTAGCATCCTTGCTGACGGTATGCTCGATGATAGGCTTGATGGTTTTGCCATGTGCCTTTTCAATTACCTGCAACTTTATCCGGCCTGCACGTTCTAATAAACCGAGCACGGCTTGTTTATCCTGCATTCCAGTGATCTGTAAGCTACTATCACGCCTGGCCTGCCGTTTTTTCTTAGAATGATTAGCTTTAGCGCCACCGATATAGGTTTCATCAATCTCTACTATACCATTAAACAAATCACTGTCGTCACCTTCCTGCATCGCTTTTCGTATCCGCATTTGCAAATACCAGGCGGTGTTTCGATTGATGCCCAGGTCGCGGCCTAACTGACGCGAAGACAATCCTTTTTTGGCATTTAATATCAGCGTTATCGCTAAGAACCATTTCGGAAGAGCCAGTTTTGTATCTTCAAAGATCGTTCCTACCAATACACCATAACTGTGGTTACAGCTATTACACTGATGTCGTTGAGTACCTAAGCGCTTACTGCTTTGTTCGCTTTTACAATATGGGCATTGGGGCTTATGATGCCAACGTAAGCCTTCCAGATAATTGATACAGGTTCCTGATCGGGGAACTTTGTAATTGCTTCTAATATGTTCATTGCCATAAATATACATATTCTACCTGTCTTTTCATAGGCTATTACTTTCCAGAGAGAGTAATTCATTACCTTTTTAGATTAAGCAATTGAATTTTTGGCATTTACAATGTCCTGCATATCAACAGCAAAGTTCGACCTATTGCCGCTCCCCGCTACAAAGGCAGAAAGCCCCATTTTTGGGGCTTTTCTTATTAATTTAATTTTCAATGTTTAAGTCGTTGGACGCCCTTATTTTTTCTATAAGGGAGACATTGCGGAAATAACAAGAAATGCATTTTTAGCTTTGTCGAAATGAATCGGTGTAAGAAATTCCTGGCAGTTATATTCCGTAATTTGACTGAAAGAAAGCGTATTTAGGCTAAATCTGTTTTTCAGCAATTGCAGATTTTTGCATAAATAAAAAAACAAACTATGAAAGCAATAAGAATTCATGCATTTGGCGGCCCGGAGGTCATGAAATTAGAAGACGTAGAGCGTCCTGTTCCTGCGGCTGATGAAATTTTAGTTAACGTGTATGCCAGCGGCGTAAACCCTACAGACTGGGGAATTCGGGAAGGCGGAAACGACTTTCTGAGGCCTTTTTTGAAATTGCCTATGACATTAGGTTGGGATGCGGCAGGAATTGTAGAAGAAACAGGTAGCGATGTAACCGCCTTTAAGAAAGGCGATGCCGTGTACGGTGTTCCTAATTTTCCCGGCGATGGAAGCTATGCAGAATATTGTGTTGCAAAAGCAAGTCAATTTGCCCTTAAACCTAAAAGCGTCGGCTTTAATGAGGCTGCGGGTGTGCCTCTAGCAGGACTCACGGCATGGACTGCTGTCTTTGAACACGGAAAGCTACAGCCAGGACAACGCATTTTAATTCAAGGTGCATCTGGTGGTGTTGGGAGTTTCGCTGTACAGTTTGCAAAAGCAAAAGGGGCTTATGTAATCGGAACCGCTTCGGCTAACAATCTGGATTATCTAAAGCAGCTTGGTGCAGATGAAGTAATTGATTACCGGAACCAGAAGTTTGAAGATTTGGTGCACGACGTTGACGTTGTGTTTGAAGCTTCGCCGCTTCGCGATAACGAGGAGCGATTGAAATCTGTGACCGTATTAAAGGCAGGAGGCATACTCGTAAGTGTCAATATAGATTTGCCGTTTAATGAGGAAGTGCTTGCCGCCCTGGCAAAGAAGCAGGCCAAAGGCGAACTCTCGGCTAACCAACCTCGGCGGGAATCGTTAGCAGAAATGGCCCAATTGATTGACGAAGGAAAAGTGAAGGTTTTTATCAGCAAAGTGTACCCGTTGGAACAGGTGGCTGAAGCACACCGCGAAAGCGAAACTTGGCATGTACGGGGCAAGCTTGTATTGGAAGTAAGAAAAGAAGGCGAGCCGGTATGAGGCATTTTAAAACGATAAGCGAATTTCATGCGTTTAGGAATTTGCCTAAACCACAACATCCGCTTATCAGTGTAATAGATGTTGGAACCGTTACGCATCTGGATGATGATGAGCCGATTAATTTGATACTGGATTTTTATGCTATTTCTGTAAAAAGAATGCGTAACGTCAAAGTAAAATATGGGCAGCATCCGTTCGACTTTAATGAAGGCATCATGTCTTTTATGTCGCCCAACCAGGTGTTTAGTATTGCTGTTGACAACAAAGACGAAGAAGTAGAAAAATCAGGATGGGTGATATACATTCATCCTGATTTTATATGGAATACGCCGTTAGCCAAAATCATAAAACAATACGATTTTTGGGATTATTCCCTCAACGAAGCCTTATTCCTTTCTGAAAAGGAAGAGGTGATCATCTTAGCCATCATTCAAAACATTAGGCAGGAGTACCATTCGAATATTGACAAGTTCAGCAAAAGCATTATTATTTCACATATCGAAGCGTTGCTTAACTATGCAGACCGGTATTATCATCGTCAGTTCATTACACGGGAGAAAGCCAATCACAATATACTGGAACGTCTGGAAAAATTATTAACGGATCATTTTAATAGTGACGACTTGATCTCGAAAGGTCTGCCTACCGTCGGCTACCTTGCTCAATCATTAAACATATCTCCTAAATATTTGAGCAGTATGCTTAAAGTGCTGACAGGACAAAACACTCAGCAACACATTCACGAAAAACTGATTGAAAAAGCCAAAGAAAAATTGTCAACTACAGACTTATCCATAAGTGAAATAGCTTATGAATTAGGTTTTGAACATCTGCAATCATTTAGTAAACTATTCAAAATAAAAACGAAACAGTCGCCTCTGGAGTTCAGAGCATCATTCAATTGAGATAACGCAGATAAAAGACTGTGCTTGTAGCATCGGAATCAAAGGTGCAACAGGATGAAAATACATTTTCCAGATCACTGATTCGTTACCGTACCCAGAGTCGATAACCAAAATCCCCAAGCGAATTCAACTTACAACACATTAAAATACTATAAAATATAGTGGGATTTCTTATCCGGAATAACAAGCCATTGAAAATCAATGACTTTTTACTCCATGGTAGCCCTGACAGGGCTCAAACAATCGGCTTAAAAATACTAATTTTTTCAAGTCTTCCAGAAAATAGTTCGAGATTTGTCCAGTATGGGCTACACAGGCAGAAAGCCCTAACGAAAGTTGAGGGCTTTTTTTTAGTATGTTTTGCAGATTGTTGCGGTGAAAACACAGACCACAGGCTAAACAGTAGTTTAAAGTTTCAATCTATCAAATTAATTAGTGATGATCGTAGTGAATACCGTATTAACTACGATTTCTCATTTTGACTACAAATGTCCTCAATTAGGCTACAAGTAGCCAAGGGGTTCTGTTGACCTTTGAGGTATCATTAATTTAAAAAAAAATCATGGAACATCAAAATGAAACTTCAGGCGTTGGTTCTGCGCAAACTCCTGACACCTCTAACAAAGTTTGGTTCATAACCGGCACTTCCCGGGGTTTTGGACGCATTTGGACTGATGCTGCGCTCAAGCGTGGAGATAAGGTCGCAGCTACAGCACGCAAGTTGGCAAGCATTGCCGACCTTAAAGAAAAGTACGGTGAAAACGTTTTGACTTTGGAACTTGATGTAACCAGGCCCGATCAGGTGAAGGCGGCAGTGACACAAGCACACGCGCACTTCGGAAGGCTCGACATTGTCCTTAATAATGCCGGCTATTCCTTGGTTGGTACTATCGAAGAGGCCAGCGCGGACGATGTTAGGGCGATGTATGACACAAATATTTTTGGCGCACTTGCTGTTATTCAGGCGGCTTTGCCGCTGCTGCGTGAACAGGGCGGCGGTCACATACTGGGTACATCGAGCAACCTTGGCCATGTGACCTCGCCGGTGATCGGTTACTACTGTTCCTCAAAATGGGCGTTCGAGGCAATCCACGAAAGCCTGGCCGCAGAGGTTAAGGCTTTCGGAATCAAAGTAACCATTATAGAGCCTGGGGCCTATGCCACCGAGTTTGGTAGCCCGGAATCGTTGAAATTTGCAGCAGGCCTCGATATTTATAAAGATTTCAAAGCACAATTCATTGGTGGTTTGAGAACCATGGAAAGAGGCGACCCCAATGCCACGCCAGAGGCCATCTTCAAGATCGTTGATGCGGAGAATCCGCCATTAAGGTTCTTTTTGGGCAGTCATTGTTTACCATGGGTGCGCACTGCATATGCAGAGCGTCTGGCCACCTGGGAAGAGTGGGAAGCCGTCTCTAATTCGGCTTAAGGCGAATCAAAGTAAAGTCACCAACAGGAATAATCCTTGATAAAGGAAGAATGATAACCGATATTTAAAAAATATTATCGGTTATCATTTTATTAAATGCTACTAAAAATGAAAAAAGAAGAAAATAGCCCGTATAAATTTGAGTCTCTATCAGATGTTTACCGGGCTTTTGGCTTGTCTAAGCCTAAGCATCCGTTGATAAGTATGATCAATGGTGCGAATGATCAGGTCGAATTGAACAGACTTCCCCAAAACCATGTGCTGAGCTTTTATAAAATATCCTATAAACCAAAACTCAGTGGCAAATTGAAGTACGGCCAAAGCTATTATGATTTTGATGAAGGTGGTTTGTTATTCGCTTCTCCGGGCCAGGTCATTGGCAGCAATAACAACGAGGCCAGCGTATGTTCAGAATTTACTTTGCTCATTCATCCGGATTTCTTTTTAGGTTACCCTTTTGCCAAGGCCGTTAAACAATATGGCTTCTTCTCTTATTCAGCCAATGAAACATTGCATCTATCGGAAGATGAAAAAGCAACTATCATATCCATTTTTAAAATGATCGAAGCCGAACTGAACAGTAGGATCGATGATTTCAGCCAGGATGTCGTTATTGCTCAAATTGAGCTGTTGCTGAACTACGCTAACCGGTTTTATAAACGTCAGTTCATTACCCGTAAGGCAGTGAACAGCGACCTGTTGCAAAAGCTGGAAGACCTGTTGGAGGATTATTTTAACAACGAAACATCTTTAAACCAAGGAATTCCAACGGTTCAATACCTTTCTGAAAAATTAAATATATCACCAAGTTATTTAAGTGATATGCTGCGGTCCCTTACCGGGCAAAATGCACAGCAGCACATCCATAATAGGCTCATAGAAAAAGCAAAGGAGAAACTATCTACCACCAGCTTATCTGTAAGTGAAGTTGCCTATGCATTAGGTTTTGAACACCCGCAATCTTTTAACAAGTTATTCAAAACAAAAACTAACCTGTCGCCCTTAGAATTCAGACGCTCTTTTAACTGATAGCAATTAGCCATCAAACCAAAAATCGTTCAATTATAAATTTGATTAAACAGATCAAACCATGCTGAATCCGTATTTCAAATACCGCTAATCATTATAATGACTTTAGCCCAACCGGTACTTGCGTGATCTCCCAAAGATGGGTTCCAAAAAGTTTATTGGGATTAATTATCTGCCCAAAATCGCCACTTTCTTTAAATCAGCTAAGAAACAGTTCGAGAAATGCCCACTATAGGCTACCATAACAGGCAAATCGGGTTTTATACTTGGTTTGCCTTTATATTTAAAAAGAAGATCGCTCGCTTTAGTGATGTTATCCTGAAAATCATGTAGCTGCTTTTTCAAAAACTACACGTCATCCTTCTTTAAGCAAGCAGCAGTTGCATTCATCAGATTTACAGGCATAAAAGAAGCATCCAAACTTTCCTCATGCAACTGTTAACAAATGTTAATTATTTGATTCCCGTTTATATACTCTGTAACATTGATTATTAATCATTGGCTGGTTTATAATATTAACTTATCTTTGCAGAATGTTTAAAAAGTGCTGTCTTCTTCCATTATTAAGCCTGTTAATTATATTGTCTATCGGTTTGTTTAGCTGTAAGAGCAAGTTTGAGAAACTCAAATCCAGTAACGACTACACTAAAAAATACCAGGAAGGCATTAAATACTATAATAAAAAAGAATACTCGCGTGCTTTGGCTTTGTTTGACGACCTGGTACAACGTTACCGCGGCCGTTCTGAAGCTGAAGATCTGTTCTATTATTATGCCTTTGCAAATTACAAACTGAAGGACTATACTTCAGCAGGCTATCATTTTAAAAACTTTGCAGATACTTACCCTAACAGTTCACGGTCTGAGGAATGCAGGTACATGTCGGCCTACTGCTCTTACCTGGAATCGCCGAATGCAACCTTGGACCAAACCAATACCTTGCAATCCATTGATAAGCTACAGTTGTTTATCAACCTTTATCCAAAAAGCACACGGGTGGCCGAAGTGAGTAAACTGATACAGGATTTACGCGACCGATTAGAAGTAAAATCATATAACAACGCTAAATTATATCTAACAATAGGCGATTATAAATCGGCCGTAATTGCTTTTAAAAATTCGATGCGCGATTTTCCGGATACAAAATATGCCGAAGAAATGGAATATCTGACCATACAGGCGCAATATTTATATGCTAAAAACAGCTTAGAAACCAAACAGGAAGAACGTTATCAGGAAGGCATAACGGCTTTTACTGAGTTTAAGGAGAAATACCCTGCCAGTCAATATTTAAAACAGGCAGAAACGCTTAACCGGCAATGCGAAGTTGGCATTCAAAACGTTAAAAAATACCTGGCCAATATTGATAACGAGCAAAAAGCCTACAAAAAACAGCTGGACCAGGAAAAAAACAAACAAGCACAAGCAACATCAGATATTAAAAACCCATAAATAAAATGAGCACTAACAAACCCACTTTGGCGAGCAGCACCGTTACACGTGATTTGCGCGACCTGGACAAAACAACAGATAATATATATGAATCAATTGTGGTGATGTCTAAAAGGGCAAACCAGATTTCCAACAATATCAAGGAAGAATTGAGCCAGAAGCTGTCTGAATTTACTTCTTCTAACGATAACCTGGAAGAAGTTTTTGAAAACCGCGAACAGATCGAGATCAGCAAGCATTACGAAAAAATGCCTAAACCTTCTTTAATCGCTGTTCAGGAATTCCTGGAAGGTAAAATTTACTACCGCAATCCATCAAAAGAACAATAGCTGGCATCAAACCCATTCTAAAGCCTTCCTTATAAACAGAAAGGCTTTTTTTATGGCTAAAAAAACTACTTTTGATAATGCTGAACGGTAAGAAAATTTTATTGGGCGTTTGCGGGAGTATTGCCAGCTATAAATCGGCTGCTTTAGTTCGTTTGCTGGTTGAAGCAGGCGCAAGCGTACAAGTGATCATGACCGAAGAAGCAACCCATTTTATCACGCCGCTCACGCTTTCTACGCTTTCTAAAAATCCTGTCCTGGTTCAATATTACAAAACCGAAACCGGCGAATGGAACAACCACGTGGCTTTAAGTTTGTGGGCTGATTTGATGCTGATCGCACCTGTTTCTGCAAATACTTTAGCTAAAATGGCGGCTGGTTTATGTGACAACTTGCTAACGGCCAGTTATCTTTCGGCAAGGTGCCCGGTTTATTTTTCCCCGGCAATGGACCTGGATATGTGGAAACATCCATCTACCCGAAACAACGTACAAAAATTACTTGATCACAAAAATATACTGATAAAACCAGCATACGGAGAACTGGCAAGCGGTTTAGTTGGCGAAGGCCGCATGGCAGAACCAAAGGCTATTGTTGAGTTTTTAAATCAATCACTTCAAAAACAAAATGTTCTGGCCGGAATAAAAGCTTTGGTTACGGCCGGCCCTACTTTTGAAGCGATTGATCCGGTCCGTTTTATTGCCAACCATTCTTCCGGGAAAATGGGTTTTAAACTGGCTGATGAATTGGCAAACATGGGTGCAGAGGTTACGCTGATTGCCGGCCCTTCCCAGCAGGAAACACAAAACAAAAACATCAAACGCATCAACATTACTTCCGCAGAAGAAATGCTGCAGCAATGTTTAACTTATTTCCCGGATGCACGTATCTGTATCATGAATGCTGCCGTGGCTGATTTTACACCAAAAGTAGTGGCCGGTCAGAAAATGAAAAAGCAGGATCAAAATTTAATGATCGAACTAAAACCAACTACTGATATTTTACAAACTTTAGGTGCACAAAAGAAGCATGCCCAGATTTTAGTTGGGTTTGCTTTGGAAACGAACGACGGCGAACGTTATGCTTTAGATAAACTGAAGAAAAAAAACTTAGACATGATCGTTTTAAATTCGCTGGCTGATGCCGGAGCTGGTTTTAAAACGGATACCAATAAAATAACCCTGATTGATAAAGACCTGCAAAAAACAATGTTTGGATTGAAAAGCAAAACTGAAGTTGCTGCCGACATTTGCCAAAAAATTATTGAACTGTTAGAAAAATGAAATTAAAAGGTTTGCTTTTTTTATTGCTTTTTGCTTCGGCATTTGCCAGCGCGCAGGATTTGAATGCCCGGGTGCAGGTACTTTCGCCAAAAATCCAAACCACCAACAGAAGGGTTTTCACAGCTTTGGAAACAGCCGTTAAAGACTTTTTAAACGGTAGAAAATGGAGTGCCGATCAAATTTCCCCGCAGGAAAGGATTGATTGCAACTTTGTGATCAATATTGTTCAATGGGACGGCGCAAGTGCATTAAGTGCCGAAGTACAGGTTCAGTCGAGCAGGCCAATTTTTGGGTCCAACTATAATTCAACTTTGTTAAATATCAATGATAAAGATTTTGATTTTACTTATACCGAAGGCCAGATCATTGATTTTAACGATCAGCTTTTTCAAAGTAACCTAAGTTCGTTTTTTGCTTTCTATGCTTACATGATTGTCGGGCTGGATTATGATTCTTTTTCAAAACGCGGCGGAACACCATATTTTGAACATGCGCAAAACATCGTCAACTCCGCCCAAACTTCTGCCTATAAAGGCTGGAAAGCTTTCGATAACAACCACAACCGCTACTGGCTGGCCGAAAATCTCTATGGCAACACTTACAACAATCTCCGCGATTTCAGCTACATCTATCATCGTTTGGGTTTAGATGTAATGGCTTCCAATGCCGATCAGGGCTTAAAAGCCATTACCGCTGCCCTGCCTTCTATCGCGCAAATAGACCGGCAACGAACAGGCGCATTTTTGCCCCAGGTATTCTTCACGGCAAAAAGTGACGAACTGCTACAGGTCCTAAGCAAAGCTACCCCGCAAGAAAGGGCTCAGGCTTACCAAACTTTAAGCACCGTTGATCCTGTAAATGGAAACAAATATCAAACCCTGCAACAAAACTAAATTTGTTAGTCCTATTTAAGCTGAAACTGTAAATTTGTTTTTCTTAATTTATAAATCATGCTGAGCAGGTTAACGATTAACAATTATGCGCTGATTGATAACCTGGATATCGAATTTGATACCGGATTAAACATCATCACAGGAGAAACAGGTGCAGGAAAATCCATCATTCTGGGTGCGCTTTCGCTGATCTTGGGTCAGCGGACCGAAAGCAAATACTTTTTTAACCAGCAAAAAAAGTGTGTGATCGAAGGCTTATTTCGGATTGAAGACTTCCATCTGAAAAAATATTTTGAAGAGAACGATCTGGATTATGAAGCAGAAACTGTTTTGCGGCGCGAGATCAGCCCGGATGGAAAATCCCGTGCATTTGTAAACGATACGCCCGTTAACCTTACTTCGTTGAAACAGCTTGGCGAAAAACTGATCGACATTCATTCTCAACATGCAACTGCCGAAATTAATGATCCCGGATTTCAATTATTGGTTGTCGATTCGATCACCAATCATTCCAAGTTATTGGATCAATACCGCAATGCTTTTTTTACCTATAAAAAATCATCAACTCAATTACAACAATTAATTGCGGAAAATGAAAAGGCGAAAAGCGAGGAAGATTATTTGCAGTTTCAGTTTGATGAATTGGAAAAAGCCAGTTTGATTGCAGGTGAGCAGGAAAAATTGGAACAGGAATTATATGCCTTGAACAATGCAGAAGAAATAAAACGCAATTTATTAAGCGCGAATTATTTGTTGCAGGAAAGTGAAACGGCTACTTTAAATCAGCTTAAAGAAGCTTTGCAACTTTTAACTTCTTTGGAAAAATTCAATCCAAAAACCGGGGAATTAAGCCAGCGGTTAAACAGTATCGTAATTGAACTGAAAGATATTGTTGCCGAAATTGAAGACATTGAACAAGCTACGCAAGTTGACGAAGCAAGGACACAAGAAATCAATGACCGGCTGGCACTAATTTTTACCCTGCAAAAGAAGCATCGTGTTACAAGTAATGCCGAGTTGCTTTGGATTGAGGAAGACCTATCCAATAAATTAAACAACATACAATCCGGCGGTGATGCAATAGAAACCTTGCAAAAGCAGCTTGAAAAACAGAAAACGGATTTGCAGGATATGGCCGTTCAACTTTCAGCCAATCGAAAAAAAGCTATCCCCGAAATTGAAAAACAAATTTTAAAAACACTGGCTGATGTTGATATGGGCCAAGCCGTTTTAAAGATTGAGAATAATATATCGGTAAAAGAAGCATTTGATAAAAATGGGATCGACCATATCCGCTTTTTATTCTCCGCAAATAAGGGCCATCATCTGGCAGAGATGAGTAAAGTTGCTTCAGGCGGAGAACTTTCGCGTGTTATGCTTAGCATTAAATCGCTCATTTCCCGTTATACTGCTTTGCCAACCATTATTTTTGATGAGATTGATACCGGGGTTTCGGGCGAAGTGGCCAACAAAGTAGGTTTGGTGATGGAACAATTGTCGAAATTTTTACAAGTGGTTACCATTACACATTTGCCGCAAATTGCAAGTAAAGGCCACTCTCATTTTTTGGTCTATAAAAATGATACAGGCGAAACCCCTTCCACTAAAATAAAAAAACTGAATGAGGATGAACGTGTACTGGAAATTGCAAAAATGCTAAGCGGCAGCAAACCCGGGGAAAGTGCCCTGCAAAATGCAAGGGAGTTGTTGAATAGTTGATCAACTAACAATTTCTACTTTAAACTAACCGATAAATAATTCTATTTTTAGGCGATAAACAAAAAACAAATGGCTTATAATTTATTACGAGGTAAAAAAGGCATCATTTTCGGTGCTTTGGATGAGAAATCAATCGCCTGGAAAACAGCGTTGCGTTGTGTGGAAGAAGGTGCACAAATTGTGTTAACTAATGCCCCGATTGCTTTGCGGATGGGCGAAATCAATAAACTGGCAGAAGCATGTGATGCGCCGGTAATTCCTGCGGATGTTACGGTTACTGCGGATATAGAAAACCTTTTTGAAGGCACAAAAGAACATTTTGGCGGAGGTGTTGATTTTATTTTGCATTCTATAGGAATGAGTTTAAATGTGCGGAAGAACATTCCTTACACCAATTCCAATTATGATTTTATGCACAAAACCATAGATATTTCTGCCATGTCTTTACATCGGATTTTGCAGGTGGCCATGAAACAAGACATGATTAACGAATGGGGTTCAGTTGTAGCCTTAACTTATATTGCTGCCCAACGTATTTTCCCTGGTTACGATGAAATGGCCGATACCAAAGCCATGCTGGAAAGCATTGCACGCAACTTTGGCTACCAATATGGTGTTAAAAAACATGTACGTATCAATACCATTAGCCAATCGCCTACCCGCACAACCGCTGGCGGTGGCATAAAAGGGTTTAACGGTTTTATTGATTTTGCTGAAAAAATGTCGCCGCTTGGCAATGCAGATGCCGATCAATGTGCAGATTATACGGTAACTTTATTTTCTGATCTAACAAAAATGATAACCATGCAAAACTTATTTCATGATGGCGGATTTTCCAATGTTGGCGTTACCCAACCGGTAATCGATCAGATGGAAAAGGAATAATACTTTTTTTATGGCATAAAAAAAGTCCCGGCAGAAAAAACTGTCGGGACTTTTGTTAGTAGGGTTTTTGAGTTTCTGATTTTCTTTGATACCTACCAGGTATCAGCTCCATAACATGCTTTCATGGTAAAATGATTAAGAGATTTTTTATTATAATAATACTTATTATTTAATTATAAAGTTACTTAATTGTTTTCCATTTTTCAACTAGTGTAGTAAATCCTATTAAAATATCCTGATCTTTTTTACTAATCCTCCTATTTTCTATTAATGGAATAAAATCATTATAATAACGTTTAAAAACACCAGAAAAGTATTTCCTTATAAATTCTTCATCCATTAGGCTTTCATTTGATGCAATAGCGAGGGATTCAAAATAATTAAAAACGCACTTATAAGATGTCTTGAGATCACTATTTTTTTCATCATCAAAAAAAGCATTAAGTACAACCATATTACCTTTAATAAGGTGAGAGTAAGAACCTGTCTGAAATTCTGTTAACCTTCTGGAATGTTCCATCATTGTTAATGAATACCATTCACTACAGGCATTATAAGTTGCCGATATTTTTTGCATGCGCATATCATGTTGATTCTTTTTTTGGGCTAACTCATAAGTCATAATTGAATAAATTAAACCAATCAAAACAAATCCACCTGTAGCTATTTTAACCAATTCTGAGTATTTAAGGTTAGGTTCACTACAATGAAGAAAATAAGCTACTGAAAGAACCACGATAATAGCAACAATTAAAATTATATTTCTTATAGCCTTCTTTTTATCTATTCCAACATAAAAGTTAATTACATCTGACATAAGGAAGTATTTTAAACATAAGTTAAATATATTGTAATATAATAAGAATATTATTACTTAATTATTTTAGAGTCCTAAATTTATATCTGAAAAAAAATTGTGCTTCTTTTATGCCTGTAAGTTTTGTGTTTATGTTTTATACAGATACAAAAGCTTAGAAATTTAATATTTTTAGAGGTGATAAAAGAAGTGTCTAAATTAGATTGAACAAAATTTAAACAGGCTTTTAAAAATGTTTTAAACAAAGTTGACACAAGGGTACATATAACAAATCCCGATAACTTTACAGCTACCGGGATTTGTTATAAAATCTGTCAACTTATTTCAGGAAATTACATATTTTCTGTTTATTCCCCTGTTTGTTCTTCTTCAGGTGTTGTGTTGATCTCTGCATTTTTCGCTTTGATCGTGATTTGTTTGGTTTCTGCATCAAAATCAACTTCCATTAAAGCACCTTCGGACAGTTCGCCTTTCAGGATTTCCTCTGCAATCGGATCTTCCAGGTATTTTTGAATAGCCCGTTTTAAAGGCCTTGCACCAAATTGCGAATCATATCCCTTTTCGGCGATGAACTCTTTAGCTGCAAGTGTCAACTTAACTTCGTAACCTAAACTGTGGACACGATTAAATAAAGCAATTAATTCAATATCAATAATTTTGAAGATTTCTTCTTTACCCAAACTATTAAATACGATCACATCATCAATACGGTTTAAAAACTCAGGTGCAAAAGCACGTTTTAAAGCGTTTTCAATTACACCCCTGGAATGTGCATCAGCCTGATCTGTTTTAGCAGTAGTTGTAAAACCAACCCCCTGGCCAAAATCTTTTAACTGACGGGCACCGATATTAGAGGTCATGATCACGATCGCATTCCTGAAATCAACTTTTCTACCCAGGGAATCTGTTAATTGCCCTTCGTCCAATACTTGTAATAAGATATTGAATACGTCAGGATGCGCTTTTTCAATTTCATCCAACAATATTACAGAATAGGGTTTCCGGCGTACTTTTTCGGTTAATTGTCCGCCTTCTTCGTAACCAACATATCCCGGAGGGGCGCCAACCAAACGTGAAACGGCGAATTTCTCCATGTACTCGCTCATGTCTATCTGGATTAAAGCATCTTCCGTATCGAACATAAAACGGGCAAGTTCTTTAGCCAATTCAGTTTTTCCAACACCAGTTGGGCCGAGGAATATAAACGAACCGATTGGCTTTTTAGGATCTTTCAATCCGGCACGTGTACGTTGGATTGCTTTGGTCAATTTCTTGATCGCATCTGCCTGGCCGATAATTTTATCACTGATCTTTTCACCCATATTCAGCAATTTTTGGCTGTCGGCTTGTCCAACACGTTGTACCGGAATACCGGTCATCATCGAAACAACTTCTGCAACATTATCCTCAGTTACTGTATAGCGTTTAGATTTTGTTTCTGCTTCCCAGGCTGCTTTAGCTTGTTCCAATTCTTCCAGCAAATGTTTTTCTGTATCGCGCAGTTTGGCAGCTTCCTCATATTTCTGGCTGCGGACTACTTTGTTCTTTTCCAGCTTGATCTGTTCGATCTTTTGTTCGATGTCCAGGATATTCTGCGGAACATGGATATTGGTTAAATGCACACGTGAACCGGATTCGTCCAAAGCATCAATGGCTTTGTCTGGTAAAAAACGATCTGTGATATAACGGGAAGTCAAAGAAACGCAAGCCAGGATGGCTTCATTGGTATAAGTTACGCCATGATGCTCTTCGTACTTATCTTTAATTCGGGTTAAAATCTCAATGGTTTCGTCCGGAGTGGCCGGTTCAACCATTACTTTTTGAAAACGACGGTCCAAAGCGCCGTCTTTTTCGATGTACTGGCGATACTCATCTAAAGTCGTGGCACCAATACATTGGATTTCCCCACGGGCCAAAGCCGGTTTAAACATGTTGGAAGCATCCAGCGAACCGGAAGCTCCGCCAGCGCCAACAATGGTGTGGATCTCATCAATAAACAAAATGACATCAGGGGATTTTTCAAGCTCGTTCATCACGGCTTTCATCCGCTCTTCAAACTGTCCGCGGTATTTTGTTCCGGCCACTAATGAAGCCAGGTCCAAAGTTACTACGCGTTTATTAAACAACACACGCGAAACTTTACGTTGAACAATGCGCAAGGCCAAACCTTCAGCAATGGCAGATTTACCAACACCTGGCTCTCCTATTAAAATAGGGTTGTTTTTTTTCCTGCGTGATAAGATCTGCGAAACACGTTCAATTTCTTTTTCACGGCCAACAATCGGGTCCAGTTTTCCATCTTCGGCAGCTTTGGTTAAATCGCGGCCAAAATTATCCAAAACAGGTGTTTTAGATTTGATGTCTGATACTTTTTTTGGCTGGCTGAATGATTCTTCATCCCTAAAATCGTCATCCCCTCCTGTAGAAGAACCAGGCAGTTCATCTGTAACATCATGTTTGCCAGATTCTACTTCAGCTTTAAACACTTCGTAATTTACATTAAATTGTGTTAAAATCTGAGACGCAATGTTATCCTCATCCCTCAAAATCGACAATAAAAGATGCTCTGTCCCAATCAGGTCACTCTTAAATATTTTGGCTTCCAGGTAAGTGATTTTCAGTACCTTTTCTGCCTGTTTGGTTAATGGGATGCTTCCGATGTTTACCGTTGTGCCGGTAGTTCCTTTTACAGCATCTTCTACGGCACGCCTTAAACGCGCTGTATCCACATTTAACCCTTTTAATAACTTTATCGCCACGCCATCTCCGTCGCGAATCAATCCCAGCAACAAGTGTTCTGTTCCTATATAATCATGCCCGAGACGCAATGCCTCCTCTCTGCTATATGAAATAACATCTTTTACACGGGGCGAAAATTTTGCTTCCATAATATATTTTTCAAATAAAGGAAAGCACTAATCTATCAATAAATAATTATATACGAAGAAATAGTGCTTTCAGCTATAAATTTATCAACAATTACGCCATTAAAAAACATTCGTAACAACAATATTCCAATATGCCCATTTTTACTTCATTCTGACTAATTTAGCCACATAAGAATTTTAAAGTAGAAATAATGGCAGACGAGAAAATAATATTTTCAATGGCAGGTGTAAACAAAATTTATCCGCCTCAAAAACAGGTTTTAAAGAACATTTACTTAAGCTTCTTTTACGGGGCAAAAATTGGTGTCATCGGTTTAAACGGTTCCGGGAAATCTTCTGTGCTAAAAATTATTGCCGGTTTAGATAAAGCTTATCAGGGCGATGTGGTATTTTCCCCGGGCTATACGGTTGGCTATTTGGCACAGGAACCAGAGTTAGACCCTGCAAAAACAGTAAAAGAGGTTGTGGAAGAAGGAGTTGCAGCAACTATGGCCATCCTGAAAGAGTATGAAGAAATCAACGAAAAGTTTGGTTTGCCCGAAGTTTATGAGGATGCGGATGCAATGGATAAATTGCTGACCCGCCAGGGAGAGCTACAGGATAAAATCGATGCCACCAATGCCTGGGAATTAGACGTGCAGTTAGAGCGCGCCATGGATGCTTTGCGATGCCCGGAACCGGAAACAAAAATAGCCACATTGTCAGGCGGGGAACGCCGCCGCGTGGCTTTATGTCGTTTGTTACTTCAGGAACCCGATGTTTTACTGCTGGATGAGCCCACAAACCATTTGGATGCCGAATCCATCGATTGGCTGGAGCAGCACTTAAAACAATACAAAGGAACGGTGATTGCGGTAACACACGACCGATATTTCTTAGATAACGTTGCCGGATGGATCCTGGAACTGGACCGCGGGGAAGGCATTCCATGGAAAGGAAATTATTCTTCCTGGCTGGAACAGAAATCAAAACGCCTTTTGCAGGAAGAAAAAACAGAGAGCAAACGCCAGAAAACGCTGGAACGCGAACTGGAATGGGTACGGATGGCACCAAAAGCACGACACGCCAAAGGTAAAGCGCGAATTTCTAATTATGATAAATTAGCTTCCGAAGAAACCAAAGAACGGGAAGACAAGTTGGAATTATTTATCCCGCCCGGCCCTCGATTAGGAAACGTGGTGATCGAAGCCACCAATGTTACCAAAGTTTTTGGCGACAAGGTTTTGTTTGACAACCTCAGTTTTTCGCTTCCCCCTGCCGGAATTGTTGGTATTATTGGCCCGAACGGCGCCGGTAAAACTACTTTGTTCCGTTTAATTACTGGTCAGGATGAACCCGATGCCGGCACTTTTCGTGTGGGTGAAACGGTTGCTTTGGGCTATGTTGACCAAATGCACGATGATCTTGATCCCACAAAATCTGTTTGGGAAAACATTACAGATGCACAAGAAACGATTTTGCTGGGCAACCGTCCGGTAAATTCCCGTGCTTATGTTTCCAAGTTTAATTTTAACGGTGCCGATCAGCAAAAAAAAGTAGGCGTACTTTCCGGCGGCGAACGCAACCGCGTACATTTGGCGGTTAACTTAAAAAAAGGTTCCAACGTTTTGCTGCTGGATGAACCGACAAATGATATTGACGTGAATACTTTGCGCGCGTTAGAAGAAGCGTTGGAAAATTTTGGCGGCTGTGCAGTGATCATTTCCCACGACCGCTGGTTTTTAGACCGCGTTTGCACGCATATCCTGGCTTTTGAAGGCAATTCGCAGGTTTACTTTTTTGAAGGAAATTACTCGGAATACGAAGAAAACCGGAAGAAACGTTTGGGCGATGTGGCACCAAAAAGGATAAGGTATAAGAAGTTGGTTGGGTAAGATGATGCTTCTTTTATCGGGTAAAAATTTGATATACAATAATTAGAAACTATATGATACAAACAGTAGTAACTCCGCAAAAAGCGGATTTTGATATGGCGGTATCCTTGCCGGGCGAATATGTAGGCAAGGAAGTGCATGTACTTTTTTATATTGATGAAGAAGTAAAAAAAACCACAGCCTCCATTTTGCCCCAAAAAAAACCTTCCGATTTTTTTGGCACACTTAGTTTAGAAGAAGGCGAAAAAATGCAGGCACATATCACTCAAAGCAGAAACGAATGGGACAGAAATTTCTGATTGATACAAATACGCTTATTGATGCGCAAATGAAAAAATTGCCGGAAACAGGATTGCAATTTTTGGCAAATATTATCAACGCAAAATTTACAATTTCATTTGTAACTTATATTGAATTTTTAGGATACAAGTATGCTACCAAAGCCACAGAAGAGTTTATAGCTTTAGCAAATGTGATTGAAACAAACAAAAGCATTATTGATACTTGTATAGCTTTGCGTAGAGCGCAAACGATTAAACTACCTGATGCTATTATTGCGGCTACGACTTTGAGTTTAGGTTATTCCTTGATTACAAACAATGAAAAAGATTTTGTTAATATTAAAGACCTGGAAATAATCAACCTGCACAAGTTGTAAAATAACAAAATTTGGTTTATGCTAATTTTGTACTTTTTATCTTTCTAGAATTACAAATTTAGATCAATAAGATTACGAAGAAAACCGCAAGAAACGTTTGGGCGATGTGGCTCCGAAGCGGATTCGGTATAAGAAATTGGTGGGGTAAGGCGATGCTTCTTTTATCGGGTAAAAAGTTTAGGAGGTTTAACTTAAGCTTATTTATTCTAAAAATTTGTATTATTAATTTTGTCTTTTCAATTGTAAAAAGAAATCATGTTTCATCCAGCCAACCTGCTTTCTTAACAATATTTTGACTGCTTCAAGCGTTCAAACTTAATCCACAAGTTATTTAAACTGCGTTAAGCTAACAAGCTAACTTTGCCGATAAAGAACATTGAATTATATTTAACTTATATATAGGATACAAAAGATGAGAATATTTGATGCCTATTTGTTAAGACGAGAAAATAGAAAGGCAGCTAAGAAATTTGGAGTTACATATCAAAAAACAGTTCCGCTAATATTGAAAGAAATCGAAGCATTTGAAAAAGGAAACGAATTGTTGATTCAACTTTATGGGCCAGAAGCTAAGTCTGAGATAATCGATAGTATTATATTTTATAAATACTCCTACCTTGACATTTTAGATCTAATAAATCAATTGAAAGGTTCAGGAGATAGGTACGAACATCTTGTATTAAGACTACTAGCTGGTACAATTTATGAGTTTTTAAATGACACAAGAGTTTTTTTAGGGAAAAAATTTAGAAGGAAATTTTCCTTCATGGAGAATTCAGAACCGTATTTATTGGAATTTGATAAGGCTGCAGATATATTTAAATTTATACTTGAAGAGTATTCTAGTTGGCTATCCGATATTAGAAATAACACAGCTTTCCACAAAACTAAAGGTGCGAGAGTATTAAAAAACAAAATGGAGACACTAGACAAAAATAAGGTCTACGAGGTTATACTTTACATAACCTTTCTTTGGATAAAAATTGACTCGTTTCATAGATTCTTTATCAGAAACGTTGCAAATAAATAAAGAGAAAAGCAAAAATCACCATATAAGCACTTTCATTTCTAAAAGGTTTTTTAATTAGTCTTTTGCATTTGTTCTATAGTAAATTTTACTATTAGTTTTTTTGCTGATAAAAGAAGCATCCGTTTTAATAAAAACAAAATTTTAAGAATAGAGGCATCTGTTAACAACGCCACTTTTATTAACAATTTAATTACTTTAAAACCATAGGTTTATGAATTAACAAATCCTAAAATTGCTAAACCTGTTGATCGGGATTTGTAATCACGATCTTTTAGCTTGGGATTTTGATTTGAATCCTAATAATGCTTCTTTTATCCTGATAAAAATAGCAAACTATGTAAATATTGAAAGTTTTTTAGAATTGAAATTTTCAACTATAAAGCTTTTTCCCCAAGCTCTAATTTGCAAACTCAAACCTTGTGCATGAAGTTGTGTGCTTCCACTTCAACAATTATAATTTTATTTCCTTTTGATCCGCAAAGATTACCAATATCCTTTTTCATCAATTGAAATTTCTTTTAATTTTATCTAATAAAAAAAATTGGCCATGCAATCAAAAGCCACTTCCGTACAAGAATATGTTGACGCACTTCCGGAAGACAGGAAGCAAGCCATCACAATGTTGAGAAAAGTGATCGTTCAAAACATTCCAAAAGGTTTTGAAGAAGTGATGAGTTATGGCATGATCGGTTATGTGGTGCCGCATTCTTTGTATCCGAAAGGTTATCATTGTAACCCTAAATTGCCTTTGCCTTTTGTCAATATTGCTTCGCAAAAAAACTTTATTGCGGTTTATCACATGGGTGTTTATGCCGATAAAGATTTGTTGACTTGGTTTATGAACGAATATCCAAAGTATGGCAAAACAAAGTTGGATATGGGCAAAAGCTGTATCAGGTTTAAAAAACCAGATCAAATACCGTTTCAATTAATTGGTGAATTGGCTTCAAAAATAACGGTGGAAAGTTGGATAGCGATTTGTGAAAGTGCAGTCAGAAAGTAATGCTTCTTTTATCCTATAAAAATCCCGGTTACTTATGCAATCGGTATTTATAAGGATTTAATTTGGTACTTCTTTTAATAAGTAAATTTAAATACTTCCCCCAAATTATTACTGGAAGTACTGCTAACCTTCAAATCAGTTATAAAACCAGTGCTCAACTCATAAACCCAGCCGTGCACACTTAATGTTTTACCGTTTTCCCAGGCATTTTGTATGATGGAAGTTTTGCACAAATTGTGTACCCCTTCCATTACATTAAATTCTACCAACCTGTTGGCTCGTTGTGTTTCATCGCTGATCAGATCCAATTCAAAAGCATGCAGCCGGTAAACATCTTTGATATGCCGCAGCCAGTTGTCAATAATGCCGTAAGCTTTGCTGGTTAAAGCAGCAATCACGCCACCGCAGCCGTAATGCCCGCAAACAATTACGTGTTTTACTTCCAGCACATTTACCGCATAATCCAATACCGAAAGCATGTTCATATCGGTATGCACGATCACGTTGGCAATGTTGCGGTGCACAAATATCTCGCCCGGTTTGGTATGGGTGATCTGGTTGGCAGGCACACGGCTATCTGCGCAGCCAATCCACAAAATAGGCGGTTTTTGTCCGTTTGCCAATTTTGTAAAATATTCCGGGTCTTCTTTTAAAGTTTCTGCCACAAAAGTTTTATTGCCTTCCAACAGGCTGTCGTAGGTGATATGGCTGGTATCGTGAATTTCGGTTTCCATTTTAGCACACATAATACTTCGGTTTAAGTTTTTATCAATCAGGTATTGGTTATTCAGCTTTTATTTAAAGTAAACGGCCGTACAATTTTATGTAAAATAACCGGCATCAAATCGTAATACAAAATGGTAAGCAGTATTAACGGAACAAAATAAAAAATCTTAAACTCGAAAAAATTAAAAAGGTAAGCGGCCACGAGTCCGCCGAAAACATAAAAGCTTAAGATGGTTGTCCGCACAAATATTTTGTTTTTAACAACCGTTGTCTTAGCTGCTTTCGGATGGATCCATTCTGCAACTTCGGCACCCAGATCAGTGATCAGTCCTGTTAAATGGGTTGATTTGATCAATCCGCCCGAAATGATCGAAACCATACTGTTTTGCAGCCCCATAGCAAACAGGATACATCCGATCACTACCTCTCGTTCCGTTTCAGATTCCTGATAAAAATGATTCCCGTACACCGCTACAAAGATCAGGATGCAAATTTCCAAAACAATAGGTATGGCATGTGCCTGATAATTGCTTTTATGTTTGAAAGAATTGATGATAAAACTTGATAAAAAAGCACCTCCGAAAAACAGCAGCAGCCAGACGAAGAATAATTCAACACTTCTAAAATCTAAATCTATAACGTTTTTGGCCAGGTTGGCCACATGGCCGGTAATATTAGATGTAAAAGCAAGAAATGCAATTACGCCTGCAACGTTTATACTTCCGGCCACGAATGCTGTGGAGGAAGCCAACATCAGGTTTTCTTTTAATGTACGATCGCCTTTTGTGTTTCTTAGCATACATAGCTGGTTGTAATAGATTTAACCAAAATCAGAAACAATTTGTTTATAACGAAACCGATAAGCCCGTTCAAATTTTCAATGCTTCTTTTAGCACAATAAAATTTATATTCAAGCTATTGCAATGAGTTGTTGCCAAAATATAATCAAGCCACTATTTTTTAGGTGATAAAAGAAGCATGTAAAAGGTGTGGAACAATTCATCAAAAATTTCAATGTTATAGGGCATCCCTAAAACCCGTATTATTTGTTTGGCCTCACCTTTAATTCCTCTCCATTGGAGAGGAAAAGGAGCGTTTTAGGGATGCCCTACAGGTAAACAAGAGGGTTTTAAAAACACCCCCCAGCCATTTATAGTGGCCGGGGGGTGGTAATGTTATAATTTATTTGGATTATTTTACGAAATGATGTTAGTAGCTTAATGTGCCTGTGCCTCTTCCAAAACGTCCAACTCATAAACATAACCTAAATTTTGTGAACCGTCGCTGCTTACTTTCAAGTCTTTAATCAGGCCGGTACTTAGGTCAATTACCCAGCCATGTACTTCCAGATCCGTACGCTGCTTCCAGGCATTTTGTACGATAGATGTTTTGCAGATATTGTACACTTGCTCGCTTACGTTCAGTTCTACCAGGCGGTTTAATTTCTGCTCCTGATCGGTAATGCGGTCCAGTTCATAGCTGTGCAAACGGTAAACGTCTTTGATATGGCGCAGCCAGTTATCAATCAAACCAAATTGCTTATGGCTGATAGCCGCAGCTACACCTCCGCAACCGTAATGCCCGGCTATAATCACGTGTTTTACTTTTAGCACGTTTACCGCATAATCCAGCACACTGAGCATGTTCATATCAGAATGAACGCAAACATTTGCGATGTTGCGGTGCACGAAAACTTCTCCTGGCTTAGTGCCTGTTACTTCATTCGCAGGTACACGGCTATCCGAGCAGCCAATCCATAAAATTTCCGGGCTTTGCCCTTTTGCCAGGTTCTTAAAATATTCCGGGTCGTCTTTTAAGCGTGCTTCTGCCCAATTTTGGTTACCGCTAATTATTGCCTGGTAACTTGCTGCTTGTTTCAATTTTATTGCTTCGGCATCTGCAGCTGGTATATGATCATTTTCGTTTACTAACATGGTTTCTTTTAATTTTAATTAGGGTTATAAATCAATTCTTTTAGTTTTGGAACATCGTATTTGGCCTTGACGTCCTTTAATTGCACCGTAATGTTTTTAGTGTGGGCATGATCGTTATAATTCTCAATAATTTCGAGCACGTCCGGGTCGATATAAAGCGCATGGGAACCATCAATGATAACATTTGAGCCTTTTGGCAAATTAGTTAGTGTGTATTGGATAGCAGCTTTATTCAGAAAGGAAACTTCTTGGGACAACATGATCCGGATCGTTTTCTGATTGCCGTCTTTTTCAATGTGATAGAAATAAGGGTTGCGGAGGTTGGTACGTAAAATATAGAATATGCCCACCAGCATCCCGATCCCAACCCCGATCAGCAGATCTGTAAAAACAACAGCCACAATCGTAACCACAAACGGGATAAACTGGTTCCACCCTTTTTGCCATACATGCTGAAACAGACCGATGCGTGCCAGTTTGTAGCCGGTTATTAAAAGTATGGCAGCGAGGCAGGATAAAGGTATAAAGTTGATCAGTGATGGAATAAACAGTAGCGACAGCAGCAAAAGCACACCATGCAAAACGGCACTAGCCTTAGTGCGTGCGCCTGCATTTACATTGGCTGAGGAACGTACAATCACAGCCGTCATGGGCAAACCGCCCAATAAGCCGCTGATGAGGTTGCCTGCGCCTTGCGCCAGCAGTTCGCGGTTGGTAGGCGATACCCTTTTTATCGGGTCTATTTTATCAACGGCTTCCAGGCTAAGCAAAGTTTCTAAGCTGGCTACAATGGCAATGGTAAAAGCCGTTATCCAAACTTGTTTATTACCTATTGCGCTGAAATCAGGCGATTTGAACAAGGCAAAAAACTCCCTGCTGTTGTTTACCTGCGGGATATGTACAAACTGTTTATCCAACAAAGCAAAGCTGCTTCCGGCAAAAACAAGGCTTAAACCTATTCCTGTCAAAACAACCAGCAAAGGGGCCGGAATGAGGGCTAATTTTTTAAACCTCGGCCAGTAGATCATAATTAATAAGGACACAATAGTGATGATGACCGCACCGTAATTGATCTTTGCAAAAGCGCTGAGCACACCTGAAAAAGTATTGTCTTTGTCAGTTTGGCTAAAATCTTCATCCCCCTCAAAGTCGGCATCGTAACCGACCGCATGCGGAAACTGCTTCATGATTAGGATGATGCCAATAGCCGCAAGCATACCTTCGATAACTGCCGAAGGAAAATAATTGGCTATCGTACCGGCTTTGATCAGGCCCAATACCATTTGAAAAATACCTGCCAGTACCACACTCAGCAGAAATACTTCATAGGAGCCCAGTCCGGTGATGGCATTCAAAACAATTACCGTTAAGCCTGCCGCAGGCCCAGCCACACTCAATTGCGAACCGCTTAAAACACCTACAACAATACCGCCGATAATGCCTGTCAACAATCCTGCAAATAAGGGTGCCCCTGAAGCTAATGCAATGCCCAGGCATAAGGGCAAAGCCACTAAGAACACAACAATACTGGCCGGAATGTCTTTTTTTAAGTTTTTTGGTAAAAAGTATTTTTTAAAGCCGGGATTGCCTGTGGCAAACGAACCTTGCTCTTGACGCATAAGAATAATATTTGAATGAAAATTTAAATGAATAGCGGATGGTGTTACCTCCGGGATTTACAAAAAACTCATTTAAACGTTTGGCGGCGGCGTGGGAACCGAAGGATGGTAAACCTGCTTGTAGAGCGTGTTCTCTAAATTGTGGAGATGGTTGGCCTCAACAACCAGCAATTTGTATTCATGCAAACAGGTAAGGTACTCGTCAAAAAACTTCTTTTCTTTTAAAGAATCCTTGTCGGGGTCATCTTTATCACTTTTTGTTTCCAGCTCCTGTTGCAAAATTACTGTGCTTGCGGTTTTCTTATTCAGGTCTAAAAAAGCAGGTGCAATTGCCACAACCATCTTGATTACAAAGATGTTGATAAACAAAATACATAATCCAAGTTTGATGTCCCTTAATTTCACTGCTTCAAATATAATTAAATTTCAACGCCCTTTTTTCAGAGATGATAATTTTGATGATTAATCTTATCCCAAATTCAAATGCTATCGTTATTTATTGTTCTATTTTTGGTTGATAAAAGAAGCATCGGATGAAATATTTTAACAAACGGAAAGAAGCAGCTTTTATTTGGAGGTTTTTGTATTGAAAACCATGCGTTATTTCCGCTACTTGCTCCTTCCGTTTTCGTGGATCTATGGCCTGGTCGTCTTCACCCGAAATTATTTTTACGATACCGGGATCTTTAAAAGTACAAAGTTTGATCTGCCGGTCATCGTGATCGGAAACCTGGAAGTTGGCGGTGCAGGCAAAAGCCCGATGACGGAATATCTGATCCAACTTTTAAAACCAAATTATAAGCTCGCAACATTAAGCCGCGGTTACGGCCGCAAAACAAAAGGCTTTTTTTATGCCGATAAAAACAGCACGGCAAAAACTGTAGGCGATGAACCGGCTCAGTTCAAACAGAAATTTCCGGATATAACAGTTGCGGTTTGCGAAAGCCGGGTAACAGGCATCGAAAAATTGCAGCAGGAACATGATTTGATTTTGCTGGACGATGCTTATCAGCACCGCGCTTTGCAACCTGGTTTCAGTATTTTATTGTTTGATTATGGTAAGCTAGATCAAAATCATTTGCTGCTTCCGGCAGGAAATTTTCGCGAGCCCTTTTCATTTAAAAAGAGGGCAGATGTGATCGTGATCAGCAAATGTCCTTCAGGATTATCAGGGAAAGAACAACAAGTCATCAGCAAAAAAATAGATTTATTGCCGCATCAAACTTTGTTTTTTACTACCATCGTTTATCACCGATTCCAGCCCTTAACGCTTTCTGCCAATGCTTCTTTTATCGGCCAAAAAACTGTAGTGTTCCTGCTTACCGGCATTGCCAATCCGAAACCGTTGCTGCAGCATTTGTGTAAGCAATCCGAAGTGGTTGTTCAGCATAAATATCCCGACCATCATCAGTTTAGCATCAAAAATATAAGTAAACTTGCCGAAGATTTTAAGGCTTACGCATCAGATAAAAAGCTGGTCATCACAACAGAAAAAGATGCGCAGCGTTTACAAGAACCTGCCCTGCAAAAGCTGCTGGCAGGTTTGCCTGTTTCGGTTGCGCCCATCGGTATTGCTTTTTTAAATGATGCAGCGCCTTTGTTTGGGCGGTTAATAAAAAATTATGTTAGAAAGTATCAGAAGGACAACCGCTTATATCCAAAGCCGGATTAATGGTTTCGAGCCGGAAGTTGGCATCATCCTCGGCACAGGTTTGGGCGGTTTGGTGAACGAAATGGAAGTGGGGAAGCAGTTGATGTACAGCAATATCCCTGATTTCCCGATCTCTACTTTAGAGTTTCATTCGGGGAAATTGATCTTTGGGATGCTGGCCGGAAAAAGAACGATGGCCATGCAAGGCCGCCTGCATTATTATGAAGGTTACTCGATGCAACAAATTACTTTTCCGGTACGCATCATGAAAATGCTGGGCATAAAAACATTACTGGTTTCCAACGCCAGCGGCGCGCTTAACCCAACTTATAAAAAAGGTGATCTGATGGTTATTGAAGATCATATCAACCTGCAAACCGACAATCCGCTGCGCGGGAACAATGATGAAGAATTAGGGCAGCGTTTCCCGGACATGAGCGAACCTTACCGCCACGACCTGATTGAAAAAGCTTTAGAAATTGCCAGTAAAAACAGCATTACCTGCCATAAAGGTATTTATGTTTCGGTTAACGGCCCGAACTTAGAAACGCGTGCCGAGTACCGCTACCTGCGCATCATCGGCGGAGATGCGGTGGGCATGAGCACCGTGCCGGAAGTGATCGTGGCCAACCACATGAACTTGCCCGTGTTTGCCATTTCTGTTTTAACGGATGAAGGTTTCCCTGATGATTTAAAACCTGTTTCGGTAGAAGAAATTATAGCCGTTGCCCAGGCAGCCGAACCTAAAATGACATTGATCCTTAAAGAACTGATTGCACAACTGTGATACTTAAACGGCTGAAATTTTTACTTTTATTACTGATATGCCTGCCTTCCGCATCCGTTTACGCGCAGTACGGCCGGACAACAAATTCAACCCCGCAAAACCAAAACCCTTTTACGCAAGGCGACACGAGCAGAAGGAAAACCACAAAAGCTTTAACTGACGACCAGTTGCTGGATACCTTGCGCAAACGAGACGAGCATAAAGAAGACTCCATTATATTTACCTCTAAATTCATCCATGTAACCAATGAAAGGCTGCTGAACGACAGTACGCAGGTTTTACCTTTGGACACAACTTTAACCAACTTCGAGAATTACAGCTCTTTATACCAGCCACGCAGTCCGAAAATAGGGCTGGGAAATTTAGGCCTGGCTTACCGCAATTTGCTTTTTGAACCTTCTAAAACCATTGGGTTTGATGTTGGGCTGCATTTTTTAGATGCTTATTTATTAAAACCGGAAGATGTGACTTATTACCGCGCCCGTACGCCTTATACCAATTTATACTATGTAAACGGAGCATTAAAAGAACAGGTTTTTAGGGTAACACACACGCAAAACATCAAACCCAACTGGAATATCGGGTTCGATTTTAACCGCATCGGTTCACTTGGTTTTTATCCGAGGCAAAAATCCGACCATCTCGAAGCTGCTGTTTTTACCTGGTACGAATCTAAAAGCAAACGTTATAACCTGCTGAGCAATTTAACTTTTAACAATTTGAAAGCGCCCGAAAACGGCTCTATCCTGAACGATACTGTTTTTACGGGCAGCGCCAGCAATCTGTCCAAAACCGCAGAACCGGTAAGGCTCAACAACTCGCGCGACAACTGGCGCGACAACAGTTTTTACATCAAGCAGTTTTATTATATCGGTAAAACAGAAGGGTTAAAAACAGGTGCAGGCTCATCTTCCAGCGTGCTGCCTACACAACGCGTTTCACACACGTTCACTTACAACAGGCGCGAGTACAAGTATTTGCAGGATGAAACAGATTTGTACAACGTTTTCCCTATTCATCATTACGATGCGCTTTATTCCAGGGATTCGCTTGCCGTTACCCATTTTCGAAACGAGTTTTCCTATAGTTTCTACCTTCGGGGAAATGCAGTAAAATTTGTACGGAATGAACTGAAATTGGATTTAGGTTTGGTGCATGATTATTACAAGTATAGCCAATGGGTACGGGACACTTTGTTGACTTCTACCTTTAATCAGCAAAAAAATGTTCAAAGTAATGCTTTTCAGGACATTACATTAAAAGCACGCTTGGGTTATAATTTAAGCAACCGGGCTGGATTGGACATTAACTTGCAGCAGGTTACACTTGGGAGGGAATTCGGGGATTATCTGTACGATGCCAAATTGAATGTGTTGCTGGGCAATAAAATCGGTCGGGTAATTATGGAAGCTTACACACAAAGCAACACAGTGCCCTTGATTTATACTCAGTGGATTTCCAGTCATTATCAGTTTAGCGATAATTTCAGTAAGCCAAAAATCACCAGCTTATCTTTCAATTACCTGAATGAAAAGTTGCAGGCAGATATTAAAGCAGAATATTTTTTGCTGAACAATTACTTGTATTTTAATGCAAAAGATAGTCTTAATAATCCAAAACCAGCACAATCAGGTGCAATCAGCTTGTTAAAATTTAGCCTGGCCAAAAACTTTACCTGGCGGAGTTTACATTTGGATAATTTCCTCGTTTATCAGAAAACAGATAATAATTCAGTTTTAAGAACGCCCGAATTTTACACCTATAACAGTTTCTATTATGTAAAAAGGTTCTTTAACGTTTTGAGCACCAACATTGGTTTTACGGTACGTTATAATTCAAAATACCTGGCGCAAGCTTATGCGCCGGGCATCGGGCAGTTTTACAATAATTCCAATATCAGTTTCCCAACTTACCCGATAATTGATCTGTTTATCAAAGGCACTTTAAAGCGCACCAACCTTTTTCTCAAATACGATTATGCCAACCAGGGTTTGCAGAGTAAAGGCTTTTATACCGTGCTGGCACCAGGAAACAAGAGCGGCTACCCGATGCAAGACGCTTTGTTAAAATTTGGGGTAAGTTGGAATTTTTATAATTGATGTAAAGCTGACAGCTTTCGGGTGTCAGCATTCAGCCGTCATGACTGTAGGGAAAGAGAAAGGCTGTGCTTCTTTTATGCCTGTAAAATTGGTGTTGCTATCTATAGTCATCCTTTAAAAGAATATACAGCGTACCAATTTTTATGGGATAAAAGAAGTATGGTAAAGAAAAGTTTGTGTGTAGTTTCAAAAATCAAGGTTCACCTGATACTTTGTACTTCGTCCTCCGCCTTCCCCCAAAAGTATTAAAATACCCTTTTCTAACAAATCCTGTAAATCCCGCGTGGCACTTGCTTTAGAGGTTTTGGCAATAGAAATATATTTGCCAGCATTGATGCCGCCATTAAAACCTTTTGGGCCTTCTTCCAGCATTCTTTTAACAACTTTTAGCTGGCGGTCATTCAGTTGATTTTTAAACCGGCCAAAAAAAGTGGTTTTCCTTAATGTAAAATCAATTTGTTCTTCGGCAAAAGTTTGTGCATCAATCGTAACGTTAACAAAATATTTTATCCATGCTGTAATTTCGTTGCCGCGTTGTGCTTTTTCTAAGGCTTCGTAATAAGCTTTCTTATTTGCTTCGATCGTTCTGGATAAGCTTAAAAGTACCGGGCGGCCTGTTCCTTGTGATAATGCTTTTTCTGCCAAAGCACGGCCAATCCTGCCGTTGCCATCTTCAAACGGATGAATACTTTCAAAATATAAATGCGCAATGGCTGCCCGTACTGGTGCTTTTTTGATTTCCTGTTTTCCGCCAGGGGCAGTCTTGTTAAACCAGGTGATGTACTTCTCCATTTCCTGAGGTACACCGCTGGAGGGAGGGGCTTCATAATGCACTTTTTCTTTGCCCATAGCACCAGAAACAACCTGCATAGGTTCATGATGTGTTCTCCAGGCACCAGTTATTACCTTACGGTCACTTCCCAGCAGCATTTTATGCCAGGAGAATAGTTTTTCTACAGTAAGATCTTCTTTAAAAGTATTGCGTACATCCACCATCAGTTCGCCTGCGCCTGCTGCCATTTTATCCGTAACCACGTCATTTTTTTTGTTTAATCCGAGGTTGTTCCGGATAGAAGACATCACATCCCTGTGGCTTAAAAATTCACCTTCAATTTCTGAAGTTTTAATTGCTTCGGCAACCATGTTATCTATGATCGCTTCTGTCCGTATTTCTTCCGGCAATCCTTTTAATACACCGGTTACATGCCCTGTTTTTTCGGCAAACAAAAAAAGCTCATCTTCTATCTGATTAAGGTCATAAGTAAAATTAGGCCAATTTGTTTGTTGCCAGTTATAGCGTTTCATGAGCCGATTGATTATTGTAATCGGCTCAAATATAAGGATAATATGAGCCGGATAGAACAGCTAATTGGCTCAGTCTCAATTATTATTTTTCAAAAAAACTGTTAGTAAACAACTTAATTGCAGGTAATGCTTCTTTTAGCCCTGTAAAATTGATGTTTAGATCAATTTATAAAAGAATATACAAGTCGTCAATTTTTATGGGATAAAAGAAGCATGGCAAACAGATTCAGTTGGTTGATTAAATCTTACATTCTTTTAAATGTGGTTAATTGT
>JAABUQ010000250.1_pt1 | contig 121560 bp, 112 predicted proteins | sample 5560001 | NCBI WGS metagenome assembly JAABUQ01 (sample SAMN10711888, study PRJNA513371) | rock metagenome | isolation source: Antarctica rocks | place: Antarctica: Victoria Land, Finger Mt nord | collected 2015-12-18 | reverse complement strand
GGCGCCGGTCTGACCTCTCCTGGCGATTTAGCTAGGCGCTTGTGCCCGGTCCGGCCCGCGAGGGGCCGGCCCGCCGCAGCCAGGGCCCTCGGGCCGAGCGCCGCCTCCGCAGGGTCCCGAACGGGCCCTCGCGTCCCGTCTCTCGCGGACGCCGCCTCGCATCTAGCCCGTCGCTCGAGCACCTAAGCTCTCAGATGCATTAGAAAGGAAACTCGATGATGATCATCATGAAACCGTCGGCGACCGAGTCGCAGGTAGCGGCTGTCGTCGAGCGCATCGAATCCGTCGGCGCTCGTGCCCACCTCAGCCAGGGCGACGAGGTCACGGTGATCGGCGCCATCGGCGACCGTGAGCACGTCACTCGCCTGGACCTGGAGGGCTCCCCCGGCGTGGCCGAGGTCGTCCCCATCCTCAAGCCCTACAAGCTGGCCTCATCACAGCTCCGCTCGGGTGGACGCAGCGTCCTGGACATCGCCGGAGCCCAGGTGGGCGGCGAGCACTTCGCCCTCATCGCCGGTCCGTGCACGGTGGAGTCGCTGGACCAGACTGTGCACACGGCGCGCGCGGTGCGCGACGCCGGAGCGACGCTGTTCCGCGGAGGGGCCTACAAGCCCCGGACCTCCCCCTACGCCTTCCAGGGGCTGGGTCAGGAGGGCCTGCGCATGCTCGCCGAGGCCAAGGCGCAGACGGGGCTGCCGGTCGTCACCGAGCTCATGGACGCGCGCGACATGGAAGCGGTGCTCGAGGTGGCCGACGTCGTGCAGGTCGGCGCGCGCAACATGCAGAACTACCCGCTCCTGGCCGAGGTGGGGCGCAGCGGATGTCCCGTGCTGCTCAAGCGAGGGCTGTCGGCGACGCTGGATGAGCTGCTCATGGCCGCCGAGTACGTCCTCAAGGAGGGCAACCCCAACGTGATGCTCTGCGAGCGCGGCATCCGCACCTTCGAGACCGCCTACCGCTTCACCCTGGACCTGATGGCCGTGCCCGTTCTCAAGGAGCTCTCCCACCTGCCCGTGATCGTCGACCCCAGCCACGCTGCTGGACGCCGCGACCTCGTCCTGCCGCTGTCGCTGGCGGCAGCCGCAGTCGGTGCGGACGGGATCATCGTCGAGGTCCATCCCTCTCCCGACGAGGCCATCTGCGATGGGCCCCAGGCCCTGAACCTGGACGACTTCGCAGACTTCGCCGGCGCCGTCGAGCGCGCGACGGCGCTGGCCGGCAAGGCGCTGCGCACCGCATGATCGAGAGCGCTGCGCGCCTGTCGCGCAGATGAGAATCGCCGTCCTGGGGGTGGGGCTGATCGGCGGGTCGATTGGCCTGGCCGCCCGGGAGCGCCTCCGTGCCCAGGTCATCGGCTATGACCCCGATCCGGCGGTGGGCACCGCCGCCGTGAGCCACGGCGCCGTCGATCGCTTCGAGGCCACCCTCGGAGAGGCCGTGGCCGGCGCGCAGGCGGTGTTCGTGGCCGCGCCCGTCGGCCAGCTCGCGCGGGTGGTGGGTGAGGCTCTGGACGCCGTGGGCCCAGGGTGCGTCGTCTCAGACGTCGGCTCAACCAAGCGCACGGTGGCGCAGGCGTTCGCCGACGAGCGCTTCGTCGGCGGGCATCCGCTGGCCGGGGCCGAGACCGCCGGAGTGGCCCACGCGCGTAGCGACCTGTTCGAGGGGGCAACGTGGTACCTGACCCCGGGCCCCCGCGCTTCGGGCGTTCTCTACGAGCGTCTGCACCGGCTCATCACCGGTCTCGGCGCCCAGCCGACGGCGATCGAGGCCGACGCCCACGACGGCCTCATGGCGTCGGTCTCGCACCTGCCCCACGTGCTCTCAAACGTCCTCGTCGCGCAGGCGGCGCGCGCGCTGGGGGAGGGGGAGCGCATGCCGGCCACCGGACCGAGCTTTCGCGACGCCACCCGCGTGGCCGGCGCGAGCTCGCGGATCTGGACGGACATCTACCTGGCCAACCGCGACGCGCTCGTCTCGTGTATCGAGGACACGGTCGACCGCCTACGCGACGTGCGCACGAAGCTGCAGGCGGGCGACGGCGAGGCCCTCACCGCCTGGAACGATGCGGCTGGAGCCGACCGGCGCGCGCTGCTGGAGACCGGCCTGGCCGGGGGCGCCGTGCACGAGCTGCACGTCTCGGTGCCCAACCGGCCCGGGGTGCTCGCGGACATCGCGCTCTCGCTGGGTCGGGCGGGCGTCAACATCGTCGACATGGCCCTGTCGCCCTCGCCCGACAACCGCCAGGGGGTGGTGGCCCTGTGGGTGCGCGGCGACGAGCACGCCGGCCGTGCCCTGGAGCTGATCGGCGCGCTGAGCTTCGCGGTGACGCGCGCGTGATCGTGCGCTTTGACCCGCGCCGGCGGCTCACGGGCGAGTACTGGGCGCCGGCGGACAAGTCGATCTCCCACCGTGCCGCGCTGCTTGGAGCCATGGCCGCCGAGCCGGTGCGCGTGGTCAACTTCCTCGACGCCGCCGACACCAACTCCACGCTGGCGGCGGTGCAGGAGCTGGGTGCGTTGGTGGAGAGGCGCCCTGCTGAGCTCGTGCTGCGGGGCACGGGGCTGCGCGAGGCGTGCGAGCCTCACGGGACCATAGACGTGGGCAATGCCGGGACGCTCATGCGGCTGCTGCCCGGCTGGCTGGTGGGCCAGCGCGGGCGCAGCTTCGTGCTCGACGGCGACCAGTCGATCCGACGGCGTCCGATGGACCGGATCGCCGAGCCGCTGGCCCGTATGGGGGCCAGCGTGGAGGCCACGCACGGGCGCTTTCCGCCGCTTCGAGTGCGCGGCGCGGGCCTGCGGGCGATCGCCTACGAGCTGCCCATGGCCAGTGCGCAGGTCAAGTCCTGCGTGCTGCTCGCCGCCCTGGCCGCCGACGGCGCCACCACGGTGGGCGAGCCCACGCGCAGCCGCGACCACACCGAGCGCATGCTCGCCGCGGCCGGGGCGACGATCCACCGACACGGTCGCCACGTGACCATCCTCAACGCCGACGAGCTCGTGCTCGAACGCATCGTGGTTCCCGGTGATCTGAGCTCCGCCGCCTTCCTGATCGCCGCCGGCGTGCTGGTCTCCGGCTCACGGCTGCTCGTGCGCGAGGTCGGCGTCAACTGGACGCGCACCGGCTTCCTGCGCATCATCCGCCGCATGGGGGCCATTGTCCTGGGCGACCTCGAGTCCGAGGACGACGAGATCCTCACCACCGAGCCCACGAGCGACCTTGACGTGGCCGCCGGCCCCCTGGTGGGCACCGTGGTGGAGGGCGACGAGGTCCCCTCGGCCATCGACGAGCTGCCCCTGGTGGCACTGCTGGGCTGCTTCGCCGAGGGCGAGACGGTGGTGCGCGGCGCCGGGGAGCTGCGCCTGAAGGAGAGCGATCGCATCGCCACCGTGGTGGAGGGCCTGCGCGGCCTCGGCGCGGACATCGAGGCCACCACCGACGGCTTCGTGGTGCGGGGGGGCGACGGTCTGCGCGGCGGACGCATCGACGCTCACGGAGATCACCGCCTGGCCATGATGGGCGCCGTGGCCGGCCTGGCGTCCAAGGACGGGGTGGAGGTGGACGGCATGGAGGCGGCCGCGGTGTCCTACCCCGGCTTCACCGAGGATCTGCTGCGCCTGGTCGCCTGAGCCCGCGAGCCGCCTGGGCCGCGCGGCCGCTGGCCCCACGCGCGGGGCCACGCCGCGTCGCTATCTTGCCCCGGGATGCTCGTCGCCATCGACGGCCCCGCCGGCGCCGGCAAGTCGACGGTGGCTCGCGCGCTCGCCCGCGAGCTGGGCTTCGGCTACCTGGACACGGGGGCCATGTATCGCGCCGTGGCGCTGAGCGCGCTGAGTGCAGGCAATGTCCAGGATGGCGCTCGGGTGGCCGTGCAGGCGCGCATCGAGCTCGGTCCACCGGTGACGCTGGACGGCCACGACGTCACCGACGCGATCCGCGCCCCCGAGGTGTCCGAGGCGGCTTCTGCCCTGGCCACCGATCCCGCCGTGCGTGAGGCGATGGTCGCCCGTCAGCGCCAGCTCATCGCAGCCGGGGATTGGGTGGCGGAGGGGCGCGACATCGGCACCGTGGTGGCTCCCGGGGCCGAGCTGAAGGTGTTCCTCGACGCCTCGCCCGCCGAACGGGCGCGTCGGCGGGCGACGCAGCTCGGTGGCGACCCGGCACGGATATTGGCCGAGCAGACCATCCGCGATCAGCGCGACTCCGCGCGCATCCACGCTCCGCTGCGCGCGGCGCAGGACGCGGTCACGCTGGACACGACGGGGATGCTGCTGGAGGACGTGGTGCGCAGGATCGTCGAGCTCGCCCGCAAGGCGGCGCGCCCCTAGGTGTCCTGCCCACGCTGAGCAGCGGCCCTGAGGATCGCCGGGGCACGGTCATACTGGCTCACATGAAGATCGCCGTCGTCGGCTACCCCAACGTGGGCAAGTCCTCGCTGATCAACCGCCTCACGGGCTCGCGTGAGGCGGTGGTCCACGAGCGGCCGGGCATCACACGCGACCGCAAGGAGCTGCCCTGCGAGTGGAACGGACGCACGTTCACGCTCGTCGATACGGGCGGCGTGGACTTCGAGGACCCCGATCCGCTGGCCGGCTCGATTCGCGAGCAGGCCCGCACGGGTCTGGCCGACGCCGCGGTGGCGCTGCTCGTGGTCGACGCGCAGGCCGGCGTGCGCGGCGGCGATGAGGAGCTGGCCGACCTGTTGCGGCGAGCACCACTGCCCGCGGTCGTGGCCGCCAACAAGTGCGACTCGGTCCGTGACCTCGCCCTGGCTGCCGAGTTTCACCGCCTGGGCCTCGGTGAGCCGATGCCGGTGTCAGCCGCCCAGGGACTGGGCACCGGTGATCTGCTCGACCGCCTGGTCGCGCTGCTCGGCGACGAGCCGCTCCAGCCCGAGGCCGACGATATGATCCGCCTGGCGGTGATCGGCCGGCCCAACGTGGGCAAGTCCTCGCTGGTCAACCGCTTCCTCGGTGCCGATCGGGTGATCGTCTCGGAGCTGGCCGGCACGACCCGGGACGCGATCGACGTGCCTCTCGAGGTGGACGGTCGCAGCCTGCTGCTGGTGGACACGGCGGGCATCCGCCGACAGGCACGAGTGTCCGACTCGGTCGAGTACTACACCTCCCTGCGATCTCAGCGCGCGGCTGAGCGTGCTGACGTGGCCCTGGTGGTCTGCGACGCCACCGACGGGGTCACCGCCCAGGATCTGCGCATCGCCGAACTGGCCATGCGCTCCTTCTGCGCGACGGCGCTCGTGCTCAACAAGTGGGATCTGCTCGCGGGCTCTGACGCGGGCAGCGGCGAAGTCGGCGCCGCTCCGCGTGACCTGGATCGCGAGCGCGCCCGCATGGGGGAGAAGCTGCGCCTGCGCCCGCGTCTGCTCACGGCCAGCGCACGCACGGGGCGCAACGTCTCGCGCCTGCTCAGCGAGGCTATCGGCCTCGGGGACCGCATGCTCAACCGCGTGCCCACCCCGGAGCTCAACCGCTTCCTGTCCGAGGCCGTGCAGGCTCGCCAACCGCCGGTCGGCACGCGCCGCGGCAGCAGCCAGCATCGCCTCAAGCTCATCTTCATGACCCAGACCTCGACACGGCCGCCACGCTTCACCGTCCAGGTGAACTCGCGCTCGCGCATCACCCGCGACTACGCCTACTTCCTGGAGAACCGGCTGCGGGCGCGCTTTGGCTTTGAGGGCGTGCCTTTGGTCATCGACTTCGTCGAGCGCGGACAGCGCCGCCACGAGGTCGAGCGTCCCGCCGCGGCCCGGCGCTGAGGACATGCGCGGGCCCGGGGCGCGAGACCGATTGACCTAGACTGCGCCGTCGCTCGCCGCGGTGGGTCGCCCAGACACGGCTACGCGGGCGGGTTTGCACCGCTTCCTCGATCAAGGAGCAGACGCGTCACCCCATGAGCTCGCTTTCAGACAATGAGTACCTGTTCACCTCCGAGTCGGTCACCGAGGGCCATCCGGACAAGATCGCCGACCAGATCTCCGATGGAGTGCTGGACGCGGTCCTGCGTGACGATCCCTACGGTCGCGTCGCCTGCGAGACGCTGGTGAACACCGGGCTGGTGGTGGTCTCGGGCGAGATCTCCACCGATACGTACGTGGACATCCAGGACATCGCCCGTGAGACGGTACGGCGCATCGGCTACGACGACGCCGCTTACGGCTTCGACTGCAAGACGTGTGCGGTGATCAACGCCATCGACAAGCAGTCGCCCGACATCGCCCAGGGCGTGGACGCCGCCTACGAGGCCCGCCACGATCCCTCTGACGAGGACGAGCTCGACCTGGCCGGCGCGGGCGATCAGGGAATGATGTTCGGGTACGCCTCGAACGAGACCGAGTCGCTGATGCCGCTGCCCATCTCGATGGCGCACAAGCTGGCCAAGCGGCTGGCCGACGTGCGCAAGGAAGGGGTCATCCCCTATCTGCGTCCCGACGGCAAGACCCAGGTGACCGTGCGCTACGAGAACGGCCGCCCGGTGGAGATCGAGAAGATCCTGATCTCCACCCAACACGCCGAGGGCATTGACGCCGAAGGCTCGATAAAGCCTGACCTGTTCGAGCACGTGCTGCGCCCGGTCCTGCCGGCCGACCTGTACGACGAGCGCAAGCTGCTGCGCAACTTCCTGGTCAATCCGACGGGTCGCTTCGTGATCGGCGGCCCGATGGGCGATTGCGGTCTCACCGGGCGCAAGATCATCGTCGACACCTACGGCGGCATGGCCCGTCACGGTGGGGGCGCCTTCTCGGGCAAGGACCCCTCCAAGGTGGACCGCTCGGCCGCGTACGCCGCGCGCTGGGTGGCCAAGAACATCGTCGCCGCCGGCCTGGCCGATCGCGCCGAGGTCCAGGTGGCCTACGCGATCGGCGTGGCCCACCCGGTCTCGGTCATGGTCGAGACCTTCGGCACCGAGAAGCTGGGGCGCGCACAGATCACCCAGCTCGTACTCGACCACTTCGACATGCGTCCCGGCGCGTTCCGCGAGGAGCTGCGCCTGCACCGCCCGATCTATCAGAAGACCGCGGCGTACGGGCACTTTGGACGCGACGACGAGGACTTCACCTGGGAGCGCACCGACAGGGCCGAGACCCTACGAGCCGCTGCGGGCCTGTAGGCCTTCCCGCGGCGTACCGATCGCGGCGGCTCGCGCCGGCCCCCGCTCCCGCTCGGCCGACCGCACCCGCATCTAGGGTGCGGTCGTGCCCGCCATAGCCCAGGTCGAGCCCCTCACCACGGCCCGCGCTCTGCGCGGGCCGTTTGACTATCGCCTGCCCGCCGAGCTGGACGGGGTGGGGGTCGGATCGATGCTCATGGTCCCCTTCGGGCGTCGTGAGGTGATGGGCGTGGTGGTCGGTCTGTCTGAGCACAGCGACATCGCCCACGAGCGGCTGCTCGTCCCCTCGAGGGCACTCGACTCGGGTGTGCCCGCCGACCTGGTGGCCCTCGCCGAGTGGATGGCCCGGGAGTACTGCTCAACGGTCGCGCGGGCGCTGGCCCTGGTGCTCCCCCCGGGGGCGGCGCGCGGCGCCCGCCCGCTCTCGCGCCTGGTGGCCGAGATCACCCCGCTCGGGCGGGCCGCGCTCGCACCCGCCGGCGCCACGCGCCTGACCGCTGGTCAGCGCGATGTGCTCAAGGCCCTGTGTGACGGTCCCCGCGCGGCTGCGGCCACTGGGGCTCCGTCCGGGGGCCTTCGCCGGCTCGCCGCCCGCCGGCTGATCGCCCTCGAACGCCGGGACGTCGGCCGCCGCCCCGGCGTGCGGGCGCCGGGACGCAGCAGCGGGCAAGCGCCGCCCCTGACGGATGACCAGCGCGTCGTGCTCGCAGCCATCGTGACCGCTCTGGCCGGCGGGAGCGAGAACCTGCTCCTGCACGGTGTCACGGGCTCGGGCAAGACCGAGATCTACCTGCAGGCGGCCGCCGAGGCGCTGCGCCATGGCCGCGGTGCCATCGTGCTGGTGCCCGAGATCGCGCTCACCCCTCAAATCGTCGCCCGCTTCGCCGAGCGCTTCGGCGACACGGTGGCCGTGCTGCACTCGCGTCTATCGGTGGGACAGCGCCACGACGAATGGCGGCGGCTGCGTACGGGGCAGGCGCGCGTGTGCGTGGGCCCCCGCTCAGCGGTCTTCGCCCCGGTGGCGCAGCTCGGTCTCATCGTGGTCGACGAGGAGCACGATGCCTCCTACAAGCATGAGGGCGATCCCCGCTATGACGCTCGGCGGGTGGCGCAGGAGCGCGCCATGCGCTCGGGTGCCCTGCTGCTGTGCGGCTCGGCGACCCCCCGTCCGGAGAGCCACCACCGGCTGCGTCACCTTCGCTTGCCCGCGCGTGTCGACGGGCGTCCGCTGCCTGACGTGTCGATCCTGGACATGCGCGAAGCCTCCGCGGCCCTGCACCCCAGGACCTCTGAGGCGCTGGCCGCGGTGCGTCGCAACCGAGGCAAGGCCATTGTCCTGCTCAACCGTCGCGGCTGGTCGAACTTCCTCTCCTGCCGCGCTTGCGGACGGGCGTGGGGATGTCCGGATTGCGATGTGTCGCTGGTCCTGCATCGCGCGCAGGCGCTGATGGCCTGCCACCACTGCGGCCACCGCGAACCAGTTCCCGAGCGATGCCCGGACTGCCGGTCGGTGTCGGTGGCCCGTCACGGTCTGGGGACCGAGCGCTTGGAGCGCGAGCTCGCCGCCGTTCTCGATGACGGCTCCTTCGGAGTGCTGCGGCTCGACGCGGACGTGATGGCCGCTCGCGATGGCGCTGAGAGGGTCCTGCGCCGCTTCGCCGATGCGCGCTCGGGGGTGCTCGTAGGCACCCAGATGGTGGCCAAGGGCCACGACTTCCCCGATGTCAGCCTGGCCGTGGTCCTCGACGCCGACGCGACCCTGCGGTTTCCCGACTTTCGCGCCGAGGAGCGCACGTTCGCCCTGGTCGCGCAACTCGCCGGGCGTGCCGGACGCGGAGGCACCGGCCACGTGCTCGTTCAGACGATGGCCCCCGAGGCACCGTCGATCGTCCACGCCGCCCGCCACGACAGTCTCGGCTTCCTCGCCGGTGAGCTCGAGCGTCGTGCCATGCTGCGCTATCCGCCCTTTGCCGACCTGATTCGCGTGGTCTGCTCCTCGGCTGAGCCCGGTGCTGCGCACCGCGCCGCGGGTGCCGTGCTGATGCGGATGACCCATGCGCCGGCTGACGTGCTCGGTCCGGCCCCCCTGTTTCGCCTGCGCGGGCGTGAGCGCAGTCAGCTGGTCATCAAGGCCACGGATCGAGCGGGCGCGGTGTCGGCCGTCGGTCGTGCCGTGCAGGGCGCTGTCGCGTGTCGCGAGCACGCTGGCGTCAGCTTCAGCGTGGACGTCGACCCGCAGTGAACACGATCCCCGGCCGCTCATTCTGGTGGCTCGTCAGCGAGGAAGGGCCCTAGACTCAGAGCATGTCCACCCCCCAAGGCGTGCGAGCGGGTGAGCCGAGCCACCGCGAGCCAAGCGACGTCGCCGACGCCGAGGTCGAGTCCGACCAGCCAAGCGACGTCGCCGACGCCGAGGTCGAGCCCGACGGCGGTGCTCCCGCGGTCGCCGAGCTCGATCCCGAGACGCGCGCGCGACGGGATGCCGCCCTGCGAGAGGTGCGCCGCTTCGGGGACCCGGTCCTCCGCACCCGCGCCCTCGCCGTCGAGCGCTTCGACGAACGCCTGCGCTCGGAGGTGGAGCGCATGGGACTGGTGATGTCAGACGCCCTGGGTATCGGCCTGGCCGCGACCCAGGTAGGCGTGCTGCACCGTGTGCTCGTCTACCGCGTGCAGGCCGAGAGTCCCATCGCCGCCCTGGTCAACCCCCGTATCGAGTGGGTCGCAGACGAGCTCGAGACCATGGAGGAGGGCTGCCTGAGCCTGCCGACCGTGCACGTGGAGGTGGAGCGTCCGCTCCACGTGCGCGTGAGCGCACTGGACGCCGCGGGGGATCGACTCTCGATCGAAGCCAGCGGCCTGGAGGCGCGCGTGATTCAGCACGAGCTGGACCATCTCGACGGGGTACTGATCCTCGATCGGATCTCGCGTGAGAGACGCAAGGAGGCGATGCGGACGATGCGAGAGGCCCAGCGCGCCTCGGCGGCCGCCTGAGCGCCCCGGCGATCGCCGAGTCGCTTGCGCACCGTCTTCCTGGGCACGTCGGAGTTCGCCGCCGCCGTGCTGCGCCGACTGGCCGACAGCCCCCACGCTCCTGTGCTGGTGGTCACCCGGCCCGATCGTCCGCGGGGGCGCGGACGGCGTCTCGCCTCGCCGCCGGTGGCTGAGGCCGCACGTACCCTGGGGCTCGAGCTCGACCAACCCGCCAGCGTTAACTCTGGCGAGGCTCGCGGGCGAATCGCCTCGGTCGCTCCAGACGCAGTCTGTGTCTGCGCTTTTGGCGCGCTGATCGCCGAGCCCTTGTTGTCGGCTCACCCCATGCTCAATGTGCATCCGTCGCTGCTGCCGCGCTGGCGCGGGGCCGCGCCGATCGAGCGGGCGATCATGGCCGGCGACACGCGTACAGGTGTGTCGATCATGCGCCTGGCCGCCGGTCTCGACGACGGCCCCGTCGGGCTGTGCGTGGAGGAGCCCATCGCCCCCCGCGACACCTTTGCCAGCCTGTCCACTCGTCTGCAGCAGGTGGGCGCGGAGCTGCTCGTGCGCTTCCTCGACGAACCGGGTCCCCTGCGAGAGCAGTCCGCTCACGGAGTGACCTACGCAGAGAAGATCGGTGCGCCTGACCGTCTTCTGGCTCCGTCGCGACCCGCGGTCGAGCTCGAGCGAACGGTACGCGCCCTGCATCCTCACCTCGGCGCTCACGTGGCGCTGGCCGACCGGACGCTGCTCGGTGTCCACGAGGCTGCGCTGTCTGCGCCAGCGCAAGCCACGGGCGCCGGGGGTGCCGGGGGTGCCCCTCTGTTTGCGGACGGCGATCGCCTGCTGCTGCGCTGCGCGCCGGGTCTGCTGGAGCTGCTCGTCGTCCAGCCTCCCGGGCGTCGCCCGATGGCGGCGGCTGACTTCCTGCGCGGCCGAGGCCTGCCTCAGAGCGGCGCCTGACAACACGGGGACACGGGGCACGCGCCGGGGAAGGGCGGAGGGTCGGAGGGTCGCAGCGGGCTAGTTGCGATCATCCGGACGGGGCGAGGGGAGGGGCGGAGGTCCTGTGGCGACCAACGCAGGGCGCCTCTCCCTCCGCGGCCGTCTCTCTCCCTCGGGGACCGCCTTGTCTACGCGCGTGGCCGCTGTCTACAACAGCCTGTGTTGGCCGCGCGAGGAGACTGCCGCAGGACGCCTTTGCTCGGCAGCACGCACGGCGAACCGGACCGAACCGTCCGGGGGTAACTGCCACCATGCAGCGGTGGCTGACCGCGCCTTCGGAGGTCTGGACTTTTCCCGTGTCGCGCTCATGGGAGAGCGAGCCGGTGCCCGACCTGTCGCGGCTTGAGCCCGCCCGCTGGCCTGGGGTGCTGGCCCGCATCAGTCCTGGTGCGCGCCGCGCCGCTCTGGCTACCGTGTCGGGTGAGGATTTTTCGCGCGCTCTCCAGCTCGTGGGTTGGCTGGACCATCATGGCCCCCGCGGTCCGTGGCGTGCACCCAGCCCGCCCCCGGCGCCTGGGGCGGGTCCGGCGATGACGCCCGAGCAGGCGGACGGCGCCGTGCTCTGGCCCGTTCCCGTTCGTCACGGCCGCAGGCAGGTCGATGTGCGCCTGCGCGAGCGTGACTTCCGCACGCTGGCTCGGGCGGCGGACATGGAGGGCACGACCCCCGGCGTGCTCGCTCGCTCCTTGGTGATCCGGGGCGCGACGCGGCTGCTCATCGAGGAGGACTCCCAGCGCCGCGGGCTGCGAGTCCTCCGAGCGCTGAGGGCGCTGTGAGCGTCGGTGCCACCACGCGGCCCGCGGCGGGCGGGGCGCCCCGCCCCCCGGCGCGGGAGCCGACCCCGGTCGCACCGGCGCGGCGCTGTGCCTACGCGGTGCTGCGGCGCGTGTTCGAGCGTGAGGCCTACACGGACCGTGCTCTGCACTCTGAGAGCCGCACGCTCGGTCATCGCGACCGGGCGCTGGCCATGCGCCTCGCCTTTGGAGCCGTCCAGCGGCGCGCCACCCTCGACCACGTGATCGAGCATCTGGCCGGACGAGGCGCGGGGAGGCTGGACCCGCCGGTCCTCGCTGCCCTGCGCCTCGGGACATACGAGCTGCTGTTCCTGGCCGGGGCGCCCGATCGTGCCGTGGTCGACGACGCGGTGCAGCTGGCCAAGGAGGCGGGGCGGGGTCACGGCTTGGTCAACGCCGTGCTGCGCCGCGCGGCGCGCGAGGGCCGCGGACTGCTCGCGCAGATGGACGACGCCACCGCTGAAGGGGCCGCCGCTCGCCATTCCCACCCGCCGTGGCTGGCTGAGATGTGGTGGCAGGCGCTGGGCGCGCAGGAGGCTCGCGCCCTGATGGTGGCCGACAACGAGCCGGCCGAGCTCGCGCTGCGCGCCAATGCGCTGGTGTGCAGCTCCGAGGAGCTCGCGTCGCGGCTCGCCGTCGACGTGCGCGTCGGTCCCTGGCCGCCCGAGGCGGTGGTGGTCGAGGGACCGCTGGACGCCCACGGAACGCCCGAGTGGCGCGACGGCGCCTACATGCCCCAGTCGCGCGCGGCGATGCTCGTGGCTCGGGCGCTGGCGCCCCGGCCCGGCGAGCGGGTGCTCGATCTCTGCGCAGCGCCCGGAGCCAAGACGACCCATCTGGCGGCGCTGATGGAGGATCGCGGCGAGATCCTGGCCGTGGAGCGTCACCCTGGGCGCGCGGCGGCGCTTCAGCGCACCTGCCGGCGCATGCAGGTCAACTGCGTACGGGTGATCGTGGCCGACGCGCTCGAGTCGCTGCCGGGACTCCCGCTGTTCGACCGGGTGCTGCTCGACCCACCCTGCTCCGGGCTGGGAACGCTTCAGGCCCGGCCCGACCTGCGCTGGCGGGTGAGTCCCGAGCGGGTGCGCGAGATGGCCAGCGAGCAGGCAAGCCTCCTGGCTCGTGCCGCCGCCGCGGTACGCCCAGGAGGAACCCTGGTGTACTCCACCTGCACCATCTCCGCGCAGGAGAACGAGCACCAGATCGGTGCGTTGCTGCGCAACCGCACCGACTTCGAGGTCGAGGACCTGAGCTTCGAGTGGCCGCACCTACGCCACCCGGCGCAGCGGAGGATGCTGCTCACGCTGCCCCACCGGGACGCCACCGCCGGGTTCTTCGTGGCGCGCCTGCGACGCAAGCACGCGGACGGCACGGGCGCGTGATGCCTCACGGCTGCGCGAAGCCTCGGGCCGCGCGCAGCCCGGAGTAGATTAAGGGGGTGGATCGCGACGTGGGCCATCCCGACGCGCCCATCGACCTGGGGTTGCGCTGTCCAGCCTGCTCGGAGCCCTGGCTGCGTCCGACGAACCTCCCCGGGCGCTACCGGTGCGTCTACTGCCTGCACCGCTTCGAGCTCACATCGGTGTGTCCGAACTGTGGAGCGCATTCGACGATCGTGCGGATGTCCACGACCCAGGTGGTCCGGTGCAACAGCTGCGGCGACAGCATGCTGCAGCCGATCTGATGGCTGGGTGGCCCCTTGACGAGGTGCGCGTTGCTCCCTCGATCCTGTCCAGCGACTTCGGTCGCCTGGCCGCCCAGGTTCAGGAGGTGCTCGACGCCGGGGCGCGCGTCATCCACATCGACGTCATGGACGGGCACTTCGTGCCCGCCATCACGGTGGGGCCACTGGTCGTCTCGGCCTTGCGCGAACAGGCCGCGGCGGCGCAGGCCCTTCTCGATGTGCACCTGATGATCGAGCGTCCGGAGCGTCATGTGGCCGACTTCGTGCGCGCCGGTGCCGACTCGGTCACCTTCCATGTGGAAGCGACCGCACATGCGGCTCTCACCGCCGGCGCCGTGCACGAGCTGGGGGCTTCGGTGGGGCTGGCCATCAACCCCGGCACGCCCGTGGAGGCGGTCGCCGCGATGGCCGCTGACATCGATCTGGCCCTGTGCATGACCGTCAACCCGGGGTGGGGGGGCCAGGCGTTCATCCCCCGCTCCCCGGACAAGGTGAGCCGGCTGCGTCGGCTCGTCGGCGAGCATGTGGCCCTGGAGGTGGATGGGGGCATGGACCCAGACACGGTCGTCGTCTGTCGCCAGGCGGGCGCCGGCGTGTTCGTCGCCGGCTCGGCGGTCTTCGGTGCCCCCGACCCGGGCGAGGCTTACCGGGCGCTCGTGCGTGCGGCGGGCGACGTGAGCGGCCCGCCGCGGTAGAGCATGAGCAGCAAGAGGACCAGCGCCGCGGTGGCGCCGGCGTAGCCGAGCTCGACGCGCAGCAGCTGATCGCCGATCACTCCCGTCAACGACCAGGCCACGAACAGGCCTGCGGCAATCAGCCACGAGACCGCGGCGGCGCGCGCGCGATTGCGCGCCAAGGCCGCCTGGTTGAGCGTGCCCGCGACCAGGTGCAGGCCCATGCCCAGTCCGACCACCGCGAGACCGGTGCGCCCGTAGGTGAAGCGCTGGCCAAACAGGTGGCGCATGGCAAACGGGCCCACGAGCAGCAGACCGACCGCCACCACGCCGGCGAATACGGCGATGGCCATGACCGTCACCGCGATGGCGCGGCCGAAAGCGTCCCTGCCCTCCGTGGCCTCCAGGCCCGCGAGGTGGGGCAGCAGCGAGGTCTGCACGGCCTGAAAGAGCTGTAGCGGCGCGCGGGCGATGAGCAGCACGTTGAAGACGATTCCCGCCAGGGCGCGGTTTGAGGACGTGGCGTCGACGGTCAGCACCGCGGCATTGAGCAGGGTCTGCTCGGCGAGCTGGATGCCCGACACGGCGAGCGCAAAGCCGGCGCCCCGGCGCAACGAGAGATCCTGGCGGTCTGCCACCGGCGCGATCGCCGCCGTCTGCTCGACGCCCTCGGCGCCGGGGCCCTCAAGCGCGGCATCGGTCAAGACCGTCCGGGGTGTCGTCCGGCGCCGGCCGTCGCGCCGCGCAAAGGCCGCCGGCACCACTACGAGCGAGACGAACGGTGCGGCGGCGATGCCCAGGGCGACTGCGGACTGACCGGAGGCCAGGCCGAGCGCCACCGAGCCCGCGAAGCACACGCGCGAGAGCGACTCGAGGAGCACCAGGCCCCCGTACAGGCCGAAGAGCTGCTGTCCGGCCAGGTAACCGCGCGCGAAGTAGCTGGCCGCGTAGGCCAAGGTGCCAACGACCAGCACCCAATACAGCACTGAGGACCCGTCGAACAGCTGCACGGCCTGGTGGCGCAGCAGGAGGGCGAGCGCCAGGAAGGCCACCGCGAAGAACAGCTGGATGGTGATCGGCACGCGCAGCGAATGCTCGCCGTGGCCGCGGGCCCGGCGGTCGGCGATCGTGCGCGAGAGCAGCTGCTCGATCGGCCGGTAGATCACCGAGATGATCACGAACATGACCGACCACAAGAGGTCGATTTGCTTGGCCTGCACGTCTCCGAGGACGTGGCTGGCGATCGAGAAGTAGGCGAACGTCAGCACCCCGGTGGCGGCGATGCCCACCGAGAGTATTCGCGCACCGCTGGCGTAGGAGCGCGGCGCACGCCGACCGGGAGCCATCAGCGTGGGCTAGAGCCGGGTGAGCAGCATGGTCCACGGGAAGGGAGAGCGCACCTCGGTCACCCGTCCATGGCGCGAGAGCAGGTTGACGAAGGACCGGCGGGACCAGTGGTTGAGGTGACCCGGGGTATTGCCCAGCTGGCGCACGTAGGCGCCGCGAGCGACGTTGAGCATGCGCCACAGAGGCTCTCGAGGCACCGAGACCAGCAGATGGCGCTCGGCGCAGCGCGCCATCTCGGCCACCGTGTGCTCCGGATCGGGCACGTGCTCCAGTACCTCGATGGCCGTGGACACGTCGAACTCCGCGTCGGCGAACGGCAGGTCCTCGGCGGCCATGACCCGGTACTCCAGATTGGGTGCGCGGCGCTGCTCCCACTCGCTGCGCAGCTTGGGGTCGTCGAGGTCGATGCCCACCACCCGGGCGTCTGAGAGGCGCTGGGCCCAGCGGTGGGTGAGCACGCCCTCGCCGCACCCGATGTCAAGCAGCGAGCGCGGTTGCGCGGTCGCAAAGAGGTCCTCCAGCGCACTCTCGAAGCCGCGCATGAGGCGGCGTACCACCACGTTGGTCGAGCCGTACTTGTCGTACGTGTTCCCGGTCACCACCTTCTGAGGCGTGGCTTTCGGGGACGCCGCCCGGGCCGCGCCCGGGGTGTCCAGTCCTGGGGCCTCGCGCCCGCTCACACTCGCAGTGCCTGTCCGGGCTCTGAGTGCTCAGAGGAGCGCTCAGAGACCGCTCCCGTGGCCTCGGCGGAGCCGGCTCCGGTGGTGGCGGGGACTCCGGTGGGCACGGCACCGGGCTCGTAGTGCGACGGCTTGACGCCCAACTCGAGCTCTATGCGCCGCACCCGCTCAAAGGTCTTCTGCGTCATCACGCGCTGGGCGGCCAGTAGATCGCCGATCACCCCCAGGGCGGCCAGCAGCATGGCCGCATTGAACAGGACGGCTCCGAGGACGAGCGACTGCACGTGCCCCTTGCCGCTGCCGGCGAACAGATAGAAATAGGCGAAGCGGCCCCAGACCACCAGCGCCACCAGCCCGGTCAGCATCGCCGCGCCCCAAAAGACCTTCAGCGGCTCGTACTGGGAGTAGATTCGGAAGATCGAGATCGCGTTGCGGCGCACATAGGCCCACGTCGAGGGGAACAGCCGTGACTCGCGTGTGGCCCTGTTGGTGCGGACCGGCACGTGGTCGGTGGCCACCAGCAGCTTGCCGGCCTGGATGATCGTCTCCAGCGTGTAGGTGAACTTCGACGTCACCAGCATCTGGATGGCCGCCTCGCGGTTGTAGGCGCGAAAGCCCGATGTCGTGTCGGGGACGGTGGTGGAGGACGCTTGACGCACGACCCACGAGCCCAGGCGCTGCAGCGACTTCTTCAGGGGCGAGAAGTGCTCGACGGTCAGGACCTCGCGATCGCCCACGACCATGTCGGCGCGGCCCGCCAGGATCGGGCCCACCAGCCTGACCACGTCGGGGCCGTAGTACTGGTTGTCGGCATCGGTGTTGACGATGACGTCCGCGCCCAGCTTCAGGCACGCGTCCAGCCCCGCCTGAAAGCCGGCGGCCAGCCCCTTGTTGTTGGTCAGACGCACGATGTGGTCCACACCGTGTCGGCGCGCGACCTCCACGGTGTCGTCGGTAGACCCGTCGTCGATCACCAGCCAGTGCACGGTGTCGAAGCCGGCAACCTGCCGCGGCAGAGCGGCCAGGGTCGCGGGAAGCTGTCCCGCTTCGTTCCAGCAGGGGATCTGGATGATCAGCTTCATTAATGGGTGATGTACGCCATCGCCCCGGGTCCGGGATCTTCAGTTCGGACGAGTAGGCGGACACTCGAGGTTCGCCTAAACTGGCCGCCTAGTATCCCAGAGGACCGGTCTGGGGGTACGCGCGCTCGGCCGCGACCGCCTGCACGCCGACCGCTTCTAGGACCTGATGGAAAGCGCGACGCTCACCCGGGTTGGGCCGGGCCACGCCTGGTTGGTGCGACTTAGAGGCGTGCCCGCCTCCGCCTGGGCGCGTATCGGCTTGGTCGCCCTGTGTGCCGGCGCCCTGGCCGGGTACCTGCTGTTCCCGACCTACCCGACGTACGACTCCTACTACGCGTTGTTGTGGGGACGCGACCTGCTGCATCTGCACCTGCCGCAGTTTCAGGTCTACCGGGGACCGACAGAGCACCCACTGGCCATCGCCTTCGGCGTGCTCATGTCGATCTTCGGCCACAGCGGCGACCGCCTGATGATCCTGGGCGCCGTGGGCTCCTTCGTGGCGCTGGCGGCGGGCCTGTATCGGCTGGGGCGGCTCACCTTCGGGCCCCTCGTGGGAGCCGTCGCCGTCGCCCTCCTGTGCACCCGCTTTGACTATGAGTTCCTGGCCGCCCAGGGCTATCTGGACTTCGCCTACATGGCCCTGGTGGTCTGGGCCGCGTCCTTCGAGGCTGAGCGGACCGCGGGGACGCTGCCTCGCCGCCGCGAGCTGACCGTCTTTGCGCTGTTGGCCCTGGCCGGGTTGCTGCGTCCCGAGGCCTGGCTGCTCTCGGTCGTCTACTGGCTTTGGTGCGCCCGCCGCGCGGACTGGCCCACTCGCGCGCGCGAGGCGCTGCTGACCGCTTCAGGACCCGTCCTGTGGGCCGCGGTCGACCTCGTGGTGACCGGCCACGCCACCTACTCGCTGCACTCCACCACCGGGCTGGCCGAGGAGCTGGGACGCACCCAGGGGCTGACCAACATCCCCATTGCCACCTGGCAGTTCATGGTGCGCCTGGACAAGCTTCCCCTGGTGGCCGGGGCGCTCGCGGGGGTGGTCCTCGCGGTGGCTCTGGTCCCGCGCCGCTCGCGCGTGCCGCTGGCCCTGTTGGTGATCGGCCTGGGCACCTTCTTCCTCCTGGGCGCAGTCGGCACCTCGGTCATCGACCGCTACCTGCTCGCGCCCGCGGTGATCGTGATGCTGTTCGCCGCCGTCGCCCTGGGTGGATGGTCGCTTCTGACCCCGGGCAGCCGCCTGCGGCGGGTGTGGATCGTCGCGGCGGCCGCGCTGGTGCTGGTGGGGGTCGTCCAGGCACAGTCCACCCTGAACCTGACCAGCCTGCAGAGCTCTCTGAGCTTTCGCGACGACTCTCACCGGGCGCTGGCCCAGGTGCTCGACGATCCGCGCGTACGTCAGGACCTGCGCCGCTGCGGGCCGCTTTCACTGCCCAACCACAAGCTGATGCCCGACGCTCGCTGGATCCTCGACGCCGGCCCGCGCCAGGTCGTGGCGCGCAGCCAGGTTCGCGGGCAGGTGAGCCACGGCAACCACTCCCTCGAGCGACTGATACGCCGCGGAGTCGCGATCTATCCCATCGGCGACGCCGTGTTCCGCCAGGCAATCGTCGATCTCAACGACGATCCACGCGACCAGGTGCCCCTGCGCGGCTTCTCCTACCTGTTCAGCAGTCAGTATTACGCGGTGTATGTCCGCTGCTAGCCCTCTCGAGCGTCGTGTCCGCGGTTAGCGCACCGCCCACCAGGGTGGTGGCGGCGCCCGAGCTGTTGCTCGAGGGGGCGCCCGCCGAGGTCAACCTCCGGGCCACGCCTTACCGGCTGGCCATGGTCGTGGTCCTGCTGGGCGCGCTTGGGCTTCGTCTCTGGGGCGTGGCCCAGGGCCTGCCCTACGCCTACAACACCGACGAGAACAGCCACTTCGTCCCCAAGGCGATCGGCATGTTCCACAACCTCGACCCGCACTACTATTCCAACCCGCCCGCCTTCACCTACCTGCTCCACATCGTCTTCAGCCTGTGGTTCGGTGGGCGCGCCGGCGTCTCGCATCAGTACGCGCTGAACCCGGCCGCGGTATTCGTGGTGGGGCGGGTCACCTCGGCGGTTCTCGGGACCCTGGCGGTGTGGCTGCTGTACCTGACCGCGAGCCGCCTGCTGGACCGGCGCGCCGGCGTGCTCTCGGCGGCGCTCCTGGCCGTCGCCTTCCTGCCCGTCTTCTACTCACACCTGGCGCTCAACGACGTTCCAACCCTCGCGCCGGTGACGCTCTCGCTGCTGGGCACGGCCGGAGTGCTGCGCAACGGACGCCCGCTGGACTACGTGGTCGCAGGCGCGGGCCTCGGCTTGGCCTGTGCCACCAAGTACACCGGAGGCATCGTGCTCGTCCCGCTCCTGGCGGCCATCTCGATGCAATTCCTGGCGCAGGGCGGTGAGCGCAGCGCCGTTCAGGGCATGTCCTTGGCGGCCGTCGTGGCCGTGGTGGCATTCCTCGTCGCCGACCCGTACTCGCTGTTGAACTTTCGCGGGTTCGTCAACGGCCTGGCCCACCAGACCTCGGTCTCCGAAGGCGCGGCGGGCAAGCTTGGCGCAGGTCAGCTCAGGGGCATCCCCTACTACCTGTGGGCGCTGACCTGGGGACTGGGCTGGGTGCCCGCGCTGGCGGCCCTGGGCGGCGCAGCGGCTCTGTGGCGCGACGAGCGGCGCCTGATCGCGCTGCTGGTGCCCGCTCCCGTGGTCTTCCTGATCTTCATGGGACTTCAGGGTCGCTACTTCGGCCGCTGGCTGATGCCCGTGCTGCCCATCGTCTGCGTGCTCGCGGCCTACTTCGCGGTGGAGCTTGCCGACCGCGTCAGCTGGCGGCGCCCGGTACTGGGACCCACCGTCCTGGTGGTGGCCGTCGTGGCCCTGCTCGGCCAGGGCATCGTCTACTCGATCCACTCCGGCCTCACGCTGGCCCGAGCGGACACCCGCAACCAGACGCGCGCGTGGATGGTGGCCCACGTGCCCGTCGGTGCCCACATCGTGGTGGAGCCGGTGGTGCCCGACGGATGGGCGCAGGACATCGGCCAACCCAGCCCCCAGACGCCTAACGGCTACCGCTGGCAGAAGTACTCAGCGCTGCGCATGGTGGTCTCCAGCGACGGTACGCTCGATCCCAGCGGCCCCACGGTCAACATCGAGGACTACGAGACGACACTCAGCCCCGCGCTTATCACTCACTACCAGAGCTCCGATCCCCCCTTCTGCTGGATCGTCAGCGGCTCGACCCAGTCCGGGCGCGCCCTGGCCAACCCCGGTCGTGTCCCCGGTGCCATCCTCTATTACCGCGCCCTGGCCAATGGTGCCCAGACGGCCTACCACGTGTCCCCCTACGCAGCGGGAGAGCAGGCCGTGCGCTTCAACTTCGACTGGACCTTCGACTACTACCCGCTCGCCTACGCGCGACCGGGGCCGGAGATGACCGTCTACCGCCTCACGGGCGGACGCTGCGCCGGTGGCGCCCCCGTCGCCCCCCTACCCGTAGGAGGCTGAGAAGGCCGGGTCGACAGCGACCACGAGGTCTATCCTGACGTCGGCCGATGGCCTCTCCCACCGCCAGCGACCTGCCTCACCTGCGGCGCGCCGTCGACCTGGCTCACCACGGGCAGGGACGCGTCAGTCCCAACCCCGTGGTCGGTGCCGTGATCACCCGTGACGGGGAGGTGCTGGGAGAGGGCTGGCACGAGTGTTACGGCGGCGCTCACGCCGAGGTCAACGCCATAGCTGCGTGCGCAGGAGCCGACCTCGCCGGTGCCACCATGTACGTGTCGCTGGAGCCCTGCTGTCACGAGGGCAAGACCCCTCCCTGTACCGAGGCCATCGTGGGTGCGGGCATCGCGCGGGTGGTGGTGGCCTCCGACGACCCCAGCGAGCGGGCATCCGGACGCGGCCTGGGGATCCTGCGCGACGAGGGGGTGGAGGTGGTCGTCGCCGAAGGTCAGGTGGCCGCCGAGGCACGGCTGCTCAACCAAGCGTTCCGCAAGCACGCACGCACCGGAAGGCCCTGGGTCCTGTTCAAGTCGGCCATGACGCTGGACGGCAAGGTCGCCACGCGCGCGGGTGACTCGCAGTGGATCAGCGGCGAGGCCTCGCGCGAGCAGGCCCACCGATGGCGGGCCATGGTGGACGCGGTGGTGGTGGGCATCGGCACCGCCTTGGCCGATGATCCGCGCCTGACCGCGCGCGTGCCGGGCACGACGGAGGTGCATCAGCCGCGGCGGGTGGTGTTCGACTCCCTGGCCCGGCTGCCACTCGCCTCGCGGCTGGTGTCCGACGCCTCGCACGTTCCGCTGATCGTCGTCGTCTCCCGCGCGGCCCCGCGCGTGGCCACGGACCCCATGAAGGCCGCAGGAGCGACCGTGGTGGTGGCTGCCGGTGAGAACGAGCCTGCCCGCGTGCGGTCGGCACTCGACCAGCTAGGTGCCATGGGCCTGAGCTCGGTGCTGCTCGAAGGCGGGCCGCACCTGGCCGGGGCCTTTCTGGATGCCGGAGAGGTGGACGAGGTGCGTCTCTTCCTGGCCCCGCTGCTGCTGGGCGGCAGGACCGCGCGCGACCCCCTGGAGGGGGAGGGCGTCGACCGCATCGCCGAGGCCATGCGGGCCCTCACGCTCGACTGCCGGCCGGTCGGTGAGGACCTGCTTATCCGCGCTCGACTGCGGGAGTGGTGAGGGTGTTCACCGGGCTCGTGGCCGACCTGGGCGAGGTGGTCGCGGTGGAGCGCGACGAGGGCGGCGCGCGCATCGCGGTGGCCACCTGCCTGGGTGCGCAGCTCAGCGAAGGCGACTCCGTGGCGGTCAACGGCGTCTGTCTCACCGCTACCGCGGTCGGCGACGGGCAGTTCGCAGCCGAGGCCATGCTGGACACGCTGACCCGTTCGTCGCTGGGCGAGCTGCAGTCCGGCTCGGCGGTCAACTTAGAGCTCGCTCTGCGGGCAGACGCCCGTCTGGGCGGCCACATCGTGCAGGGACACGTAGATGCCACCGCCACCCTGCGCGCCATGCGCGCAGAGGGCTTCGCGCGGGTCCTCTCGTTCACCGTGGCGGCGCCGATCGTGCGCTACCTGGTGGCGAAGGGATCGGTGGCGGTGGACGGGGTCAGCCTGACCGTCAGCTCGGTTGACCCCGACGGCTTTGAGGTGTCGCTGATCCCTGAGACCCTGCGACGCACCACCCTCGGGCGCCTCGACGTCGGCGCTAGGGTCAATCTCGAGGTCGACGTGCTGGCCAAGCACGTCGAGCGGCTGCTCGAGCCCTGGCGGGAGGCCCACACCACTGTCGCGACGCGGTCCCCACTCGAGCCCCAGCGCACCGGTCCATGAGCCAACCGCACATCACCACTCCCTTCGCGACGATCGATGAGGCGATCGAGGAGATCCACCAAGGCCGGATGGTGGTCGTCTGCGACGACGAGGATCGCGAGAACGAGGGCGATGTCGTCATGGCCGCCCAGTTCGTGACACCCGAGTCGATCAACTTCATGGCCAAGGAGGCGCGCGGGTGGATCTGCCTGGCCCTGACCCCCGACCGCTGCGACGAGCTCGGGCTGGAGCTGATGACGGCCAAGAACGAGTCCGCGCTACAGACCCCCTTCACGGTCACCATCGAGGCCCGCGACGGTGTCACCACCGGGGTCTCCGCCCACGACCGCGCCCATACGATGCAGGTGGCCATCGATCCTTCGAGCCTGCCCCAGGATCTGGTCCAGCCGGGCCACGTCAACCCCCTGAAGGCCAAGCGCGGGGGTGTGCTGGAGCGCACCGGCCACACCGAGGCGAGCGTCGACCTGGCCCGCCTGGCGGGCCTCATCCCCGCCGGTGTGATCTGCGAGGTGATGAACGAGGACGGCTCGATGGCCCGCGTCCCCGACCTGGTCGCCTACTGCGAGCGCCACGCCTTGAAGATGGTGACGATTGCCGACCTGATCGCTTACCGTCGCCGCCACGACCGCCTGATCGAGCGTGTCATCGCCACGCGGCTGCCCACGACGTTCGGCGACTTCACCGCGGTGGGCTACCGATCTCTGCTCGAGGAAAAGCACCACGTCGCCCTGGTCAAGGGTGCCGTCGCCGGACGGCCCGATGTGCTCGTGCGAGTGCACTCTGAGTGCCTCACCGGTGACGTGTTTCACTCGCTGCGCTGTGATTGCGGCGAGCAGCTCGAGTCGGCCTTGACCATGATCGACCGTGAAGGAGAGGGTGTCCTGCTCTACCTCGCCCAGGAGGGGCGTGGCATCGGGTTGCTCAACAAGCTGCGCGCCTATCGCCTCCAGGAGGACGGACTGGACACGATCGAGGCCAACGAGCGCCTGGGTCTGCCCGCCGACCTGCGCGACTACGGGATCGGGGCCCAGATCCTGGCCGACCTGGGCCTGAGCTCGATCCGCATCCTCACCAACAACCCCAAGAAGATCCGCGGGCTGGAGGGATACGGCCTGTCGGTGACCGCTCAGGTGCCGATCGAGCATGCTCCCAATCCCCACAACGAGGCATATCTGCGCACCAAGGCCGAGCGCATGGGCCACACCCTGCATCACCAGGGCACCAATCTGGATGCCGAGCTGCTGCGCAGCGAGCGTGCCCGTGACGCCGCCGCCGAGCAGGCCTCGACGCTTCCCGGCCACGAGCAGTGAGCGAGGCGGCCTGGGCCATCGCGGTCGGTCGCTTCTACGGCGAGCTCGCCGAGCGGTTGGTGAACGGCGCAAGGAGCGCGTTCGCCGAAGCCGGCCATTCTGCGGTCGACGTGTTCGATGTCCCCGGTGCCTTCGAGTTGCCCCTGGCCGCCCGCTGGCTCGCGGAGTGCAGGCGATACGCGGGAATCGCGTGCCTGGGAGCGGTCATTCGCGGCCAGACCGACCACTACGACTTCGTCTGTGCCGAGGCCGCCCGGGGAATCCAGGACGTACAGCTGAGCAGCGGCGTGCCCTGTGGCTTCGGCGTGCTCACGTGCCAGACCATGGAGCAGGCACTGGCGCGCGCCGGCGGCGACAAACGCGATCAGGGTCGTCACGCCGCGCAGACGGTGATGGCCATGGCCGCGCTGCGCGACCGGCTCACCAGCGGCTAGACTGACGCGCCCCATGGCCAAGGTATGTCACAGCTGCGGGAAGGGTCCCGCCTTCGGCAACAGCCGGAGTCACTCGATGGTCGCCACCAAGCGGCGCTTCGACCCCAATCTGCAGAAGGTGCGGATCTTCGTCGGCCGTGCGCCGCGACGTGTGTACGTGTGCACCCGCTGCCTGAAGGCCGGCAAGGTCACGAAGGCCGCCTGACCCGCTGCTGCCTCCAGCGCCGCAGAGTCGGCCGGAACCTAGAGGAGGTGCGGTGACCGACGTCAACCTGATTCGCTTCCGCGTCGCCGTGGCGGGAGCGCTCGCCCACCTGGAGTCCCGCCGCGAGGAGATCAACGATCTCAACGTCTTTCCGGTCGCTGACGGTGACACGGGCGACAACATGGCCCTGACCCTGCGCGCCGTGCTGGCCGAGCTCGACCGGCTGATGGGCGACGGTCTGAGGACCATCGACGAGATCGGTCGCGAGGAGATCGTGCAGTCGGTGGCGCGTGCCGCCCTGCTGGGAGCGCGGGGCAACTCCGGGGTGATCCTCTCCCAGCTGATACGCGGTGCGGCCGAAGAACTGGTCTCGCGACCGGGCGAGCTGATCGATCCAACCCTGATCGGCGCGGCGCTGGCCCATGGCGCCGACCGCGCCTACGGCTCGGTACGCGACCCGGCGGAGGGGACCATCCTCACCGTCGCGCGCGAGATGGCTCACGAGATCATCACCGACCTCGCGCATCGCAGCGAGAGCCCGCGTCTGAAGCCCGACACCGCGCCCGAGCAGCAGGACCGGGCGATCGCCTTCACCCTCGAGCGCGCGGTGACCGCCGGCCAGGAATCGGTGAAAAGGGGTCCCGAGCTGCTGGCCGCCCTGCGCGAGGCCGGGGTGGTCGACGCCGGCGGCTACGCGTTGACCATCATCTTCGCGGGGGTGGTCGCGGCCCTGCGCGGCGACGCGCCACCCGAGCTCGACCACCATGCGCCGGCGCGCATCACCCACCCCGAGCATCACTCGAGCACCTACCGCTACTGCACGAACTTCGCCGTCACCGGCGGGGAGCTCAAGCCCGGCCGCTTCATCGCGGCCCTGGAGCAGGTCGGTGATTCGGTACTGGTGGTCGGCGACGAGGCCACGCTCAAGGTCCACGTGCACACCGACGAGCCCGAGCTCGCGACGGGACTGTTCGTGGGGGCGGGCGAGGTCTCGCGTCTGGATATCGCCGACATGCGTATCCAGGTCGCTGAGCGCGATGCGCGTCTGCGCGAGGCCAACGGCGCCTCTTCGGCGGGCCTCACCTCCGCGGCGGCGCCCGAGCGTCGGGGGGGCGGACCCGGCGGGCTGACCGGCGCGCGCTGCGGCGCGGTTGCGGTGGTCAGCGGTGAGGGCCTGCGGGAGCTCTTCTCGAGCCTCGGCGTCCATACGGTGGACGGAGGCCCGACGCTGAATCCGTCGACCTATGAGTTGCTGGCGGCAATCCACGAGGTGCCCACCGAGGAGGTCGTCGTCCTGCCCAACTCGGCCAACGTGATCATGGCCGCCGAGCGAGCTGCCGAGCTGTCGGACAAGCAGGTGCGTGTCGTTCGCTCGACCAGCCAGCAGGCCGGCCTCTCGGCGGCCGTCGCGCTGGCCGGCGAGCGCGGCGTGGAGGACAACGTGATCGCGTTGACCGCGGCCCTGGGCCATGTGCGCACGGGTGCGGTGGCGCGCGCGGCGCGCGACGATGGGCGCCGGCGCTTTGCGCGCGGCGAGGCGGTGGGGTTCGTGGAGGAGCAGGTGGTCGCCTGGGGCCAGCCCGCGGGCACGCTGGCCGCGGTGCTCGGAGCGCTGTGGCGGCCGGTGGACGCGCTGGCGCCGGTTGAGCTGATCAGCGTCATCGCGGGCGAGGGAGCTCCGCTGGACGCCGAGCAGGTCGAGCGCCTGGCTCCCGACGGTGCCGAGCTTGAGTACCGCGACGGGGGTCAGCCGAGCTATTGGTGGCTGCTGGCCGCCGAGTAGTCACCCGCCGCGCCTGGTGGCTGCTGGCCGCCGAGTAGTCACCCGCCGCGCCTGGTGACGGCTTGACCGCCGCGCTCGCCGTCATCATGGGCCCAGGCCATGGCGCTCGATCAAGCCGTCCACCCCAGCCCTTCAAGCACCGACACGAATGACCGCGCCCGCGAGTCCGGGGTGGGTCGGGCATTCGCCCAGACGCGCGGGCTGAGCGAGCACGAGCTCCGCTCGGCACCGCTGCGCTGGCCGCGGCCGTCGGCGTTACGGGCCCCGCTGGACGTGCCGCCTGGCCGCATGGCCGACGCGGTGGCCGCCCTGCGCCTGCGCGACGTCGGCGATCTGCTGGAGCACCTGCCTCGCGACCGTCGTGAGGCCAGGACCGTTTCTACGCTGGCGCCGGGCGAACAGGCCACCGTGGCCGTGCAGGTGCGCAGCATCGCCTCGCGACCGGTACGACGACGCAACATGCGCCCCCTCGTGCAAGCCACGGTCTTTGACCAGAGCGGCTCGATGCGGGTCACCTTCTTCAACCAGCCGTGGCTCCTGTCGCGCTACCCAGCCGGCACGAGCCTGCTGCTGCACGGCAAGGCCGAGGCGCGGGGAGGCTTTCGCGTCTCCCACCACGCCGAGATCGACGCGGCCGCGGCGCCGTCGGGCCCAGAGCGCTACGGGAGCGATTCTCAGCGATCAGAGAATCGCGCCGGCGCTCGCTGCGCTGGCCAGGGCCGGGGCGCGCCGACGGAGGGACTCGCCGGCGCGCCGGAGGGCGAGGTGGACAGCCACGCCACGGGTCAGATGGTCAGCCACTATCCCGCGGCCGAGGGGATCACCTCCACGCAGATCCTGGGGCTGGTGCGGGGAGCCCGGGGGCACCTGGTCGACGTGCCAGAGCCGCTGCCCGGGCGCCTGCGCGCGATGGAGGGGCTGTGTGACCGCGCAGCCGCGCTGACGGCCATGCACTTCCCGCGCGACCTCTCACAGCCCGACTCCGCCCGCCGCCGGCTCGCCTTCGATGAGCTCCTGCTGGCCCAGCTGATGTTCTTGCGCCGCCGGGCGCGGCGGCGCGCGCACGTGGGTGCCCTGGCGCTGGACGGAGCGCCGCAGCTGAGCGCACGCTGGTGCCAGAGCCTTCCGTTCGAGGCGACCGATGATCAGCGCGAGGCCATGGAGGTCGTCACGCGCGACCTCGCCCAAGGACGGCCGATGCAGCGGCTGCTCATGGGCGAGGTGGGGGCGGGCAAGACGGTGGTTGCCGTACACGCCATGTTGCGCGCCGTCGAGCATGGTCACCAGGCCGCGCTGATGGCGCCGACCGAGACGCTGGCCGAGCAGCACTTCGCGACCCTGCAGAGGCTGATGGCCCACGAGCCCGTGCCCTGCGCGCTGCTGACCTCCTCGACGCCGGCGCGGCGCAGAGCCGACGTCCTGGGCAAGCTGCGCTCGGGCGAGCTGTCACTGGTGGTGGGCACGCACGCGCTGATCGAGCCCGACGTGAGCTTCCGCTCGCTGGCCGTGGTGGTCATCGACGAGCAACACCGCTTCGGTGTGCGCCAGCGTGCCGCGCTGGACGCCAAGGGAAGCGTCGGATGTGAACCGCGCGAGGACCCCGGGGATGCGCCGACGGGGGAGGAGGCGGAGCGCAGCGGGATGGCTGGCGCGCGCGCTCCCCACGTCCTGCACATGACCGCCACCCCCATTCCCCGCACGCTCGCGCTGGCTGGATACGGCGATCTGGACGTCACCGAGCTGCACTCTCTGCCCAGCGGGCGGCGCCCCATCCGCACCGCCATCGTGGCCACGGACGCCTCGCGCGCGCGCGCCTATGAGCATCTGGGTGAGCAGCTGCGCCAGGGGCGTCAGGCGTTCGTGGTATGTCCGCTCATATCCGAGGCGGACGCACCCGCCGACGTATCGGCCAGCGGTCGCACGGCAGAGACGCGGGCAGCCACCGCCGAGTATGAGCGCTTGTCCACCCAGGAGCTCGTCGGCTTTCGTGTCCGTCTGCTCCACGGTCAGATGCCGGCTCGCGAGAAGCAGCAGGCGATGGCCGCCTTCGCCGCCGGTGAGGCAGACGTGCTGGTGGCCACGACGGTGATCGAGGTCGGTATCGACGTGCCCAACGCCACCGTCATGTTGATCGAGAACGCGGAGCGCTTCGGCATCTCCCAGCTGCATCAGCTGCGTGGGCGCATTGGACGGGGCGAGCACGCCTCCACGTGTCTGCTGGTGGGTCCGCCCGGCTCCTCGCGGCTGCAGGCGCTGGCGCGCCACCGGGACGGCTTTCGCCTGGCCGAGATCGATCTCGAGCTGCGCAAGGAGGGCGAGCTGGTGGGCACGCGCCAGTCGGGACTGGGCCAGTTCCGCGTCGCTCGGCTGCCCGAGGATGGCGAGCTGCTGGCTCGCGCGCGCCTGCGCGCCCAGGAGATCGTGGCTGATGATCCCGAGCTGCGCTCGCCCGTGCACGCGCTCCTGGCCGGGGCGCTGGCGCAGGCGTTCGGGCCCGAGCAGCTGACGCCCATTCCGGGATGAGCCCGCGCGTGATCGCCGGCCACCTGGGGGGTCGGCGGCTGAACGTCCCGCCGGGCCGGAGCACGCGCCCCACGTCGGAGCGGGTGCGCGAGGCGGTGTTCTCCATGCTCGGCCCGCTCGACGGCGAAGCGGTCCTGGACCTCTTCGCCGGGTCGGGGGCGCTGGGCGTCGAGGCCCTTTCGCGGGGCGCGGCGCGCGCCGTGTTCGTGGAGCGATCGCACGGTGCCCTGGCCGCTCTGGCGCGCAATCTGCGCGACCTCGAGCTGCCCGGGGAGCAGGCCCAGTTGCGCCGCGGTGACGTCGCGGCAGTGCTGCGCACTGCACGAGAAGCCCACGAAACGTACGATCTCGTGTTCATCGACCCTCCCTACCGCCACGCGTCGGCCCTGGGGCACGACCTTTCGACCCTGCTCGTGCCGCTGCTCAGTCCCGCGGCTCGCGTGATCACCGAGAGCGACCGGCGCGATCCGCTGAGCCTGGGCCTCGCCCTGGGCGACGAGAGACGCTACGGGGACACGCTGATCCGCATCTACCGCCGACCATGACCACCACCAAGTCAATAGCCGTCTGTCCGGGGTCCTATGACCCCGTAACCAACGGGCATCTGGACGTCATCCATCGCGCTGCGATGCTCTACGACGAGGTGGTGGTCGCTGTGGTCGATCGCTCGGTGCGCAAGGACAAGACGCTGTTTGACATCGAGGAGCGAGTGAGCTTCATCGCGGAGGCCACCGAGGACCTGCCTAACGTCCGCGCCGAGCGCTTCAGCACGCTGGTGGTCGACTTTGCGCGTACGCTCGGGGCGCGGGCAATCGTCAAGGGCCTGCGCGCCATCTCGGACTTCGAGTACGAATTCGAGATGAACCAGCTCAACCGTCGGCAGGCGCCCGACATAGAGTCGGTCTACTTAATGGCTGGTCCGCAGTACAGTTTCCTTTCCTCCAGCGGCGTAAAGGAGCTAGCGACCTTCGGAGGGAGGATCGACGACCTCGTGCCCGAGGAGGTCGCGCGCCGATTGCAGGAAGAGCTCAAACGCTGACGAAGAGGGCCGTGCGATGGACGTCCTGGTACTGATCGACAAACTCGACGACTTGGTGCACAACGCCAAGCAGGTTCCCCTGACCGATCAGGTGCGCGTCGACAAGGATGAGATCTACGACATCCTCGACCAGATGCGCGCCACGATCCCCGAGGAGATCAAGCAGGCACGCTGGATCGTCAAGGAACGCCAGGAGATGCTGGCGGAGGCCAAGCGTGAGGCCGAGCGCATCGTCAAGGAAGCGCGCGAGCGCCAGCAGCGCCTGGTAGGCGAGGAGGAGGTCACCAAGATGGCCGAGCGCGCCGCGGAGGACATCGTCGAGGATGCGCGTACCCACGAGCGCGAGATTCGCCTGGGCGCGGAGGACTACGCCGACGAGATCCTCAACACCCTCGAGGTGAACCTGTCCAAGTTCATCGCGGCCGTGCAGCGGGGACGCGAGCGCCTGCAGGGCAAGGACGAGCCGGCCGAGGTTCGCTAACGCGGGCGACGGAGGCGATCGGTGGGCTCAGGCGGCGTGGATGCCCGCCTGGCCCACGTCCAGCAAGGCCTCGATGGCCGACAGGTGCGCTCGCACGGACGCGGCCATCGTGTCCAGGATGCGTCGGGCCTCCTCGAGCCCACCCGTAGCGCTGGTCAGCTGTGCCTTTACGCGCCGGACGTCCTCCATCGCCTGCTGGGCACGCTCCAGCTCGCCGCGCAGTCGGTCGGGGTCGACTCCGGCGGTCTGTCCACGAGCCATGAGCACGCGCGCTCGCGCTAGGCCGTAGGCGACCTCGAGGGCCAGGCGCGAGCCCTCTTGCGGGTCATAGACCACGAACAGCTTGTCGCCGTTGAACTCGCGCAGGGGGTGCGTGCGCGCGGGCAGCTTGTCCTCGGAGGGCACGACGAAGACGCCGTAGTCGGCGCCGCGCGCCGCCAGCGCCTCCTCCAGCTCTGCCACCGCCGCGTTCTTGGACAGCTTGGCGTTCTTGGCCTCGAAGACGACACGTCCGCGCGCCGGGCCGGTGCAGCCCTCGATGGAGACCACGACGTCACCCTTCTTTCCGCCGACGCCGCGCAGGTCGCCGACCGCGTCACAGTCGTCGCCGTGGCCCACGGCGATCGCGTCCAACGCCTCGACCACCGCCTCCTCATAGCTGCGGCCCTTGGCCGTGCCCTTATCGGCCACGGCGGCCACCTGCTCCAGACGCTCGCGCTCGGCACGTAGGCGCTCCACCTCGATCTGCAGTCCGGTCATGCGGGTGGCCATGTCATGCAGCTGAGCCTCCTGGCGGTCGGCGGACTGCTTCATCATGGCCTGGGACATGCGCTTGAAGTCGGCCAGCGGGTTGCCGGCGTCGGCGGAGGAGAACTGCCGCAGGAGGTCCTCGCGCGAGCGGGCCATGACCTCGTCCAGCACCGCCCGCACGCGGTGCTGGACCGCGGCCGAGCTCTCGTCGGAGAAGTGGCGCGCCAGCGCGCGCGGCAGATGGCCGGTGTCGGGACCGAACACCTCGTCGACCTTGGCGTCCAGGCGCTCGGCCACCTGGCGGGCCCGCTCCACGAACTGGGTGTCCAGCTCGCGCGCCGCACGCTCGAACTCGCCGCGCACGTACTCGGCGTGCGCACCGGCCTGCTCGCGATCGAGCACCCGGGCGCCGATCTCCAGCGCGTCGGCCACCAGCCGCGCCGGATCCTCGCCCGCGCGCTCGCGCTCGGTGGCCAGGCGCACCGTCGTCTCGTCGTCGACGACGACGCCATCGACGTACAGGCGCCCCTGGCGGGTGCGCACGTGGGACAGTGGCAGAGGGATGGCAGCTTCCACGACCGTGAGCGTAGAGCCGACCCCCGACGGACTTTTTGCACACCGCAGACGGCTCCGGGGCGCACGCCGCGCCGGCCCGAAGCGATGGCCTGGCGCACCTCTTATCACTCGTAAGCGGGGCTTTTGGATAGGTTAGAAAAATCGTGCTCACCGATCGAGCCCTGAACGCCCTGAAGTCTGTCCACGCGCTCGGCGCCACGGGGATCCTGCGCCCCCAGCGCCCCGACCGACTCGCCCGCACCTTGCTCGCCCTCCAGCGCTGGGGCCCCACGCCCGCCGCGGGCTACACCGCCTCGGCCATCCGCTATCCCGACGAGGTCGCCGTCATCGACGACCACGGAACCCTGACCTTCGCGGAGGTGCACCGGCGCAGCAACGGCTTGGCCCACGCCTTCTCCGACGCGGGGATCGGCGAGGGTGACGGCGTGGCGGTGATGTGTCGCAACCATCGCGGCTTCATCGAGACCACGGTCGCGTGCTCCAAGCTGGGCGCCAACGCGCTGTATCTCAACACCGCCTTCGCGGGTCCCCAGATCACCGAGGTCATGGCGCGCGAGAAGCCCGTCGCGCTCGTCTACGACGACGAGTTCGCCGACCTGGTCTCCGAGGGTGGCCGGCGTCGCAAGCGCTTCATCGCCTGGCACGAAGGCGAGGGCAAGCCCGCGGACCCGCTGCTCGAGGACATGATCGTGGGAGGAGACAGCTCCGACGTCGTACCGCCGGCCGAGCGCGGACGCATCGTCATCCTGACCTCCGGCACCACCGGCACGCCCAAGGGTGCATCGCGCAAGCAGCCCGATTCGCTCATGCCCGCCGCGGCGCTGTTCTCGAGAATCCCCCTGCGCGCGCGCGAGCGCACGATGATCGCCGCGCCCATGTTCCACTCCTGGGGCTTTGCGCACTTCACCCTGGGCCTGGCCCTGTCCTCCACCCTGGTGCTGCGCCGGCGCTTTGACCCCGAGGACGTGCTGTCGGCCACCGCCCAGCACGAGTGCACCGCCTTGGCGGTGGTGCCGGTGATGCTGCAGCGCATCCTGGAGCTGCCCCCGGAGGCCATCGCGCGCTATGACCTACGCAGCCTCAGAGTGGTCGCGGCCAGTGGCTCGGCCCTGCCGGGCGAGCTGGCCCTCAAGGTCATGGACGCCTTCGGCGACGTGCTCTACAACCTCTACGGCTCGACCGAGGTGGCCTGGGCGACGATCGCCACTCCGGCCGACCTTCGCGCAGCCCCCGGGAGCGCGGGTCGCCCCCCGCTGGGGACCGTGGTCAACATCCTCGACGAGCAGGGCCACGAGCTGAAGGCCGGAGAGACCGGACGCATCTTCGTGGCCAACGAGATGCTCTTCGAGGGCTATACCGGCGGAGGCAACAAGGATCTCGTGGGGAACCTGATGAGCACCGGCGACGTCGGTCACTTCGACGCCAACGGGCGCCTGTACATCGACGGACGCGACGACGAGATGATCGTCTCCGGCGGAGAGAACGTGTTCCCGCGCGAGGTGGAGGACCTGTTGGCCGACCTGCCGGGCGTCGACGAGGCGGCGGTGATCGGCGTCGAGGACGAGCAGTTCGGCCAGCGGCTGAAGGCCTTCGTCGTGTGCACCAACGGCGCGAAGCTCAGCGAGGAGGATGTCAAGGGCCACGTGAAGAGCAACCTGGCTCGCTACAAGGTTCCGCGCGACGTCGCGTTCCTCAGAGAGCTGCCCCGCAACGCGACCGGCAAGGTGCTCAAGAGGGATCTGCGCTAGACCTGCGCGGCCCGGCGGCGGCCGGGGCAAGGGGGCGCGGGGGCAGGCGTCCTCTAGCCTGGACGTCAGTGCGTTCGATCGCTGACGACTACGATCTCGGCGCGCTGCGCCTCAGCAGCGGACAGGGGCGGCGCAACGAGCTTTCCGTGTCCATCGAGCCGCTCGTGCTCGGTGAGCAGCGCTACGCGGCCACCCCGCGTCACGTTCCCGTGGTGCTCGACATCTCGCGCATGACCGGACACGGCTACGCCCTGCGGCTGCGCTTCGTTGCCCGTCTGGAAGGTCCGTGCATGCGCTGCCTGGCGCAGGCTTCCCCTGAGGTCAGCGTCGACGCGAGGGAGGTCGATCGGCCCGGAGCCGGAGAGGAGCTGTGCAGTCCCTACATCGAGCATGAGCTCCTGGACCTCAGCGCCTGGGCGCGCGACGCCTTCGTGCTCGCCGCGCCAGCGCAGGTCCTCTGCGCGGTCGATTGCGCGGGACTCTGCCCGGACTGTGCCGCGAACCTCAATCTCGCCGGACCCGACCATCGGCACGAGCGCGAGCCTGACCCGCGCTGGGCCAAGCTGCGTGAGCTGCGCCTGGAGTGACTGCTAGCCTCTGCGCGCCATGGCCGTCCCCAAGCGCAAGCAATCCCACGCGCGCACCGCCCAGCGCCGTGCCCAGCACAAGATCCCCGTTCCCACGCTGAACAGCTGTCCGCGCTGTCACAGTCCGCGTCGGCCCCACCGGGTGTGCCCGGTGTGCGGGACCTACGCAGGCCGCGAGGTCGTCGCCCCCGAGGCGCACGACCACGACCACGACCACTAGCCCGGTGGCGCGGCGCGCCGGCGTGACCGCGCCCCAGGACGGTCCCGTCGTCGCCGTGGACGCCAACGGCGCCGACCTCGGGCCGGCCGAGGTAGCCGCCGGTGCTCGCTTGGCCGCCGCCCGTGGAGCGCGCGTGCTGCTGTTCGGCCCCGCCGCAGAGCTCGAGGAGCCGGGACCGGGTGTCAGCGTCGTCAACGCGCCCGAGTCGGTGGCCAAGGCGGCCGATCCGGTTCGGGCCGTCCGGGCCACTCCGCAGGCCTCGATCGTGCGCGCGGCGCGAGCGGTGGCCGCCGGTCAGGCCCAGGCGCTGGTGTGCGCCGGAGGCACCGGTGCGGCCCTGGCCGCGGGACTGTTCAACGTCAAGCGCGCGCACGGCATCTACCGTCCGGCGCTGGCCCTGACGCTCCCGGTGCCAGGTCGCCCGCTGACGCTGCTCGACGTGGGCGCGAACGCCGACGCGCGGCGCGAGCACCTGGTGCAGTTCGCCTACATGGGCGCCGCGCTGGCCCAGTGCGTCCTGGGCGTCGAGCATCCGCGGGTGGCCCTGCTGTCCAACGGAGAGGAGCTTGGACGCGGCAACGCTCTGGTGGTCGAGGTGCACGGCGAGCTCGCCGGACTCGCCGGGGCGCCGGGAGGGTCACCGATGTTGCGCTTCGTGGGCAACGTCGAGGGGGGCGACCTGGTGGCCGGGGCGGCGGACGTGGTGGTCACCGATGGGTTCACCGGGAACATCGCGCTCAAGCTGATGGAGGGCGTCTCGGACACCGTTCTGCGTGCCGTCCGCGATGCGGCCATGTCCTCTCCCCGCTCGCGTCTGGGCGGCCTGTTGCTGGCGCCCGCGTTGCGCGCCTTCCGCGCCCGTATCGACCCCGAGGCCCACGGGGGCGCGTACCTGCTGGGCCTGCGCAGCCTGGGAGTGGTGCCTCACGGACGGTTCGGCCGTGAGGGCTTCGCCCAGGCCATCCTGCGCGCTCACCGCGGTATCGAGCAGGATCTGGTCGGGCGCACGCACCGTGCCCTGGCCGACGCAGGGGGGTTGAGGTCGTCCCCGGCGTCCGTGGCGGGCGCTAGCCTGCCCGCCAGCTGATGAGCCGAGAGGAGGTCTTCGCCCTGATCGCCGCACACCTGGCCGACGAGCTGGACCTGGACCCTGCGCGCATCGACGAGAGCACTCGCTTCAAGGAGGATCTGGAGGCCGATTCGCTCGACCTCTACACCCTGGTGCAGGAGCTCGAGGACGCCTACGGCGTGCGCATCTCCGATGAGCAGGCGGTGGGGATCCTCAGCGTCGGCCAGGCGGTTGACTTCGTGCTCGAGCATGCGGTGGCGCGGTGAGGGTCCGGTTGCGACCCCGCGGGGCGAATCCGGCTCGGCGACCGAGCCGGGAGCCGAGGCGCTGACCCCTGGAGGCGCTGCAGCGACTGCTCGACGAGCTGCCGGAAGAGCTTGCGCTGCAGGTGTTCACGCATGCTTCGTGGAGCCAGCGATCGAGCGACTCCTACGCGCGGCTGGCCTTTCTGGGCGACAGCGTGCTGGGGCTGGCGGTGACCACCCATCTGTATCCGCGACTGGAGGCCGAGCGCTTCGGGGCGGGACGGTTGACCAAGATTCGCGCGCAGGCGGTGTCCGGCCCTTCCTGTCGCGCGGTGGCCGAGCGGCTCGGCGTGCCGGCGCGCCTGCGTGCGGCGGCACCGCTGGGCACGACCGAGAGTGCGGCAGCGGTGGTCCAGACCGAGCGTGTGCTTGCGTCCGTGATCGAGGCGGTGATCGGGGCGTGCTACCTGCACGGCGGCTACGAGGGCACGGCCGACGCGGTGGTGGAGGCCTTCGCTCCGGAGATCGAGCAGGCCCTGGAGCATCCGGTGGACTTCAAGTCGGCCCTGCAGGAGCGTGTGGCGCAGCGCGGCGACGTGGTCACCTACGAGGTGACAGACGAGGACGGGCCACCTCACGACCGTACCTTCGTGGTCAGTGCCGTGGTGGCCGGCCGCCTGCTGGGACGGGGCCAGGGTCGCAGCAAGAAGAACGCCGAGCAGCGGGCGGCTCGGCAGGCGTTGGAGCACCTGGCCGAGTAGGGGAGCCCGCCGCGTCCGCGCCTGGCCTGTGGCCCGAGCCCGAGCCCGCACGGAGGCTCAGGTGCATCTGAGCTCACTGACCCTCAAGGGCTTCAAGTCGTTTCCCGGGCGCACACGGCTTGACTTCGGACCGGGGGTCAGCGTCGTCGTGGGACCCAATGGCTCGGGCAAGTCCAACGTGACCGACGCGGTGCTCTGGGTCCTGGGCGAGCAGTCCCCGCTGGCGGTGCGGGGGCAGTCGATGCAGGACGTGATCTTCGGCGGCGGTCACGGCGTGCCGGCTCGCAGCGCCGCCGAGGTGGAGCTGGTGCTCGACAACGGCGACGGCGCTGTCGACCTGCCCATGTCGGAGATCTCCATCATGCGCCGCCTGGAGCGCAGCGGCGAGGGTGAGTATCGGCTCAACGGAGCGCGTTGCCGGCTGGTCGACATCATCGAGGTCCTGTCCGACACCGGCCTGGGCAAGGAGATGCACTCGGTCATCTCGCAGGGCCGGGTTGAGGCCATCGTCACCTCCAAGCCCCGCGACCGGCGGCTGCTCATCGAGGAGGCCGCCGGGCTGGGCAAGCACCGCAAGCGCCGGCGCCGAGCGCAGCTCAAGCTCGACCGCACGCAGGAGAACCTCGACCGCGCGCTGGATGTCGAGCGCGAGGCGCGTTCGCGCCTGCGCCCGCTCAAGCGCCAGGCCGAGGCCGCTGAGCTGCGGGCGCGCCTGGAGCACCAGCTGGGGCAGGCCGGCTGGGAGCTCGCCCGCGAGACGCTGCGCGAGCGAGGCCAGGCTCTGTCCGAAGCCGAGCAGTGGGCGCAGGCCGCGCGGGCCACCCGCGCTGAGGTGGAGGAGCGCCTCGCGGTCCAAGTCGCGCGGCGCGAGCAGGCCGAGCTCGCCCTGGCCGAGCGCGGCAGCGAGCGCGACGAGCTGGCCCGCCGCCTGTACGGGGCGCGCTCGGCCCACGAGCGCCTGGAGCTGCGGTCCGAGCAGGTCCACGCCACCTTGCGCACCCTCGGCACGCGGGCGGGACGCGCTGCGGCCGAGCTCCAGGCGTTGCTTGCATCGCCCTCGGAGCCCGCTCCGGGGGCCGAGCGGATCGCCGCGCTGGAGGCTGAGCTCGCCGAGCTCGAGCGCCGGCGAGAGGATGAGCTCGCGCGCGAGCTGGCCGTCCTGGAGGCTGAGCGCGACGGCGCGGCCGCCGATCATCGCGCGTGTTCAGAAGAGGTGGCCGAGCGTCGTCGCACCCTGGAGCAGGCCGACCGTGAGGCCGAGCAGGCTCGTGCCCGTCTGCGAGCGGCCGAGCGGGAGGCCGAGGCGGCGAGACGGCAGTCGGCCCGTGCCGGTGCCGAGCTGGCGGCCGTCAACCAGTTTCTGCGCAGCCACGCCGCCGCCACGCCCGACGCGGGCACGCTGAGCGACCAACTGGAGGTACAGGAGGGGTATGAGCTGGCTCTGGCCGCGGCCCTGGGTGGCCTTCTGGATGCGGCGATGGCGCGGGACGTCGACGCCGCCGCAGGGCTGCTGGACGCAAGCGGCCCCGACGGTGGCCGCGTGCTGGTCACGGGCGTCGCCCACGCCTCGATCGCCTCCGACGCGTCCGGCGACCTCGCGTCCGGCGACCTCGCGTCCGGCGACCTCGCGCCGCCGCTGCCGGGCGCGCGCCGCCTGCTCGAGCTCGTCGGCGGTCCCGAGCCGGCGCTGGCGCTGGCCGAGCGGCTGTTAGCCGACGCCTGGGTCGTGGCGCGGGTGGATGGCGCCCCCGCGGGCTTCTCGGGCCTGCTGATCACACCCGCGGGGCGCGTCTGGTCAGGGGCTTCAGGTGAGCTGCGCCAGGCGCCCCAGGGCGGCGGAGAACGGGTGCTCGAGCGCCGTAACGAGCGCGAGCGGTTGATCGCTGCCAGCGAAGCCGCCGTGCAGGCCGAGCAGGCGGCTGGCGCACGGACCGAGCGGGAGGGGGTCGCGGCGCAGCGGGCCGACGGAGAGCGAGACCGGGCGCAGAGCGCGCTGCGCGACAGCGACCGCCGCCGAGCGGAGGCGGCTGAGGAGCAGCGGCGCACCGCATGGTTGATCGAGCAGCGGCGCAGGGCGCCAGCTCAGGGCGCCGGTGCGGTGCGCCGCGCCCAGCTGGAGGGAGAGCTGGCCGCTGAGCGTCGCCAGCTCCAGCGGGTCCAGCGCGAGCAGGCCGAGCGCGCACGACGCGTGGAGCGCCTGCAGGCCCAGCGCGAGGCGGACGAGGCTCTGAGGCCCGTGGGCGAGCGCCTGCGGGCCAGCCTGGACGTCGCGGTGGCCGGCGTGGGCGACCGGCGGCGCGTGCTCGAGGATGAGCTCAGCGCCGACCGGGCCGCCGGAGAGCAGCTGACCGCGGAGCTGCGCGCCTGCGCGGGCCGCGAGGCCGCCATACAGGCTGAGCTGCGCTCCTGCGGCGAGCATGTCACCGACGCCGAGGTGGCGGCCCAGCGCGTGCGTGATCTCCTGGATGAGGCGCTCGGGGATCTGCGCGCGGTGGCCGAGCCGCTCGGCCTGTCGGTCGATCCCGCCGAGGAGCCCATGGGAGACGAGCAGCGTGCGTCAGTGAGCATGCGGGTCGAGCGCCTGCGCCGTCGGCGCGAGCAGGTGGGGCCGGTCAACCCCCTCGCCCAGCAGGAGTACGGGGAGGCCCTGGCTCACGTCGAGGAGCTCGAGGGCCGTCGCGGTGACCTCGAGGGCGCGATGCGCGAGCTGCGCGGGGTGATCCGCGACACCGACCGGCAGATCGCCGAGACCTTCCAGGCGACCTTTGACGCCGCCGCGCGCAACTTCGAGGCACTGGTCGGTGACGTGTTCCCGGGTGGCCGCGGAAGCCTGCGCCTCGTGCGCGAGGACCGCGGGCCGCGTGGCGTGCTTGGCGGCCAGGCACTCGGCGAGGGCGGAGACGGCGAAACGTCGGAGGCAGCCGCGGAGGCCGAGGCGCAGTCGGAAGCAGACTCCGACGAGGAGCTGCTCGGCGTAGAGCTCGAGGTCACGCCGGCGGGCAAGTCGACCAAGCGACTGTCACTTCTCTCCGGGGGAGAGAAGTCGATGACAGCGCTGGCCTTCCTGTTCTCCGTGTTCCTGGCGCGCCCGTGTCCCTTCTACATCCTCGATGAGGTGGAGGCCGCCCTGGACGACCTGAACCTCGACCGCTTCCTGGCCCTGCTGCGCCGCCACAGTGGCCGGGCGCAGTTCATCGTCATCACCCACCAGAAGCGGACCATGGAGGCCGCCGACTCACTCTACGGCGTCTCGATGGGGGGCGACGGTGTGTCCAAGGTGATCTCGCGACGGCTGCCCCCGGGTGTCGCCGAGCAGCCGCCGCCACCGGTCGCCCACGTCGCCTGACCGCGACGCTCGGGGCCTTGCGCCGCGGCCCTGGCCCGACGCACGGGGCCGCTGCTATCGTCGCCGGCCGCGTGGCGCGCGACTGGAACGAGCTGTTCATCACCGCCGGGGACGAGTCTGCCCCAGCGGCCCAGGGGGAGCAGCAGGAGCGCCGCGGGGGAGGGTTCTTTCGCCGCCTGCGCGAGAACCTGTCCAAGACACGGCAGGCCCTGGGGAGCGAGATCCAGGCCACGCTGTTTGCGACCCTGGACGAACAGAGCTGGGAGCGTCTGGAGGAGGCGCTCATCATGGCCGACGTGGGCGCCGGCACCACCGCGGCGGTGGTCTCTGCCCTGGAGACCGAGGCCACCGCCGGTGACCTGGAGGGCGGCGCGGCGCTCAGCGAGCGCCTGATCGACCTGCTCGCCGAGACGGCCACCACGGGCGACGGGCGCATCGACATCACGCGCGAGCCGACGGTGATCCTCGTGGTCGGCGTCAACGGGACGGGCAAGACCACGACGATCGGCAAGCTGGCCTGGCACCTGCAGCGCGAGCTTCACCGCAGCGTCATGCTCGGCGCCGCCGACACCTTCCGGGCGGCGGCGGTGGAGCAGCTACAGGGTTGGGCCCAGCGCGCCGGCTGCCAGATCGTCACGGGCCCGGAGGGCTCCGATCCCGGCGCGGTGGCGTTCGACGCCGTGGGCCAGGCACGGGCCGCGGGCGTCGACGTGGTCATCATCGACACGGCCGGGCGGCTGCACACCCAGGACAGCCTGATGGCCGAGCTCACCAAGGTGCGACGGGTGATCGCCAAGCAGCTGGAGGGCGCACCTCACGAGACCCTGCTGACCATCGACGCGACCACGGGTCAGAACGGCCTGCGCCAGGCCAAGTTGTTCGCCGAGGCGGTCGATGTGACGGGGATCGTGCTCACCAAGCTCGACGGGACGGCCCGGGGGGGCATCGCCCTGGCCATCGCCAGCGAGCTCGGCCTGCCGGTGAAGCTCATCGGCGTCGGCGAGACCCTGGAGGACCTGCGGCCCTTTGACGCAAGAGATTTCGCCCGCGCGCTCGTGGCTGAGCCATAATCAAGGCATGAGCGCATGGTTGCTGTGGCTGGTCGCTGCCTGTGTGCTGGGAGTGGGTGAGATGCACCAGGGGGGTTTCTATCTGGGCCCCTTCGCCGTCGGGGCCCTGGTGGCGGCGGTGGTCGCGCTCGCGGGCGCAAGCCTGGCCCTCTGCGTCGTCGCGCTGGTCCTGGGCTCGCTGGGCGCTGTGGCGCTGCTGCGCCCCGTGGCCACCCGCCATCGCCGCCTGCCGCCGTCGATCCGCACGGGGGCGGCGGCGCTGGTCGGCCGGCGCGCCACCGTGCTCGAGCGCGTGGCCAACGTCGAGGGCGTCGGCTGCGTCAAGATCGACGGGGAGGTGTGGACTGCTCGCAGCTTCGACGACGAACAGGTCTATGAGCAGGGCGCACGCGTGGAAGTCGTGGAGATACGGGGCGCCACGGCGCTCGTCATGCAATAGGAAGGAGTGCGATGGCCCCTCTGATCATCATTGCCGTAGTGGTCCTGTTCGCCTTGGTCACGGCGGCCCGCACCATCCGCATCATTCCCCAGGCACGCGCCGGGGTGGTCGAGCGCCTGGGGCGCTACAGCCGCACGCTGGAGCCCGGCCTGACCATCGTCACCCCCTTTATCGACCGCGTCAAGCCGCTGATCGACCTGCGCGAGCAGGTGGTGAACTTCTCGCCCCAGTCGGTGATCACCGACGACAACGTGGTGGTGGCCATCGAGACCGTCATCTACTTCACCATCAACGACGCGCGCTCGGCGACCTATGAGATCGCCAACCCGCTGCAGGGCATCGAGCAGCTGACGGTGACCACGCTGCGCAACGTCATCGGCGGCCTCACGCTGGAGGCCACGCTGACCGCGCGCGAGAACGTGAACGACCAGCTGCGCACCGTGCTCGACGAGGCCACCGGCAAGTGGGGGATCCGCGTCAACCGCGTGGAGATCAAGTCGGTCGATCCGCCGCAGGACATCAGGGCCGCCATGGAGAAGCAGATGCGAGCCGAGCGCGATCGTCGTGCGGCGATCCTGATGGCCGAGGGCTCCAAGCAGGCGCAGATCCTTACCGCCGAGGGTGAGAAGCAGGCGGCCGTGCTCAAGGCCGAGGGCGCGCGCTCTGCGGCGATCCTGCGTGCTGAGGGCGAGGCCAAGGCCATCGACACCGTGTTCCGGGCCATCCACGAAGGACGTCCCGATCCCGAGCTGCTCAGCTATCAGTACCTGCAGATGCTGCCCCAGCTGGCCCAGGGCGACTCCAACAAGGTGTTCGTGATCCCCTCGGAGTTCGCCAGTGCCCTGGGCGGCATCGGCGAGGCGTTCTCGCGCCGCGCCGCCGAGGGTGCAGGCGGTGAGGGTGGCGGCAACGGGACGCAGGCCGCGCGCGCGGTGGGGCCCCCCGAACGCGACGGGCCGGCGCTGAGCGCCGGTGAGCCGTCCCCCGGCGCTACGCCCCCCGGCCTGGCGTGAGGCCCGACGCCGAGCCGATCGGCGACTACGCCGAGCGTCACAGCACCCCGCCCGCAGCAGCCCTCGCCGAGCTGGCACGCGAGGCTCAGGCGTCGCTGAGCTCGCCCCAGATGCTCAGCGGCCCGGTCGTGGGACGTCTGCTCGAGATGCTCGTGTTCGCGCTGCGCCCGCGCAGCGTGCTGGAGATCGGAACGTACGCCGGATACTCCGCCCTGGCCATGGCCCCCGCGCTGGCCCCGGACGGCGTGATCGTCACGTGTGAGATCTCAGAGCTTCACGCGCAGTTCGCCCGACGCCACATCGACGCCTCCCCGTACGCCGACCGCATCGAGATTCGCGTGGGGCCCGCGCTGGCCACCGTGGAGGCGCTGGACGGTCCCTTCGACTTCGTCTTCATCGACGCCGACAAGACCGGCTACGGCGACTATTACGAGGCGGTGCTGGAAAAGCTCTCGGCTCACGGCATGATCGTGGTGGACAACACCCTGCGCGGAGGGCGGGTACTGGACGGCTCCGAGGCGCCCGACGAGGGGACGCGCGCGATCAGCGCCCTCAATGACGCGCTCGCCTCAGACGAGCGCGTGGTCTGCGTGATGCTGACCGTGCGCGACGGCGTGACGCTGATCCGCCGGCGCTGAAAAGCGGCCGCCGCCGGCCGCGTCGCGGGCTGCGAGAATGCGGCCGATGTTCGACTCGCTCGCGGACAAGCTCCAGGCCACGCTGGCCGACGTTCGCCAGCGCGGAACCCTGACCGAGGAGGACATCGCCAAGGCGATGCGCGAGATCCGCCTCGCCCTGCTCGAGGCCGACGTCAACTACCGCGTGGTACGCGAGTTCACCACGACGGTCAAGGAACGCTGCCTGGGCGCGAACATCATCGGCCAGCTGCATCCCGGCCAGCAGGTGGTCAAGATCGTCAACGACGAGCTGGCGGCGCTCATGGGTGGCGCCTCGGCAGGCCTGAGCTTCTCCCCCCGGCCTCCGACGGTGATTCTCATGGCGGGCCTGCAGGGCTCGGGCAAGACCACCGCGACGGCCAAGCTGGCGCGCTACCTGCGCGAGGAGCACGGCTCGTCGGTCGCCGTCGCCGCCTGTGACGTGTACCGGCCCGCGGCCGTGGAGCAGCTGGTCAAGGTCGGCGCTCAGGCCGGCGCGACCGTCTATGAGCAGGGCACCGAGCGCAGTCCGGTGGAGATTGCCGCCTGGGCGCTCGAGCGTGCCCGCGAGGACGGCAAGGACGTGCTCATCGTGGACACCAGCGGACGCCTGCACATCGACGAGGCCCTGATGGCCGAGCTCGTCGAGATCCGCAACCGAGTCCGTCCGCACGACATCCTGCTGGTGGTCGACGCGATGACCGGTCAGGATGCTGTCAACGTGGCCCAGGAGTTCGCCGGCGCCGTCCAGTTCGACGGGGTGGTGATGAGCAAGATGGATGGCGACGCGCGCGGGGGCGCGGCGCTCTCGGTCAAGGCCGTCACCGGCAAGCCGATCCTGTTCGCGTCCACGGGGGAGAAGCTCGATCAGTTCGAGCGCTTCCACCCCGACCGCATGGCCCAACGCATCCTCGGCATGGGCGACGTGATGAGCTTGGTCGAGAAGGCCGAGCGCCAGTTCGACGAGGACGAGGCCGCCGAGCTGGAGCGCAAGCTGCGCCGCAACGAGTTCGGCCTCGACGACTTCCTCAACCAGCTGCGAGCCATGCGGCGCATGGGTCCACTGACGAACCTGCTGGGAATGATCCCCGGCCTGGGCGGGTCGCAGCTGCGAAACCTCAAGGTCGACGAGCGTGAGCTCGACCGCATTGCGGCGATCATCCTCTCCATGACGCCCGAGGAGCGCAGCCGGCCCGAGCTGATCAAGGGCTCGCGGCGACTGCGTATCGCTCGCGGCTCGGGTACCAACGTGCAGGCGGTCAACCAGCTGGTCAAGCAGTTTGGGCAAATGCGAAAGGTCATGCGCCAGATCGGTCGTGGCAAGATGCCCGACCTCGGGGCACTCATGCGCCAGGCTCGCTGAGCGCGCACCGTCTAAGCTGACGGCTCACGGGCACACCCCGTGCTCGTCGGCACCCAGAGAGGACACCGTGGCAGTAAGACTGAGGCTCACACGCGTGGGCGGCAGAAAGGACCCTAGGTGGCGCGTAGTGGTGGCCGATCAGCGCTCCAAGCGCGACGGACGCGTGATCGAGACCATCGGTCACTACAACGCCCAGACCGAGCCGTCGACGATCGTGATCGACGCCGAGCGCGCGCGTGGCTGGCTCGCCCGCGGTGCCCAGCCTTCTGACAGCGTGCGCAAGCTGCTGCGCACCCAGGGGATCGAGACCGGTCCACGCTGAGGGCGCCGCTGGGCGCCCCCAGGCCGATTGGCTTCGGGTCCTTTAGATGTCCGACGAGGTCCTGTCCGAGCTGCTCGCCTACCTGGCGGAGGGTCTCGTCGACGATCCCGATGGGGTGTCGGTCGACCAGTTCGAGGAGGATGACGGAACCCTGGTGCTCGAGCTCAGCGTGGGCCCTGACGACTACGGCAAGGTCATAGGTCGTGGCGGGCGCACTGCGCAGGCCCTGCGCACGGTGGTCAAGGCTGCGGCGGTGAGCGAGAACCGCCGTGTGCTGTTGGACATCGTCGACTAGCGTGTCCGCCGGCGTTTCGCACAGCACCGTGGCCTCAGACCAGCAGCTCGAGGCCGGGCGCGTGGGCCGCGCACACGGCTTGGACGGGAGCTTCTATGTCACCGGCGCGCGCACGCGGATGCTCGCCGACGCGTCTGCGGTGGGGGTGGCCGGACGCACGGCCACGATCGTGCGCCGGGCGGGGACCGACGCTCGCCCGATCCTGCGCCTGAGCGGCGTGGAGGATCGTGACGCGGCCGCGCGCCTGCGGGGCCAGCCGCTGCTGGTGGCCGCGCGCGCGGTCGCCCCGCTGGGGGAAGGGGAGTACTGGGCCCACGAGCTCGAGGGGTGCGAGGTGTGGGGGGGTGGCGCGCGCATCGGCCGCGTCAACCGGTTGCTGGAGCTGCCCTCCTGCGAGGCGCTCGAGGTGGGCCTTGATCGCGGTGGCCAGGTGCTGGTGCCCATGGTCCACGACGCCATCCGGCGCCTGGACCCGCCGGCCGGGCGCGTAGACGTAGACCTGGGCTTCCTTGGCATGGGTGCCTCGCCAGCACGGGCGAGCGACCCTGGGCCCGGACCGAGGGGAGGCTCTCGACCCGGTCCGAGCGACGCCGGCCCTCGGTCGGATAGGTGAAGGCCACCGTGAACATCGATGTCTTCACCTTGTTTCCCGGTTGGTTTGACTGGTTTGTCACCCAACGCCACGTGACCAACGCGCTACGGGCTGGGTCGCGCCTGGAGTGCGTGAACTTCCGCGAGCACACTCCCTTGAGTGGTGGGCAGGTGGATGACACCCCGTTCGGGGGCGGAGCCGGGATGGTGCTGCGCGTCGACGTCATGGACGCGGCGCTGCGGGGACGCTACGGCGTCGACGCCACCGCCGTCCGCCGGCGACGTCGCGTGATCGCGCTGGTGCCCGGGGGCCGTCTGCTCGACGAGGCCTACGTCGAGGAGCTCGCGGTCGAGCCCGAGCTGACCCTGCTATGCGGGCGCTACGAGGGATTTGACGAGCGCATCGTGCAGCACTTCGCCAGCGACACCCTGTCGGTGGGGCGCTACGTGCTCTCCGGGGGGGAGCTCGCAGCCATGGTCGTCTGCGACGCGGTGATCCGCAAGCTGCCCGGGGCTCTCGGCCACGCCGACTCGGCGATCGAGGAGTCCTTCAGCGTCGCATTGGGCGGGGAGCCGGAATACCCCCACTACACGCGGCCGGCCGAGCACCGGGGCTGGCGCGTGCCCGAGGTGCTCCTCTCCGGCCATCACGAGCGCATCGGCCTCTGGCGCCGGGAGCGCAGTCATGAGCGAGGAGAGCACGTGACCAGGCGAGGCTCCTGAGGGGCGCTAGCATAGGCGCTCGCCTGACCTGGCGGCTCCCCGGCGGGCTGTCGGCGCCCTGGCCTCCTCCCCATGAGCACCGCCATCGAAAGCATCGAGCGTGCGCAGCTGCGCCGCGTGCCTCCCTTCGCCGCGGGCGATCGCCTGCGCGTCCACTTTCAGGTGATCGAGGGCACCCGCCGACGGACGCAGGTATTCGAGGGGGTCGTCATCAAGCGCCAGGGACATGGGGCACGGGAGACCTTTACGGTTCGCAAGCAGTCCTTCGGAGTGGGCGTCGAGCGAACCTTTCCCGTGCACTCGCCGAAGATCGAGCGCATCGAGATCGCGGCACGCGGGGACGTGCGGCGGGCCAAGCTCTACTACCTGCGCGACCGCGTAGGAAAGCGCGCCCGCGTGCCTGAACGCCGGTACGTGGGACCGGAGGAGACGGTGGTGCCGGGCCTGCTCTACGAGCCCGAAGCCGAGGCGGCCGGCGCGGACGTGGCCGATGCGCAGGTGACGCCGATGGCCGAAGCCGAGTCGGCTTTGGTGTCGGCGCCCGAGACCGCGTCGGCACAGGGGGCGCCGGTTCAGACGCAGGCCGCCGTGGCCACGAGCGTGGCCGACGGAGACGCGGGGGCGCAGTCACAGGGTGGCGGCCCGGTCGAGGAAGGTGAGCCGGCGCAGGTCGGGGCACCGATCCCGGCCGAGCCCGCAGCGCCCGACGCAGGACCGAGCGCCTCCGATGCCGGTCAGGTCCCCCAGGGGGGCACCGCCGGCGACTCGCCCGCGTGAGCACGGCCTCCCGGTCACACCTGAGCTCGGGCGTCGAGCTCGTGGTCATCATTGCCGTCGCGCTGGTGCTCGCGCTGCTCATCCAGGCCTTCGTGGTCAAGCCCTATCGCATCCCCAGCACCTCGATGGAGCCCACACTGACCATCGGTCAGCGGGTGTTGGTCAACCGTGTGGGCACGCATTTCGCCAAGCCTCACGTCGGCGAGGTCGTCGTCTTTCATCCTCCCAAGGACGCCGAGAGCCAGATCTGTGGGGCGGCACATCCACAGGGCGCACCCTGTCCCCGGTCGGAGCCTCAGATGGCCAGCGAGAACTTCATCAAGCGCATCGTCGCCGGACCGGGTGACCTGATCACCATTCACGGTGGGCACGTCACCCGCAACGGAAAGCTCGAGGCCGACCCCTACACCCGGGCCTGCGGGACCGGGGCCGACAGCTGTGACTTCCCCACGGCGCTCCGGATTCCGCCCGGCATGTGGTTCATGATGGGCGACAACCGTGGGGAGTCCGACGACAGCCGCTTCTGGGGACCCGTGCCCACCAAGTGGATCATCGGGGGCGCCTTCGCCACCTACTGGCCTCTCGGCCGCATCGGCAGCCTCTAGCACCGGTCGGTTGCCAGCCGCGAGCCGCGCACGTCCTCGTTCGCGGCGCTCACCCGCCGCGCGCCGGCGCAGCGGCCGCAGGCTGTTTGCCTTCGACGCCCGTCAGGGGGTCCGCTGGGTGGCGGGCGCCGACGAGGCCGGACGCGGATGCCTAGCCGGCCCGCTGGTCGCCGCCGCCGTGCTGTTTGACACTCGGGCTCTGACCGCGAGCGACCTGCGCTCGCTCGCCACCCTGAACGACTCCAAGCAGCACACCCCGCAGGCCCGCGAGGAGCTCTACCCCCAGGTGTTGGCCGGTGCCAGCCGTGTCGTGGTCGTCTCGCGCTGCGTGCGCGGCATCGACGCCCGCGGACTGCACCGCACCAACCTGGCTGCGCTGCGCGATGCGCTGCGCGGCGTGACCGGCTCGCTGCCGGCCGAGGCCGATGTCCTCTGCCTGGTGGACGGCTTCGCGGTGCCCCCCTTCGAGCGGCTTCAGCGCCCGGTGGTGGACGGCGACGCAACGAGCGCCGCCATCGCCGCCGCCTCGATCGTCGCCAAGGTGTCGCGCGATCGCTACATGCACCGTGCCGACCAGCTGCACCCCGGCTGGCGCTTCGCCGAGCATGTCGGCTACTCCACTCCCGAGCACCGGGACGCGATCGTGCGTCACGGCGTCTCTCCGCTTCACCGCATGTCGTTCCAGTCGCTCGCCTACCAGCAGCTGACGCTGTAAGGCAGCCGCCGGGGTGGGGCCTCGGGTTTCGGGGCCTCGCCCTTTGGGCCTCGGGCCCGGCCTGCCCTGCTCGGTGTCTGACGGCCGTCACGCGGTCAGACGACCGGCGCTGGGACCGGACTCACATCGCTCCCTCCACGTGCTCGAGGGTCACCAGCTGCCCGTCTGCGTCGACGATCACCCCCACCGCGTCCAGGCGCAGAGAGCGGGCGCGCGGACGCTGGGGTGTCTGGGCCAGCCACAGCGCGGCGGCGCGCCGCACGCGCGCGCGCTGACCGGCGCGCAGGCCCGTCAGCGGGCTGCTCGCGTCGGGTCCGCGTCTGCGATGAGACCCGACGCGCCTGGTCTTGACCTCGACGAAGGCCAGGGTGAGCCCGTCGAACACGATCAGGTCGATCTCCCCGGCGGCGGTCCGCTGGTTGCGCGCCACAGGCTCGAAGCCGAGCCGGCCCAGATGAGCGAGCGCCAGCTCCTCGCCGAGACATCCGAGACCCCGGCGCGGATCGATGGGCAACGGCCGCGCCTGGGCGCCCGCGGGTCGCGCGGGTCGCGCGGGGGTCATGCTGGCAACCTAGGCGCACGGACGTGGCAGATGTGTGTCGTCGGTGACGAAACCGTGAGCGGCACCCGATGTCCGTGCCGGCCGCTCGGCGCTCGCGACGCGAGATGTCGGCACATCTGTGACCGTCGCGTGACCTAGTCGCTCGTAGCTTGGCCACGTGCTCGCCTGCGTGCGCACCTTCGCCCTTCAGGGCCTGCAGACCCGGGCTGTCAGCGTCGAGGTGGACGTGCGCCCCGGCCTACCCGCCTTCACCGTGGTGGGGCTGGGCGACGCGTCGGTACGCGAGGCCCGTGAGCGGGTGCGCGCCGCAATTCACAACTGCGGCCTGGAGTTCCCTCAGCGGCGCATCACGGCCAACCTCGCGCCCGGTCACCTGCCCAAGGTGGGGCCCGACTTCGACCTGGCGCTGGCCTGCGGAGTGCTGGCGGCCAGCGGGCAGATCCCGGCGCGGCTGCTGGCCCGGATCGCCCTCGTGGGCGAGCTGTCGCTCTCGGGAGCGGTGCGGCCCTGCCACGGCGCGCTCGCCATAGCGCAGGCCGCTCGCGGCGCCGGTCTGGCGGCGATCGTGCTGGCGCGGCGCGGCGCAGCGCTGGCGAGGCGGCGTTGGTGGGTGATCTGGCCGTGGCCGGCGTGGATACCCTGAGCGAGGCCGCCGACGTGCTCAGGGGCTCTGCGGCGCCGCGGCGGGCTGTTGAGGGCGCCGATCACCAGGCGGCCGACGAGGCGCACCAGCATGGTCGGCCTCGCGCCGCAGGAAAAGGAGGGCCACAGTCGACGACGACCCGCGCCCACCTCGGAGGCGGCGGTGACCTGAGTGACGTACGCGGACAGGAGACGGCCGTGAGGGCAGCCCTGGTGGCCGCCGCGGGAGGTCACAACCTGCTGCTACGCGGACCGCCGGGCGTGGGCAAGACGATGGTTGCTCGGCGCCTGCCCGGCATCCTGCCGCCGCTGAGCCCAGTCGAGGCCCTGGAGGTCACGCGCATCCAGGCGCTCACCGGTCCGCGCGCCCCTCGGGCTCTGGTGACCGAGCGGCCCTTCCGGGCCCCGCATCACTCGATCACGGCGGCCGGGCTGGTGGGGGGCGCCAATCCACGCATGCCCGGTGAGGCCGTGCTCGCCCATCTTGGAGTGCTCTTCCTCGATGAGCTGTCGGAGTTTGCACGGGCCACCCTCGAGGCGTTGCGCCAGCCCCTCGAGGAGGGCGTGGTGACCATCGTCCGGGCCGCCCACACCACCGTCGCGCCCGCGCGCCTGATGCTCGTCGCCGCCACCAACCCGTGCCCCTGCGGACTGGGCACCACGGACGATCGCTGCCGCTGCACCGACGCCGATCTGGCCCGGCACCGCCGCCGCCTGAGCGGGGCGCTGATGGATCGCATGGATCTGGTGGTCGACCTCGAGCGTCCCGAGCTTCAGCACCTGCGCGCCCCGGCGCCCATGACCTCGGCGCAGGCAGCCGGAGCGGTGGCGCGCGCGCGCGAGCGCCAGGCGGCGCGCGCCGGAACCGTGGGTGCGGTGAACGCGTGTATGCCCATGAGCGTGTTGACCGGGCACGCTCGGTCAGACCATCGCGCCGACGCCGAGATGGCGCGTGCCTACGAGCGGGGCATGCTCAGCGCACGGGCTCATCACCGCGTCCTGCGCGTGGCGCGCACGCTCGCTGACCTCGCGGGGAGCAGGGCCGTGGGCCGCGATCACGTGATCGGTGCCCTGGCGCTGCGGCGCGACGCAGCCGGCGAGCGTGGCCAGGCGGCTTGACGTGGTCGATGACTCGGGCACCTCGGGGACCACGGGTCGCTCGCCGTCGGACGCTCCAGCCGGGACGACGGCCTGCGCCGGGTGCCGGGCGCAGGCGGGGCGCCTGGCCGTGCTGTCGGGCCTGATCGAGCACCACCGACACGATCGCGACCGCCTGGCCGCGCTGCTGGCGCTGGGAGCGCGCGACCTCGAGGGCGCGCTGGGGGCCCACGAACAGCGGCGGTCTCCGCCTGCTCCGGGCGCGTGGGCGGCGCGCGCCGAGCGCGGGCCCCCTTCTGGCCATGGGCCCCCGACGCCGACGCTGTGCCGCCATCACCGCGCCTACCCGGTGCGACTCGCCGACACGCTGGAGCGTGCGCCCGCGCTCCACCTGAGCGGCAGTCTGGACACGGTCCTCGGACTGCTGGATCTGCCCGCGGTGGCCGTCGTGGGCGCGCGGGCGTGCACTGAGTACGGACGTGAGGTTGCGCGGTCCCTGGCCGGTGGCCTGGCGGCCAGCGGCGTCTGTGTCATCAGCGGCATGGCGCTGGGCATCGACGCCAGTGCTCATCAGGGCGCGCTGGAGGCGGGCGGCCCGACGTTTGCCGTCCTGCCCGGCGGCGTTGATGTGCCCTACCCCGCCGTCCATCGCGGACTGCACCGCCGCTTGGTCGCGCGCGCCGGCGTCATATCGAAGATGCCCTCGGGAACGCCTCCGCGGCGGTGGTGCTTCATCGCGCGCAACCGCATCATCGCCGCGCTGGCCCAGCTCACGGTGATCGTGGAGGCGCGAGAGCGATCGGGCGCACTGGTCACCGCCGGGTACGCTGCCGACTTCGGGCGCGAGGTCGCGGCCGTGCCCGGGCCGGTGACGCGCAGCGGCTCAGACGGCACGAACGCGCTGATCCGCGACGGGGCGCACCTGGTGCGCGGTGTTCAGGACGTCCTCGACCTCCTGTATGGCGTGGGCGTCAGGCATCCGGCGCGAGAGCCCGCCGCCACCCTCGACGCGCGCCTGGGGGTCTTGCTCGCCCTGGTGCGCGACGGGTGTGACACGCCCGAGCGGCTCACCGGTCGCGGCATACGCCTCCAGGAGGCGCTGATCGGACTGACCGAGCTCGAGCTGGCGGGCTGCGTCAGGCGCACCATGGGAGGGCGGTACACGCCGATCCGCAGCTGAGGCCATGGCCGCACGCGGCGGCGGCAACCGACAGGCGAGTGCCTACCCCCACACGGTCCGCGGGCCGCTCCCGGTCGGCACGCGGGCTCCCCGACTAGCCTGGAGGTGGTGAGCGACGCGGGCGTGGATCCGAGCATCAACTACGTCCGGGCTGCCGGCCACGGCGAGATCCTGTGCCGCACCGCGCTTCAGCGCCGCAACCGGCGCTCGGCGGTGAAGCGCAGCGAGGTCCATCACCGGGACGCCCGGCTGCTGGTGACGGCGATCGGCAGCTACGCCATCTTCGGGGCCCACGCGGGTCCGCATCGTTCATGGTCGTAAATCGCGAGCGCACCCCGTGCGCGCTGACCATCGCGGGCTCGGACTCCGGTGGCGGCGCCGGGATCCAAGCCGACCTCAAGGCCTTCGCGCGCTGCGGAGTGCACGGGACGTGCGCACTCACGGCGATCACCGCCCAGAACACGATCGGGGTCACCGCCGTGCACGAGGTGCCGCCCCAGATGATCCTCGCCCAGGTGCGCGCGGTCGCGCAGGACATCGGCGTGGACGCGGTGAAGGTCGGGATGGTGGGCACCGCGCAGGCCGCCGTGGCCGTGGCCGAGGCCCTTGACCAGCTCCCCGGCGGGACGCCCGTCGTGGTGGATCCGGTGATGGTCGCCGAGTCGGGGGCAACGCTCCTGAGCGAGGACGCTCGTAGCGTGCTCGTGCGCGAGGTGCTGCCGCGCGCCTCGGTCATCACCCCCAACCTGCCCGAGGCGCGAGCCCTGATCGAGGTGGCCACGGGCGCCGCGGGTCCGCAGGAGCCGGCGGAGCTGGCGCGTGCCCTGCTGGCGTTGGGCGCCGAGGTGGTGGTGATCACCGGCGGCCACCGCCGGGAGGCCACCGACATCTACTGCGACGCCTCTGCGGTCACGGCCATCGCGGGCGTGTGCCACCCGAGCGGCTCGGCGCATGGATCCGGCTGCACCCACTCCTCTGTGCTCGCCGCGCAGTTGGCTCTCGGGTGCACCCCGCTGCAGGCCGCCCGCACCGCGAGGGACCTGGCGGGCGAAGCGGTCAGGGACGGCCTGGAGGACCTGGGTGGTGGTCCGGGGCCGGTCGACGTGGTCGGGCTGGCACGGCGCCGCCGCCAGGCGCCCTGAGCGGCTGCGCCCCACCGATGAGGCGTTTGCCATAATCTCAGACCGTGAAGCTGCTGCGCATGAAGCCGGGGCATGGCGAGGTCATGCTCGCCGAGGGGGACGTCGAGGTCCCCGAGCAGGAGCGGGAGCTCGTGCGAGCCTTCCGCGAGCAGCTCGCTCTGGGGATGTGGGCGGCGGTGCCCACCGCAGCCCACGGCCGGCGCGAGGCCGAGCTGGTGCGCAGCTTCGCTGACGTTCCGCGCGACGCCGAGCGGGTCATCTTCTTCCCGCGCGCCGCGGGCGGGCGCTAGCCCCGGCGGCACCCTCGTGCTGCTCGCCCTCAGCGCCACCGCGATCGTCATCGTGGCCCTGCTGTGGGAGGTGGCGATGCCTCGCGCCCAGGAGGCCCTCGCACGCCATCGCGCGCGACGCCAGCGGATCTCCGGCGGCCCCTACGACCCCGGGCGCGAGCTGCGCGCCGAGCAGCGCGCGCGCTCACTGCTCAAGTCCTGCGTCAACGACGAGGAGTGGGCGATGTACCGCGACCTGGGGTTCCTGCGCGTCTGGGGGCGTCTGGGAGACGGCCCCCGGGCCGGTCGTGGCCTGTCCGTGGCTCCCTACGCCTACCTGGTCTATCCGCACAAGCCGGTGGTGGCCTACCTGCCGCAGACCGCGGTCCTGCTCAACGAGTACTGCGTCGAGTTCCCCGACCACTCACGTCCCTACGGGAGCGTGCGCCTACCCGACTCCGACGACGTCCTGGCCAAGTGGATGGCGCTGACCGGCGACGAGGAGCGCTTGATCGCCAGCGCGAACATGCATCTACCCGGTCGTCAGGTGGATCCCAACCAGGTGCGCCGGGACCTCTGGCGCTTGAGTCGCTGGGAGCGCGAGCGCCTGCAGGGCGAGCAGACCCGAGCGCGCGGCGTCGGCGCTCCGTGACCCGCGTCGGCCGCCTGGCCGCCGTGCGCCCGTAGCGGGCTCAGGTCGTCTGCACCCGAGCTCCCGCGCATGTCCTTTGACCCCAAGCACCGCAGCCGCGCCCTGACCGAAGGTCCCCACCGCGCCGCTGCTCGCTCCTATCTCAAGGGCATCGGCTTCGACGACGAGGCGCTGTCCAAGCCCATCATCGGCGTCGCCTCGACCTGGATCGAGACCATGCCCTGCAACTTTCACCTGCGCGTGCTGGCCGCTCGTGTGAAGGAGGGCATTCGCGCGGCGGGCGCCACTCCCATGGAGCTCAACACGATCGCCATCTCTGACGGCATCACCATGGGCACGTCGGGCATGAAGACCTCGCTCGTCTCGCGGGAGGTCATCGCCGACTCCATCGAGCTCGTAGCCCGGGGACATCTCTTCGACGCGGTCATCGCGCTCAGCGGGTGTGACAAGACGATCCCCGGCACTGTCATGGCCCTCGCCCGCCTGGACGTGCCCGCGGTGATGCTCTACGGCGGATCGATCCTCCCCGGACGCTTTCAAGGCCGCGACGTCACCATCCAGGACGTCTTCGAGGCGGTGGGCCGCCACGCCGCAGGGCACATGACCGACGAAGAGCTGACCGAGCTCGAGAACGCCGCCTGTCCGGGCGCGGGTGCCTGCGGTGCCCAGTTCACCGCCAACACGATGGCCATGGCCTTCGAGATCATGGGCATCTCCCCGATGGGCTCGGCGATGGTCCCGGCGGTCGACGCCACGAAGGCCGACGTGGCCCGCGCGGCCGGCGAGCTGGTCGTAGACGTGCTGCGCCGCGGACTGCGTCCGCGCGAGATCATCACGCGCGAGGGCCTCGAGAACGCAATCGCCGCGGTAGCCACCAGCGGGGGCTCGACCAATGGCGTGCTGCACCTGCTCGCGGTGGCGCGCGAGGCGGGCGTCGAGCTGTCGATCGATGACTTCGACCGGATCTCCGAGCGAACCCCTCTGCTATGTGACCTGCACCCCGGCGGCCAGTACGTCGCCGTCGACCTCTACCGCGCCGGCGGCGTGGGCCTCGTTGCGCGCCGGTTGCAGGAGGCCGGACTGCTGCACGAGAACGTGCCCACGGTGACCGGCCAGACGATCGGCGAGCACGCCCGCGCCGCCGTGGAGACCGATGGCCAGCGCGTGGTGCGACCGCTGGCCGAGCCCCTCAAGGCGACGGGCGGACTGGCCATCTTGCGCGGCTCGCTGGCTCCCGACGGATGCGTGGTCAAGCTCGCCGGTCACGAGCGCCGTCACCACCGTGGTCCGGCGCGTGTGTTCGAGGGGGAGGAGGCGGCCATGGACGCCGTCACCGGTCAGCAGATACGACCCGGCGATGTGGTGGTCATCCGCAACGAGGGCCCGGCCGGCGGTCCCGGCATGCGCGAGATGCTGGCGGTCACCGCCGCCTTGGTCGGAGTGGGGCTGGGCGATGAGGTCGCGCTCATCACCGACGGGCGGTTCTCGGGCGCCACGCACGGCTTCATGGCCGGCCACGTCGCGCCCGAGGCGGCGCGCGGTGGTCCTATCGCGGCCGTGCGCGACGGTGACGAGATCACCATCGACGTGGACAGCCGCCGCCTTGACGTCGCCCTCTCCCACGAGCAGATAGCCGAGCGCATCGCCGCCTACCGCAGTCCCGTGAGCCCCGATCTGACCGGTGTCCTGGCCAAGTACGCGCGGCAGGTGTCAAGCGCCGCGCAGGGCGCGGTCACCGTCTGATTGCGCCACGGCCGCTGCCTTCGCGGCCGCGCTGGTCACGCCTTGCGGTGCGCGTCGCCGGCCGCCCGCGCTACTCGTCCAAGAAGGCGCGCAGCTGCGCGTTGAACGTCTCGGGGCGCTCGAGCATCGCGGTATGGCCGGTGTCGGAGTAGATCACCTTGCGCGCGTTGGGGATCAGCCGTTCGAAGACGTCGGCATCGCGCGTGGGAACGAGGCGATCGCTGTCGCCCCACACAACCAGGGTGGGACACGCGATCTCCCCCAGTCGCTCGCGGATGGGATAGGAGGTGAGCGCGTCCAGGGCGTCCATGAATCCGGGCCGTCCCGAGCCACGCAGCTGCTCGGCGGCCAGTGGCGCCGGGATGAGCGTGGGATGGCACATCACCGAATAGAGGGTGGCCTGGCGCAAGCGCGGGCGCCGGGCCACGGTGTCCGAGCGTGCGGCCATCCAGGCCGTGTAGAGGGCCAGCACGCGCTCCACGCGCCGCAGCCAAGGGATGCGCAGGCTGTCTCGCTGTTGCTCGATGCTGATTCCCGCCGCGGACACGAGTACCAGGCGCTGAACGCGCTCGGGAAAGGCGATGGCCGTCTCGGCGGCGATGAAGCCTCCCATCGAGTTGCCCACCAGCGCGGCCGCTTCGACCTCCAGCTCCCGACACAGGCCCTCAACGATCTTGGCGTAGGCACCGATGGATATCCGCTCCTGCGGCATCGGCGAGTGCCCAAAGCCGGGGAGGTCCAGCGCGATCACGCGATGATCGGCGGCAAAGACGGGAATCTGCTCCAACCAGTTCTGCCACGCGCCCGCCAGCCCGTGCACGAAGACCAGCGGCGATCCTTCGCCCATCTCGATCACGTTGACCGGACGTCCGGCCACCGTGACCCAGCGCTGGTGCTCGCGCCAGTCGATGTCCAGCCAGGCCGAGTGGCCGGTGGGTCCATAGGCATCGGACGAAGGGCGCAAGCTGACCGGCGTGGTGGCCATGGACGTCGCTCAGGCTAGCGGGCAGCCGGGGCTGCGGGCTCGACGCGAGCCGGCCAAGGGTCATCGGCCCTGCGCACGCCCGTGGGCCGGGGCTCGTTCCCCGGGCGAGGGAAGGGCGGTAGCCCGGCACGGCGAATACTGCTCGGGTGCCCGGCACGGCGAACACTGCTCGGGTGAGCTCGGGCGCGCGCACGGGGCACGCAGCGGCGGCGAAGCTGACCCGGGCCCCCGCCCTGGCCGATATGAGCCCCGCTTGGCGCCGGGCCCTGGTCCTGTCGGACTCCGACCTGCGGCGCCGTGGCGCCGCTGAGCGCACCCGCCGCGCCTACGCCCGCGACCTGGGCCAGTTCGTGGCCTGGGCGGTGGCGGGCGGACTCGAGCCCGCCGCGGTGGACCTGCGCGCCCTGCGCCGCTACCTGGCCGGGCTGTCTGAGGCGGGGCGCGCGCCCACCACCGTCGCGCGCAAGCTGGCGTCGCTGCGCTCCCTGTTTGCCACGCTGCGCGAGCACGGCATCCTTCCTCAGAGCCCAGCGGACCTTCTGCACGGCCCCAAGCGTCCGGCCCACCTGCCCCGGGTGCTGACCCGAGCCGAGGCGGGCGCTCTGCTCGACGCCATTCCCGCCACCAGCCCGCTCGAGCTGCGCGACCGGGCCCTGTTCGAGCTGGCCTACGCCTGCGGACTGCGCGCGGAGGAACTGGTGGGGCTGGAGCGTACGAGCGTCGACTTCGAGGCCGAGCAGCTGCGCGTCGAGGGAAAGGGCTCGCGCACGCGCTTCGTGCCGGTGGGCGAGTCGGCGCTCACCGCGGTGGCTGCCTACTTCGAGCGGGGGCGACCGGCCCTGGAGGCCGACGTGTCGCCAGCGGCGCTGCTGCTGAGCAAGTCCGGCCGGCGCCTGTCCACCAGCGACGTGCGACGGCGCCTGCAGGGCTGGGCGCACCGGGTGGGAGTGGCCGGCGACCTGTCGCCCCACGGCCTGCGCCACAGCTTCGCTACCCACCTCCTGGACGGCGGCGCCGACCTGCGCACGATCCAGGAGCTCCTCGGCCATGCCAGTATCAGTACGACTCAGATCTACACTCGGGTAGAGTCAGCTCGGCTTCGCAGCGCATACGCGCGGAGTCATCCTCGGGCCTGAGGTCACTGGGAGGCGACCCTGCAAACCAATGTCAAAGCCATCGAGCTGCGCGACATGTGGCGCCGCTACAAGTCTGACGGCGACCAGCACGCCCGGGAGCGGCTTGTGGTGGCCTACTCCCCCCTGGTCAAGTACGTCGCCGGACGCATGGCGTCGGGGCTGCCCCCGCACGTCGAGGAGGCCGACCTGATCTCCTACGGCCTGGTGGGGTTGATCTCGGCCATCGAGCGCTTCGACCTGGGCCGGGAGATCAAGTTCGAGACCTACGCCATCACCCGCATCAAGGGCGCGATCATCGACGAGCTGCGCACGCAGGACTGGGTTCCTCGCAGCGTCCGCGCCCGCGCCCGCGAGATCGAGCGGGCCAACGCCAAGCTCGAGCACAAGCTGCAGCGAGCCCCGTCGGACGAGGAGGTCGCAGCCGAGCTGGGCATCTCCGTGGACGACTTCCAGGAGTCGCTGCTGAGCATCTCCCACTCGTCGGTGGCCGCGCTGGACGAGCTGTGGAGCGTCTCGGACTCGAGCGGGGATCAGGTGTCGCTCATGGACACCCTCGAGGACCCCAATGCCCCCGACCCGGCCAACGTCGTCGACGTGTCCGACCTCAAGGACCGTATCGCCGACGCCATCGCCCGCCTACCCGAGCGCGAGAAGCTGGTGATTGCGCTCTACTACTACGAGAACCTGACCCTGCGCGAGATCGGCGAGGTCCTGGGCGTAACCGAGTCCCGGATCTCTCAGCTGCACACCAAGGCGGTCCTGCGCCTGCGCTCGCGCATGCAGACCGACGTCTTCTCCTAGGGTCGCGCCCCCGGAGCGCCCGATGGCCTTCCCGGCCTTCTCCTAGCGTCAACAGCGCTTGCCCGGGGCGGTAGGTTTTCCTGGACAACAGGAGAGGAGCCATGTATGCGCCCAGCTGCGGATCGTATTCGCAACGTCGCCCTGGTCGGTCACCGGGGAGCGGGGAAGACGTCGCTGCACGAGGCCCTGCTCTTCGAAGCCGGGGAGGTCAGCCGGTTGGGCTCGGTCAGCGAGGGGACGACCGCGTCAGACGCCGATCCCGACGAGCAGGCCCGTCGCATGTCGATCTCCATGACGTTGAGCTCGTTCCGCTGGCAGGAACGCAAGATCAACCTGCTCGACACCCCGGGCGAGCCCAGCTTCGTGGCCGACGCGCTGGGCGCCCTGCGCGTGTGCGAGTCGGCGGTGCTCGTGATCAATGCGGTCATGGGCGTGGAGGTCGCCACCACCCGCCTCTGGGCCCGGGCGGCGGAGCTGGATCTCGCGCGGCTGTTGTTCGTGAACATGCTCGATCGCGAACGGGCCGACTTCTTCCGCACGCTGGAGCAGCTCAAGGCTGCCTTCGGCCGGCACGTGGTGGCCACGGAGATCCCCATTGGTCGCGAGCACGACGTGCGCGGAGTGGTCGACCTGGTCGACATGCGCGCCTTCGCCTATGACCACTGCGACCGGGCGAACGCCGCGGAGATCCCCATACCGGACGATCTGCTGGCCACGGCTCAGAAGTACCGCGAGATGCTCATGGACGAGGTCGCCGAGGTGTCCGACACCCTCATGGAGCGCTACCTCGAGGGGCAGGAGATCTCCCACGCCGAGATCGTCGGCGCCCTGAAGGACGGCACCAACCACGGCAGCATCTTCCCCGTGGTGTGCGGCGTGGCCACGCGCAACCTCGGGACCAATCGCCTGCTCGATGCGATCGTCGAAGACCTTCCCTCGCCAGTCAAGCACGGGCCTCTGCGCGTCGGGGAGGCCGAGCTCGAGCCCTCAGAGGAGCGGGAGCTGTTCGCCTACGTGTTCAAGACGCGCGCGGACCCGTTCGCGGGACGCATCAACCTGTTTCGCGTGTACCAGGGGCTCATGAGCGCCGACAGCCAAGTGCTCAACACGCGTGCTCATGTCAAGGAGCGCGTGGGGCAGCTGCTCCTCTTCGCCGGCCGCGACACCCAGCACGTGAGCGACTTCGGCCCGGGCGACCTGGGTGCGGTGGGCAAGCTCAAGGAGACGCGCGCAGGAGACTGGCTGGCCGCCCGCGACGAGCCGATCCGGATGCCGCGGATCAAGCTTCCCGCGCCGGTCATGGCCTTCGCCATCGAGCCCACGACCAAGGGCGACGAGGACAAGGTCTTCACGGCCCTGCGTCGCCTGCAGGAGGAGGATCCGACGATCGACCTGCACCGTGACCCGCAGACCGGCGAGCAGATCGTCGCGGGGCTGTCACAGATGCACGTCGAGGTCACCGTCGATCGCCTGCATTCGCGCTTCGGCGTGGAGGTCACGCTGCGGCCTCCACGCGTCCCCTACCAGGAGACCATCCGCAGGCCGGCCCGCGGCCACGGCCGCCACAAGAAGCAGACGGGCGGCCGGGGTCAGTTCGGCGACTGCCACATCGAGATCGAGCCGCTGCCGTCGGGCTCGGGCTTTGAGTTCGTCAACCGCATCAAGGGCGGCGTCATCCCGCACCAGTTCATCGGAGCGGTGCAGAAGGGCGTGCAGGAGGCGCTGGGTAGCGGCGCGGCTGCGGGCTACCCGGTCAAGGACGTGCGCGCCTACCTCGTCGACGGCTCCTTCCACACCGTCGACTCCTCCGAGGTGGCGTTCAAGATCGCCGGAGCGCTAGCCATGCGCCGTGCCCTGGAGGAGGCCGACCCGGTTCTCCTCGAGCCCGTGATGCTCGTGACCATCTCGGTGCCCGAGGAGCACGTCGGCGACGTGCTCGGCGACCTGAGCTCGCGCCGCGGTCGTCCCCAGGGAATGGAGGCGGTGGGCTCGATGACCGAGATCTCAGCCGAGGTCCCGATGGCCGAGGTGCTCGCCTACGCACCCGATCTGCGTTCGATCACCGGCGGCCAGGGCGACTACGCGATGGAGCTGCTGCGCTACGAGGAGGTGCCGGCCCAGCTGGCGCGCCGGGTCATGGCCCACAGCGAGCAGGAGGCCGTCGGCACCTGACCCCTGGCGCCGAGGCGGACAGCGGTGGGCACCCGCCCCGATTGCAAGATCCCGTTCTTACGGGCTCCTCGAGTGCTTTGCCCTGGCCGACGGTCGCCGCTCCAGCCGGCGATGGCTACCCTGGGGACCCATGGCGACTCGCTCGATCACCACCAGCCAGCCGGCCGTGAACTGCGATGTGTGCGGGCGCAACCTGCTGCGGGGCGAGCTGCCCGATGTCTTCCTGGCGGCTGGCGAGCGCCGCGTGGTCTGCGATCTTTGCGTTGGTCGGGCCGCCAACGAGGGCTGGCAGCGCGAGGGCGACGGGGCAAGCCTGACCATGCGACCGCCGCGCGGGCGTCGCGCGCGCACGCTGGTAGGCCGGTTGCGCCAGCGGCGCGAGCAGGCTCGAACCGACGCGTCCGAGCCGGCCCCCTGGCCCGAGGAGCTGGCCGACGAGCCGCCCTCATTTGCCGACGCGTACGACGGAGCGCAGGCTCCCGCACTGCCGTCGGTGGCGGAGCCGGTTCCCGCCGAACCCCTTTCGCCGGCGCCGGCGCCCGCGCCTTCGCCGTCACCGCCCGCTGTGCGGGCCGCGCGCGCGGCCGAGTCCTCCGGTGCGTGGCGGAGCGCCCGCTCGGTTCATGCCGTGCCCGCCAACGCCGAGCAGCGGGCGCTGCGGGCGCTTGAGATCTTCAACGGCGGCGAGGGACCGCGTCGGGTCGCCGGCGTGGCCCGCTCGCTGGGCGCCCCAGGGGTGACCGCCCGACCGCTCGAGGACAGCACGCTGGTCTCCGTCGTCGTCGCCTGGGAGCTGTGCTGGTACCGCTACGAGGTCGATCTGGCCGAGGAGGGCAGCGGGGCTCACGTGAGCGAGCAGGGACTCGAGCTGACCGAGCTCGAGCCGGTCGACCGCGTGGCCAACGCGCGCGCCAACGAGTCAGGCGAGCTGCAGATGCTCTCGCCCTGAAGGCCTGCGCGTGCGTCCTCTAGAGCTCGCTCGGTCACGTGACCGGTCCCATCGGCCGGGTAGCATGTGAACCATGATCTTCTGCGTTATCCCTGAGGCGCTGGCCGACGAGCTCTACGACAAGCTCGAGCGCTACTACACCGACGATGACAACGTCACGGTGATCATCGACCGCCGTCATTCCGAGCGCCGCTCCCGCGCTGCGGGCGCGAGCGAGGAGCTCGACACCAGCGAGCACGAGCGCCTGGTACGCGATCGCCGCCGGGCGCGGGTGCCGGGTGAGTTTCCCGAGCTCGACGTGTCCCCCGGCGGCGCCGTGGGCGCCGCCTGACGCTCCCGCACCGGTGAAGGTCGTCGTCCACGTCGACGGCGGTGCGCGCGGCAACCCCGGGCCCGCAGCGGCCGCGGCGGTGATCTCCGCCCCCTCGGGCGAAGTGCTGGACGAAGTCTCCGAGACGCTGGGAACGGCCACCAACAACGTGGCCGAGTACCGCGGTGTCCTGCTGGGGCTGCGACGTGCCCGCGAGCTCGGCGCCAGCGAGGTGGAGCTGGTCAACGACTCCGAGCTCGTGGCCAAGCAGATCACGGGTGCCTACCGCGTCAAGCACCCGGCGATGCGCCCGCTTCATCTAGACGCCATGAGCGCCCTGCGCTCGTTCGCGCGCTGGTCCATCCACTCCGTGCCCCGCGCCCAGAACGCGGCCGCCGACCGCCTGGTCAACGAAGCGCTCGATGCGGGCGCCACGTTGCGCTGAGCTCAGCGCAACGGCGCCGCGGACTCGGCAATGGCCAGCATCTGCGCGTTGCTGAGCCGCTCGAGCAGCGTATTGGACAGCCAGTAGACGGCATGCGCCGTGCGCCAGGCGAGCACGTGGATGTGCTGTCCGTCGTTGACGGCGAGGAAGCGATGGCCGTCTGGGGCGCGCAGCGGCGAAGCGTGCGCGAGCATGGGGGGCGTCATCCAGTCCATGCCCTCCACCCCGTAGTAGTCGCCCACCAAGCCGGTGGAGAAGACCACCCGGTAGGCGCGGTGGGAGTGCCCCGACTCGTCGCGCAACCGGTAGGCGCGCACGTCCTCCTGGCCGCCGCTGGCCAGCATGCTGCGGGGGTAGGACAGGCGCACCGAACCGCTGGCCTGCGCCAGCGCCGCCTGGCGCAGGGAATCGGGCGTGGTGGCCAGGCCGGGGACGGCCGCGGGGGTGGTGCTACGGCGGTGATGAGAGCCGCGGAACGGGCGGCTGGGAGCAGGCGCCGACGGCACGCGGGGCGCCTGGTCTCCATTGAGGAAGTCGCCGACGGTCGAGTGGATCTGCTGGGCGGTGGCGGTGACGAAGGACCCGCTCTTGACGTTGAGCACGCTCGACTGGAAGTGCACCTGACGCACCGGTCGCCCGATCGAGAACGCGATCAGCTTGGACAGGCGGATCACCTCGCCCACGCCGCGGATGTCGGTGGTGATCGACGACCCGACGGCATTCTCGATCTGGGCACGCTTGTCGATCAGGCCGCCGACGCCCACCTGCTCCTTCATCTGGCGGATGAAGTCCTGCTGGCGCGCCACCCGCACGAAGTCAGAGTCGGTGTGGCGGTAGCGCACGTAGTCCAGCGCGTCCTGGCCGCACAGACGCTGATAGCCCGGCTGGATGTTGATCGCCGCGTAGTTGGTGTCCGCGGTGCCGAGGTTGGCATTGAAGTAGTGGCGGTCAACGTCCACGTAGACGCAGCCGACCGCGTCCACCGCGCGGCGAAAGCCGTTGAAGTTCACGTCCACCACGTGCTGGATGGTGATGCCCGGCAGCGTCTGCTTGATGATCCTCACCGCCAGCTTGGCGCCCCCGACGGTGTAGGCGGAGTTGATCTTGGCCCCCGGAAAGCGACGTCCGTGGTCGGAGTAGGTGACCTTCAGGTCGCGCGGAATGGACAGCACCGAGGTCTGCGAGCGGTAGGGATCCATGCGCATGAGCAGCAGGGTGTCCGAGTGCGGGGGGTCGTTGCGGTCGAAGGCGCTGCGCGAGAGCGCGCGCTTGTCCGAGCCGATGACCAGGATCGTCTGGGGAGCGCCGGGCTTGTCGGGCGTCAGGTCGGCCGACCGGATGGGCGCGCTGCCGCGTCCGATCACGTCGGCCACCTGCTTGACCTGCTCCAGCGCGGCGGTGGCGGTTACCCCAGCCGCCAGCACGACGATCAGCACCGCGGCGATCGCGAAGCGCTTGAACATCCCCCTCCACAGGTTGGGCGGGCGCTCTTCAGACACTGATGACCTCCGGAGGGCAGTACGGGCCAGGCCGCCGGGCCCCGCGCGGGGCCCGGCCACGCCTGCAGGGTACCGGGACCCGGCGTCGGGTCCGGCTCGCTATAAGGTCGAAGGGGTGCGCAACCCCCGCAACCGAGAGCTGTTCGGCCTGCTTCCCGCCGCGCTGCTGGTGGTCGGCGGCTTCACCGCCATCTTCATCCAGCAGCGGGCCGAGAACGCCGCTTCGGTCACCGACCTGACGCTCAACCACGCCTCGGGCGTCTCGCTCACCTACGGAGCCATCTTCCTGGGCCTGTGCCTGGCGGCGCATGTGCTCATCAGGTTCGTGCTGCCCCACGCCGATCCCTACCTGTTCCCGCTGGCTGCGGTTCTCTCCTCGGTGGGGATCGTGATGATCTACCGGATCAATCCCACCGACGCGCGTCAGCAGGCGCAGTGGCTGGTGCTGGGCCTGATCCTGTTTGCGGTCACCATCCTGTGGCTGCGTCGCCATGGCGTGGGGGTGCTCGAGCGCTACCGCTACACCATCGCGGCGGTGGGTATCGGGACCACGCTCCTGCCGCGCCTGCCGGTGATCGGCCAGCAGGTGAACGGCGCCTACCTGAACATTCACCTGGGGCCCCTCGCCTTTCAGCCCGCGGAGCTCGCCAAGGTGGCCATCGTCGTCTTCCTGGCCAGCTACCTGCGCGACAACCGCCAGATCCTGGTGACCGCGGGCCGGCGCGTGTTGGGCTTGACCCTACCGCCCATGAAGCAGTTCGGGCCGCTGCTGGCGGTGTGGGGGGCGGCCATGGCCACCCTGCTGCTGACGCGCGAGCTGGGTACCTCGCTGATGTTCTTCGGAGCCTTCTTGGCGCTGCTCTACGTGGCCACCGGCCGGCTCTCGTTCCCGTTGGTGGGATCGCTGCTGTTCGGTCTGGGCGCCTGGTTCGTAGCCACTCACGTGGGACACGTCCACCAGCGCGTGCTGGCCTGGCAGCACCCGTTCGACACCACCCTGTACAACGCGCCGCAGGGCAGCTATCAGCTGGCCCAATCGCTGTTCGCCCAGGCGGACGGCGGCCTGCTGGGCACTGGCCTACACCAGTCGCTGTTGCAGTATCCCGTCCAGCTGAGCGGCCACACCGTCTACCGGACGATCCTGCCCGTGCCCGAGAGCGACCTCATCTACTCGGTGATCACCAACGAGCTAGGGCTGGTGGGAGCCGCGGCGTTGCTGGGGGTCTACCTGCTGTTCGTGGCCCGCGGGATGAAGACGGCCGCGCTCGCCCGGGACTCGTTCTCCAAGCTGCTGGCCACCGGTCTGTCCTTCGTCGTGGCCCTGCAGGTGTTCGTGATCGTCGGGGGGGTCACGCGGGTGATCCCGCTGACCGGTGTGACGCTGCCGCTGGTGGCCTACGGCGGGTCGTCGGTGGTCATGAACTTCGTGCTGCTGGCGCTGCTCCTGGCCGTCTCCAACGAGATCCGCGCCGTCTCGGCCCGTTCGCGTCGCTGAGGCGCTATCGGCAAAGGCCGCAGGCGGCTAGCGTCGACGGCCCGAGGCGAAGCTCTGCACCGCGGGAGCGACGGCGCGCATGGCGGCGGCGACCTCGTCGGGCCCGGGCTCGACGCCGGGGCGCGGGAGTGGGTGCACGCGCGCCGGTCGGGCGGATGGCTCGGGCAGCTCCTCGGTCAGAGAGGCGTCCAGGGCCTGCAGCTCGCGCACGAGCAGGTTGATGGTCCCGCCGCTGGCGGCCGGACGCTCCAGACGCCCACGGGCCAGCAGCAGCGGCTCGGCGCGAACGAGCGGGCGCTGGCGCGCGTAGATCGCGGGGGGGACCACGAGGTTCACGGTGCCCCACTCGTCCTCGAAGAGCAAGAAGACCACGCCGTTGGCCGTCCCCGGCCGCTGACGCGCGATGACCAGCCCGGCTAGCGCCACCGAGCAGCCGTGGGGCATGTGCGCCAGCTGGGCGCTGGTGGCCAGCATGGGCGTGCGTAGCCGTGGGCGAAGGGCGGCCATGACATGGTCTGCGACCGTGACCCCCGTGGTGGAGTAGCCGGCGATCAGACGCTCCCAGCGTCCCAGCAGGCGCAGGCGCGGGGGAGAGGGGGGATCCACGGGCAGGGCGAGCTGGGTGCCTCCGGCGGCGGACCGGCCGGGGGTGGCGACCCCCAGCTGCCACAGCGCCCGGCGGCGATCGGCTTCGCGGCCGCCGTCCACCAGCCGGTCGCAGGCCCCCGACCACGCCAGCTGCTCGAGGGCGGCCCGTCCCGCGCCCGCGCGCCCGGCGAGGTCGCCTACGCCGGCAAAGGGGCCGCCCTCGTCGCGGGCGGCAACCAGGGCCTCGACGTCCACCCTGGCCACCCCCTTGACGTAGCCGAGGCCGATACGCACGCCCAGCACCGGCGTACCGGCGTCCGGGGCTCTTGGGCCGTCGTTCTCCGCAGCCGCCCCCTCCGCTGCTCGAAGCTCCAGGGCCTTGGTCCATTCCACGGTGCACTCGGTCCGGGAGGCGTTGATGTCCACGTCGAGCACGGGGATGCCGCGGCGCTCGGCCTCGTGGATCAGGCTGTCCGGGACGTAGAAGCCCATGGGCTGCTCATTGAGCAGGGCGCAGGTGAACTCGGGCGCGTGATGCACGCGCAGCCAGGTCGACTGGTAGGCCAGCAGCCCGAAGGCCGCGCTGTGGGACTTGGGAAAGCCGAAGCCGGCGAAGCCCGCGACCATCTGCCACACGCGCTCGGCCACCTCGGCGCCGGCGTCCACGTGGCGCTGGGCGCCGGCCAGGAAGCGCCGGTGGTGGCTCTCGATCGCAGCCTCTGAGCGCTTGCGGCTCATGGCCCGACGCAGGCTGTCGGCCTCGCCCGCCGTGAAGCCGGCGAAGGCCTGGGCCACCTCGATGACCTGGTCCTGGAAGATGATCGTCCCCAGGGTGTCGCGCAGCACCGGCTCCAGACTGGGATGGTCGTAGGGCACCTCGTAGTCGGGCTGCTCGCGCAGGCGCTGGCGACGCTCGATGTAGGGGTTGACCGCACCGCCCTGGATCGGCCCTGGACGCACGATGGCCACCTGCACGGTGAGGTCGTCGAGCGTCTCGGGACGCGTGCGGCGCAGGGACTGCATCTGGGCACGACTCTCGATCTGGAACACCCCGGTCGTCTCTGCTTGCTGGATGGCGGTGAAGGTCTCGCCGTCGTCGAAGGGGATGCGCGAGAGGTCGATGCGCTCTCCTCGTGCCCGGGCGATCAGCTCCACGCAGCGCTCGACCGCCGAGAGCATGCCCAGACCCAGCAGGTCGATCTTCAAGAAGCCGGCGTCAGCACAGGAGTCCTTGTCCCACTGGGTCATCTGGCGACCCTCCATGGCGGCCGGCTCCACCGGACAGCAGTCGATCAAAGGTCTGGTGGCCACCACCATCCCGCCCGGGTGCTGGGAGATGTGGCGGGGCAGCCCGTAGGCCTGGGCCGCCAGATGCGCCAGCGAGGACCACCGAGGCGAGCGGGGTCCGTGGCCCAACGCGGCGGCGATGTCGCCGGCCACGCCGCCGGCGCCACTGGCCTCCGCCGACAGGTCACCGTGAGCAGGGTCTCGGTACACGAAGCCGTCCGCGACGCGCGCGACGCGCTCGATCTCTCCGGGAGGTAGTCCCAGGACCTTGCCCAGCTCGCGGATCGCCCCGCGCGAGCGGTAGGTGGGAAAGGCGGCCACCAGCGCCGCCCGGTCGCGCCCGTAGCGGTCGTGCAGACGCGGAATCAGCCGTTCGCGGATGTCGCGCGGGAAGTCCAGATCGATGTCGGGCAGCGACCGCAGCTCCTCGTGCAGGAAGCGCCCGAGCAGCAGCTCGTTGGCGATCGGGTCGATGTGCGACAGCCCGGTGAGGAAGCACACGATCGAGGAGACCGAGGACCCGCGTCCGCGTCCTGGTGGGAGCAGCGCTCGGGCGCAGTCAGGTCCGCGCACCTCGGCGGCCACCGTGCGTGCCATCTCGAGCATGTCGTGGTGAAGCAGGAAGAAGCCGGCCAGGTCGAGTCGGTCGATGACCCGCAGCTCCTGGAGAAGGCGAGCCTGGGCCGCGCGACGATGAGCGAGGGGCGTCCCCTCGCCGTAGCGCTCGGCCAGGCACGCGGCGCACAGCTCGGCCAGCCGGCGCAGGGCGCTCTGATCCTCAGCCCCGGGGTAGCGGTAGCCCAGATCCTGGCGGAGATCGAAGGTGAGCTCCTCCGAGAGCGAGAGTGCCTCGCGCACCGCCTCGGGATGGTCGGCAAAGCGGTTGGCCATCGCCTGCGGGGAAGCCAGCACATGGCTGTGGTTGCCGCGGCGCAGCGGCTCGGAGGCCTCCAGCGTGGTGTGCTGGCGCACGGCCACGAAGGCGTCCTGCAGCTGGGCGCGCGAGCGGTGGTGGGCATGCACGTCACCGGTGGCCACGCAGGCCACCCCCAGTCGGCGTGCCAGCTGGGACAGGGCCTGGTTGCGGGCACGATCGTGGCGGGCGAACGGTCGCTGCAGCTCGACACGCAGTCCGGCCGGGGTGAAGGTGCCAAGCAGGCGCCGCAGCGTGGGCTCGTCGTGGACGCCACGGGTGGCACAGCCGCTGAGGCACGTCAGCCCCTCGGCGTGATCGAGCACCCTCTGCAAGGGAACCGAGCTGCGCGGCGACGGCGACGGCGACCGGTCGCGGTCGCGGGCATGGGCCAGGGTGAGCAGCCGGCACAGGTTGCTCCAGCCGCGTGCGTCGCGTACCAGCAGGGTCAGGTGGCGCCCGTCGTCGAGCGTCAGCTCGGCGCCGTGGAGGGCTCGCAGGCCGAGCGCGTGGGCCGCCTGGGCGAACTCCATCGAGCCCGAGACCGAGTCGTGATCGGTCAGAGCCAGCGACTCGTAGCCGAGCTCTGAGGCGCGCTCCACGAGCTCCTCGGGCAGCGAGACGCCGTCCAGGAAGGAGTAGGCCGAATGGCAGTGCAGCTCCGCATAGGTCATCTCTGGTTGACCTGACCCATGGACACGTCCACTGCTAGCGCTGGGCGTACCAGCCGCCCGCATGCAGGTCGTGAAAGACGACGAGGTTGCGCCCGCTGGCGCTGACCACCTCCCAGTAGCGGCGGCGCAGGGGAGCCTGGGTCCACCAGCGGTCCTCCACCAGCCAGGACTCGCGCACCTGCTCGATGCGGTGGCCGTCGACCTCGCGGGGAGCTCCACCCGCGCCCGCTCGCACGCGCGCGGGCCGCGGTGAGTTGAGCGAGAGCGCGGCGGCGGAGCCGGCCATCAGGCCTCGAAGGGGGTGAGCATCACCCGGCGCTCGGGCACGCGCGAGTCGGGCTCCACGCACAGCGCCCGCAGGGCGCCGTAGGGCCCGGCCACCGTGCGCACCTGACGCACGGCCTCACGCAGACGAGCCTGACGCAACTCGCGTCCTTCGTCCAGCAGGGTGCGCTGCTCGCCATCGAGAGGGCCGAAGCGCTCCACGTCCAGGGCCAGCGTGTCGGCCGGCGCGGGGAGCAGGCCCAGGCGCGCGGTCATGGCCAGGCGCATGCGCCGAGGGTCTGACAGGGCCTCGCGAAAGACCACACGCTCGCGCCAGGTGCCCCCTCCGGACAGGCGAGCGGCGAGCACCACGGAGCGCAGCGTGCGCCCGCGACGCCGCGGATGGGCCAGCAGCCGGTCCACGAGCACGCCGAGGGCCCGTTCGAGCATCGGTCCCGAGGCCGCCTCGGGCAGCTCCAGCGACTCCTGGAGCTGGTCGTGCGGCAGGCCGGGGGCCAGAGGCGTGTCCTGGCCACGGGACAGGCGGTGGGCGAGCAGGCCCGGGTGACCGAAGCGATCGGCCATCGCCGCCCGCGGCAGGTCGGCCAGGTCGCCGAGGGCCCGCAGTCCCAGGCGCGCGAGCGGCTCGACCAGCGGCGCGGTCTCGGGTCGGTGGCGCAGCAGCGTGGCCGGCAGCGCCGCCAGGTAGCGGCGCGCCTGCTGCTCGCCGCCGTCGACTACCACCGGACGCCGGGTACGCGCGCGCATCGATGCCGCCAGCGAGCAGAAGCGGGTGGGGCCGGCGCCCAGGCGGGGGGGGCGCGCAAGCGCGGCACGGGTGGCGCCGATGACGCCCTCAGCGCTGCCGTGCAGGCCTTGCAGGCCGTCGGCGTCGAAGTAGGCCAGTCCCGGCCGGCTGCGCTCGAGCAGAGCGCCGATGCCCTCGAGCGCTCGGGCGGCGCACTCCCACGCCTCTGCTGTGCCCAGCGGGTCGGGCGTCACGAGGCCCAGCTGCGGACAGCGGGCCAGGGCCTCGCTGAGGGACATGCCCGGATGTACGCCGTGAGCCTCGGCGGCGCCGGAGACCTCGCCCACGCGCGGCTCGCGCCCGGCCTCGGGAGCCAGCGCCAGCGGACGCCCGCTCAGGGCGGACGGTCCTCCGGCAGCGATCATGAGCTCAAAGCGGGGGAGACGAACGCATACGATCATCGAACGTATGTTCGCACGTGAGAGGACGGTGAGCAAGGGTCCCAGTGCGCCATGCTCTTCGGCTGTGGACGGCAGGCCCCCAGAGCCCGACGAGGTGGACCTGTGGGTCTTCGACCTCGAGTCAGCCGCCACCGGCTTTCAGCGCGCCCGGGCGCTGCTCAGCGACGAGGAGCGCCAGCGCGTGGATCGGGTCTGCGCCCCGCAGGAGCGCGAACGTCTGACCGTGGCTCGCGCGGCGATGCGATCGATCCTGGCGACCTACCTCGGGCAGAGCCCCCAGCGCGTGGCACTGACCGACGACGAGCGCGGCAAGCCGACCCTGGCCGAGCCTGCACCGCTGGCCTTCAACCTGTCGCACTCGGGCTCGCTGGGGGTGCTGGCCGTCACCGGCCGAGCAGCGGTGGGAGTCGACATCGAGCTGCTTGGGCGCCACGTCGGTCCCGGCCTGGGCGAGCGGGCCTTCAGCGAGGCCGAGCGCCAGCTGCTGAGCGCGGGGCCGGACTCGCAGCAAGCCGAGTCCCTGCTGCGCCTGTGGACGGCCAAGGAGGCCTACGCAAAGGCCCTGGGCGTCGGTCTGGGCCTCGGCATGGCCAACGTGATCATCGGTGGCACGCCGCAGACGCCAAAGCTCGTCGGGGACGCGGCTCGGGCATGGACGCTGGCGCCGTTCAGTCCCCGCACGGGAGCGGTGGGAGCGGTGGTGGCGGCCGGTGGACCCTGGCGCGCACACCGCCGCCAATGGGGCTGAGCGGCTCTATTCATTCTGGTCGCGGAAACTGCGTGCGCAGCATGGCGTCCCACATGCGGTCGGACATGAGCTTGCGCTGGGTGGTGAGCAGCCTGGCCGACGGTGTGACCAGGTAGCGGGTCTTGGGCCGGCGGGCGTCGATTGCCTGGTCGATCACCTCGGCCACGTCCTGCGGCGAGCCGCCGAGGCGCGCGAGGGGACCCTTCTCATAGACGTCTCTGGTCGATCGGGCCAGGGCCGCGTCGAACTTCGCGTACGGATTGAAGCCCGTGGCCCCGGCCCCGCCCCCCGGTGCGTCGTCGTCGCCCGTGCCTGGCTGGCCGCTCATGCTGGCCACCGCCGCGTCGCTGAAGCGCGTGCGGATGAGTCCCGGCTGGATGACCACGACCCGCACGCCGAAGCCGCGCACCTCGAAGCGCAGCGCATCGCTGACCGCCTCCACGGCGTACTTGCTCGCGTGGTAGAAGCCACCTCCGGGGAAGACGAAGTTGGCCCCCATGGTCGATACGTTCACGATCCGACCGGTGCCCCGGCGGCGCATGCCGGGCAGCACGAGCTGGCACATGCGCACGAGTCCGAACACGTTGGTCTCGAACTGGCGGCGCACCTCATCGATGGGCACCTGCTCGATTGCGCCGCTCTGGCTGTAGCCCGCGTTGTTGATGAGCACGCCGACCGCTCCCTCGGTCTCCTCGACCCTGGCCACGGCGGCCTGCATCGAGCGCTCGTCGGTCACGTCCAGGGCCAGGGTGCGACAGCCCGACGCAGACAGGTGCTCGATTGTCTCCGGGCGCCGTGCCGTGGCGTACACGACGTGGCCGCGGCCGGCCAGGTGCAGGGCGGTCGCCTCGCCGATGCCCGATGAGCAACCGGTGATCAGCACGGGACGGGCATTGTCTCTGATGCCCGTCATCAGGAGTGCAGCTGCTCGTTGAGAAAGTCGATGCTGCGCGTCCAGGAGCGCCGCGCCGCGTCGGCGTCGTAGGTGCCCAGGCGGTTGGTGTCGTTGAAGAAGGCGTGCCCGGCGTTCTCGTAGAACTCGAAGTGAACGTCGACCCCGGCGCTTTTCATGTCGCGCTCGAGCGCCTGCGCATCCTCCACGCTCACGAAGTCGTCGGCGGTGCCGAAGTGGCCGAGCACCGGTCCTCTGATCTTGGAGAAATCGGGTCGCCCATGGGGCATCACGTAGTAGTAGGTGACAGTGGCTCGCACGTCGGGGTTGGCGCTCGCGGCCCACACCGACAGCCCTCCGCCGAGGCAGAAGCCCAGCGAGCCGATCCCGCGGCCCACGACCCCCTCGTGCCGGACCAGGTGGTCGACGGCTCCCTTCATCTCGCGCTCGGCGTGATCCATATCCATCGCCATCATCTTCTGCTGGGCCTCGTCGGGCTGCTCGGTGGTCTCGCCGTGGTAGAGGTCCGGCGCGAGCGCGACGAAGCCGGCGGAGGCCAGGCGGTCGCATACGTCGCGGATGTGTGCGTCCAGGCCCCACCACTCCTGCAGCACCACGACGCCCGGTCCCTGGCCCGATGGGGGGATGGACAGATAGCCGCTGGCCTGCGAGCCGTTGGAGGCGAATTGGACGTCGGACATGCGATCTCCTTTGTCTGCTGGGTTTCAGAGGGCCCATGTCCCCGCTCTGACATGCCTTCACTCGCCCAGGGCCCGTGGTCTATCGGTGGTCTATCATCGGGCCGCGCGTGCCCGATCTCCGACCGGGTCCCGTCGGTCCGCTCGCTGCCCATGGCGGGGCGGGGCCTCCGTCTGTCATCGCCAACGGCCGCAAACCCGTACGCACGCGAGCAAGGAGCAACATGAGTCGTCGGCCGACACCTCCCCCCGGGCGCCTCTCCATCACCACCGAGGTCGACGGCCCCGTCACTCGTCTGGCCCTGGAGGGTGAGCTCGACCTAGCCAGCGCCGGCCACGTGGAGGAGTGCCTGGCGTCGGTCGAGGAGGCCGCTCCACAGCGGATCGTGGTCGATCTCGACGGCTTGGCCTTCATCGACTCCACCGGCTTGCGCACGCTGATCCAGGCGGCGGCCCGGGCGCGTGAGCGCGGCGGTGAGCTCCTGCTGCGACCCGGAGACGAGTCCATCCAGCGCGTGTTCGAGCTCACCGGCGCCACGGCGGTGCTTCACTTCGAGGGCGGCGCGGGCGGCGCGGGCGGCGCGGGCGGTTCGGACGGGACGGGCGGTTCGGACGGGACGGCGGTTGCCGACGGCTCGGCCTGACGTCTTTGGTCTGCCACGAGGTCAACGAAGCGCACGCGTTCGAGGACGCGCCGATGCAGCTCGCCATCATCGAGGCGGCGAACGAGCACCAGGCGCTGGTTGTGGCCCACGCCCACCGGCAACACCAGACGACCGCCCCGCGCCAGTTGCTGCTCGAGCGCGGGAGGTACGCCGGTCGCGGCGGTCGCGGCGACGTTGATCGCATCGTAGGGAGCGTGGTCGGCCAGCCCACGCCAGCCGTCGCCGACCATCAGGTGCACCGCGCCTGAACCGGCGGCGCGCAGGTTGATCGCGGCGCGCTCGCGGAGCGCGGCGTGACGCTCGACGCTCCAGATCTCGCCGGCCAGGCGGGCCAGCAGGGCCGCGTGGTAGCCGGATCCCGTGCCCACGTCCAGCACGCGCTCGCGGCCGGTGAGGGCGAGCAGCTCGAGCATACGCGCCACCACCAGGGGCTGGGAGATCGTCTGGCCGCAGCCGATGTCCAGCGGGACGTTCTCATAGGCGCGGCCGCGCTCGCCCTCGGCCACGAAGCACTCGCGCGGTGTGCTCGCCATGGCCTCGAGGACCCGCGAGTCACCGATCAGCGGTGCGAGCACCTCGAGAAGCGCCTGCCGGGCCTCGCCGCGGCCAGAGAGGGCCATGCCCCCATGATGGACCTCGCTTGCCCGTCGCGTGCGCCGGGGAGGCAGGACCCTAAGCTGCCCGGCGTGCCCGTCCAGCGCCGCTCGCCGCATCTCAAGGTCGCAGCTGTCCTGGGCTCGGGTGGCGCCCTGGGGGCCGGGCTGCTCTACCGGCGCTTGACCACGCCCTTTCCCTATGCCCCGTGGGCGCTGGACCGCGAGCTTCCAAGCCTGACGCGAGCGCGGCTGCTCGACGTCCTGGCCCCCCGACCGGGGGAGCGGCTGCTCGAGGTGGGGCCTGGCACGGGGCTGTTCTCGCTGCCGGTCGCCCGAGCCGTCGGGCCGACCGGGACCCTGGACATCTTTGACATCCAAGCGGAGATGCTCGAGCACACCACCCGTGTCGCGACCGAGCAGGGCCTGTCCAACGTGTCGGCTACGCGCGGTGATGCCCGCCGGCTTCCCTACGGCGACGGCGCCTTCGACGGCGCATTCCTGGTCACCGTGCTCGGGGAGGTGCCCCAGTGGCCAAGCGCGCTACGCGAGCTGCGACGAGTTCTGCGACCCGGTGGACGGCTGGTGGTGGGCGAGTTCCTGCTCGACTGGCATGCGGTGCCGCTGACCCTCCTGCGCCGCCGCGGTGCGGCGCTCGGCCTGGCCCTCGAGCATCGCAGCGGTCCGCCCTACAGCTACCTGGCGCGGCTGCGCGCGATCTAGAGCGGCGCCGTCGCCTGCCGCCGGGCCGATCGGCGATAATGGGCGCGGGCCTCGTCCGCGCGTGCCCGGCGCAGCGCGCGTCTCTTCGCTGGCGGCCGGTGCACGGACCCGGGCGCCGGCCCGGTGGCCCGCCCGCACAGCCATGAGCCAGACCGATCTCAGACCAGCTCCCGGCGCGGCGCCCGTACCGGCCCACGCGGCGCCTGGCGCCCCGACGGTGGCCGGGCGTCCGTGGGGCCGGCTGACGCTGCATCCGAGCCTGGGCGTTGCGCGCGTGCTCGGCGGCGTGTTCCTGGCGGGAGCCGTCGCCTGCACGCTGCTCATCGTGCTCGACGCGGCCGCCGCCAAGTCGCCCCTGGTTCCGCGCCAGCCGACCATCGCTCGCTGGCTGCACGGCGCCGGCAGCATGCTCGACTACAAGACGTTCCTGTTCGCCCTTCTGGCCATGACCGCGTGCTATGCCGGCGCGGTGTGGTGCTCGCGCGCGGTGCCCGACAGGGTGGCCATCGGCGCGATCGTGCTGCTCCACCTGGTCATGCTCATCGGGCCGGTGCTGCTCTCCCAGGACGTCTTTCAGTACATCGACTACGGACGCATGGGCACGCTGCACGGGCTCAATCCCTACACGCACGGGCCGGCGGCGGTGCACACCGACGGCGTCTTTCGCTACGTGGGCAAGGTGTGGCACTTCACCCCGACGGTCTACGGGCCGGTGTTCACCCTGCTCAGCTATCCACTGGCGCTGCTGGGCGTGGACGGCGCCCTGTGGGGCATGAAGGTCCTCGGCGTCGCCTCCAGCCTGGCCACGATCACCTTCGTTTGGCTATGCGCGCGGCGGCTGGGACGCAATCCCGTCCCGTCCGCGCTGCTCATCGGGGTCAACCCGCTGCTGATCATCTACGGCGTGGGCGGCTCCCACAACGACCTGCTGATGACCGCGCTGATGATGGCCGGCGTGTGGTTGGTCATTCGCGACCAGGACGGGCGGGGTGGCGCGGCGATCGTCGCCAGCGCCGCGGTGAAGGCGACCTCGGCCGTCATCCTTCCCTTCATCCTGCTCGGACGTCGCCGGCTGGGTCTGGTGAGCGGATCGGTCATCGCCGTGGTGGTGCTGACGCTGGTCTCCTACGCGATCTTCGGCGCTCACTCGCTCGACGTGCCCTCTGCGCTCAAGCACCAGCAGAACTTCGTGTCCAGCGACAGCTTTCCCAACGAGATCGCCCATCTGCTCGGTTACCCGGGGGTCTTCCCGGTAGATCGGCTGCTGCTGCGCGTGGCCTCGGTGATCGGCGCGCTGTGGCTCATGTGGCGCACCTGGCGTGGCTATGAGTGGATCTCGGCGGCCGCCTGGACGCTGCTGCTCGTCGCCGTGACCACCACCTGGCTGCTGCCCTGGTATCTGCTGTGGGGCCTACCGCTGGCCGTGCTCAGCCGGGACCGGCGCGTGCTGTGGGCCACGGCGGCGGTCAGCGCCCTGTTCATCGTTCACCAGACCGCCCCGCTCTTCTCACCCACCTCATGAGCGCCCCCTCATGAGCGCCACGTCGGCTCGGCCGCGCCGGCCGCGCCTGGGCGGACGGCTCGCGCCGCGGCCCTCGCCCCTCAGCGGAGACCCCGCGGGCCGAGACGTGCGCGGCATCGAGACCGCCGTCGTCCTGCTCATCGGCGTGATCTTGCTCATCGCCGTGATCCACGACGTGGCTCGTCAGACCTCCATCAACATCCGCGTCTCCGCCGACAAGAGCACCTGGCGCCTGTACGCACACCGCAGGGACAAGAAGCTCGATGTGCGCCTGCTTGCGCACGGCACCACCGACTACCTGTGCCAGAGCACCCCGCTCGCCCGCAGCGCACGCGCCCCGCGTCTGTGCCTGATGATCGACGGGCCCACGCGCCGCGGGCTGCGCACCGTGGAGGGCGGCTATCACATCCCGCCCCTGCGCCAAGACCGCTACATCACACGCACCGGGTGCTTCGGGCTGCCCGCCACCCTGCACCTATGTGGGGGCAAGGCGCCCCCGGCGTGAGGCGCTCAGGCGCCGTGACCCTGGCGTCGCCGATCACCCGGGCCACGGCCGTGGGACGCGACGACCCGCTTCGGCGGCGGTCCCCCGGGCATTCCCAGGGGATGGCGGCCGCGCGCGCGTGGCTGGGGCCCCATTGGCTCCTGTTGGCCCTGTTGGCCGTCGCGCTGGTCGCCCGCTTTGGCACCCTCGGCCTGCAGAGCTTCTGGTACGACGAGGCCTACACGCCGGTGCACGTGGTGCACCGCGGCCTGGGCGCCACCCTGCGCTCGGTGGCGCACACCGAGAACAATCCTCCCCTGTGGTACGTGCTGGCCTGGGGGTGGTCGCGGGTACTGGGCTCGGGGGTGCTCGCGCTGCGGTCGCTCTCGGCGCTCGCGGGCGTGGCCACGGTCGCGGTCGCCTGGGCCACGGGACGCGAGCTCGGCACGCGGCGCACAGCCGTGGTACTGGGCGCGATGGTGGCGGTCAACCCGTTGTTCGTGTGGTACTCGCAGGAGGCTCGCCCCTACGCCCTCTTCGGCCTCCTGAGCGCCGCGTCGCTACTGCTGTTCCTGCGCTGCTGGCGAGAGCCCTCGCCTGGCCGCCTGACCGCTTGGTCGGCGGCCTCGGTGCTCGCCGTGCTGACTCACTACTTCGCCGCCTTCCTCGTCGGGACCGAGGCGCTGCTGCTGCTGACCCTGCTGGTCGGGCCCCTGCGCGAGCGCCTGAGTGCGATCGTGGGCGCGCCACGCACGCAGCTCTTGGCGCGCGGCCCTCTGCTTCTGGCCGTGGGCGCGCTGGTGGTCTGCGGCCTGGCCCTCGCTCCGCTGGTCCTCGCTCAGGGGGGCCACGGCACGCAGTGGATCGGGCGCTGGCCGCTCTCGGCACGATTGGTGGCGATCCCCGGCTACTACCTGCTGGGGGGCCAGAGCTCGGCCTTCGGCCATGCTCTGCTGCTTGTGTGCCTGCTCCCCCTGCTGGCGGTCGTGGGCCTGCTGCCCGGGCTCGAGCGCGGCGAGGGACGGGCGGTGACCCTGCTCATATTGCTGGGGGCCGCCTGCCTGATCCTCCCCCTCGCGCTCGCCCTGGGAGGCGCCGACTACCTGGCCCCGCGCAACGTGATCGTCGCCTGGGTGCCGCTGACGGGGGCCCTGGCCGTGGTCCTCAGCGGACGGCAAGCCGGGCGTGCCGGAACGGTGCTCGCGGCGCTGATCTGCTTCGCCGCCGCCGCCGTGCTCGTCGTCATCGACCTCTCGCCCCGGCTGCAGCGCGGCGATTGGCAGGGGGTGGCCGCGGCCCTGAAGGGCGGCGCACCCGATCGCGCAGTGGTCACCGTCGAGCTGGGCTCGGCGCCGCTTGAGTACTACCTCCCCGGACTGCGACCGCTGACGCCCACACGCACGGCTCTGGTGTCCGAGGTCGACCTGGTGGGCTACCGTCCGCTGCGCGGTGGGGCTGGCCGTCCTGTGGCCCCCGGGTTTCGTCTGACCGCTGTGCGATCCGTCCACGGCCTGCTGGTCTACCGCTTCGCTACGGCCGCGCCTGCGCGTCTGGCCGAGCGCCTGCTGCGCGGGCGCACCATCACCGCGACGCGCTCTGAGACGCTGATCTCGCCTGGGACGCCGATGGGTTAGCCACCACCCGGTGGTCGGGTAACTGCCTTGCCATGCCCGCCAACGAGAAGAAGGACCTTCCTGGCACCCTGCAGCGCTCGCCGGCCAAGGCCCGACGCACATACGCAAAGACGCTCCAGAGCGCCGAGGAGCAGTACGAGGATGAGTCGCGCGCGCAGCGCACCGCGTACTCCGCGCTCAAGCACGGCTTCGAGAAGGTGGGCGACCACTGGGAGCCCAAGGGCGAGCGGGGGCCGTCAGACCCCCAGGCCAAGCAGACCGGCGCGCGGGCGCGCCACCGTCCGCGCCAGACCGCCGGTGGGGTGGATGTCGAGGGCAACTCCAAGGCGCAGCTCATGGCCCGAGCGCGGGCGGCGAACATCCGGGGGCGCTCGAAGATGAACAAGCTCGAGCTCGGTCAAGCGCTGGCCCGCAAGCAGGGCTGAGCGATCAGCGCAGATCCTGCGGACCCGCGCTGCACAGCAACTCCACCAGCACTTCCAGGTACTGCACCAGAGCGGCGTCCTTGGAGATCACCGGTAGCTCGAGCGTGACTGCGTGGGCACCGGTGGCCTCGCGAACCCAGCTGTCAAGCGTTCCTGGCGTGGGGGAGGTCACCTCTTCGCGGAGGGCGAGTCCGGTGCGACCGGACAGCCAGTGCGCGGGGGCGCTCAAGGTCGGGTCCAGCACGCATCCCAGCGGCGCGTGCAGCGCGATGACCAGGCGCGGTCCCAACCGTCCGATGAGGTCCATCAACGCCTGCGTCTCGCTCTCGGATTGCGGTCGCTCGCCGGGGCTCAGGGTGACGTCCTGGGGGTCGTCCCGGGTCCACTTGTGCGCCGGGCTCTCCTCGCTCCAGTCACTGCTGGGGAAGTTGCGGTTGAGGTCCACACCACGCGCGTTGGCTCGCGTACCGCGGGCCAGGCCGTCCGGATTGGCGCTCAGCACCACCGCGCTGCGCAGCGCCTTGGCGGGCAGGCAGCGCAGCGCGCTGGACAGAGCCACCGTCGTCTCGGGCTCCTCGCCGTGGATTCCGGCCACCACCAGCATCTCGACCCCGCGCGCGGGAAGCCAGGCCTCCAGCGGACGGCCCTGCCCGCTGCGCCCGTAGTCGGCGGGCGCGAAGGCGGGTAGGCCGCGCTGGGAGCGAGGACGAAGCGTGTCGGACATCTGCGCCCGAGCCTAGGCCACGACCAGCCGGGGGACGCTCAGCCCGGCAGCGAGAAGACGCCCCGAGCGCGGACGCGCTCGTTTCCGTCGACCGACAGTGAGCAGTCGGCAAAGGCCAGGATGCCCCCGACCCGCTCCACGCGCGTGCGTGCCTCGACCCAATCCCCGACGTGGACGGCACCGAGGAAGTCGGTGGTCAGGCTCACCGTGGTCGGTGACCGTCCATCGTCGTCGTCGGCCTGTACCGCCCGTCCGAGGGCGAAGTCGACCAGCGTGGCCAGCAGCCCGCCCTGAGCCGCTCCGGCGCGATTGCGATGGCGCTCCTCGATGCGCAGGCCAAAGACGCGCCGGTCGTCGTCGATGCGGCTGTGCACGGGTCCCACCCAGTCCAGGAAGTCCCCGGCGTCGGGGTAGGGGCTGTACCCCGGTGGGGTGGCGACGGTCACCGCCGCTGTGTACCCGTCCGCCGCCGATGAGAACACCTGCGGGTCGTCCCGCGCGCCGCTTCCGCGCAAAAGCAGGGAAAGGGTCCCATTGGACGAAAGGACCACCGTGTCCGGAGGGGACGGCGGGGGTAAGCACCCCAACGGCGAACTGAAAACAAGGAGGCGTTCGTGGTACGAGGGCTTGTCGGACTGCTGATCATCATCGCAATCGTCCTGTTCCTGGTGAAGGTTGCCGTGGCGGGCGGAATCGTCGGCGCCATTGCGCTGATCCTGCTGGTGCTGCTCCTGCTCGGACGCATCTAGCGGACCGCAAGAGAACGCGGGGGACGCGCGCGGGGCCCGGGGAGCGAGCACGGGTCCCGCGGAGTGAGCAGCGGCGGCCCGCGCAGTGAGACGGGTGCGCGCGCGGAGGTTGGGACCGCTGGCCGGGTTGCTGGCCGCCGGGGCCAGCGACGCGCCCCCTGCACGCTGTGACCAAACCGGCTGCTCGTGACGCGGGCGCTAACGTCTGCGAGGACATCCTCGGGAGGGAGACTCATGAGCAGTGACGTTGCCCGGTCCACGCGCCGCTCAGCGGGTGCACGCACCAACGGACGCGCACCCCGCCAGGGGGACAAGCAGAACGGACGCACCCCTCCCCGGGGGGACGTGGTGCCGCCACCCGCCGCCAAGGCCCGCCACGGCGGGTCCGGGCGTGGTGGCGATGATGGTCGGAGAGAGGGTCGCGCAGACGCCGCGCCGTCCGCGACCGCTCAGGGCGGCTCGCTGGGCCTGGAGGGCCTGCTCACCGAGGCCGTCAGCGGAGGCGGTCCCCACTGGATGCCGGGCATGGCGGCGGTGCGCGGTGCCACGCACCTGGCGCGGCGCCCCCAGCGAGTGGCCCGCCGTGGGGCGGGACTGGCCGCCGAGCTGGGAAAGGTGGCGGTCGGACGATCGCAGCTTGCCCCGGCCAAGGGTGACCGGCGCTTTGCCGACCCCGCCTGGCATGGCAACCCCGCCTTTCGCCGCCTCGGCCAGAGCTACCTGGCCGTTGGCCAGGCCGTGGACGGACTGGTGGGTGACGCCGAGCTGGAGTGGGGTGATGAGCGCCGCGTGCGCTTCGCTGCGGAGAACGTGCTCGACCTGCTCGCGCCCTCCAACCATCCGCTGCTCAACCCCGCCGTGCTCAAGGCGATGATCGACAGCGGTGGCGCCAACCTGGTGCGCGGGGCGGGCAACTTCGCCCGCGACATGTCAAAGCGCCCGCGCATCCCCTCCATGGTTGACGGCAAGGCGTTCAAGGTGGGTGAGAACCTCGCGGTGACCGAGGGTGCGGTGGTCCTGCGTACGCCGGTCCTCGAGCTCATCCAGTACAAGCCCCGCACCGCGAAGGTGCACGAGGTGCCGCTGATCATCGTGCCCCCGATGATCAACAAGTACTACGTGACCGACCTGGCCCCGGGGCGCAGCATGGCCGAGTTCCTGCTCGACTCCGGCCAGCAGGTGTTCGCGATCTCGTGGCGCAACCCCGACGAGCGCCACGCCGACTGGGACCTTGACACCTATGCCGGCGCCATCGTCGAGGCCATGGACGCGGCCCGCACGATCACGGGCAGCGAGCGGGCTCAGGTAGCCGGTCTGTGTGCCGGAGGCATCGTGCTCTCCTGCACGCTCGCGCACCTGGCGGCGCGCCGGGAGCTGGCTGACCGGATCGCCGGGCTGACGCTGGGGGTGTGCGTACTCGACAACGAGCACGCCGGCACGGTCAGCGCGTTTGCCGATCGCCGCGCCGCGGCGCTGGCGGTGGCCGAGTCCGCACGCCGCGGCTACCTCGACGGCCGCGCGCTGGCGGGGGTGTTCGCGTGGCTGCGTCCCAACGACCTGATCTGGAACTACTGGATCAACAACTACCTGCTCGGCAAGGACCCGCCCGCCTTCGATGTCCTGTACTGGAATGCGGACACCACCAACATGCCCGCCGGCCTGCACCGCGATTTCATGGAGATCTCACTCGACAACAAGCTCGTGCACGCGGGCGAGACGACGGTGCTCGACACGCCGGTGGACATGTCGAGCATCGACGTGGACAGCTACGTCGTGGCCGGCATCGCCGACCACATAACGCCCTGGCAGAACGCCTACCGCACGACCCAGCTGCTGGGCGCCACTCCGCGCTTCGTGCTCTCGACCAGTGGGCACATAGCCGCGATGGTCAACCCCCCGGGCAACGAGAAGGCCAGCTACCAGACGAGCTCGGAGAACCCGGCGCGTGCCGAGCAGTGGCTGGAGGGCGCATCCAAGCGCAAGGGCACCTGGTGGGCGGACTGGACGCAGTGGCTGGGCGAGCGCTCCGGCGCGGAGCGCCGGGCACCGCGGCGGATGGGGGCCCGGGGCCACCAGCCGCTGGACGCGGCGCCCGGCACCTACGTGCTCAACCGGTGAGCCCTCGAGCCGCGCGACGTCCGTCGGCGGACGCGGGCGCCTGAGAGAGGCCCCGTGCCACACGTGGGCCGGCGTCCGCAGCTGTACTACGAGCGCGAGGGAGCGGGCGAGCCGATGCTGTGGATCACCGGATTCACCATCAGCGCGGCGGTGTTCCAGCCGATCCTGCACCTGTACACCCCGCGCCTGGACTGCGTCACCTATGACAATCGGGGCTCGGGCCGATCGAGCACTCCACTGCACCCGACCTCCGTGCCCGAGCTGGCCGGAGACGCCGTGCGCCTGCTCGACGCCCTGCAGATCGACAGCGCGCACGTTTACGGGCTCTCGATGGGCGGGATGATCGCTCAGGAGCTGGCCATTCGCTTTCCCGAGCGCGTGCGCGGCCTGGTCCTCGGGTGCACCACTCCCGGGGGGCCCAGAGCGTCGCGTCCGGGCCCTCGCCAGCTCGCGAGTCTGGGATGGGCGGCCACGCGTGAGCTCACGCGTCCGGGGCGCCCGTGGCTGGGCGCCATGCTCTTCTCCGAGCGCTTCCGCCGCGAGCATCCCGAGCGTGCTCGGGAGCTGATCGCCTACTTCGCCATGCACCGTGCGCCGGTGACGGGGATGAGCGCGCACTGGTGGGCGAGCGTCTACCACGACACGTTCAGTCGTCTGGCGCTCATCCAGGCGCCCACGCTGGTGCTCCACGGCGGCGAGGACCGGATGTCACCGCTGGCCAATATCGGACCCCGGCGCTCCAGCCACTCCAGGGTCACCCGGGCGGACTCCTAGCTCCCGGGCGGCGTGCGGCCGGGCTTGAGGCACGTGGGGAGCGCCTGACCCGCGCGCTCGGACTGCCGGTCGGAGCGCTGCGTACCGGACGCAGTCTGGCCGGGGTGATCGGCGCGCGCCTGCGCGCTTCTGGCCCCAGCCGGTCCGCGTCGCGCGGCGCGCGGGCGATCTAGGCTGCGAGGAGCTCAGTCGGTCAGCGTGTCATCGGCCAGGGTGTCGGCCAGGACGCGATAGACCTTGCGGTTGCACGCCATGCCGACGTGACTGCCGCTGACCGGCACGCACCGCGCGTAGGGCACCACGCAGGCCTCCCACCACACCACCCCGTCGCCGGGTGAGTAGATCGATGTCAGCGGGACCTCGGGCGGGAACGGCGCGGAATATTCCGTGGTGAAGCGGCAGCGACAGCGCGCCGAGAAGCAGCCGCGGTTCAGCCCTCGGTCGCTGGTGTGCGCGTAGTACTGGCGGAAGGCGGCCACGGCCGCCTTGGTGGGCAGGCTGATGTCAAATGGGGTGTCCAGCCCGGCGCCGATCGAGACGGCGCTGCACACCAGCTCCGGTCGTCGGTGCGACAGCGCCTTGACGAAGTGACCGCCGCGGCTGTGACCCACCAGCGCGAGGGTGCGCCCGGTCTGCTCGGCCACGTGCTCGACGCGACGCTCGAGGCGGTCGAGCGCGCGGTCTGAGCAATCGACGTTGGCCACGATGGACGACGGGCGCGGGTCATAGCCGATGCGCCTGAGCCACGATCGCATGACGGCCAGTGAGCTGTCTCCGGCCAGGAAGCCGGGGATGAGCATCACGGGCGTGCCGTCACCGTGCGGCACCCCCTCTCCGCGAAAGACCGGGTCCACCAACAGTCGTGCCAGCTCGGCCTGCCAGCGCAGCTCGGCAACCGGCCGACCCCACCACCGCCGGGGCGTATGGGTCGGCGCCGGTGCGGCGTCCAGGCCGATCGCGTCCAGCCGCTCAAGCAGCTCGTCGGGTTGGGGCAGGGGGGAGTGGGAGGCCATGAAAATGCTGCTCGGGGTGCCGGTCGCTCGGCCTCTGGTGGTCAAGGGATCTCAGCTCCAGCCCGATCCGAGCCATGAATCCTAACCTGGCGTCGCGGTGGCCCCGCAGGGCGCTGCGCAACGGATCGCCGCCTGCGCCTGGGGGCACGGTGGTTGAGCGGGCTTTGCTTCGCGGCGGCGCCCGACCGGCCCTGCGTCGCCCGACTTGGCGTCCGTGCGCATCGCCGCGAAGGTAGCGCAGCCCGGCGGTTGGCCCCGGCCCGCGCGGACCCGCGGGTGGCGAGGCGAAGCGAGACGCGGCGTAGCATCCGAGAGGATGGACACGGTGGACCAGATCGGACCGGCCGAGGCGGCGGCCCTCGGCGCTCGCGTCGCGGCCAATGTGGGTCTGGCGGTCAAGGTCGCCCCCGAGGTTCTGCGCGACGTCCTCGTGTGCCTGCTGGCCGAGGGCCACGTGCTCATCGAGGACCACCCCGGCGTGGGCAAGACCGCGCTGGTGCGCGCGCTGTCCCTCTCCATCGAGGCGGACTACGCACGCGTTCAGTGCACTTCGGACCTGCTGCCCGCCGACGTGGTGGGCACGAACGTGTTCGATCAGTCCACGGGCCGCTTTGAGTTCCGTCCCGGTCCGGTGTTCGCCAACCTGGTGCTCGTCGACGAGATCAACCGCGCCTCGCCCAAGACTCAGTCGGGCCTGCTGGAGTGCATGCAGGAGCGCCACGTGACCGTCGACATCCACACGCACGAGCTGGCGCGTCCGTTCCTCGTGCTCGCCACCCAGAATCCCCTCGAGTACGAGGGCACCTATCCGCTGCCCGAGGCGCAGCTGGATCGCTTCATGGTGCGAGTGTCGCTGGGCTATCCCTCGCCGCAGGCCGAGGCGGACATGCTCGGGGCGCACGCCGACCATGACCGGGTGCTCGACCTGCGTCCGGTGTGCACCGTGGCCCAGGTCCTGGGTGCTCAGCGCGCGGCGGCCGCGGTGCACGCCAGCGAGGCGCTGCGCCGTTACGTGGTGGGGGTCCTGGAGGGCACCCGTACGGATCCGCGCCTGGATCTCGGGGCCAGTCCGCGGGCGGGACTGATGCTGCTCAAGGCGGCCAAGGCGCTCGCGGCCCTGCAGGGCCGCGACCACGCCCTCCCCGATGACGTGCAGCAGGTGGCGGGTGCGGTACTGGCCCATCGGCTGCTGCTGGCCCCCGACGCGCTGGGCGTCGAGCCCGCTCAGGTGGTGCGCGACGTGCTCACCCGCACCCCCGCGCTGTGAGCGCGGAGCACCTCGAGGACAGGCCGCCGGCTAGCGGGCGGGGGCGGAAGGGGGACCCTCGGCGGGGCGGCTGTGACCGCGCGATCGGCGTGGTCGGGCTCGGAGCCCTGCTGTGCGCGGTGGCCGCCGCCTTCGCGGCGGGCGCGCTGTGGGTTCCGGGGCTCGCGCTCGTGCTGCTCGGCATCGGGGCTCCCGCGTGGGTCGTGCTGGCCTGGCGAGGCTCGTACGTCACGCGCGAGCTCGACCGTGAGGTGGTTCAGGAGGGACAGCCCGTGACGGTGACCCTGGAGCTGCACCGTGATGTCCTGCCGCTTCCCGGTGGGACGCTGATGCCCTGGCCGGCGGCTGAGCCCATCGCCGCTCCCCGCCGTGGCGCACGAGCGGTGCAGCGCCAGCTCACGCTCACGGGCCGCGGACGCCACGTCCTCGGCGCGGCCTGTCTGCGGGTGACCGATCCGCTGGGCCTGTGCGACCTGCGACGCCGCAGTCCGGCGTCGCAGGTGCTCGTGCTCCCGCGGGTGGAGACCGTCAACCCGATGGCGCTGCGCGGAGCCGGTCTGTTCCAGGGGCGCGGGCGCACCTCCGCCGCTCCGCCCACCGCCCTGGAGCTCGACTCGCTGCGTGCGCACCGTCCGGGCACGCCCGCGTCGCGCATCCACTGGCCAGCCGTGGCGCGCACCGGCGTTCTCCTCGAGCGCCGATTCGTCGACGACGACGACCGCCGGCCGCTCATCGTCGTCGACGCCGCGAACCCCGTGAGCCCCCAGGACCTGGACGTTGCCCTACGTGCCGCCGCCTCCCTGTGCGTGCACCTGGCCAGGCATGGTGGCGTGTCGCTGCTGCTACCCGAGGATCGGCGTCCCGCGCGACTGGACGCCGATCTGCGCGGCTGGCCCCCGCTGCACACACGTCTGGCGCTGCTGCCCTCGGGCGCTACCGCCGCGCCGGTGCGTGGGCGACACGCCGGAGCGCTGCTGTGGGTCAGCGCGTCCGCCGGCGTGCCGGCGGCGCTCTGGCGAGCGGCGCGGGAGCGCTATCTGGTCACTCCCATCGGCGCCGATCAGACGGGGGCGGTGACCACGCTCGTGGCCGGCTGTCGGGTCAAGCCGCTGGGCGGCGGCACCCGGAGGGCAGCGTGAGCGTCTCGGTTCTGGGCGCGCGAGCTCCCTTCGCCGCTGCGGGCCACGCCCGCCGTGGGGGTCATCGTGCGGCCGCCGCGGCGCGTGCGATCGTGGCCTTCGCGCCGCTGGCGACCTGGGCAGCGTGGCACTACGCGCGCCTGCTGCTGCACGCCCCCCCCGAGCGCGGTCGCCGCGGCCGTCGCCGTGGCCGTGGCCGTGGCGACGGCCGTCACGGTAGCGGCGACGGGAGCAGCGGCGCAGCTGCGGCCGGGCTGGCAGGTGCCGCTGGCTCGGGGTGCGCTGGTGGCCGCCGGCTTGCTCTGTGCACTGTGGGCGGTCGGGCTGCCTGTGGGGCTGCTCGTTCCCTGGCACTGGGGCGTGCTGACGCGCGACCTTCAGCGCGGGGCCTCGGGCTTGGCCGGCGGTCTGTGGCCCTACCGGGGCGCAGAGCGCTGGACGCAACTGACCGTGCTCGCGGTGCTGGCGGTGGCGCTCGTGACCGCGGCGGCCCTGGCCGGTTGGGCGCCCGTTCGTGGGCGCGTTCTCCCGCGCGGGGGGGGGGGCGCCCGGCGCGGGGCGCGCTGCGCCGTGGGGGCGGTCAACAGTCCACCCGTACGGCCGCAGCTGGACGGGCTCGGGCTGCTGGTCGCGATGGCCGCGTGGGTCTGGTTGCCCCGTCTGAGCCTTCGTGAGCTCCCGCGGGCGAGCGTCTGGCTCGTGGTCGGCGCCGGCGCGGCGCTCCTGGCTTGGCCCACGCTCGCACACCGTCCCGCCCTGGTGGATGACCGCTCGTTCAACCCCTTCGGCGCTCCCGGCACCGCCTTTGACTGGGACCAGACCTACGGGCCGATCACCTGGTCGCGCTCGCCGCAGGTGATGCTTGAGATCTCCGCGCCCAAGCCCGAGCTGTGGAAGGCGACCACGCTGGACCGCTTCGACGGGGTGCGCTTTGAGCGCTCGACCGGCCCGCAGCCGGGTGGCTTCGCCTCCGACCTGGGCGCGTCGCGCGCCGCGTCCTACGAGCGGGTGACGGTCAGCGATCTGGGCTTGCGTTCGAGCCTGCTCATCGGCGCCGGGCGGCTGCTCGACGTGGCGGGCTCGCACCCTTTGGTGCAGGATGGCGACGGCACCGGGCACCTGGTCAGCGGGTCCCTGCTCGCGGGCGACAGCTATTCGGCGACGGTCTACGTTCCGCACCCCAGCGCCGCCCGGCTGCGGGCGGCCCCGCGCGGCTACCCGCTCGTCTATGCGCGCTATGCGCAGCTCGAGATCCCGTCGGCGGCGCCGACGCGCGACGCAGGACTCACAGCGTCAGGACCTCGGTTCCCCCTGAGCGTCATCGGACCACCCAGCCCGGGACTGTCCCTCGATGTCGATCCGGCCGTGTCCCGAGCCCTGCGCGCCTCGCCCTACGCCGGCGCCTACGCGCTGGCGCGGCGCCTGCGCGCCGGTGCGCGTACGCCCTACGAGGTGGCCCGGCGGATCGAGAGCTATCTGCGAAGCAACTACGCCTACACCGAGCAGCCGCCGCGGCGGCCCTATCCGCTGGAGGCCTTTTTGCTCTCAGACCGCCGCGGCTACTGCCAGCAGTTCTCGGGTGCCATGACCCTGTTGCTGCGCATGGACGGGATACCGGCCCGGGTGGCCGCCGGGTTCTCGGAGGGGCTGGCCGACCCGCTCACCCACCGTTACCGCGTGCGCGCGCTCGATGCCCACGCCTGGGTGGAGGTGTACTTCCAGGGCATCGGCTGGGTGCCCTTTGATCCCACCCCCCCGAGCAGCCAGACCCGGGTGGCGGCGGCGGCGCGCCCCGACCGCTTCGTGGCGCCGGTCGGCCATCTGGACTCGAGTTCGGCGCGGGTCGCGCCACAGTCGCCGCTGGTGCCCTCGCCGGCGAATCCCACGGCGGCGGGCTCGCATGGCGGCCTGGGGCGGGCGCTGGTTATCCTGGGTACCGTGGTGGCCATCCTGGTCGCCGGCGCGCTGTGGTGGCGGCGCGCGGCCCGACGCCTGCGCGAGACCCTCGCCGCGGCCGGCGAGGATACGGTGGCCGAGCTGGCAAGTGCGCTGCGGCGCCTGGGCTACGGGCCCCAGGGGGCGGTCACGCTGACCGAGCTGGAGCGTCGTCTGCGCGTGACGCGAGGCGAGCAGGCCGCCCGCTACGTCGTGCGGTTGGGCCACCGCCGCTTCGCCGCGGCCAATGCCGGCGGGCCGACTCCGCGTGACCGACGCGACCTGCGCCGCGCGCTGAGCCGCGGCGCCGGGCCGCGCACGCGGCTGCGCTGCCTGCTCGCTCTACCTCCGGGGGTTCTGCGGCGCCCGCCCCGCTGAGGTGCCCGTCGTCGCTCATCCTCTGAGAGGGCCGCGCGCAGCGCTCCGGTAGAGCGTGACGTTGCGGTCCTGGGTGGAGCCCAAGAAGCCCAGCGGGCGGCCCCCCCGGGCATCCAGGTAGGCCAGCTGGCGAGCCACGTCGCCCGACGCATCGGGAGCATGGTCGAGCATCCAGGTCTGCAGGGCCACGCCGCGGGTGGTCGCCACCAGGCGAAAGGCGCGTGCCTGCTGGGGGTAGTCGGCCCCCGAGCTGGTGCTGATCATCCACATGCCGCCCGCGGGCGTGGGGCGCGCCTGGATGCGGTTGCGATGGGTGTGAGCGCCCAACAGCGCCAGCACGTGCGGGTCGTGGTCGAGCAGGGCCATCGCCGCGGGCCCGTTGGTCGACTGCGGCAGAGGCTGGTGGGAGATCACCAGCACCCAGCGCCGTCCTGCCGCACGCAGCTGGGTCGACAGCCAGGCCACCTGCTCGGGCCGCACCAGTCCCCCGGAGCCAGAGTCGCGGCGCACCAGATCAAGCACGAGCGCGCGCACGCTCGCTCCGATGTCAAATGAGTAATCCAGCAGCGCTCCGCTTCCACCGTGTCCGCTGGCGGCGCGCAGGCGCGCCAGGGTCTGGGCGGCCGGGAGCTCTCGCCGGGTCGCGTCGGGCGCCACGCTGACCGCGTCCGCACCCCGTAGGCGGCTCAGCAGGCGCCCGACCAGCGGCGCGGCCAACCGCTCGCTCGGCGAGGACGCGGACAGGCCGCTGGGCAGGCTCCAGATCGCCCGCCCGCCGACCGCCTCGCGCTGGGTGGCGGGCGAAGCCGCGACCTCCCCGGCCACGAGCGCGTCGTGGTTTCCGAGCACGGGGAACCAGGGAGCGCGCAGCCCGGCCGCCTCGAAGGGCTGCGTCGCCACCGCCAAGAGCCCTGGATGGCGAGGGGCGTCCACGTCAGGGCGGTAGTAGAAGGGGTCGCCGTCGCCCGGCGACTGCACACCCGCGTAGCCCGGCGCACCGCTGTCCTCGCGCACCAAGCCGCCTCGCAGCACCGCCAGCGCCCGGTCGAGCTCATTCGCCTGGTCGTTGTCGATCAGGTCTCCGCCCTCGATGACCGCCTGCGGTCTCAGGGCGTTGATGGAGCGCACCGTCCCGTCCAGAACGCGGCTGTCCAGGGTCTCCTGAGGGCGAAACGTCGACTGGAAGGGCGGACCCAGCCGGTTGAGAAAGGTCACCCGGGCGGGTGACTCGGCGTCGACCAGGTGGGTGTCGTTCAGCTCCGCGAAGGTGGCCAGGGTGTGTTGCACGGGCGCGGCCGGCGCCAGCTCGGTGCGGTCGTGCAGTGGCTCGCCCGGAGCAACGACAAGGGTGCCGGCGCCCGACAGGTCGCGCCACGTGCTGTGCAGCGTCGACCCGTCGGGGGCGGGCCGCAACGCGGACCTGCCGCAGCCCCCGAAGGCCAGGCACGGGCCGCTCAGTGCCACGAGCGCGATCCGGCGTAGGGCACGGGCTCTCACGTCGCCGCCAACCCCCGTGCCACCGGGAGGCGCAGCGCGCGAGTGCCCACCCACAGGGCCGAGACGAGCGCCAGCGCGAGCAGGCCGCTCAGCGAGACGGCCAGGGCCACCGGGCCGGGCTCGAGCACCAGGGACACGTATCCGGCGGCCAGGCGGCTCACGAGCGGGCCCAGCAGCCAGCGCTCCAAAACCACGCCAGCTACCGCGGCGGGCAGCGTCACGGCCAGCGCGGCCCCCACGAAGAGCAGCGCCACCGAGCGGCCCTGAGCTCCGCAAGCCCGTAGTACCGCCACCGTGCCCCGGCGCTCGGTGGCGGTGAGGGCCAGGGCCTGGACGAGCACGTACAGGCAGACCAGGCCGTCGATGGCGGCCACGACGCGCAGGACGACCCCCAGTGCGTCGACCAGCGAGCCGCTACGGCTCGTCGCCGTGGCGGCGGGCGCCGAGGTCGCTCCCAGCGCCGCAAGCTCGGCCGAGACCGTGCCGGGCTGGGCTCCGGGCGCCAGCCGCACGGCAATCTGGGCCGGGACCGCCGGGTCGGCCGCCAGCAGAGCCGCCGCCGACACGTAGGCGATGCGGCCGTCGTGATCGAGCGAACGCACCACCCCGCTGACGCGCGCGCGCAACTCGCGCCCGGAGGGCATCAGCAGGGCCAGCAGCGATCCGGGAGCCAGTCCGAGAGCCTGGGCCAGCCCGCTGCCCACCTCGGCCTCGCCGGCGCTGTGCGACGGCCGCCCGGCGGCCAGCGGCGGGTCCTCGAAGGAGGCCGGCGAGCCGGGGTAGGCGATCACGTCGACGGTCTCACCCAGCGAGAAGGAGTCAAGCGCCTGGAGCTCATAGCGCGGCGCCGCGTCGGCCACGCCGGGCAGGGAGCGCACCTGCGCGGCTGCGCTTGCGGGTAGGGCGGCGAGCAGGGCATAGCGCTTGCCCAGCACCGTGGGATCTGACTGCAGACGCCCGAGCAATCCCGCCAGCGAGAGCATGAGCATCACGAAGCCCAGGGAGGCGGCGAGTACCGCGACCGTGGCACCCAGCCGAGCCCGCCGCGCCAGCACGAGCCGCGCCCCGAGGATCAGCAGGCCGCCGGCCAGGCGCCGGGGGAGCATGCCCCGCGAAGGACCCCCGAGCTCGGCCCCGGCCAGCAGGGCGCGAGGTGTCCGCCCAGCGGCCTGCCAGGCGGGCAGGCAGGCACCCGCCACCACCAGCACCACCACGGCGACCCAGCAGAGCACGAGCGCCGGCAGCAGCGCCGCGCCCGGCCCCACCTCGTCCAGCTGGCCGAGCAGACGAGAGGTGGGGCCCACGGCGGCCAGCGCACCGAGGCCAAGGCCGAGCGCGGCGGCGAGGGCCGCGGGCGGCCCTGTCGTCAGCGCGGCGCCGGCCAAGACGCTCATCCGGCTGGCGCCGACGGCACGCAGCACGCCGATGCTTGCCAGGCGGCGCTGCACCTCGGCGTGGGCCGACGCCGCGAGCATCACCCCGGCCGCGGCAAGGGCCACGGCCGAGAAGGCGACGAGCAGGGTGATGACCAGGCCGGCCGCCCGGTCGACGAGCACGCGCACGCCCGCCCGCGTGACCAAGCGCAGGCCGGTCAGCCCGTAGCTGGTCGCACGGGCCTGCACCAGCAGCGCGTCGAGGCCAGGACGGTCATGCACCCACAGCTCGGCGACATTGACCTGGCGGGCGTCGCGGTCGTCCCTGCGCTCGGGCAACACGTCTCGCGGCAAATAGACGCGTGGTGCCGCCAGCGGAAAGGCGACGTTGTCGGGGGCCAGGGCCAGGCCCACGATGCGTTGCGGGCCCAGCCTGCCCACGTACACCTGATCGCCGACGTGCAGACCCCATGCGTGCGCCAGTCCCTGCTCGACCACGGTCTCCCCGGGGCGGGCCAGGTCACGTCCGGCCACGATGCCGTAGCCTCGGCGGCTGCGGTCGAGCAGCTCCACCACGCCACCCGGGCTCGAGTGCGAGCCGCCCGACAGTGACACGCCGTTGACCTCGAAGCGGTACGAGACAGAGGCCAGATCCGGCAGCGCACCGACCCGTGCCTGCACCTGGCTTCGGTCGGCGGGGTCAAAGCGGGCGGTCACGTCGGGCAGGTCGGCCCGGCGAGCGCTGCGCTCGAAGCCGCTGCCCAGGCCGTAGGCGATCGTGACCGCCGCCCCCAGCATGAGGGCGATCAGGCCCACGCCCAGGGCGCTCAGCGCGCTGCGCCGCCCTCCTAGCGCCGCCGCGCTCGTGCGGCTCACAAAAGCGCGCTGGGTGCGCGAAGGATCGCGGCGACCGCGCCCGCGGGCCGACCGGCAAGCAGACGTCCGTCGGCCATGTGCACCACGCGGTCGGCGACAGCCGCGGCGTTGTCGTCGTGGGTGACCACGACCACTGCTCGCCCAGCGTCGGTGAGCTGGCGCAGCAGCCTCAGCGCGGCCTGGGCCGAGAGGCTGTCCAGATTGCCGGTTGGCTCGTCGGCCAGCACCACGCTGGGGTCGTTGACCAAGGCGCGGGCGATCGCGAACCGCTGCTGTTCGCCTCCGGAGAGCTCATGCGGGCGGTGGTCGGCGACGTCGCTCAGGTCCAGCTGCTCGATCAGCCGTCGCGCGCGCGCGGTGCCTCCAGCGGGCGCACCGGGCAGCCGTGCGGGCAGGGACACGTTCTGCGCCGCGCTGATCTCCTCGATCAGGGCGAAGGACTGGAACACGAAGCCGATGTGGCGCAGGCGCATCCGCGCGGCCGATCGGTCACCGGTCGCCGAGAGCAGGTGGTCATCCACGTGCACCGTCCCGCCGTCGGGTCGGTCCAGCCCACCGAGCAGATGCAGCAGGGTCGACTTGCCTGATCCCGAGCGTCCGAGCACGGCGACCATCTCGCCGTCCTGAACGTCGAGGTCGACGTAGTCGACCACGCGACGAGCGCTGCGCCCGCTACCGAAGGAGCGCACCAACCCCCGTGCGCGCAGGCTGCCCACTCCCTTGACGGTAGCGGGGCGCCGCGTGGTTCTGGCCCAATGCGTCGCGGCACGAGGCGCTCGGCTGGCTGCCGCCTCCCCGCGGGGAGGCGGCAGACCCAAGGGCCGAGGCTCAGCGCACGCTCAGCGCAGGCGCTCGATGAGCATGGCCTCGCCCTGACCCTGGGCCACGCACATCGTCTCCAGGCCGATCGTCTTGTCGAGGGTCTCGAGGTCGTTGAGCAGCGTGGTCATGATTCGCACCCCGGTCATGCCGAAGGGATGCCCCAGGGCGATCGCCCCGCCGTGGGGGTTGAGGTTGTCCATGTCGATGTCGCACTCCTGCGCAATGGGCAGGACCTGAGCCGCGAAGGCCTCGTTGAGCTCGACTATGTCCACGTCGGACATCGTCATGCCGGCGCGCCCCAGCGCCTTCTTGATGGCGCCGATCGGGGCGACCCCCATGTACTCGGGCTCGTTGCCCCACGTGGCGGCGGTGATGATCCGGGCACGCGGCTTGAGGCCGAGCTCGGCGGCGCGGTCAGCGCTCATTACCAGGGCCGCCGCGGCCCCGTCGTTGAGCGGGCACGAGTTGCCCGCCGTCACGGTTCCGTCGGGGCGGAAGGCGGGCTCCAGCGAGCCCAGCTTCTCCAGCGTGGAGGACGCCCGCGGACCGTCGTCCTTGCTCACCTCGGTACCGTCGGCCAGCTTGACGGGAATGATCTCGCGGTCGAACGCGCCCTGCTGCTGGGCAGCGACGGCGCGCTCCTGGGAGCGCTGGGCGTACTGGTCCTGCTGCTCACGGGTGACCCCGTAGCGGTCGGCCACGTTCTCGGCGGTCAGGCCCATCGCGATGTAGGCGTTGGGCGTACCGTCGTTTCCCTGGAGGTGCTCGTTCTGGTCCTCGGGGTGCGCGGCCTCCTGGGCGGCGTTGTAGCGCGAGACGAACTCGACCCCCCCGGCGATGTAGGTGTCGCCCTGGCCGGCCACGACGCTGTTGGCCGCCGAGCGGATGGCGTCCAGTCCCGACGCGCAGTAGCGCGAGATGGTCGATCCGTTGGTTCCCTGGCCGAGCTTGTCTGACAGCAGGACGGCGATGCGCGCGATGTTGTTGGCCTGCAGGCCCTGGGGCAGTCCGCAACCGGCGATGACCTCCTCCACGGCGGAGGGGTCGACGCTGGCGTTGCGCTCCAGCAGCTGATCGATCACGTAGGCCAGCGTCTCATCGGGTCGCAGGGTGGCCAGCGAGCCCTTGAAGGCGCGCCCGACCGGGGTACGGATGGCGTCGACGATCACGGCTTGAGGCATGAGCATGAATCCTTTCGGTGATGAAGCCCGGCGGTCGCACTCCACGGGCAGGTTTATCCCCCGGCGGTCGCACACCACGGGGCCTGTGTGAGGGACAGCTTATCCGCTCGTCTGCGGGCCGCTGTCTCGCGGGGTCAGACCCCACCCGCGGTGGCTCAGCACCAGGTGCAGCCCAAAGCTGGGTTCCGAGCGGCGGCCGACGCCGCGTCTTTAGCTCATAAGCCTCGCCTCAGGAGACCTCGCTGGTGGCGCCCTGGCGCGTCCAGCAGCGGACGATGTCGCGCATGGAGAGGATTCCGGTGACCTCCGAGCCGTCGAGCACGACGACGTGGCGGAAGCCGCCGTGGACCATCTCCTCGGCTGCGCGCTCGAGCGACCAGTCCACCGCCGCATAGGTGAGCTTGGCCGACAGGTGGTCGCCGACCAGCTCCTGGTCGACGTCCTGGCCGGCTCCGATCGCGCGCAGCAGATCGCGCTCGGTGAGGATCCCGGGGCCTTGCTGCTCGGGATCGAGGACGACGGCGGCGCCTACATTGCGGGCGGTCATGCGGCGCGCCGCCTCGCGCAGCGTGTGCTCCGGCCCCACCGTAACCGTGATGCGGTTCATCCCGTCGTGCACCTGCATCGGAACCTCCCCTTGCGCCTTTGGTGACGACCATACCTGCCGTATCAATCGCTGGCAACATCGGTGGGCACCGCCGTCGAGTCATTCGCCGATCTGTCACAGGCAGCTCGTCAGGAACTCGCGTCCGGCTGCGTTCTCGGTGAGGTGCAGGGCCTCCTCCTACGGCTCTGCGCCCTACGTGGCAGGAGTGGTGCGGATGCGCGGTTCCTCGGTCGACGCGGCACGGCGACCGGCCGGCGCGATCGGTGCGTGGCGGCGTATCTCAGCGAGCAGGCGAACCGGAAGCTCGGCCGCGTCGGGCACGTCAGTCGGTGCTTGGGATGCCGCCGCAGGAAGAAAGAAGCGCACCCTTATCCGCGGGCGCTTGGGGAAGCGGGCGATGTCGACGGTGCCCTGCACGGTGACGCAGATCACCTGGGCCTGCGGGACCGCCAGGGCTAGGCGACCAAGGTCCGCTGCGGGCCCGCAGCGTGCGCCCCAGCGATCTGGTCCCCTCGGGGAACACCCCGATGCGCGCGCCGCCGGCCAGCTCGCTGACCGCTCGATCCAGGGCGCGCGCGTCGCTCGCTCCCCGCTCGATCGGGATCTGACCTATGCCGTCGAGGATCCGGCCCAGCCCAGGGACCCTCCAGATCGACGACTTGGCCAGCGCCCGGATCTGGCGACGTGGGAGCTCGGCGATTCCGATGGCCAGCGGATCCCAATAGCTGTCGTGGTTGCCGGCCAGCAGGACCGGTCCGCAGCGGGGCAGATGCTCGACCCCCGAGACCTCCAGGCGTCCCCACCGGCGCACCGCCACGGCACAGACGCCCATGGCCAGACGGTAGGTGCGCGAGATGGGCTCCGCGGGGTTCATCCCGTCGCGTCAGCCAAGGTCAGATCGTCGACGGGCACGCGCAAAAGGTACGGCTCGCCCGCGGCTCATGCGCTTCCGGTGGGACTCTCGACCCCGGCGACGGAGCCGTCGGTTAGTAGCAGTGGCCCGCGCCGCGTCGCGCCGTCTTGGAGCATCGCGGTCATCTGCGCGGCCGGCATCGGGCGCGCGAAGTAGTAGCCCTGGGCCAAGTGGCAGCCGAGCTCACGCAGGCACCTCCACTGCTGTTCGGTCTCGACGCCCTCGGCCACCACGGCCATCGAGAGCGCCCTGGTCATCTGCACGACGGCGGCGACGATCTGGCGATCGACCCCTTGTGAGCCCAGCCCCGAAATGAACGAGCGGTCGAGCTTGAGGTGTCGATGGGCAGGCGACGCAGATAGCCCAGAGACGAGTAGCCGGTGCCGAAGTCATCCAAGCTGACGCGCACGCCGAGCGCTCGCAGCTCCTGCAGCGCAGCGGCGGGGGCGGCGCTTCCCTCCAGCAGCACGCTCTCGGTGATCTCGAGGGCCAGCCGAGAGGGGGGGAGCCCGGTTTGCATGAGCAGGTCTGCCACCAGAGCGACCAGGTCTCCATCGGCAAACTGGCGCCCGGAGACGTTGACGGCCACTGTGGGGACCACACCGCAGATACCACTGGCCGGCCAGCGAGCCGCCTGGGCGCACGCCTCACCGAGCACCCACTGGCCCAGAGGCACGATCAACCCGGTCTCTTCGGCCAGCGGCAGGAACTGTGCGGGCTCGAGCAGCCCCCGCTGCGGGTGCTCCCAGCGGACCAGTGCCTCAGCGTCCACGAGGTCGCCCGTCGTCACCGAGACGATGGGCTGATAGAAGACGCGCAGCTCGTCGCCCTCGATCGCCTGGCGCAGCTCGTGCTCGTCGTGCAGACGATTGAACACGCTTGCGCCCATGGCCAGATCGAACAGCTCGTAGCCGCCGCGGCTGCGTTTCTTGGCGCGGCACATGGCGGCCTCGGCCTCGCCGATCACCGAATCCGGGGTCGCCTGGTGAGAGCTGATGGTGATACCCAGGCTCGCGCTGACAAAGAGCTGCTCGCCAGCGACGGCAAGCGGTGCTCTGAGCGCCGAGATGACGCGCTGGGCGACGGCCAGGGCACCCCGGTCGCTCGCCACGTCTTCACAGACCATCACGAACTCGTCTCCGCCAAAGCGCACCACGGTGTCCTCGCTCATGCGCGCCATGGTGTCGTGGCCCCGGACGATCTGGTCCAGCAGCCGGGCAACCTCGACGAGCAGCTCGTCGCCGGCCTGGTGGCCCAGGCTCTCGTTCACGAGCCGGAAGTCGTCCAAATCGACGAAGACAACGGCCACCGCGCAGTCGCGACGCCTGGCCCCCGCCAACGCATGGACCAGGCGATCGAAGAGCAGAGTCCGGTTGGGCAGACCGGTGAGAGGATCGTGCAGCGCCTGGTGGGCGAGGCGGTCCATGGCCTCGCGGCGGTCGCGCTCTGATCGCACCGCCTGGGTGAGGTCGCGCGCGAAGAGCTGGAGGATGAACGTCTGACCGGCCCGCATCCGCGACAGGCTCAGCTCGGCGGGAATCTCGCGACCGTCGCGGTGTAGCGCGTCCACCAGGAGCCGTTGATCGCCCCCCGCGCCATCGGCCCCGAACGCCTCGACATCCGCCCGGAACGCCTCACGCGCACCGGCCGCGATGAGCGTGTCGGCCAGCTCGCGGCCCAGGGCCTCAGCACGCGTCCAGCCGAAGGTGGCCTGTGCTTCCTCGTTCCAGTCAAGGATGAGACCCTCGGCGTCCGCGGCGATGAAGGCGTCGCGCGCTCCCCGCAGGATCTCGCGCAGGCGGTGGTCACTGTTGTGCAGTGCGCGCTCGGCTCCGCCAGCGTCCAGGAGGGCGCCACCGGCCGGGCCGGGCTTGCCGTTGGGGTCGCGCGGGCGGACATCCCAGCCGCCCTGGGTCAGGGCCAGAGCGCAGGCCATGTCCCTCAGCAGGCGCTGCTCGGCGGAGCGGAAGGGCGTGGGTCCGCGGCGGGCCACGACGAGCCTGGCCAACCCACCGTCGGCGGGCGACACGCAGATTGCCGCGAGCCCCAGCCCTGGCAGTCGCCCGTGCGCTTCGCGAGCTTCGCCGACCGCGATCAGATCGCGGTCAGACGGACCGTCGATGTCCTCGCCGACGCGGGCCACCACCTCGCCTGCGCGGACCCACGCGCCGAGGTCCGCCGCGACTGCCCTGGCCGCATGGGCCACGCCTGCTCGCGCCGCCGACTGCGCGTCGACGGCGGCCGAGAGCGTCATGAGAAATTCGGACAGTCGTGTCGGCACAGGCACGCCTTCAAGAGGGGACGAGCTCTTCGCTTACCACCGGCCTATCGGCAGCCGTCGCTCCAGACCCGAGCCGGCCATTCCCGTCCCGGCAAAGGTTTCGTTTTGGTGGTGTTTTGGCCCATTTGCCCGTCAAATCGCTTCAGCTGCCAGGCCGTCGCGCCGATAGAGGCTCATCGAGTGTCGCTCGGGCGTCGATCGACCGAGACATCTGGGGGTTTTCGTGGGCATCTTCTGCATACGTGAGGAAAGGGTCGACCGCGAGGTCAGCGTCGTTTTGGTGGACGGGTATCTGGACTTCGACGCTGCGCCGGCCCTCAAGGAGTCCATCGTCAGTCAGATCGACGAGGGCAGTCGCCACCTGGTCATCGACCTCACCCGGACAGAGTTCATCGACTCGACCGCGATCGGCGTGCTCGTCGGTGCCCTCAAGCGGATTCAGGAGTCGAGCGGGTCACTTGCCGTCGTCTGCACGAACGAGAACATCCGCGACATCTTTGCGCTCGTCGGTCTCGACGACATGCTGCCCCTGCACCGCTCGCGTGAAGATGCCCTCTCGGCGATCACCAGCACGGCCTGAGGCGAACACAGGGACGGCCCCCGCTCCGGGGGGCTTCTCTCCCGGAGAGCTGCGGCTACCAGCTCGGCCGTCGGAGCTGCAACGAGCGCGCGACTACGCAGACGAGGCCGCGGCTGCGTTCGGCTTCGGCCAAGCGGAGCGCTTCCAGCTCGTGTTCGCGGTCAACGAAGCCGTGACCAACGCGATCAGGCATGGTGTCCCCGACGACGCCGGGACCATCGGCCTGCGCGTGACCGCCACCGGCGACCGCTTGACCCTGACCGTCCGCGATTGCGGACGGTTCGTCACTCCCGTACATGCAGGACGCATGGCCGACCATGGCCGGGGGATGGAGATGATGGCCGCCCTCGTGGACGACTTCGAGGTCTCCGCCGAGCCGGGGGGCACGATCGTGCGCCTGGGCAAGCGGCGGCGAGGGCCGGTCACCCCGGCAGTGCAGGACCGTGCCTAGCCGCGCCCGGCGTGCGTGCCGTACTGGAGCCGCGCTGATGGTGGCCGCGGCCTGCTTTCCCGTCCCCGCGCTCGCCGGCGCAGGTCCGCTCAGCCCGTCCCCGCTTCCCGGTACGCAGGCCTCCCAGTCGCCTCAGCCGCGTCCCCTCCTGCAGGTCAGCCTGTCGGCGGTGCCCCGGGCGCTGGCGAACGTGCTGCCGCCGCTACCCACAGGGTCTCCGCCGCTCACGAACGGGTTGCCGCCGCTGCCCACGGGGTCGCCGCTGCTCACGAACGGGTTGCCGCCGCTGCCGAAGACGCCGCCGCTGCCCGGCGTGCCGCCGCTGGTCAAGGTGCCGCCGGTGGTCAAGGTGCCGCCGCTGGTCAAGGTGCCGCCGCTGGTCAAGGTGCCGCCGGTGGTCAAGGTGCCGCCGCTGGTCAAGGTGCTACCCCTGGTGGACAGGGTGGTGCCCGTGCCTTCCGCTGCCGCGGGCCATCCGCCGCCCCGTGGTGCGCCGGCGTCCCGGTCGGCCGCAACTGCGTCAGGGCGTGGGCCGAGCGCGTCGATCGCTGCGCCGAGCCCATCGAATGGCCTCTCCAGTGCCGCTCGCCCCGGGGCCAAGGGCCCCGGCGGGCTTCCCCGGGGCAGCTCCCCGCGCGGCCGGCGCGCTTCCGCCCACCCTACGACTCTCGGTCACAGGTTCTCGCCGCGTCGCCCGCCGAGCGCGTCAGCAAGCCGACTGGCCTTGGCTGGGCGGGCGCGCGTGCCCGCCCGCCGCAGCGCGCGGAGCTCGCCGGTAGCCGGGCGCCGGCCAAAGTCCAACGATCCTCTGAGCGCTATCGGCCGCCTGCTGCCGCTGCCGCTGCCCGTCCCTGACTGGAGCAAGCCGGTCATCCTGCTCCTGCTGATCCTCGCCGCGGGCCTGGCGATCCGCTCCCGCCTGGCCACGCGGCGGGCGCACCGGGTGGAGGCCCAGCAACGGCTGCTGGTCGAGGATCTGGACTCTCTGCAGGCCGCGCTCGTGCCGGCGATCCCGGCCCGGCTCGGAGGGCTTTCGGTATCCGTCGCCTATCGCCCCGCCGATGGACCGGCCGCCGGCGGCGACTTCTACGACGCTTTCCCGGTGGGCGACGGGGGGGTGGCCGTTCTCCTGGGCGACGCCTCAGGACACGGCCGCGACGCGCTGGCTCGCTCGGCGCTCATGCGCTACACGCTGCGCGCCTATGTGGAGGCCGGATTGGCGCCGCAGGCGGCGCTCGAGCTCGCTGGCCGGGTACTCGCGGGGGAGACCGGCGAAGAGTTCACCACTGTCGCAGTCGCGCTCTATGACGCGGGCGCTGGGACCCTTACCTACGCCGTTGCCGGACATCCGCCGCCGCTCGTGGTCGGCGATGCCGACCACGAGCCGGTGCTGGTCTGCTCCTCGCCCCCCGTCGGGTGGGATCGGCCCACCGGGCGTCGCCAGACGATCATCACCCTGCCCGCTGGCGCGCGAGCTTGCTTCTTCAGCGACGGCCTTACCGAGTCGCGCACCGCAGGGACGATGCTCGGTCGCGAGGGACTCACGCGCATACTCCGTCAGCTCGGTCCGAACGCGTCGGCCGCTACCTTGATCGAGCAGCTACGCGACGTGGCCGACGATGTGAGCGACGACATGGCGGCGTGCATCATCAGGGCCGATGGGCCTCACAGCGCGCCACCGCTGCGCGTGGAGGAGCTCGAGCTCGACGCTTGCCAGCTGTCCGGGACCCAGGCCGAGCGCTTCCTCACCGCCTGCGAGGTGCCCGCCGAGGAAATCCCGGCGGCGGTGGCGCGCGCTCGCCGCGTCGCCGACGAGCGTGGGACCGCCGTGCTACGCGTGCGGATGGCGCCCTCACCGGCGCAGGTCGCCATAGCTGCCCGCGAGGGTCAGGGGCCTGGTGGCACTCCGCTCAAGGGCCAGCTCTCAGCGGGAACGCCTCCCGCAGCCGTGCCCGCCTAAAGCAGGGCGGCCCTGAGCTGGCGCGCCCCAAGAAAGGACATGGCAGGCTGTTAGGAACGGCGGCGGCGAGTAGGCGCAGAACATGCTTTACCAGAACGTCGCTGACGGCATTCACCGGACCGAGGATGCCCACACAACGGGTATGTGATCGAAGACGCCGGCCGGCTGTGCGTGGTGGACCGAGCACAGCCGGCTAAAGGGAGAGCGCCCCGAGCCGGACGGACGTCCGCTTGCTCCTGGCCTCTACGACGGAGCGGAGGTGATCACGGAAATCAGCTCGCCGACCTTGGCGTCGTCGATCGCGCCCGCCAGATCGCCCTGGCTGACCACGCCGATCAGCTTGTGTCCGTCGATGACCGGTAGACGGCGCACCTTGTGCTCCTTCATGGTGCTCAGTGCCTCATCGACGGAGTCATCGGCGCCGATCGTCACGGGCTTGCCCTGTCCGAGCTCGCCGGCCTGCGTGTGCGCCGGATCCTTGCCGGCCGCCAGTACCTTCACGACGATGTCGCGGTCGGTGAGCATGCCCTTCAGGCGCTCATCCTCGCCGCAGATCGGAACAGCTCCCACGTCCAAGCTTGCGAGCTTCTTGGCTGCGTCGAGAACCGTCTCCTTCTCGCCGACGCATTCGACGCTGCCGGTCATGATCTCGCGTGCCGTCTTGCCCATGTGACCTCCTCGGTCGTCGCCGCATTATCTGTCTCTCCGTACCCGCGGTGGACGTGTTCCTACCTGCGGAAGCCCGTGGTCTTCGGGGTTCGGCACGCCAGGGAGCGCTTGCTGATCGGTGCCGCCGGCGAGGCGCGTGTGTTCCGCTAAGTCAGCTGGGCCCGGCTGGGAGACGGTGCCCGCCGACCCTGACCGAGCGCCTGATGAGCGCTTTGTGGCCATGGCGGACAACCAGCGTGCAGTGGCCGCCCGCGACGTGGTTGTGGCGCGGTCGCAATACGACCTCGCGGGTCGCCGTGCCCACGCTCGGGACCCTGCTCGCGGCGAGCACGCGCTGTCCGCGGTGTAGCTCGACGAGCAGGTCCGTGAGTCTGCCGGAGGTCATCTGGAGGCGGACGAGCAGGCCGTGTCGACGGTGGCGGCGACCGTAGAAGCGCGCCACGAGTCGACCAGCTGCGGGATGGGTGACGGGCGTAGATCCGGCGACTGTGGTGGATGCGGCGCACTTTCCTTGGGGGACGGCCTCCTCGAGGGGGTCCAGCACGGGCTTGGGACGCGCGGTCCCGTTGGACGGGTCAAACCAGCTCATGGGCTGCCACCCGGAGGCGCTGCAGTAGTCGGCCGCCCACGGCCGGATGCCAGCCAGCCGGCCCGACGAGATCCCCCAGGCGACGAGGTCCCGGGTGAAATCGTGCTGCCCCTTCTCGGTCATCGCGTAACCGGGAACGGGGTCGTTGAACGGGTAGGGGGGTTGCATCAGGCTGGACGGGTAGCCGTATTCGGCAATGAACATCTGTCGCCCGAACCTCTGGCCGAGTGCGGTCGCGGTGTCCTTGAAGAACTGGAACATGTCAGCAGCGCCGAACGTGGTCTTGCCGTCGGTCGGGTAGTAGGACGTGCCCAGAAGGTCCGGCAGGTAGCCCGCCGCGCTCACCGCATTCCAGAACGCGACCTGCACGTTCGGTGTGCGGTGACCGAAGTGCGAGATGTGCGTACTGAAACGCGCAGAGGGGTCGACCGATCGGATGCCCTCCGCGGCGGCCGCCAGCAGACGACCTACGTAGGGCCAAAGATGGGCCTGACAGAAGGCGATCCGCTGACCCTCGGGCATGGCGACCAGGGTAGGGACACTCATCAGTCCGATCTGGCGATCCACCGCATCAGGCGCCTGGTAGGAGTTATCGGGGAACAGGGGCCTGACCGCCACGCCCGCCACGCCGTTCTCGACCTCGTTGCCGAGATCCCAGTAGTTGACCCTCACTCCGGTGCCCAGGATCTGGCGGGCAACCAGTGGCCGAGACTCCAGGGTCAGAAGCGGCTCGCGCCGGCGTCTCTCGGGCAACGGAGACCGAAAGCGCCGAGCCATGGCCATGGCCATGGCCGAGGCGGTGAGCGTGTGCCGACATCCTCATCCGATCGGCTCCTCTGGCGCCGGGACCACCTCGCCGCGCGCGCCCAGCGCCTCGTCGAGAGCCGCGGCGATCAGCTTGAAGTGCTCGGGGGTGGCCGTCAGCGGCGGCGAGACGCCCACTCCGCGGCCGAGGGGACGGACGAGCACTCCGGCGGCGCGTGCACCGGTGGTCACCCGGGCCACCGCGGCGGGGTCGCGCTCGAGCTCGGCAGCGGTGAGCTCCACGGCGGCCATCGTCCCCGTCCCGCCTCGCACCTCGGCGACGATGTCATGGGCGCTCAGGGGAAGCAGGGCGTCCAGGAGCACGTCTTCCATCTCCCTGCCGCGGTGCAGGAGACCGTCGTGCTCGAGCAGGGCGATGTTGGCCAGGGCCGCCGCGCAGCAGGCCGCGTGGCCGGCATAGGTGGGGCCATGGCGCAGGATCGGACCGCCGGGCGTGTCCCAGAACGGCTCCGCCACACGGTCGGCCACGATCACGCCACCGAGCGGTAGGTAGCCGCTGGTCACGCCCTTGGCGAAGACGATCATGTCGGGGGCGACGTCCCAGCGCTCGATGCCGAACCAGGTACCGAGGCGGCCAAAGCCGCAGATGACCGCGTCGATGACGAGCAGGACCCCGGCGCGGCGACACACATCGGCTACGCCCTCGAGGTAGCCGTCGGGCGGTGGATAGACGCCGCCGGCCCCGATGACCGGCTCGACGAAGAACGCGGCCACCCGGTCGGCCCCGCCACGCTCGATGGCCTCGGCAAGCGCGGGCAGGGAGTCATGGGGAATCTGCTCGGCCTCGAACTGGGGGCCGAAGCCCTCCCGGTTGGCCGGGATGCCGGCGATCGCCGTGCCGATGCCGTGCGTTCCGTGGTAGCCGGCGGTGCGGCTGAGCAGGAGGGTGCGCTTGGGCTGGCCCACCTCGCTCCAGTAGCGCCGCGCGAGCTTGGCGGCGGTGTCGATCGAATCACCTCCGCCGGAGGTCAAGAAGACGCGGCCGGGCATGGGCGCACGCTGCACGAGCGCGTCGGCGAGGTCCAGCGCGGGGCGGTTGGCGAAGTCGCCGAAGGCCGAGTAAGCCTCCAGGCGTGCCATCTGGGCGCTGATCGCGTCGCGGATCTCGGCGCGGCCGTGCCCGACATTGGCGTACCAGAGGCTCGCGGTGGCGTCGAGGTAGCGGCGGTCACCCTCGTCCCACACCCACACGTCCTCACCCCGGTCGATCACCAGCTCCTGACCGCGCACGGTGCCCATGTCGGCGAATGGGTGCCAGAGCCGCGAGTCGTGCGTAGGCGTGCCGCCGATCACGACTTTGCACCGGTGGTCGGATGCGCCTGCTGGGAGCGCGCCGCACCCGGATCGAGCTCGGCGAGGGTCAGGCGATGACGCGGCTCCCCTCTGACGGCGACCGTCGAGCGGGTGACAAGGTGTGCGTCGACGTGCACCAGCTCTCCCGGGGCGAGCTGCCGCCAGCCAGGATCCTCGTCCATGGGCTCGCTGGCCACGACGACGGATCCCGCTTGCGCGAGGTCGCCCGAGCGCACGTGGATCGTGCCCGCGGCGCTGCTGTGGTCCAGGTGTCGCCGGTGCTGATGCGTGACCGGACGCTCCAGAACGTAGAGGCCATGCGTGTCGGGATAGCGCAGGGCCCAGAGCTCGTCCGCGGTGACGAGGACCACGTTGAGCGCGTACAGGGGCACGTTCTCGGCGACCCATCGAGCAGCTGACGTTAGACCCGCGGACACGTCGCCGTCGTGCTCGTCGATGCGTTTGCTGACCAGAGCAAAGAACCGCTCGGAGTCGGTGTCTCCCCCCACGAGCCGGCGATAGTCGCCGAGCTCGGCGTCGAGCGAGTCGAGGCCCTGGATGACGCCGTTGTGGGCGAGCAGGCGGCCGTTCTGCTCAAAGGGGTGGGTGTTCTCGCGTCGCAGCCCGCCGGTCGAGGCGTAGCGGATGTGCGCGATGAACGTCTCCGAGAGCACCTCGCGGGCCTCGCGCGCGAAGGCCTGATCCTCATAGGCGGCGACGGCGCGCTTCTCCACGCGCGGGCTGCCGCCCTGAGCGAACCATCCGAGGCCCGTCCCGTCCGGCTCGCGGCGACTCTGCACGGAGAGGCTGTCGTCGGCTTGGATGAGCCAGAACGTCGCGTGTGCGCGAGCGGGAGCGCCCGACATGCCGAACAGGCGGCACACGTCAGCGTGCCCCGCCCGGTCGGGCGGCGAGTGCGCCGGCGTCGACCATCGTCCCCACGGCGGACGCGACTGTCGAGATCGAATGGAGCAGGAAGCCCCACTTCAGCGCCACGAGGGTCGAACGTACCCGCGGGTCGCGGCGATACACCTCGGCGTCTGTGCGAAAGCCTCTGCTCTGCGGGATTGGTGTGCCGAATCGGGCTCCCCAGAGCGCTCGGCTAGTACCGACTTGCTTCAAGGTGGTGTGATGGATGGGCCTGGCGCGGCGTAGTACAGAGCAGTGGTGGACCAGCCCCGCATCGAGGCAGCGTCGCTGGCGGCGACCGTGGCGGCGATGCCGTCACCCGGCCGCCCTGAGCGGTTTGCTCGTGTGGCCGAGCTTGATCTGGACGCCCTGTACCGCGACTGTGCGACCGATGTCTACGCCTATGTGGCGTCGCTGCTGCGTGACCGCTCCGCGGCCGAGGATGTCACCGCGTTGGCGTTTGAACGGGCCTATCGGGCGCGGCGGCGCCATGATCCGCGGCGTGGCAGCGCCCGCGCGTGGCTCTTTGGCATCGCGCGCAATGCCGCCTTGGATGATCTTCGTCGCCGCCGACGCATGCAGCAGGCGCCTCTGGATCTCGAGCACGAAGCGTCCGACGAGCTGGTCGACGAAACCGACGAAACGGTCCGTCGCGTGGCTGTCCGCGACGCGCTTTGCACACTGGCGCCGCGCGACCGTGAGGTGGTGCTGTTGAAGTTCCATGGCGGCCTGACCAATGCCGAGCTGGCCGGAGTGCTCCGCGTCAGCGAGACGAACGCCGCAACTCGGCTGCACCGCGCGCTTACCCGCCTACGTCAGGCGTGCCTGACGGGGGAGCAGGCCTGATGCGAGCACGCGTGACCGCCTTGCTCGGGCGCCGCGGGCCCGAGCCTTCGCCTTCCGTGCGTGGCGAGCTTGAACAGCTCGATGCTGCCCTGGAAGGCGCCAGCGGCGACACGGCGCTGGATGCCTTGGTCGCCGATCTGCGCGCCTGCGCGCCGCGCATGACCCCAGCCTTTACCGCTCGCCTGGACGCCCGCGCTGCCGCCGGCTTTCGTACCGAGCGCGCCACCGGCATCCGCCGAGGGAGCCGGCCGCGCCCGTCCGCGAGCGTGGGAGTGGCTCATGGCGGCGAGCGCCACGCCGGCGGTAGGCCGTCGCCGAGCGGCATGGGCGGACGGTTGATCGGGGTCGGCCTGCGGGGTCGCCTGGCCCTCGGCAGCGGTGTGCTGGTCACCGTCGTGGCTGCCCTGGTGATGGTGGCGCTGATCGGCGGTCCGCGCCACCCGGCCACCAGCAGCGTCTCGTCGGCCCAGTCTGGGGCCGCGCCCGGGTCGACCAGGACGAGCGGGGCGCCGTCTCCTGCCGCCGGCGCGGCGTCAGCGCCGGTTGCGCCCGCGCTCGCGCCGAGTGAGCCGCCCGCCGCTGCCTCGGGCGTTCGGCGACAGCAGGTGTCCGCCTCTCTGTCGCTGAGCACCGGTGGCTCGGTGCAGAGCGTCTCCGACGGGGTGGTGCGCGTCACAGGGGCCTACGGTGGCTACGTACAGAGCTCCCAGGTTAAGGACGGCACGGACGGCGGGCAGGCCTACCTGGTTCTCGTGCTGCCCACCGGCCGCCTCGCCTTGGCGCTGGGCGAGCTGTCGCGGCTGGCCCACGTGCAGTCGACCAACCAGGCCACCAACGACATCACGGACGCCTACGACAGCGCTCGGCGCCAGCTCGCCGACGACGCCACTCAGCGTCAGGCCTTGCTGCACGCGCTGGCAAACGCCACGACGCAGGGACAGATCGACAGCCTGCGCGGTCAGGTTGAGCTGGTCGGCGGTCGTATCGACCGCGACCGTGTCGCTCTGGACTCGGTCAACCGCCAATCGCGTACGTCTCAAGTCAACGTGACGATCGCACGCTCCCCGGCTTCGGCACCGTCTGCCGGCTGGACGATCGGCAACGCCCTCAGCGACGCGGGCACGATCCTGAAGACGATGGCCGCCGTGGCGCTCCTGACGGGTACCGTCACAGCACCCGTGCTGCTGAGCCTCGCCACACTCCTGGCCGCCGGGCGCGCCGTGCGCCGCACGCGCCGCGAACGGGCGCTCGACGCACCGGTCTGAGCGCTGCCCCGGACGGGGACGCAGGCTGCTTACCGACCGAACGTGCGCACGAAGCCCCGGGCCCGCTGGGAGAGACCGTCGATGAGCTGTCGAACCTCGGTGAGACCAGCGCGCAATTCCGCGTCGCCGAACTCGACCGGCATCAGCGAGTCCTGCAGGGCGACGAGCTCGCCCTCCGCATGGGCCACCGCCTCGACAGCGGTGTCGATGAAACCCCTGACGCCCCTCGACGGCGCTCCTGGCGACGGGGTGTGAAACTCACGGCCCGGCAGCCCATGACGGGCTGCGAACTCTGCGTGCGTACGCTTCGCACGACCGTAGGCGTGTTGAACCGGTCGGAACAGCTGCTCCTCGAGGCGATCGGCCTGTTGGTCGTCCAGCTGCTCATAGGCGGCGCCCAGGGACGCAAGCGCCTGGGCGAGGCCGTCGATCGCCCCGGCCAGCGCGTCGAGTAGCTGCTGGCGCATTTCCGCGTCGCTGTAGGGCACCCAACCAAGGGTAGTTCCGGGCGCACGGGCACCGCCGGTCCGGCTCGCAAGCTCGACGGGCGGCGAGCCGACACCCGCGTCAGACGGCGCTGTCCGCCCGACAAAGAGCCACCGTGCCCAGCGGAGGGTCACCCTCGGCGCAACGCCGTCCCTCGGGGAGGTCCGAACCGCGGTGCCTACGATGGCCAGGCAGAACCCGTCCAGGCCGACGATCAGGAGTTTCAGCGTGCCCTCGAAGACATGGTTCATCACCGGCGTATCGCGCGGCTTCGGCCGCGAGTGGGCGATCGCCGCCCTCGACCGCGGCGACACCGTGGCCGCGTCAGCCCGTGATGTCGCCACCCTCCACGATCTGACCTCCCAATACGGAGACTCGATCTTGCCGCTCTCCCTCGACGTCACCGACCGCGAGGCGGTCTTCGCGGCGGTCGGGCGCGCGCACGAGCACTTCGGGCGACTCGACGTCGTGGTCAACAACGCCGGCTACGGACAATTCGGCATGGTCGAGGAGCTCAGCGAGCAGGAGGCGCGTGCACAGATCGAAACCAACCTGTTCGGTGCGCTGTGGGTGACCCAAGCTGCCCTTCCCTACCTGCGCGAGCAAGGCAGCGGTCACATTCTGCAGGTCTCGTCGATAGGGGGGATCTCGGCCTTCCCGGGCATCGGCATGTACCACGCCTCGAAGTGGGCCCTCGAGGGGATCAGCCAATCCCTGGCCCAGGAGGTCGCCGGCTTTAAAATCAAGGTGACGATCATCGAACCCGCCGGCTACTCGACCGACTGGGGCGGCTCGTCGGCAAGGCACGCCACCCAGCTACCTGCCTACGAGGGCGTGCACGAGGCCGTCGCCCATGGCCGTGCGAGCCGACAGGCCACCCCGGGTGATCCCGTCGCGACCCGCGACGCCGTGCTGCGCATCGTCGACGCCGAGAACCCACCGCTACGCGTCTTCTTCGGCGACGGCCCCCTGGGCATTGCGACGGCAGACTACGAATCTCGGCTCAGGACCTGGCGAGAGTGGGAGCCGCTTTCGATCGCCGCCCACGGCGACACCGATTGAGCCACCTGGGGCGGGACGCTCACCAGGGCTCTCCCGGCAAGGGCTCCGGCGCCATGGGGCTGACTCCGTGCGGCTGACCATCGTCCCGGTGGGATCACCGACGGTGCTTGTGCTTGATTCGCACCGGAGAGTGACGGAGCTTCCGCAGGCATGTGCTCAGCGGCGTCGCGTCCCCGCAGCCCTGGTCGCCGAGGTTCCGCACGGAGATTCGCCGGGTGAGCGGCGGATGGCCGTCGGACCGTAGGACGATGGTAGATGAGCGGGCGTAAGAGGAGACGCCGGTGTCGATGGCGCCCTCTGCCCCTGCGGTGACCGCGAAGCGACCGTGGGCCAGGAACCGATGACCGTGCCTGACTGCGAACGAGCCCGCGCACCCCTGGACGGGTAGGGCCGGACAACGCAGGGGCAGCACGAGCGTCTCTCCCCCGTAGGAATCAGCGTAGGCATAGCCCCTGGCTGCGGGCCGAGCCCGCCCGCATCTCATCGGGGCCACCGGGGGTGCCTGGGAGAGATCCCAGACCATGATGTCGTTCACCGCACAGGCTCGTGTTGCCCAGGTGAGCCGGGTGGCATCCAGGCGCAGGCTTCCCACGAGGTTGGGAGTGGTGGTCTGGTGCAGGACGCCGCCGGCACGGTCAACGACGATGATGCGCTCCGCGCCCGAAGCAGTCCCCGTAGACGAGGCGCTCAGAGGGTAGGCGAGGGAGAAATGGCCACCGCCGGCCGCGATCTGCAGTCGCTCATCGTAGTCTGCGCCAGGCGCGGGCCCGGGGAGGGGATGGACGGTGGAGTCACCGGGGGAGATGTAGAAAAGGTGTCCCCCGCCCACGCCGCGCTGGCCGAACAGCAGGGTCCCGTCGTCGTCGAGGGCTGCGTCGCCTGGGAACGTGAGCGGCGCCTGAAGCACCGTCTTACCTCTGAACACGTCGCTCACCTCGGTGGTGGCGTTGCTTGGAGGCACGAAAGCCAAGAAGCGGCCGTTGAGGTCGATCACGTGGCCGGGATGTTGGTCCTCGATGGGTCTGCCGTCTGGTGCGGTGCCCAGGACCGTCGCCTCGCAGCCGTCGGGACCCTCGGCATCGGTGGCCACCAGCGCGGGCGCGGCAAAGACGGGTGATGCGTTGTAGCTCCCGCTACAGGGAGCGCGAAAGCAGCCGAGAGCCCCACACGGCCCCTGCACCGAGACCAGCGGACCGGACGCAGGTCCCTGCAGGACCGCACGGGCCAGGATCTCCGGGTCGTTTCTGTCCTGGGACTTGAGGGCGCTGAAGGAGAGCGCAACGCGGTCGCTGGCCCCAGACACGTCCAAGGAGAGCTCATCTGCCGCGCGCGGCAGGGGAATGGTCTGAAGGTCTCGAACGGTGCCGGCGGCGTCGACCCCTCGCAGGAGCAGGCCGTGTGACGTTCCCTGGGCCCAGATCACATCCGCACCGGCGAGCACCGGCCCGCTCAACGTGCCACCGCCGGCGAGGGGGTCGTTGGCCACCAGCGTGAGCACCGACAGGCTACGGCCGCTGGCCACGCTCGTCCCGGTCAGGCCAGCGATCACGAGGGCCAGCGCCACCAGGACAGGCCTCGCCGTGGATGACCTCACGGGTGGTTCCTGTCCGCCAGCACGGTCGAACGGCGGTCGCGCTCGACCGCGCCTGGACAGCTGTGGCGAAGACCGGGACTGCAACGAATGAGCCGCAACGACGTGCTGACAGCTCGGCGACCGCGCGTAGCCATGATCAGCCGGACCATCGCCTGCTGGCTGGGGCCGAAGCGCAGCGAGCTGGGGAAGTCGACCAGCGCACGGGTTCCGGCCTGCACCCGGAAGGGACTCTGGCCCACTGCGCGGCGCCCCCGGTCCGCGCGGAGCAGGAGCCGCCCGGCGCAACCCTGGGGCTCGCCGGCGGGACAGCGTAGGAAAACGTTGACGTCCTCGGGCTCGCCCGGGTAGTAGTTGTACACGTAGCCCAGAGTCGGAGAAACCGGGTTGCGGCAGCGGCGCGGCACCACGGGAGGAGGACCGGCCAAGTCCCACACCTCGACGTCAATGGCCGCACAGGCGAGCGTGGTCCACGCCATTCGCCCGGCGTCCACCGCCAGACCCTTCACCGGTGGCGAGAGCAGCGAACGGAGCACGCCCCGGTGATCGCCCAGCTGCAGTCGCACCAACTCGTCGTTCGGCGTGTTCGAAGGATCAGAGAACGCGAAGTGACCGCCGCCAGCCGTGAGCAGCTGCGGGCCGATGCGGCTCCTAACGACCGAAACCGGGCGCAGAGCCCCCGTGGGGGCACTGGCCAGGACCACCTGGCGATTGACGCTGGCGAAGAACGAGCCGTCGTCGTCCAGCGCTCCCTGTCCGGACGGCAGGCGGTAGAGCACCGCGCCGGTGAGGACGTCGCTGACCGTCAGCTCTTCTCCTGGCGACGGCGCCGTGGCGAGCCAGCGGCCGTGTAGGTCGATGATCGTCCTCGTGAGCACTGACGCTGACGAGCCGCTGGCTGTTGAGGTAATCAGGAACGTTCGACAATCGTTGCTCGGGCCATGGAGGCTGGCGTCGTATGCCAGCGAGGAGACCCCGAGCCGAATGGTTCCGCTGCACCGGTTCACCGAGCATCCGGCCATCGGGCAGCCCAGCCGCCGAAGCGGACCCGTCGAGGGGCCGGTGAAGATCGCGCCGTAGCGCCCGCTGCCCGCGCTGACGTCCAGCGCGATGCCTTCCGGTCCACCGGCGAGTCCCACCCCCACGTCCTGAGGTCGTCCACGGAGAGGGATGCGCTGGACGTCGTGCAGTGCACCGGCCGAGTCAAGCCGGCGCACGAGAACTCCGCCGGGCAGACGCTGGACGAAGACGACATCGCCTCCGGCGAGCACGGGCCCGTCTACCCCGAACGCCGGCACGTCCTCCTGACTAAGGCCGACGCTGGCGTCCGCGGGCTGCACCACGCCCAGCAAGTTGGCAGCGGGAGCAGCCGCCGGCACCGCGAGAAGGGACACCGCGAGAAGGGCCACTGCGACAGACGGGAGAGCCACACATCGGGGCAGCATCCGCCCCACGGCAAGCGTGGCACTGCCAGTCGGTGACGAGCGCCACACCGCGTAGCGCTCCCTCCGCGTGCCGATCAGGCTGGACTGACGTACGAACACCCAGAAGCGCTTCACACCACGATCAACGAGCCGACCCAGGCAGAGTATTGAAAGTGCATGACGTTGCCCGGGGCCGGGGCCGGGGACAGGTCACATGAGACGGTGAGGCTCACCCGCACGCCTGAGATCCTCGAGCAGCTCGCCCAGCACGAGCTCCTCCGATCGCACGGCCCGCCCCCGTGCGTCGTCGCGGGGCTCCTTTCGCCCCTGCGGCTCTGCCGGCGCTTCCGGGCGCCACGGAGTGGCCCGCACCCGGTCGGTCAGATACCCGAGGATCTTCAGTCCCGCCGGGTCGTCGTCTCCGTGGTGGTGGATCGTCGCGCCCGCGGTAAGCAGGTCGTCGAGCAGGGTCAGGACGGCGGCGTTGGGCCACCCGCCGGTGCAGATCAGCGCGGGGCAGGACGTGCCCAGCGCCCGCTCGGCGGCGCGCACCACGACGGGGTTCTCGCAGGTGAAGATCATGGCGCCGGCGGGCCAGCCCAGCGGCTGTGCTCGCAGATGCCCGTACGTAAGGACCACGGCCTGACCCCGCAGGGCGCGCAGCGCGCGGGCCACCGGCGTCTCGCCGACCGGCGCCAGGCCGAGGGTCAGGACGGTGCAGGACAGCGGATCGACCTCTACGCCGTACTCCAGCCACAGCTCACGGGTCTCGATCGCGTCGAGGCTCCGGTCGCTGTTGCCGGACCGCCAGGAGAGCAAGATCGTGGCCAGCCGGCCGAGCGTCTGGTCGGGATCGAGTGCGTGGGGGTCGCCGTCGAGGAGCTGGGCGGCCAGCGTCGAGCGGGCCACCGGCGGCGAGCGAGGCAGCCCGGCGATCACCTCCAGCGCCGTCGCCACCAGCGCCCGGTCGGCGGGACCCGGGGAGCCGACCCGTCGGACGTGCGCGGCCCAGTCGCCGAGACCCCGATGCGCACGCACCAGCGGGTGGTCGGCGAGCCAAGCGCCGAACGCGATCCGCTCTTCGCGCTGCGCGCGGCTCTCGGCGCGGAGGTCGCGCGGGGCGGTGCCGACGGCTTCGGTGAGGATCGCGTCCAGGTCGTCCCCGGCCGCAGTGATCGTCGCTGCGAGCCGCGACAGCGTGGTCTTGAACGTCGCGCCGGCGAGCACCGTCCGACTTCGACCGGGCCACGGCAGGCCGTCCAGCGCGAAGGCCTCCTCGGCCGTGATCTTGGCCAGGATGATGCGGGCATCCCCCGATGCTCCGCGGCGCTCGCGGCTTGCGTGCGCCGCCCGCCAGAGTCGCTCGAGGGCCGGGTCGGCGAACCCGATCACGCCGGGTAGAGCTGATCCTGCTCGAGCTCGCGCAGGCGGTCGCCGTCCCACAGGAAGCGAATGGCGTGAACCCCGAAGTCGCCCTGCTCGCGGTGCAGCTGGTAGACGGCGAGCTGCGGCACGGTCCGGTAGGTGCCCCACAGCTCGTGGGACGTCATCACGAGGTCGAGGTCGAAGGCGACCGTGGCACCAAGCACCCGCTCGCGTGTCTCGTCGTCGATGCCCGACAACGCCTCGTCGAGCATCACCAGGCGGGGCGCGGGCGTGTCGCCGTACAGGGCGGCGGCCGCCGCGAACAGCGGCAGGTGGATGAGGACCGCCTGCTCACCGCCGGAGCCGACGGCGTGGCGGCGCGCGGTGAGGCGCTCGGTGTGACCGTCGACCTGCAGCAGCAGTCCGAAGGCGAACCACCGGCGGTAGTCGAAGGCATCGGCCAGCAGCGCGGACATGGGGACGGGCTGACCGGTCTCGGCCTCCGCGCGGCGCGCCTCGTCGATGCGGGCGCGGAAGAAGTCGACCAGCGCGCTGCGGTTGGCGTCGTCGTGCCAGCGGGCGCGCTTGGTCAGCAGGTCCGCGGTCCGGCGCCGGTCCCCGGTCTCGTCGTCCAGCGCGAGCCACTCGAGCTGGACAACCTTGCCCGCCGCGGTGGGCGCACCACGGAGCACCGCGTTCATCGACGCGACGCTCGAGCGGACGCCGTGGATGCGCAGCCGCAGGTGCTCGGCGAGCTCCTCGACCAGCGCGTCGTTGAACACGCGCCGCTCCTCGGCGGACAGGACTCGCTCGCGCTCGGCGATCTCGCCATCCAGGGCATCGAGGACCTCGGCCAGTCCCCGAGCGCCGGCGCCCTCGCTGACGTGTACAAGGACGAGACCGTCGGCGTCCTGGCTGGCGTGCGCGCCCATGTCAGCGTCGGCCAGCTCGCGGTCGAGCAGGGCGACGCGGCGCAGCACCTCCTGGGCCAGCTCGCCCGCCGAGGAGCGCACGGCCAGCAGCTCGGCGGGCAGCGCTCGCGCCACCTCCAGCGCCCGCGTCAGCGGCCAGCGGGAGGCGTCGGCGTGGTCGGGCGGTGCGGCGTCCCCGACGGCCAGCGGGAGCAGGCCGGCGGCGGCCGGACGGGCGAACGCGGCGACCGCGACCTCACGTCGCTGCGTGGCCGTGTCGCGGTCCCGCTCGGCGGCGGACTCGGCCGCTGACCGCTCATGCACGGCACGGTCGCCTCCTCTCTCGCTCGCGTCCAGGTCGTCGCGGTGGGCGCGGGCCGCGCGCAGCTCCTGGGTGACCTGAGTGTGGCGTGCGCGCACCTCGGCCGCCGTGTCGCCCAGGGCCACCTCACGCGCAGCGTGCTCCGCGGCCAGCCGCTCGGCTTCCTGGCGCTCGGGCTTGGCCGCATGCTCGCGCTCGGCCGCGGCGGCCTGCCGGGCAGCCAGCCGCTCCAGGCTGGCCATGACCCGGTCCCCTGCATCGGCCGCCGCCCACCACTCGCGCGCTGCGCCGGGTGCGCCGGCGACGTAACTCGCGCATGCCTCACGGCGCAGGGCCAGCGCGTCGGCGTCGAGGTCGGGTGCCAGCCGGTGCTCGACGGCGTGCTCGCGCCGCGCGGCGGCGCGGGCCACCTGCTCGTCGGCGGCCGCTCGTGCGTCGGCTACGACCTGCTCGTGCTCGGCGGCCGCGCGGGCGTGGAGGGCGTGGGCGACGCCCAGCGCCCGCAGCGCGGCGGCGACCTCGTTGCTGTCCGGGAAGCCCGCGAGCTCCTCGCGCAGCCGTGCCAGGCGGCCGTCGAGCGTGACCGCCTCGGCAGCCAGGCGGTCGCCCTGGGCCGCCAGGTGAGCCTCGCGCTCGGCGAGGGCGGCGATCTCCCGCACGCGCCGCTCGGCGCGCGCGGTTGCTCCGATGTAGTCGACGTGGTCCTTGCCGGCGGCGCCGGACAGGGGCCCGAGGGCAAACCTGCCCTGGGAGTCGACGGCGGCCGACGGTTGGCAAGACGCCCCGGGCACGTCGAGCGCGACCCGCCGTAGCAGTCCCTCAATCAGCGGCGCGTCGACGCCTGCGCCCTGGACGGCCTGCAGGACGTCGGCCAGCGTCCGTGCGCTTGCCGCCGGGTCGCCGGCCACGAGAACGACATCCTCGGTGCGCGCGTCCAGGGCCCGCCCGTCGGGCGTCACCCAGGCATCGAGAATCCCCATCGCCTCCAGTCCCGCCTCCAGCGCCGTCCGCACCTCCGCCGCGACGCCGTCGTGGAAGTCGACAAGGCGCCACAGGGGAGCGCCGGGGCGGTCCTCGCGCGACGCGCGGCGCAATGGGCCCGCGGGCGGAGGCTCGTCGTGCTCGGCCTCCAGGCGCTCGCGCCGAGCGGCCAGCGGCGCGGCCTCGCCCCTCAGCGTCTCGCGCTGGGCCAGCAGCGCCGCACGCTCGCCGGCCAGCACATCGGCCCGCGCTGCGACGATGGCGGCCAGGCGGTCGCCTCCGGCGCCGCCGCCATGGGCGTGGGCGCGGGCCTCCTCCAGCGCCGGTTCGAGCGCGTGCGGGTCGGTCGCGGCTGCCGCCCCAGCGAGCTCGACGAGTGCTGAGCGCCACGTGTCGATGCTCGCGTCGAGTGACTCGCGCGCGGCCCCGAGCGCGTAGTCGGCGACGTCGCGGCGCTCATCCGCTTCGCGCAGCCGGTCGGCGGCGATCGTCTCCGCCTCGCGGGCGCGGGCCAGACGGCTCGCGGATCGCTCGGCGTCACGCACCAACTCGCCGTGGCGCTCGAGCACCGCGCGCCAGCCCCGAGCCACATCCTGGGCCAGCTCGGCCCAGGTCCGCGGGCTCACCTTCTCGTCGACGAGCTGCGCGGCCAGGGCGGCGTGGCGCGCGCCCAGACCGGCTCGTTGTGCCTCCGCGCCGAGCCCGTCCAGGACTTCGCGCGCGTGCTTTCCCGCTTCGTCGGCGGCGGCCCGGGCCGTGAGGAGCTCGGCCTCGGCGGTGGTCGCTGAACCGCGCGCCTCCTGGGCCGCCTGCTCACGCGCATCGGCGGCCCGCGCCTGCGCGGCCGCACGCTCGCGAAGCTGCTCGACCTCGGCTACCGAACCCCATTCGGGGGAGGTGAGCAGGGCTCGCTCCGCGCCCTCCAGACGGTCCGCGGCCGAGCGGGCTTCCCCAAGCTGCTTGCGGAGGTCGGCAAGCTCGCCCACCGCTGTCTGGCGCTCATCGGTCCGCTGGCGCGCCTGCGCGGCGGCGCGGTCATGGTTGGAAACCGCGGCGCGCAGCTCCGCGGCACGGTCGCGCAGCACGGCTCGCAGGTACGTACGGTAGGTCTGCTCGTGGAATCGTCGAGCGCGCTCGCGGACCGTCCGCAGACGGGCCAGCCCCTGCTCCAGGGACTCGAGCTGCTCCAGACCGCCTGCCACGCGTCGCATGAGTGTGTCGTCGACGGTGGGCAGGCCGGCCGAGAGCATCCCGGCGACACCGTCGGGGTCCAGCGTCTTGGAGAGGTGCGGGCGACGTAGCTCGAGCATCAGGCGCAGCATCGTCTGGTATTGCTCCATCCCCGCGAACCCGAAGACGAGCGCGTTGAGTCGCTCGCGGTAGGCGGTCTGGTGGTCGAGCACCTCGCCGTCGTCGCCGAGCTCGGCGATCAGGTCGGCCCGTGACAGCGGGTCGCGGCCGCGCAGCAGCGAGAGGTCCTCGCCGATACGCCGGCCGTGTGCGATGAAGTGCCAGCGGCGGACCTCGGGAAGTGAGCGGTTGGCCTTCAGGCCGATGCCCGCCGTGATTCGCTGCACCCCGCCGTCGTCGGCGATCCGCTCGAACTCAAGCCAGACGTAGCCGATGCGCTGGTCGTCGTCGACGCAACCGATGAGGTTCCACTTCATGTGCTTGGCCGCGCGGGCGAACGGGTCGAGCTTGTGCGGGGCGATGTCGCCGTCGAGGCAGAAGGGCAGCAGCAGCTCCAGGGCCTTGGTCTTGCCCGACGTGTTGTGCCCGCGCAGAAGCAGACGACCGCCGGAGAAGCGGAAGACCTGGTCGCCGTACTCGTAGAGGTTCACGATGCCGGCCCGCACGGGCCGGAAGCGCCGCGGATCGCTCATGCCCGCCCTCCGGTCGTCCGCAGCTCGGGGGAGCGAAAGCGCGCCGCCAGCGGCTGTGGTCGCAGACCGTCTTCGTCCTGCCGGGCGAGATCCAGGGCGCAGAGCACGGCGGTCGCATCGCGCGCCAGGCGGGAGACCTGCACCGGGTCGTTGGCGTCGCGCTGCCAGTGCTCGCCGTGGCGCGCCACCAGCCGGTGCACATGCTCGCGCAGGGCCTCCGCGCTGATGACGGCATCGTCGTCCTGGGCAACCATTACGTCGCACAGCAGCAGGGCAGCCTGCTTGACCGTCGCGTTGGTCGGAAAGGCGACGTCGCTCAGCGCGCGGTCGGGTGCGATCATCGCCGTCCCCTCGGCACGGCGCTCGACCGCCAGCCCGGTCGCCTCGCCGACTCGCTCCTCGAGACGCTGGCGCTGGCTGAGGAAGTAGGCGCGGTCGGATTCGTCGAGGTCGTCGAGCAGGACGACGGGATCCTCCACCAGCCGTCGCGCCAGCCGGTGCAGGCGCCGGCGGTTCTCCCCCTCGGCGGTCGGGGCGTACGCGTCGTCATCGGCGAGCAGGTCGGCCACCGACTCGGCACCCAGAGCCGCCACCGGGTCGCGGAGCACGAGGGCGAGACTCCGACGGTCGACGGTCAGCAGCGCCTCGTCGTCACCTCCCGGCTCGACGCGGCTGAAGCTCGCACGTGAGCCGGCGGTGTGATGCAGGACGCCCCAGGCGGTCAGCAGGTCCAGGCCGTCGGCGAAGGCGACGCGCTCGGCGCGTGCGGTGAAGTCGACCGGAATGGGCGGCTGCGCGTCCGCGCCTGCGGCCGCGACGTCACGGGCCAGCTCGGCGATGGCCGTCTGCGTCGCACCACGCTCCAACGCGGCGAGCGTGAGCAGCAAGAGGACCGCGGCGCGGTCGCCGAGGGCTGGCCACTCGTCGCGCGGGCGCGCGCGCCCGCTGGCGCTCGCCGGGCGCACGCGCAGGGGGCGCGCCAGGGCCGCCGCCGTCGGCGTCCCGACCAGCCGGGCGGCCATGCTGCCGACCTCCAGGCGGTAACCGAACAGGTCGACGCACGTGCGCGCAAGCTCCTGCTCGTGGCGGCGCACGAGTGGGTAGGCGGGCTGCTCGGCCCCGACGAAGGCGCTGTCGAGCAGTGCGCGCAGCGCTGCGCGCCGCTCCTCGGCGGCGTCGCCGGGTCCGCGTTCCTCAGCCCTCATCGCAGGATCACCTCAACGCGGTAGTCCGGGGTATCGAGGGTCCCGTGCGGGGCATGCAGCGTCGTCCGGGTCTCGTCGGGCGGCTCGACGAGGCGGATCTCGCCGCGGCCGTCGCTCGATCCTGCCCGCCGCACGCCATCGCGCGCGGGCGCCTCGTAGGCACGTGAGATCCAGGCGAGCAGATGGCTCATCTCGCGCTCGTCGACCTGCGCCACGTCGGAGAGGCGCACAGCTCCGCGATCGGCGAAGCGCTCGAGCACCGCGGTGAGCTCGGCACGCTCGGCCAAGCGCCGTTGGGCCATGCGCGTCCGGCCCGCGCTGAGATCAGGTACCTGTGCGCCACGGCCGGTCCCCGGGGTTCGCGCCCCCGGACGGCGAAGGTGCGCGACGACCGGGGCGGCGGGTGCGTCGCGCCAGGAGGTTCGGCCCCGCTCGCGGACCTGCTCGGCGTCCTCCTCTGCCGCACCGACGTGACGCGGCTGCAGCAGCCCGCAAGCGGCGCGCACCCAGGCTGGGGCCTCTCCCGGCGGGGCCGCCGCGGCGCGACCGGCGAGGTGCAGCAGGACGCTCGCCCGATCCACGCGCGAGGACCGCCGCTCGATCAAGCGCTCGGCGATCTCCAGGACGGCACGGATCGCGTCGACCACGCCGTCGTTCAGCGCACGCCATGGCGACCCGGCGTCGTGATCGCCGACGAACCACGCACGCACACCAAGCCATTGGCGCCTGAGCTCCTCGGTGCGCCGGACGCGCTGCTGCTCGACGGTCGACGCGCCGGGCATTGCGACGAACTCCTCGGCGGCGACGATCAGCGCGACGAGCTGGGCGCCGCCGGCGCGCTCCACGCGATCGAGGGCGTCGAGCACCTCCGCCGCCCAGCGCTGGCGGTCGCGGCGGAAGCCCTGCAGGTGGTCGAGCAGCGTGCCCTTGCTGGCTTCGAACTCCTGCTCGTCGATGAGCTCGGAGCGACGGATGAGCTGCCCGAGCGCCTTCATGAAAGTCAGTGCGCCGGCGTGCAGCGCCTCGACCTGCCCGAGCGCCTGCTCTAGCAGCGCCCGCAACGCGCCCCCGTCGGGGTCCGGGGACTCCAGCTCGGTGGCCAGCCGGTTCAGCGCATCACGAATCGCCGGGATGCGCTGCCCGTCAAGCACTCCGTGCTCGTGCCCGAGGTCGTCGAGCTGGGCGAGGAGTCCCTCGGTCAGCCGCCCGGCTGGCGTGACGTCGTAGGTGTAGCGGTGCCTGCGCCACTCGGCGGCCGTGGTGGCCAGGCTGGGATCGTGCTCACGGTCGACCGCGCCCCACTCGGCCAGTCGCGCCAGTCGCTCTTCGAGCAGCTCGGGCACCTCGCGCAGGCCGAAGCGCCCGTGCAATCGCTCCGCGACCTGGTCGGGGCGCAGACGCAGCCCGAATGCCTGGTGCTCGAGGAACAGCACGCGCATGATGCGCCGGTAGCGCTCGGCGTCCTCGGTCGTGGCGTAGCGCAGGACGGGCTGGGCGCGGAGATCCTCGAGGGCAGGTTGGCTCGGGGGTAGGGGGGGAGCTGCCCCTGCCGCGAGCTGCACAGCCGTCTCCAGGACATGCACCGGCAGCTCGGGGTACATCACACGTCCAGCCTGACGTCGGAGGTGGATCGGCGCACGAGGTCCGAGGGCCGCAGTCCGGAGAGCGCTCCTGGTGACGGTGCGCCGCGCTCCATGGCGGCGAGGGCGTCACCGGCATCTTCGTCGAGCTGCAGCGGTGCGTGGGCAAGCTCCGAGAGCCGCTCCAGGTCTTGGATTGACAGCGTCACGACCTGCGGTGCGGCCACACGCCGGCGCTCGCCGGTGGGCACCGCCGCCCGCGTGGTCGCGTCGGTGATCAGCTCGGTGGCGAGCAGGAGGGCCCAGGCCATCCGCGTCGCGTGTCGGTCGGAGTCAAACGTGTCCCACCGGTGTCCGATGAGCGCCGACACCTCCAGCCCGAGGTCGTAGGAGCACAGCGAGTCCGCCACCACGCGACGTATGGCAAGGAAGAGGATGCCCGCGTTCTCCGCGAGCCACTGCGCCGCAGGCGCGTCATGCGGGATCGACGGCGGACGCTGACCCATGAGCGTGCAGTGTCGCCCTCGGGGCGGACGTGATCGACAAACGAGGCGCGGATTCGCGATGCCGGAGGAGGGCTCGAGTCTCCGACCGAGCGTGGCAGCCGGCGAGCGGCCGAGGTTCTGACTTGCGTGACGGCGGCAAGCACGTCGAGGGCCTTTGGGTCACGGACAGGCGGCTTCTGGTTACGAGTCAGCCGATCGTAACCGGCAGCCTCATCGCTGATGTCCGGCGCCTCGCGTGTTGGCGATCGTGGGTCGTTGCGGACGGGAGAACGCCGGAGGAGTCAGTCGAGCATTCTGGCTGGCCAGTCGCAGCTGGTAGTAGTCCTCGGTAGTCACCCGCGCGAAGCCGAGAGAGGTATAGAGCCCAAGCGCGCGATCGTTATCGATCGCGACTTCGAGCTCGACGCTGCGCGCGCCTTCGTCTCGAACCTGGCGACACACCCTGCGCAGA